>Ga0070673_100001025_pt1 | contig 15814 bp, 16 predicted proteins | sample KBSM23metaG_FD_65342 | JGI IMG/M metagenome (GOLD analysis project Ga0070673, IMG submission 65342) | Miscanthus rhizosphere microbial communities from Kellogg Biological Station, Michigan, USA - KBS M2-3 metaG | ecosystem: Host-associated > Plants > Roots > Rhizosphere > Soil ... | reverse complement strand
AAGCCCGGGTCGATGGGGCGGCCGCTGCCGGGCTACGAGGTCGCGCTGCTGGATGCCCAGGGCCAGCCGGCGGACGAGGGCGAGATCAGCCTGTCGCTGTCGCCGCGGCCGGTGGGCCTGATGCCGGGCTACCAGGACGACCAGGGCAAGACGGCCGAGGTCATGCGCGACGGCCATTACCACACGGGCGACGTGGCGTCGCGCGACGCCGACGGCTACATCACCTACGTCGGCCGCGCCGACGACGTGTTCAAGGCTTCCGACTACCGCATCAGCCCGTTCGAGCTGGAGAGCGTGCTGATCGAGCACGAGGCCGTGGCCGAGGCCGCGGTCATTCCGTCGCCCGACCCGATCCGTCTGTCGGTGCCCAAGGCCATCCTGACCCTGCGCGCCGGCTTCGCGCCCAGCCCCGAGCTGGCGCAGTCCATCCTCGCGTTCGCGCGCTCGCGGCTGGCGTCGTACAAGCGCATCCGCATCGTCGAGTTCGGCGAGCTGCCGAAGACGCTGTCGGGCAAGATCCGCCGCGTCGAGCTGCGCCGGCGCGAGAACGCACGCCAGCCGGGCGAGGTCTGGGCGCTCGAGTTCCGCGAGACGGACGCCTGAGACGTCGACCGGCGGATCAGCGCTTGGCGAACTTGAGCGTGCCGTCGGCGATGCGCGAGTAGCGCAGCGTCAGCAGGTCCAGCAGGTAGTTCTGGTACAGCCGCCACGGCGCCCTGGAGCCCTGCTTGGGCATCATCTCCGTGGCGCGCTGCACGTATCCGGACGAGAAGTCGAGGAAGGGCCGTGGCTCGATGCCCGGGGTGCTGACCGGCGTCGCCGTGCCCAGGCCATGCTTGTCCATGTAGGCGAACAGGCGCGACGCGTAGTTCGCGGTGAGGTCGGCCTTCAGCGTCCACGAGGCGTTGGTGTAGCCGAAGGTGTAGATCAGGTTGGGCACGCCGCTGAACATCATGCCCTTGTAGCCCAGCGTCTTCGAGAAGTCGACCGGTTGGCCGTCGACCGCGAAGGCCACGTCGCCCAGCAGGTTGAGCGTGAGGCCGGTGGCGGAGACGACGATGTCGGCGGGCAGTTCGCGGCCCGATCGCAGCCGGATGCCGCCGGGCGTGAAGGTGTCGACGTGGTCGGTGACGACCTCGGCCTGGCCGCGCTTGATGGCCTCGAACAGGTCGCCGTCCGGCACGAAGCAGACGCGCTGGTCCCAGGGGTCGTAGCGCGGTGTGAAGTGGGTGTCGACGTCGTGCCCGGGTCCGAGCGACTGGCGCACCATGGCGATCAGGCTCTTGCGCACCTTGGCCGGCCAGCGCCGCGACAGCTTGAAGAACAGCATCGCCACGCCGATGTTCTTGGTGCGCGTGAGGCGGTAGGCCAGCATGCGCGGCAGCCGCCGGCGCAGCGTGTCGGCGAGCGCGTCGCGCGCGGGCAGCGACAGCACGTAGCTGGGCGAGCGCTGCAGCATCGTGACGTGGGCGGCCGTCCTGGCCATCTCCGGCACCAGCGTGACGGCTGTCGCGCCGCTGCCGATGACGACCACGCGCTTGCCGGCGTGCTCGAGGTCGGCGGGCCAGAACTGCGGGTGCACGAGGCGGCCGCGGTAGTCGGCGGTGCCGGGGAATTCGGGCGCGTGGCCCTCCGAGTAGCGGTAGTAGCCGCTGCACGCGAGCAGGAAGTGGCAGCTGATGCGCGAGCGGCGCGTCGCGCCGTCGAGGTCGGGGGCATGCTCGATCTCGAGCGTCCAGCGCGCGTCGGCCGAGGACCAGTCGGCGCGCACCACCTTGTGGCCGAAGCGCACCAGGCGGTCGATGCCGTGCTCCACCGCGGTGTCGACGATGTAGTTGCGGATCGCCGGGCCGTCGGCCAGCGACTTCGAGTCCGTCCAGGGCTTGAACGCATACCCCAGGGTGTACATGTCCGAGTCGGAGCGCACGCCCGGATAGCGGAACAGGTCCCACGTGCCGCCGATCGCGCCGCGGCTCTCCAGGATGGCGAAGCGGCGGCCCGGGAAGTCGTTCTGCAGGTGCACCGCGGCGCCGATGCCCGAGAGGCCGGCGCCCACGATGAGGGTGTCCAGGTGCTCGATCGCGTCGGGCACCGCCGACTTGAGGAACTCGCACGCGCGAGCGATCGAGCGCCGCGCCTCGGGCATCTTCGCCAGCAGCTGCCAGGCATGCGGCACGACCGGCCACACGCTGGTCTCGACGTGCACGCCCGCGGTGCGCGCCTTCTGTGCGAAGCGCAGGCCGTCGTCGCGCAGGGCCTCCTCGGCGGCGACGTGGAACAGCAGCGGCGGCAGGCCGCTCGGGTCGCCGAACAGCGGCGAGGCCAACGGATTCGTGGCGTCGCCGCCCGCGCCCAGGTAGGCGTTGCCGAGGTTGGCCAGCGACGGCCCGTGGAACATCGCGTCGCGCTCGCCGTTGCCCAGGATGGACGGGCTGGCGCCGCTCAGGTCGGTGGCCGGCGAGAACAGGGCGGCGGCGTCCGGCAGCCGCTCGCCGGCGTCGCGCAGCACCAGCATGAGCGCCAGCGCGAGGTTGCCGCCGGCGCTCTCGCCCGCCAGGACGAGCCGTTGGCCCGAAGAGTCGGTGTCGTGCAGCGCGCGCAGGGCGCGCCATGCGGCGGCGACGTCGTCCAGCGGGGCCGGGAACGGGTGCTCGGGCGCGAGCCGGTAGTCGGGCGCGAAGACGCGGAAGCCCTGCAGCGCGAACGCCGACGTGATCGCGCGGTGCGTCCGCGGCGAGCAGCCGACGAAGCCGCCGCCGTGCACGTACATCAGCGTGGGACGCGGGCTCGCCGCGATGGCCGCGACACCGTCGCGCTCGATCCATTCGCCGGGCACGCCGCCGAGCGTGTCGCGCGTGTAGGCAACGCCCTTGAGCGGCGGCATCGCCGTCGCCATGACCTTGCGCACGCGCATCAGGTCGCTCATGTCGCCAAGCGCGGGGCGCACCCGCTTGCGCACGAAGTAGCGGGCGACGCGGGCTTGCCAGCTGGCCATGTCCGCGCCCCCTCAGGCTGCCGCGCGCTTGACGCGGCGGGCGATGTCGCGGGCGACGTGCTTCCAGTACGTCACCGGGAACAGGCGCTGCACCAGCGCCGCGGCCTTGGCGTCCTTGCCCACCAGCACGCGCGCGTCGCGGCGCTCGATGGCGGCGGCGATCGTCTCGGCCGCGGCCTCGGGCGCGAGCGCGAGCAGGCTGCGCCAGTTGGCGCGTTCGCGCTGCACGTCCTCGGGGTTCAGGCCCTTGGCCAGGCGCGCGTTCTCGGAGATGGCGGTGCGCACCCCGCCCGGATGGACGATGGTGACGCCCACCGGCGAGCCGTGCATCTGAAGCTCGTGGCGCAGCGATTCGGAGAAGCCGCGCACCGCGAACTTCGACGCCGCGTAGGCGGTCTGCGCCGGCGGCGCGATGACGCCGAAGATGCTCGAGACGTTGACGATCTGCGCCGCGGCCTCGCGCGCGAGCACGGGCAGGAAGGCACGCGTCAGGCGCACGGTGGCGCCGAAGTTGATCGCCATCAGCCAGTCGAAGTCCTCGGCCTCGACCTGCTCGAACAGGCCGCCGAGCGCGACGCCCGCGTTGTTGACCAGCACGGTGACGCGCCCGTGCGCGGCCAGCACCGCGGCAGGCAGGGCGGCGACGGCGGCGTGGTCGGCGACGTCCATCGGGTGCGTGCTCACCGTGACGCCCGCGGCGCGCGCCTTGGCGGCGGTGGCTTCCAGGCCGGTGGCGTTCAGGTCGACGAGGGCGAGGTGCATGCCGCGCCGCGCGAGGTCGACGGCCAGCGCTGCGCCGATGCCGCTCGCCGCGCCGGTGATCACGGCGACGCTGCCGCGCAGCGCCAAGGGTTTCATGCTGGCCATCCGGTCTCCGATGTCGTGTCTCAAAACTGACGACACGTGTCGTCAGATATCGGCGGGATCGTAGGCGGCGCACCGTTTCGTGTCAAATAGGGGGATGCCCGCCTCCGCGAAATCCGTTGCGCCGACCGCGCGTCCCTACGCCGGGCTGGCGATGGAGGACCGCGTCGCCGCGCGCCGCGCGCGCTTCATCGAGGCCGGCGTGGAGCTGTTCGGCACCCAGGGTTTTCGCGGCGCGACGGTGCGTGGCGTCTGCGCCGCGGCGGGCCTGACCGACCGCTATTTCTACGAGTCGTTCCCGACGCTGGAGGCCTTGCTGGCCGCGGTCTACACGTCGCTCAGGGAGGGCTTCGCGACGCGCCTGACGCAGGAGTCGCTCGCCTCGGAAGGCTGGCGCGGCGACGCGGCCGCGATCGAGCGCCAGGTGACGGCCGCCTACGAGCTGTGGTTCGACACCGTGCGCGACCCGCGCTTCGCGCGCATCCTGCTGGTCGAGGTGCTGGGCGTCAGTCCCGAGATGGACGCGCTGTACGAGGAGTCCGCGCGCGCGATGGCCGCGCTGACGATCGCGCCGCTGGCGGCCACGGATCCGACGCTCAAGCTGTCCAGGTCTCGGCGCGAACTGCTGGGCCGCGCGCTGGTGGGCGCGGCGCTGCAGGTGGCCAAGATGTGGATGACCGGCGGCTACAGGCTGCCGCGGCGCGACGTCGTGCGCACCTGCGTGCTGGTGGCCACCGGCACGCTCGCCGCGCTGCGCGCGGAGGCGGCGGCCCAGTGAGCTCGGGCATGTCGAATGCTCGCGCCGCCCCATGAAGATCGCCACCTACAACGTCAACGGCATCAACGGCCGCCTGCCGCGGCTTCTCGAGTGGCTGGAGGAGTCGCAGCCCGACATCGCCTGCCTGCAGGAGATCAAGACCTCCGACGAGACCTTCCCGCTCGACGCGCTCCAGGACGCCGGCTACGGCGCGATCTGGTCGGGGCAGAAGTCGTACAACGGCGTGGCCATCCTCGCGCGCGACGCGACGCCGGTCGAACGCCTGCGCACGCTGCCCGGCGGCATCGACGACACGCACAGCCGCTACATCGAGGCCGATGTCGACGGCGTGATCGTCGCGTCGCTCTACCTGCCCAACGGCAACCCGCAGCCCGGCCCGAAGTTCGACTACAAGCTCGCGTGGTTCGAGCGCTTCAACCAGCACGCCAAGGGCCTGCTGAAGGAGAAGCGCCCGGTGGTGCTGGCCGGCGACTACAACGTCGTACCCACGGACTTCGACATCTACGACACGCGCTCGTGGCTCAACGACGCGCTGCTGCAGCCGGAAAGCCGCGCGGCCTACATGGCGCTCCTGAAGCAGGGCTGGACGGACGCGATCCGCACCAGGCATCCCGACGAGCGCATCTACACGTTCTGGGACTACCTGCGCAACCGCTGGCCGCGCAACGCCGGCCTGCGCATCGACCACCTGCTGCTGTCGCCCGAGCTGGCCGGACACCTGGTCGACGCCAACGTCGACCGCGAACAGCGCGGCAAGGAAAAGGCCAGCGACCACGCGCCGGCCTGGGTGGTGCTCGGCTGATGACCCTCGACCTGTTCGCCGCGGACGCCCCCGAGCTCGAGGACGAGATCCTCGACCCCGGCGCCGTGGTGCTGCGCGGTTTCGCGCGCGCCCGCGAGGCGGCGTTGAAGCAGGACGTCGAGCGCGTCACGGCCGCGGCGCCGTTGCGCCACCTGGTCACGCCCGGTGGATTCCGCATGTCGGTGGCGATGACCAACTGCGGCGAGCTGGGCTGGGTGTCGGATCGTCGCGGCTACCGCTACGACCCGGTCGACCCGGACTCCGGCGAGCGCTGGCCGCCGCTGCCCGAGTCGTTCCGCGCGCTGGCGGCCGACGCCGCCGCACGCGCCGGTTATCCCGGCTTCGCTCCCGACGCCTGCCTGATCAACCGCTACGAACCCGGCGCGCGGCTGTCGATGCACCAGGATCGCGACGAGAAGGACTTGCGCGCGCCCATCGTGTCGGTATCGCTCGGGTTGCCGGCCGTCTTCCTGTGGGGCGGCGACGCCCGCGCCGACAAGGCCCGCCGCGTTGCGCTGCAGCACGGGGACGTGGTGGTGTGGGGCGGCCCCGCGCGCCTGCGCTTCCACGGCGTGCTCGCGCTGAAGGACGGCGAGCATCCGTTCGCCGGCGCCCACCGCATCAACCTCACCTTCCGCAAGGTCAGGGCCTGAGCACGCACGGCGGTCATCTGTCACATGACAAACATGGCAAATCCGTGACACTGCCTCGTCCGAGTGCAATCCAGCGGAAACCGCCACTTTTGGCGGGTCGCAAGACGGTGACAAATCGTTTTCCACAGGCTTGTCCCCAGACGCTGTGGAAAACACTTTGAAGTCAGGTCTTGCCTTTTGCCCTGGCGTGCCCGCCGCTCTGTCGGGATGAGCGGCTTGCGCGGCGGCTCTGGCTTGCCCGCACTCGCCTGCGGATTCACCAGGCCGTCATCAATGTCGCCCGGGGGAGCCGCGCATAATCGTCGAAGCCCTTCGCTTCACAGGAGCCCCCCATGGCCGCCGCCCGTTTTGTCTGGTACGAATTGATGACGCCCGATGTGCACCCCGCGCTCGACTTCTATACCGAGGTCATCGGCTGGAAGGCCGAGGATTCGGGCGTGCCCGGCATGGCGTACACGCTGCTGAAGGTCGGCGACGCGGGCGTCGCGGGCGTGATGGGCACGCCCGCCGAGCTGCAGACCTTCGGGGCGCCGCCGACCTGGTCGGGCTACATCGCGGTCGACGACGTCGACGCGATGGCGGCTCGCGTGACGGAGGCCGGCGGCGAGGTGCTGCGGCCGCCCAGCGACATCCCCGGCGTCGGCCGCTTCGCGGTGGTCACCGATCCGCAGAACGGCTCGTTCATGCTGTTCAAGCCCCTGCCGCCGCAATCGCCGCCGCCGATGCCGGCCCCCGACGCGCCCGGCACCATCGGCTGGCACGAGCTGCGCGCGCGCGACGGCGCGACGGTCTTCGGCTTCTATGCCAAGCTGTTCGGCTGGACCAAGGGCGAGCCCATGGACATGGGCCCCGGGGGCATCTACCAGCTGTTCGAGATCGACGGCGTGCCCAGCGGCGCGGTCATGACCAAGGAGCCCGACCAGGCGATGCCCGGCTGGCGCTACTACGTCCGCGTCGACGGCATCGACGCCGCGCTCGACCGCGTCAAGCGGCTCGGCGGCACGGTCACGATGGGTCCGGCCGAGGTGCCCGGCAACCTGTGGGTGGCGCATGCGCGCGATCCGCAGGGCGCGGTGTTCGCCCTGATGTCGCCGAAGAAGTGAGCGGGCGGACATGCGGCGCCTGAGGGTCGGACTGATCGGCTACGGCTACGCCGGCAAGACCTTCCACGCGCCGCTGATCGCCGCGGTGCCGGCGCTCGAGCTCGCCGCGGTCGCCAGCTCGGACGCCTCCAAGGTGCACGCCGACTGGCCCGGCGTGACGGTGGTCGCGACGCCGGCCGAGCTGATCGCGCGCGACGACCTCGACCTCGTCGTCATCGCGACGCCCAACGACACGCACCACCCGCTGGCGCGCGCCGCGCTGCTCGCGGGCCGCCATGTCGTCGTCGACAAGCCGTTCACCGTGGCGCTGGACGATGCGCGCGAGCTCGTCGCGCTCGCGCGCACGAGCGGGCGCCTGCTGTCCGTGTTCCACAACCGGCGCTGGGATGGCGACTTCCTGACCCTGCGCCGGCTGGTGGCCGACGGCGCGCTCGGCCGCGTCGTCGAGATGAACTCGCGCCACGACCGCTACCGCCCCGAGGTGCGCCAGCGCTGGCGCGAGGGCGCCGGGCCGGGCGCCGGCCTGTGGTTCGACCTCGGCCCGCACCTGGTGGACCAGGCGCTGCAGCTGTTCGGCCGCCCGCGCGCGATCGCGCTCGAGCGCGACGCGACGCGCGACGGTGCGCTGGCCGACGACTGGTTCCACGCCAGCCTGCGCTACGACCGCCTGCACGTGCACCTGCACGCGAGCATGCTGGTGGCCGCCAGCGCGCCGCGCCTGGCGGTTCATGGCACGCTCGGCAGCTTCGTCAAGGAAGGGCTGGATGCGCAGGAGGATGCGCTCAAGGCCGGCGTGCGCCCGGCCTGGCCGCCGCAGGCCGGCTGGGGCGTCGATCCCGGCACGGCGGTGCGCGTCACGCGCGCGGGCGACGGCACGGCGATCGAGGAGCCTGTCGCGCTGCAGCCTGGCGCGCACCAGGCCTACTTCGCGGCCATCGCCGCGGCGATCCACGGCGAGGCGCCCAATCCGGTACCGCCCGGCGAGGCCCTGGACGTGATGGAACTGATCGCGCTGGGCATCCGCAGCGCCGATGAACGCCGCGAGCTGGTGTGGTTGCCCCAGGACGCGCCAGCACGATGAGCGGGCGCGCGGGATACTGCGCGCCATGCAGCCCATCCTCGCCGTCCAGAACGTCTCCAAGACCTACGCCTCGGGCTTCACCGCCCTGCAGTCCATCAGCCTGGAGATCCGCAAGGGCGAGATCCTCGCGCTGCTGGGCCCCAACGGTGCCGGCAAGACGACGCTGATCAGCATCATCTGCGGCATCGTCACCGCCAGCTCGGGGCAAGTCACGGTGGACGGCCACGACATCGTGCGCGACTACCGCGTGTCGCGCTCGCTGATCGGGCTGGTGCCCCAGGAGCTCACCACCGACGCCTTCGAGACGGTGTGGGACACGGTGTCGTTCAGCCGCGGGCTGTTCGGCCGCGCGCCGGATCCGGCCCACATCGAGAAGACGCTGAAGGCGCTGTCGCTGTGGGACAAGAAGGACAACCGCATCCGCACGCTGTCGGGCGGCATGAAGCGGCGCCTGATGATCGCCAAGGCGCTGTCGCACGAGCCGCAGATCCTGTTCCTCGACGAGCCCACCGCGGGCGTCGACGTCGAGCTGCGGCGCGACATGTGGCAGCTGGTGCGCGAGCTGCGCGCCACCGGCGTCACCATCATCCTGACCACGCACTACATCGAGGAGGCCGAGGAGATGGCCGACCGCATCGGCGTCATCGCCAAGGGCCGGCTGCTGCTGGTCGAGGACAAGACCGAGCTGATGCGAAAGCTCGGCAAGAAGCAGGTGACGCTGCTGCTGCAGGACCGCATTGCCGACGTGCCCGCGGCGCTGCACGACTACGAACTGACGCTGTCGCCGGACGGCCACGAATTGACCTACACCTACGACACGCGCAGCCAGGCGCGCGGCATCGTCGACTTCATGAAGCACGTCAACGACGCGGGCATCCCGTTCAAGGACCTGCGCACCCGGGAGAGTTCGCTCGAGGACATCTTCGTGAGCCTGGTCGAGGAGGGCCGCCCGTGAGCCGCGACATCGCCAATCCCAACTGGCACGCGGTGCGTGCGATCTACAGCTTCGAGATGGCGCGCACGTGGCGCACGCTGATGCAGAGCATCATCTCGCCGGTCATCTCGACGTCGCTTTACTTCATCGTGTTCGGCGCCGCGATCGGCTCGCGCATCCCGCAGGTGGGCGGCATCAGCTACGGCGCGTTCATCGTGCCGGGGCTGATCATGCTGTCGCTGCTGACGCAAAGCATCTCCAATGCGTCGTTCGGCATCTACTTCCCGAAGTTCACCGGCACGATCTACGAGCTGCTGTCGGCGCCGGTGTCCTATGTCGAGATCGTGATCGCGTACGTGGGCGCGGCGGCGTCCAAGTCCATCCTGCTCGGGCTGATCATCCTGGCCACCGCGGCGCTGTTCGTGCCGCTGCACGTCGACCACCCGGCGGTCATGCTGGTGTTCCTGGTGCTGACGGCCGTCACGTTCAGCCTCGTGGGCTTCATCATCGGCATCTGGGCCGACGGCTTCGAGAAGCTGCAGGTCATCCCGCTGCTGATCGTCACGCCGCTGACCTTCCTGGGCGGCAGCTTCTATTCGATCTCCATGCTGCCGCCGTTCTGGCAGCACGTCGCGCTGTTCAACCCGGTCGTCTACCTGGTCTCGGGCTTTCGCTGGGCGTTCTATGGCGCGGGCGACGTGAGCGTGGGGCTGAGCATCGCGATGACGCTGGGCTTCCTGGCGATCGCGATGGGGATCGTCGCGTGGATCTTCAAGACCGGATATCGGCTGAAGAACTGAGCCGGGCCGGAAAAAAGCCTCGCGCGCGGCGAGGCTTCGAAGGAGCGGATGCGCGCGGTTCGCGCGCCCGGGATCACGCCGTGGCGCGATGACCGACGATCGTCACGTGCTGCACGGCGACATGCGTCTGGCCGTAGGGTGCCATGGCCAGGCTGTCCGCGGCCGCGTACTGCGTGGTCGCGATGCCGTTCATGCCGGCGACGGTGGCCAGGGTCATGAGGACGGAGAGGGCGAGGGCGGCGGCTTGGGTGCTGGTCTTGGTCATGATGGGCTCCTGGGTTTGATCTGTTCGGAAGCGCGTTTCGTGTTCCGATGGATGAACTATCGGAGCTTCGGGCCATGCATCCAACAGGCTTGCGACGATTGGCGTCGAAGGTGGTGCGAGCCGCAATTTCGCGCGATGGACCGCTGAGGATCGGGGTCGCGCCCCGCTGCGAACGGACGAAAAAAAGCCTCGCAACTGGCGAGGCTTCGAAGGAGCAAGGACGCGTGCTGGAGGTCACGCGTTGGCGCGGTGCCCGACGACGGTCACGTGCTGCATGGCGACGTGCGCCTGGCCGTAGGGGGCCATGGCCAGGGTGTCCGCCACCGCGTACTGCCTGGTCGCGAGGCCGTTCATGCCGGCCACGGTGGCGGCGGTCATGAATGCGGCGAGGGCGAGGGCGGCGAACTGGGTGGTGGTCTTGGTCATGGCGGGCTCCTGGGGTGGTTGGTTGCGAGAAACGCGTTTCGTGTTGCGATGGGATGGACTATCGGAGTCCGGCGCGCCGCCTCCAACCGCCTTGCGACGACCGGCGCCGGGACAGTCGCGAAGTGCCGCCTGGGGCGACGAACGGGCGCGGCCGCGTCCGGGGAAGGAACGCGGGTTGCCTGATCAACGGGTCGCGGCCCCAGCGCCGCGCAGCGCCCGCGCGCGAAAGGATTTCCCATGGACATCAAGCAAGACCCCAACGCGATCCCCAACTTCAATTCGGGCGGACGCCTCGGCGAACCGCAGCGCAACGAGCCCGAGCAGGTGCAGTCCAGCGTCGAGCTGGACCCGACCGCCGGCGGGGATGGTGCCGCCAGCGAGGCGGCGCAGCACGAGTCGCTGCTGGGCGACGGCAGCGGCGTCGGCAACAAGCCCAAGGCCCCGAAGGATCCATCGAAGACGGGCGGCGGCGCCATTGACGGGCTGGTCGGCGCCCCCTGACGCCGCGTCAGCTCGACGGCGGCGACCAGGCCGCGGCCAATGCTCAGTAGACGATGGCCCGCGGCGCGCCGCCGCCCACGGCGATGGCGTCGCCGTTGATCGCGCGCGAACGCGGCGAGCACAGGAAGGCGACGACGTCGGCCACCTCGCGCGCGTCGACCAGATGGTGGATGCTGTTGCCCTCGGCCATCTCGCGCTCGATGTCCTTGGCATCGCGCCCGCTCGCCGCGGCCTTCTGCGCGACCAGCGCCGCGGTGCGCTCGGTGCGCGTGACGCCGGGGTGCACCACGGTCACCTGGATGCCGGCCGGCCCCAGCTCGTCGGCCATGTTCTTGGTGAGCGCCGCCACCGCGATGTTGCGCATCGAGCCCACGGCGCTGCCGCTCTGGCGCGCGGCCAGCCCGCTGATGTTGACGATGCGGCCCCAGCCGGCGGCGCGCATGCCCGGCACCACCTCGCGCGCGCAGCGGATGTAGCCCATCACCTTGGTGTCCATCTCGCGGTGGAAGGCGTCCCCGGCGATCTCCTCCAGCTTGGGCGGCGCCGAGTAGCCGGCCACCTCGGCCGCGGCGTTGACGAGGATGTCGATGGTGCCGCCCAGTTGCCTGGCGGCGACGGCGACGGCGTGGCGCACCTGCTCGTCGTCGGTCGTGTCGGCCACGACGGCGATGACGTCGCCGCCGGTCTGCAGCGCGAGCTCCGACACCGCGTCCAGCAGCGTCTGCTCGTGGCGGGCGAGCAGCGCGACGTCCGCGCCTTCGAGCAGCAGCGCGCGCGCGACGGCCTTGCCGATCCCCTTGCTGCCGCCGGTGACCAGGGCGCGCTTGCCTTTCAACTGCAGATCCATCGCGGGTCTCTCGTGAAGTGGAAGGGCCATTCTGGCGCGCGCCGGCATGGGCCCGTTGCGCGTCGGGACATGCCGGCGCCTATCATCGCCGGGCAACGTCGATTCGCGTGTTGCTGCAAGCCGTCGCCAGGAGCCCATGCCGCCTCGTCCCGACCCCTTTGCCGCCGCCCCCCGGAACTGGGGGCGCCTGTTCGCCGCGCTGGCCTCGTTCGGCCTGGCGCTGGCCCTGCAGGGCTGCGTCTCGCTGGCCGAGCTGCAGAAGACGCCCAGCACGGCGCTGCCGGCCACGCCGGACAGCCCGCTGGCCGCGCTGCTTCCGCCCGACCTGGTGCCCGGCAGCGGCTCGGCGTTCCGGCCCCTGGCCTTCAGCTCGTATTCGATGGACGCGCGCCTGACGCTGATCCGCGAGGCGCGCCACAGCCTGGACATCCAGTACTACCTGCTGGCCGACGACCTCACCGGCCGCGCCTTCCTGCGCGCGGTGCGCGACGCGGCCCAGCGCGGCGTGCGCGTGCGCATCCTCGTCGACGACCTCTACACCGCGGCCAACGACCGCCTGCTGCAGGGCATCGCGGCCACGCCCAACGTGCAGGTGCGGCTGTTCAACCCGTTCCCGGCGGGGCGCGCGCTGACTGTCACGCGCTGGGGCCTGTCGCTGGCCGACCTCACCCGGCTGAACCACCGCATGCACAACAAGCTGTTCATCGCGGACGGCGTGTTCGCGATCGCCGGCGGCCGCAACATCGCCGACGAGTACTTCTTCCGCAGCCCGCGCGGCAACTTCATCGACTTCGACCTGCTGGTGGCCGGCGACGCCGTGCCCGAGCTGGCCGCCAGCTTCGACCGCTACTGGAACAGCCGCCACGTCTACACGCTCGACGCCCTGGAGCCCGACGCGCCCAAGGCCGAGGCGCGGCGCGAGGAGTTCGAGCGCACCACCGCCTCGGCCCAGATGCTGTTCGGGCCCATCATGGCCGGCGCGCGCGACTTCCTCAACTACGGCCCGCTGAGCCACGACATGGTCAAGCCGCCACTGAAGATGCTGCGCGGCCGCATCCGGGTGGTGGCCGACAGCCCGGAGAAGGTCAGCGGCGAGGCCGCGTCCGGCATGGATCCGACGACCGTGATCTCGCACCTGACCGACGCCATCGCGAACGCGCGCGAGAACGTGCTGCTGGCGTCGCCGTACTTCGTGCCGGGCAAGAAGGCGCTGGAGGGGCTGTACGAGGTCTGCAAGCGCGGCGTGCCGGTGACGCTGGTCACCAACACGATGGCCTCCAACGACGAGCCCTTCGTCAGCGCCGCCTACGGCCGCCATCGCCGCCAGATGCTGCAGATGGGCGTGAAGATCTACGAGGTGAGTCCGCGCATCCTGCACATGGACACGAACTTCGACGACTCGTTCGGCGCGATGCTGGGCACCTCCACCGGCCGCCTGCACGCCAAGATCATGGTGCTGGACCACCAGACGACCGTCGCCGGCTCGATGAACCTCGACTTCCGCTCCTCGCGCGCCAACACCGAGCTGGGCCTGTTCGTCGACTCGCCCGAGCTCGCGGCCGACGTCACGCTGCTGGTCGACGAGCTGCGCTCCGTGGGCACCTACCGCATGCGGCTGGGCGGCGTCTCGGGACGCGACGTGCAGTGGGTGGACGACGAGCCCGATGGCGAGAAGGTCTTCGAGGCGGAGCCCGAGATCAGCATCGCGACGCTGCTGGAGGTCTGGCTGTTCTCGCCGTTCATCGAGGAGGATCTGCTCTGAGCGCCGCCCGGCCGCCAGCAGGCGCTCGCTTCGCAGTCCGAAGGACGCAGATTCACCAGTTCTTCAAGTGGCGCCGGCTCGCGAAGCGGCGCGGCTCGCCGGTGACGGGATCGGTGAATGCGATCTCGCGCGCCAGCAGCTGCAGGGGCTGCGACCAGTCCGGCGGCGCGTCCGGCGCGGGCTCGGGCCACAGCGTCGGATAGATGCGATCTCCTGCGATGGGAATGCCCAGCGCGTTCATCTGCACGCGCAGCTGGTGGGTGCGGCCGGTGCGCGGCGTCAGGCGGTAGCGCGCGTTGTCGCCGTCGCGTTCGATGAGCTCGACGAGCGCCTCCGCATTGGGCTCGCCCGGCACGACCTGCACCTGCATGAAGCCCGCGCCGTCCGGCTTGTCGAGCCGGTGGCGCGCGACCAGCGGCAACGCCAGGTCGCCGCGCCACGGCGCGATGGCCTCGTAGACCTTGTGCACGTCGCGCTCGCGCAGCAGCGCGTGGTAGGCGGCGCGATCCTGGGCGCGCACGGTGAACACGAGGACGCCGGCGGTCTCGCGGTCGAGGCGGTGCATCGGCGCGAGCGTCGCGATGCCCAGCTGCCGGCGCAGCCGCACCAGCACGGTCTCGCGCAGGTGGCGGCCGCTCGGGATCACCGGCAGGAAGTGCGGCTTGTCGACGACGACCAGGTGCTCGTCGCGATGCAGCAGCTCGATGTCGAACGGCACGCGCGGCTCGGGCGGCGGATCGCGCCAGTACCACAGCAGGCTGCCCGCGGCGCAGGGCGCGCCGGCCGCCAGTGCGCGGCCGGCGGCATCGAGCACGTCGCCGCGCGCCAGCCGCGCGGGCCAGTCGGCAACGGCCGGAAAGCGCGCCTCCAGGAAGGCCAGCAGGGTGGGGAAGCGGCCGTCGCCGACGCCCACCCGGCTGGCGGCCACGCCGTCGCGCAGCGGCGGCTCGAACATGTCAGTCGCCCGCCGCATCGAGCCGGCGGGCGCGCTGCAGGCGCCAGGCCTCGTCAGGATGCGCCGGGTCGAACACCTGTTCGGCCGTCGTCGGCGTCTCGTGCAGCGTGGTGTCGAGCGCGACGCGGTTGTCGAACACGAAGCACTCGCCCTGCCAGTCGCGCGCCGCGTCGGGCAGCTGCCGGAAGAACTCGAGGACGCCGCCCTGCAGCTGGAAGACCTCGAGGCCGAGGCTGCGCAGCCAGGGTGCTGTCTTGTCGCAGCGGATGCCGCCGGTGCAGTACATCGCCACCGGCCGCTTCGCCTCGCGCCACGCGGGCGCGTGCGCCTGCACCCACCGGGCGAAGTCGCGGAAGTTGTGCACCTGCGGGTCGAGCGCGCCGCGGAAGCGGCCCAGGCGCACCTCGAAGTGGTTGCGGTTGTCCAGCAGCACGACGTCCTCGCGCGCCAGCAGCTCGCGCCAGGCCGCGGGCGACAGGTGGCTCGCGTCGTGCTCGTCGGGCGCGGGCGGGGCGCCAGGCAGGCCCAGCGCGACGATCTCGGGCTTGACCGCGACCTTCATGCGGCCGAACGGCGCGGTGGTGCAGGCGCTGTGCTTGAAGACCATGCCGCGCAGGACACCGTCCAGCGCCTCCTGCAGGCCCGCCTCGAACGTCGCGACCGCCTGCGGCGTGCCGGCGACCGTGCCGTTGATGCCCTCGCAGGCGAGCACGATGCTGCCGCTCAGGTCGCGGGCGAGGGCGCGCAAGGCGTCGGCCGCGGCCACCGGGTCGGGCAACGGCACGAAGCGATAGAAGGCGCTGTGCAGCAGCGGGTTGGACGAAGGCTCTGACATCTGGCGTCGATTGTCTCAGGGCGGATCCGCGGGTCCGCAAGGGGTGGTTCGCGAACGCGATCTCTGCCGCATCGCAGCAAAGCTAAAAGCTCTGATGTACTTGTTGTATTTATTGATTGATTTTTTTTCTGATCGTTATACATTGGTTGCCAGGGGAGTCTCCAGTCGTTGAAAGGAGAACCATCATGGCCCTGCTGCGTGAATGCTTGAACG
>Ga0070673_100001023_pt1 | contig 15833 bp, 9 predicted proteins | sample KBSM23metaG_FD_65342 | JGI IMG/M metagenome (GOLD analysis project Ga0070673, IMG submission 65342) | Miscanthus rhizosphere microbial communities from Kellogg Biological Station, Michigan, USA - KBS M2-3 metaG | ecosystem: Host-associated > Plants > Roots > Rhizosphere > Soil ... | reverse complement strand
CGTCGAGGTTTTGCGCGGTCATCAGGCTGGTGAGCGTCTTGCGAAAGCCGGTCGTCTTGGCCAGCGCATCCAGGTATTCCTTGCTGTCGAGACCTCCTTTGGATTCGGCCTCCACAAGAATTTCCTGCTTGAAAAAAGGCATCATCTCCTTTTCATGTGCGAGGTCATACGCGATCAGTTCCTTCAGGGATTTTACGCGGCCGGAGGCGCCGGACAAATATTTATTGAGGCCATCCTTAAATTCATAGAGGAGGACCTGGTATTCCGCATTGCCGAGCTCTTTCAAAGGACCCATGACGTCTACCTCCACCATCACGGCTCCCTGGGCCTCCATAACGGCCATGGCTGACCGAAGTATGGCGCTGAAATCCGGGTTGAGGTGCAGATGGGTTTTTTCAATGCCGATGCGTTTGCCTTTGAGCCCGTCTTCTTTCAGGTATACTGTATAGTCTTTCTGCGATTTACCCGTGCTGGCGGCGGTTGCAGGATCCATGGGATCCACGCCGGTTCCGGCTCCCAGCAGCAAAACAGCATCACGCACCGTGCGCGCCATGGGCCCCGCCGTATCCTGTGTGGCAGAAATCGGGATAATGCCCTGGCGGCTCCACAACCCGACGGTTGGTTTGATGCCTACCAGGCCGTTCACGGATGCGGGTGACACGATGGAGCCGTCGGTTTCTGAACCCACACTGATGGCGCAAAGGCTGGCGGCAGTGGCCGTGCCGGAACCGGCGCTTGAACCAGAAGGATTCCTGTCGAGTACATAGGGACATTTCGTCTGTCCCCCTCGGCTGCTCCATCCGCTGCAGGAATGCGTTGAACGGAAGTTGGCCCACTCGCTCAGGTTAGTTTTTCCCATGATAATCGCGCCGGACTTTCTCAGCTGTTCTACTACAAAAGCGTCTTTTTTCGCCTTATTGCCCATCAGGGCCAGCGATCCGGCGGTCGTCAGCATCTGGTCGCCTGTATTGATATTGTCTTTGATCAGTATCGGAATGCCATGCAGCGGACCGCGCAGGGTCCCGGCTTTTCTCTCATGGTCCATTGTTTCGGCCAGGGAAAGCGCATCGGGATTTATTTCAATGACGGAATTCAGTAGCGCCCCCTTCTTGTCTATCTCTTCAATTCTTGCCAGGTAGGCTTTGGTGATTTCTACAGAAGTCGTCTTACCGCTTTGCAGCATATCCAGCCACTCGGCGGCGCTTACTTCTTCGGGTTGTAACGCCTTTGGCGTGGTAGATCGTCTATGGTTTATGGTTAATGGTAAGGGTTGGAGCATGAGGCCGAGGCCCAGGCCGCTGAGCGAACCCTGGTGGAGGAATTTCCTTCTGTCCATATAAAACGTTTAGTGGTTTGCAATTGAAATGATGGTGGATGGTATATGGTGTATGGTATATAGTATATGGTGTATGGTAAAAGGTATATAGTTTTTATCATACCATTCACCATAAACCATAAACCATAAACTAACCTATTTCCATCCCCCACCGAGCGAGCGGTAGAGCTCGACGCGCGCATTCAGTTCATTCCGCTGGATAAACGCAAGGCTCAGCTGTGCATTCAGGGCCGCCTGCTGCGCCGTGATCACTTCCAGGTAGTTGGCGAGGTCGTTCCGGAAAAGCAATTGCGAACTGTTCACCGCGGCCGACAGGGTATCCGTCCGTCGCTGGGCGAATGTCTTCTGTTCGTCAAGCTTGCTCACAGAAATCAGGGCATTGCTAACCTCAATGCTCGCTTCGAGCACCGTCTGGCGGAAATTAATTATCGCCTGTTCGCGACGTTGTTTCGCTATTTCAAATTGCGTCTTCAGCTGCCTGCCCTGCAATATGGGTTGTATCAGGGAAGCACCTACGAGTCCGAAGAGCGAGCCGGGAACATTAAACCAGTTGCTGGTTTTCAGGGATTCGAAACCCGTACCCGCAGTGATCGTCAATGCGGGGTACATATTGGCCTGGCTTACTCCCACCTGGGCATTGGCCTGCCGGAGCGCCATCTCTGTTGCCCGCACATCCGGACGTCTGGAAAGCAGCGCGACAGGCAGCCCTGTGGTCAGGTTATTACTGAAATGTTCATCGTCCAAAACGGATTTCCTGTTGACCGAGCCCGGCAGATTTCCAGTAAGCAGTTGTAAAGAATTTTCCTGTATCAGGATCGTTTGTTCGAGCTGTGGAACCAGGAGCGCGGTATTGTCCTTCTGCGCTTCGGCCTGTTGCACACCCAGGTAAGTCACTTCTCCGGCTGCATACAGAAGCCTGGTAAGTTTTACGAATTCGATGTTGAGGGCCAGGGTTTTTCTGGTTTCATCCAGCTGACGGTCCAGCATGAGCAGGTTGAAATAACCCTGCGCGATATCGGCCACGAGTCTTGTCTGAACCGCCTTGGCCGCTTCAAAGGTCTGCAGGTAATTTGCCGTGGCGCCTTCCTGCTGGCGACTGAATTTTCCCCAGAAATTGACCTCCCAGCTCATGCTCACCGATGCCAGGTAGTCCTCATAATGATTGGTTACCGCCCCGTTCTTTATTCCCGCAGGACCGTTGTCGGAGTTGCGGAAATAATTCCCGCTCAATCCGGCATTGACCTGTGGTACCCAGAGCCACTGTGATTGTTTCACCTGGGATTGTGCAATAAGAATATTATGCAGGGCATACTGCAGATCATAGTTGCGGGAAATGCCGCTGTCGATCAACTGCTGCAAAATGGTGTCGGTAAAAAATTCCTTCCATGCAATGTCACCGACGCTGCTGGTATCCATGGTCACTGCCTGCGGCGAAAAACTCTCCGGCAGCAGCACTTCCGGCCGCTGATAGTTTTTCCCGACGCGGCAGGAAAGCGTCAGGACGAGTAATGAAATCGTCCATATTTTTCCGGCACTAAAAAAATTTCTCACGGGTTGTTTCATCTCGGTTAATTCTGATCTTATTGATATTCCTGGTACAGGGATTTTTAATTCTTTTTCCTGATTTATTCCTATTCTGACTTCAGCTCATACTTGCCCCTGACGGCCATGGGCTTACCGGACACTCTTTCCTGCAATGCCTGGAAGATCACAAACAGTACGGGGATGATGAACACACCCAGCAATACGCCCGTGAGCATGCCGCCTACCGCGCCCGTACCGATGGATCGATTGCCCAGTGCGGATCCTCCCGTGGCCCAGGTCAGGGGCAGCAGGCCGACCACAAAAGCAAAGGAGGTCATCAGGATGGGCCGCAACCTGAGCCTGCTGGCTTCGATCACCGATTCCACAAGTCCCATTCCGTTTCGTCTTCGCTGCACGGCATACTGCACGATGAGGATCGCATTTTTTGCCAGCAACCCGATCAGCATGATGATGCCGACCTGGACATAAATATTATTTTCTATTCCGGTGACCTTGATGAATAAAAACACGCCCATCAAACCCGTTGGTATCGAAAGGAGAACGGCCAGCGGAAGAATATAACTTTCGTACTGGGCCGACAAAAGAAAATACACAAATACAATGCTGAGTACGAAGATGAGTTGGGTCTGAACGCCCGCGAGTTTTTCTTCCCTGGATATCCCCGACAGCTCGTAAGAATATCCTCTCGGCAGATCCGTCTTGGCCACTTCCTGAATAATTCTCAACGCATCACCGGAACTGTATCCCGGCTTTACAGCACCATTGATGGTAATGGAATTGAAAAGGTTGGTACGGTTCACCGTCTCGGGACCATACACCCTGCGCAGCTGCACCAGCGTATTCAGGGGAATCATGGTGCCCTTACTGCTTTTCACAAAAATGCCATCCATCGCCGTCGCATCCCTGCGGTACGGCACGTCGGCCTGCACGATCACGCGGTAATATTTTCCGAAGCGGTTGAAATCGCTGGCGAAGCTGCTGCCATAATACACCTGCATGGTTTGCAGGAGATCATTCACCGAGACGTCCAGCTGGCGGGCCTTGGCATTATCAATCTCTACCATGTACTGCGGAATATTGGTATAGTAGAAGGAAGCCGCGTACGCGATCTCTTTTCTCTTCATCATGGAGGCGGAAAATTCATTGGTGACCTGATTCAGCTTTTCGATGGTGCCACCTGAGCGGTCCTGGACGATGACTTCAAAACCGCTGCTGTTGCCGAATCCCTGCACGGTTGCGGGTTTGATGGCAAAAAATCCGGCGCCCTTTATCGGAGTCATTTTCTCGTTGATCTCATCGATGATCTGATCGATGGTCTTAAAAGGTTTTCGTTCTGCCTGGGGCTTGAGTTTGATGAAGACACCTCCATAGTTCGAAGTGCTTACAAAGCTGAACATATTCAAGCCACTCAGACTTCCTCTTTTGTCTACGGCCTGGATGGTGTTCAGTGCACTGTCGACCTTTTTCATCACCACGTCGGTCCTTTCCAGCGAAGAAGCCGGGGGAAGGTTCACCGCCATCATCACAAAATTCTGATCCTCGGACGGGATGAATCCGGTTGGTGTAGAGCGGATAAGCCAGATGGTCGTCACCACGATGAGCGCAAGACCAGTGAGGCCGACCCACTTATGGCGGATCAGAAAATTGACTGAATTGATATATCGTTCGGTGGTCGCTTTAAATCCCGCGTTGAATCCGCGTGCAAAACGTTTTCCAATACCTGCTTTTTTTCCTCCTTCTTCATGATGCTCATTTTTCAACAGCAACGCGCAGAGTGCGGGACTCAGGGTAAGCGCGTTCATTGCGGATATGAGGATGGCGATGGCCAGGGTAAAAGCAAACTGACGATAGAAGACGCCCGCGGGCCCCTGCATGAATCCGACGGGAACAAATACGGCAGCCATCACGAGCGTAATCGAAATGATGGCGCCGGAAATTTCATTCATGGATTGTATGGTGGCGTCTTTAGCGGGCAGACCCGTTCGCTCCATTTTCGAATGCACGGCTTCCACCACCACGATGGCGTCGTCCACCACGATTCCGATCGCAAGGACGAGCGCAAAAAGAGTAAGCAGGTTGATGGTGAATCCCGCGATCTGCATGAAAAAGAAGGTTCCGATAATGGCTACCGGAACAGCAATGGCCGGAATAAGCGTAGAACGGAAATCCTGCAGGAAGATGAACACCACAATAAAGACGAGGATAAAAGCTTCGATCAGGGTTTCTCTTACCTGCTTGATGGAGGCGTCGAGAAAATCCTTGGCGCTGAACATGGTAAACGCATGGAGACCTTTTGGAAAACGATCCGAAGCCGTTCTCATCACTTCGTCTACGGAGGTCAGAATATCGTTGGCATTCGATCCGGCCGTTTGAAATATTCCGAAAGCCGTACCCGGTTTGCCCTGCACGAGACCATTGGCGTTATAGGTTAGAGAACCGAGTTCCACACGGGCAACATCCTTTAGACGTACCAGCGATCCGTCCGCGCCGCTTTTGATGATAATGTCTTCATAGTCCTTATTATCGGAAAGCTTGCCTTTGTATTTAATGATGTATTCAAAAGAAGCGCTGCTGCCTTCGCCGAACTTTCCGGGAGCGGCTTCCACATTCTGATCGTGAATTGCGTTAAGCACATCCTGCACGGACAGGTTATTGGCCATCAGCCTGTCGGGCTGAAGCCAGACGCGCATGGAATAATCTTTGGCAAGGAAGAGTTGTGCCTGCCCGACACCGGGTACACGCTGGACTTCCGGAATGACGTTGATCTTGGTATAGTTTTGAATAAATTTTTCGTCGTAAGCCGGATTGTCGCTGTAGAGCAGGGTCACATTGATCATGCTGTTCTGCTGTTTCTGCGTCGAGATCCCCGCCTGCACGACTTCCGTGGGAATCTGGCTCACTGCCCGGGCCACACGGTTCTGCACGTTTACCGCGTCAATGTCAGGATTGGTTCCCTGGCGGAAAAAGACATTGATGTTCATGGAGCCGTCGTTACCGGAGGTAGACGTCATATAGGTCATGTTCTCGACCCCGTTGATCGCTTCTTCGATAGGCGTGGCAACCGCACGCGCCACCACTTCTGCATTGGCGCCGGGATAAAAAGCGTTCACGCTGACCGTCGGCGGCGCGATGTCGGGAAACTGCGTGATGGGCAGACTGTACAACGAGATCAGCCCCATGAGGGTCAGGATCACGGAGATCACCGTGGAGAGCACCGGCCTTTCTATAAATCTTCTGAACATCTTTCTATTTTATTAGGATAAAGCTCGATTTAAGTTAAAGCGTATTAAAGAGGTCTGGCTTTCAGCAGACTGTCCATCGACATCGGAATGGGCTGGATCTTTTCGCCATCGTTTAGTCTTTCCACGCCGTAAACCACGCGCGCTCCGGGCTTCAGGCCATCCACCAGGTAATAATTGCCTTGCGTAGCCTTAATGGTTACAGGAGTGCCTACTACTGTATTGCTGTCACTCAGCTGGAAAACAAATGTCTTGTCCTGCAGCTCATACGTGGCTTCCTGGGGAATCACGGGTCCCTCAGGAAGATTGACCGAAATTCTCACTCTTCCCGTGCTGCCTGACCTGAGAATGCCTTTGGTGTTAGGAAAACTCGCGCGGAAGGGGATGGCACCCGCGCCTGTGGTGAACTGCCCGGAGACGAGTTCCACTTTCCCTTTTTCCGGATACACCGTATTATCGGAGAGGATCAATTCGACAGGAGGAAGGTTTTTTATTTTTTCGTTGATGTCCTTACCGGGATATTCATCACGGAAACGAAGAAAAGCCGTTTCGCTGACAGAGAAATATGCACGGATATCTTTTACCTCGGAAATATTCGTCAGCGGATCCATGGACTGCCCCACCAGGCTTCCGATTTTAATATGAATCCTTCCCACATAGCCGTCCATCGGCGCAGTGATCAGCGAATAGCCAATATTGATTTGCGCGTTGGCGACCATGGCTTTTGCCTGGTCGACGTATGCCGTACTCGCGTCATAGGCAGCTTTGGCCGTTTGCAACTGTATGGGAGAGATCACCTGGTTCTGCACAAGCGGCTCAAGTTTCTCCATGTCGATTTTCGCAGTTGCCTGGTTGGCCTTGGCGACGGCCAGGCTGGCACTGGCATTGTTCAACGCTTCGCGGTAAGGACGGTCGTTGATCTTAAAGAGAGCCTGTCCCTTTTTAACGAAGGCGCCTTCATCCACATAAATTTTTTCAACATAACCTGTTACCTGGGGTCTGACTTCTATATCACTTACACCTTCCAGTGAGGCCGAATACTCCCGGTAAGCCATGAAAGGCCTGCTGGCGATCGTGACTACCGGCAGGGAGGGAGTCTGCGGCGCATAGGAATCATTGCCCGCTTTACTTTGGCAGCCTGCAAAAACGATCAAGCCGGAGATCAGTGCTCCGGCGGACAGGGGATTTCTCATAACAGGTTTTTAAGGAGGAGGTTAACCTCCTGTTATCGGTAAAAAGAGAGCAAATTTAACGAAGGCCTTGCTACCGGCGGAATAAATAGAGTCGTTTCCGGCATTAAAAAATTGTGAGCGGCAATGAAGAATGACCGGAGGTTAAACGCCGGTCCAGGCTTTTTTCAGAAACCGGAGCCAGTTTCCATAAAGAATGCCTTCGATATCCCCCGGCTTATACCCACGGGCCGCAAGGAGGTCCGGAAGTTTTTTCAGGTCGGCAATGGTATCCATGTCCCAGGGAGACTGTTCCGTCCCAAACGCGCCGTCGAGATCGCTGCCGATGGCGATATGGTTTGCGTTGCCGGCGATCTGGCAGATATGATCGTAGTGATCGATGAGCCGGTTGAGGTCCGTGCCGGTGGCCTTGGGCAGCGAGATACCCCTGATCCATCCGTCGGTAAGCATCCAGGCATCCATCACACCGCCAATAACCGCATCCCGTTCTATGAGCCGCTTTATCTGGTCGTCGGTCAGTTGCCGTTGGTTTTTCACCAGCGAACGGCAGTTATGATGGCTGGCCCAAACGGGCCCTTTATAAATCTCAAGAGCCTGGTCAAAGCCTTTATCGGTGAGGTGGGTGATATCGAGGATCATATGAAGCCTGTCCATCTTCTTTAAGAGATCCTTGCCAGCCGCAGTGAATCCATCTTCTGTTCCCGTGCCGCCCGCATAGCGTCCTTCGCCGTAGTGGGAGGGCCCCATCGCGCGTAGGCCATATTCATGGGCCCTGTCGAGATAGTTCAGATTGACGAGCGAATCAGCCCCTTCGAGACTCAGGATAAATCCGACGGGTTTTTTATCGTCCGGAATAGAACTGTTTTCCCAGATGCCGATATGCGTTTCAAGTTCTGCCAGATCCCGGATCTGCACCATCTCGCCATCGTCTGCCATGGCCCTGTACCAGGCCAGCTGGCCCTGGGTCTGCGCCCAGGCCTGTTCCGGTGAATGCCATCCTGGAAGCGGACTGCCCTGCCGGACAAAGCGCGCGATCTGGGTGGCGACGACCAGTCCGATCCTTCCTTCCCGCAGAGCGGGCAGGGAAACCATATTCCTTCCACGGTCCGGCTTGTCATTCATCCCTTTTTCGCGTTCGCGGATATCCCTGACCGGTAGGCGGAGGTCACGGTTCCATTCCATGGCGTTCATGGCAAGGTCGAGATGGGCGTCTACAATAAACATATCAGCAAATTAGCAGCATTTGACCAATATAGCCGAAATGGATTAATTTAACGGAATCACATTACCTTTTTCGGATACTCATTATTGTCTGCCATGTCCTTCCTTATACTGCTGACCGGAATTTTTGTGCTGATCCTGCTGACGACCTGGGCAAAGCTCAATGCCTTCCTTTCTTTTTTACTTGTCTCCATGGGTATCGGCCTCGCCAACGGGATGTCGGTAGATAAAATCAACCAGTCGGTGCAGACGGGTATCGGGGACATGATGGGCTCCCTGCTGGTCATCATCGTGGTGGGTGCAATGATCGGAAAGCTCGTTGCTGACTACGGCGCGGCGCAACGGATCGTAGCCGCCTTCATGAAATGGTTCGGAAGGAAATACCTGGTCTGGGGCCTGCTCATCACGGCCTTTATCGTAGGCATCCCGCTCTTCTATGGCATTGGCTTCGTACTCATGGTGCCCCTGATCATCACACTCTCTTATAAATATGATATCCCGGCTGTATATATCGGCGTTCCCCTGCTGGCCTCGCTTTCTGTTACCCATGGATACCTGCCGCCCCATCCTTCGCCGGTGGGACTTATCCGGGCATATCATGCAGACCTCGGACTTACGCTTATCTACGGACTCATCGTCGCCATTCCTTCGGCCGTTATTGCGGGTCCGTTTTTCGCGCGTTTCCTCAAAGGCTATACGACAAAACCCCTGGCAACCTTTGCGGGAAAGTCCATCCCTGATGCCGAATTACCCGGACTGGCGGACAGTTTTATCACGGCACTCCTGCCCGTTCTCCTCATCGGTCTGGCAACCCTGTTCCGGCTAACACTTCCGGCAGATAATTTTTTGGTTCTACTGTTTTCCGTGCTGGGCGATCCTACCATAGCGCTATTGCTTACGCTGGCTTTTGCGATCTATTCGCTGGTACTGAAAAGAGGCAAGAAGATAGAGACCTGCATGGCGGCCATGGGCGATGCGGCAAAAGATATTTCCCTGATCCTGCTCATCATCGCGGGCGCCGGGGCTTTGAAGCAGGTGCTCACCGACAGTGGAACGGCCGGCCAGCTTACGCATCTCATGCAGGGCATGCACCTTCATCCTATCCTGGCCGCCTGGATCATCGCTGCTTTTATCCGGGTTTGTCTTGGTTCATCCACCGTAGCGGGACTTACTGCTGCCGGTATCACGGCACCGATGATTATCGGTACACAGATCAATCCCAGCCTGATCGTGCTGGCGACGGGCGCCGGCAGCCTGATGTTTTCCCATGTGAACGATTCCGGTTTCTGGCTGTTCAAAGAATATTTCAACCTGAGTATCCGTGATACTCTCAAAACCTGGAGCGTCATGGAAACGATTGTTTCAGTAGTTGGATTGCTCATGGTCGGGCTTCTTTATTTCTTAACACCCCATGGATGAGGTTTGTGGGCTTTCGGTTTTACCTCATGAATGAATAGGGGAAAAAGCAACCGGTGGAGATAGAACCATTCGGTCCTTATTTGGAAGAAAATACAACCGAACGGTTCTAATTGGAACATTGTATAAAACGACTTAACAGCAAAAACAACATAATAGCATATGACGGCTGATGAAAATTTCAAAAACCTGAACCTCGAGCTTCCTCCGGCACCGACGCCTGTGGGTGTGTACAAACCGCTCGTGATTGACGGGAACCATTGCTATGTGTCGGGCCATGGTCCCCTCCTGCCCGACCGGACCCTGATGCGCGGCCGCGTGGGAGACCAGATAAGTCCCGAAGAGGGAAAGCTCGCCGCGCGACAGGTGGGTCTCGCCATCCTCGCCACCCTAAAAGCGAATCTGGGAAGCCTCGACCGGGTGAAACGTGTGATCAAAGTGCTGGGCATGGTAAATGCCCATCCGGATTTTGAAAAACATCCTGCGGTCATCAACGGATGTAGCGAACTTTTCGCTGCGGTCTGGGGCAATGAAAACGGTATCGGCGTGCGGAGCGCCGTAGGCATGGGCACACTGCCGGATAATATTCCGGTGGAGATTGAAGCATTGTTTGAGTTGGTTAGTGGTTGATGGTCTGTCGTGGGCCGTTGGCCGTTAGTTTAAAGCGAAGTCATTTCAGCATCTAAATAATTTTTTATGGAAAAAGAATGGTGGCTGGCAGAAGGCATCGACGGCCTGGATTCGCCGGCCCTCCTCGTTTATCCTGCGCGTGTGAAGAAAAACATCCAGGCGCTGCTTCAACATGCAGACGCTTTACGCACGAGGCCGCATGTGAAGACCAATAAAATGGCGGAAGTCTGTTCGATGATGATGGATCATGGCATCCGGAAATTCAAAGCTGCCACGATCGCTGAAGCAGAAATGCTGGCGGAAATTAAAGCACCGGATGTTCTCCTGGCCTATCCGCTCACACCGGTAAAGGCCGAACGCTTTATCCGGCTGATGACACGTTATCCCGAAACGCGGTTTTCTTTTCTCGCCGATAGCGAACAAAATATCCAGACACTCACAGATCAGTTTAAAATACATCAGCTCCAGGCTTCAGTCTATATTGATCTGAATGTCGGCATGAACCGCACAGGCATCCTTCCTGAAAAAGCACTTATCCTCGCAAAGGCAATCCTTTCAAATCCTGTTTTTATACTGAAGGGACTTCATGCTTATGACGGGCATATCCGTGATTCCGATATTACCGTGAGAACGAAAGATTGTCATAAAGCTTTTAAACCTGTTCTCGCGCTGAGAAAGGAAATAGAAAAAATTACCGGCGCACCTATAGATCTGGTAGCAGGCGGCACACCTTCCTGTCTGATCCATGCGGCGCAGACAGACAGGGATTGCAGTCCGGGTACCTTTGTATTCTGGGACAAAGGCTATGCGGACAAGCTGCCCGAGCAACCCTTTCAGTTTGGTGCGCTCCTGCTCAGCCGCGTGATTTCCATTCCGGCCCCGGATCTTATCTGCACCGACCTCGGACATAAATCGGTGGCTGCCGAAAATCCTTTCCCGAGAATTTATTTCCTGAATGCCCCTGACGCCGAACCTGTTTCGCAGAGTGAAGAACATCTCGTGCTGAAAGTCGCCAATTCATCGAAGTACAAAACCGGTGACACCCTTTTCGGCGTGCCCATACATATCTGCCCTTCTGTAGCACTTTACGACGAGGCCGCCGTGATCGAAGATGGCAGGCTGGCCGGTCGCTGGAAGGTGGTGGCAAGGAAGAGAAAGATCAGTGTTTAGCAGCCACTTAATCACCTGTAGACATAAAAAGTCCCTGCAACAAAGATTTAAACACTAAAAGGTTTGCCTTCTTTGATCATTTCGCGCCGGATTCCTTCAATAACATCTTCCAGATAAAAAACAAGCCGGTTGCCCTGTGGTTCTTCCAGATCAACTCCGTTCGATCCGTTTAGTTGAAGCAGTTCAGCCTTACGAACTGCCGATGCATTTCTCCTGACGGCCTGTATACCTGCATAGTGAATGGTATTGATGATATTTCCGCCCGATATTTCATACCGCTTCACCTGGTTTGGAATTTCTCCGTATTCGGAATTTTCGGGGAAGGATTTTTCCCAGATCTCTTTTCTTTCCTCTTCATTGGGAATACTGAATTTCACAATATCATTGAAACGCCTGATAAAAGCATCATCAATATTATTTTTCATATTGGTAGCCAGAATCACCAGCCCATTGAATTCTTCGATTCGTTGCAGCAGATAAGAAACTTCCTGGTTTGCATATTTATCGTGGGCGTCTTTTACACTGGTCCTCTTCCCGAATATGGCATCAGCTTCATCGAAGAATAAAATCCAGTCCTTGTCTTCCGCACGGGCGAATAATAATTCCAGGTTTTTTTCTGTCTCACCGATATACTTTGAAACGACCATGGACAGATCAATTTTAAAAACTTCCTTGCCCGTTTCATTTCCAAGCACGTTGGCCGTAAGGGTTTTTCCGGTGCCGGGAGGCCCGTAAAACAAGACCCGGTATCCCTGTCTCAGCCGGTGTTTCATATCCCAGTCCACCATCAGGCTTTGGTTAAAATCTATCCACTCCCTCAGAGATCTGTAGTGCCTGCGGATCTCCGGATTCATCATGATGTCTTTGGAACGAAGATGGGTTTTTATCCTCCGCGCGGGGAAACTGGTGCTGAAATGTGGCGGAGCAGATTTACCGAACAAAATCTGGCTGATATAATCCTGAGCCATGATGATCCTCCCGCTCATCACCGGTTCGCCCTGAGGGAGATCTTCCAGCCAGAGAATTTTTTTCCTGGAGAAATGCCGGTCTGACCAGAAAAGCTGCTCCACCTCCGTTTGCCTCTTACGGTCGTCACCGGCCAGCAGGTAAAGGGCGGTTTGTCCCGTTGGCAGGAAACCCCTGAAATTTTTTCCCCTCACACCGCCGATCTCGGGAAAATCGCCGGACTCTTTTATTTTTTCCTGTATCGCCCGGTCGAATAAATCCGGCACCGCGTGCGGGGCAAGGGCGATGAGCAGGAGAATGATCTCGTCTTCATTTTTTATCCGGGCACTCAGTATATATTTTTGCAAAGGCATGCTCCAGTTTTCAATAAAGGCGAAAGTCGGCCTTCCTCCATCACCCATCCGGTAATGAATGAGTTGTTCCAGGAACTGAAATTCCTGGGGTGTCTGGTCTTCAGCAATATATTCGTTCATATCCTGGTAATTTTTATTTGATATTCCATCCCTGTTTGCCGGTAAGATCCCGGATCGCTTTCAGAAAATAGGCGTAATGGCCTTTCTTTATGTCATTTCCTTCTGACATGATGCTGGCCGTCTTATTCATGGACAATTCATCGGCGGCGGCCTGACCCATAATCGCCTTTACGTCTTCATAGTGGCTCGGCCGGTCACCCTCCACTTTTTTAGCAAATTTTTTGTCTCCCTTTTCTGAATATTCATCTCCGAAACCGATCATATGTCCAAATTCGTGGGCTGCCGTGATCTGGTCTCTCTTATGCTGATTTTTAAATTCCTGAGGAGGTACGATGATCACATTTACCCGCCGGTAATTCTCCTTGTTGGATTCAAAATTGGTTTTATCCGCTCCTTCCCCTGTTAGTGTGATCGCCATTTTTTTGGCATCCGGTTTATCTTTTTCAATTCTCTCTTTAACGGTCTCGGCTCTTTTCTTACTCAGCTGCCGGTTATACCAGGCATTGCCTTCAGGACTGGCACGTCCGATATAATGGATTTCATTACCTGTGGAGATATCCGTAAATGACATGATATCCGGCAGAGCATCCAGGTGCTTTTCTACATCCCCGATACCCTTTTCACAGTCCGCATTGAGTGCAGCGCTGTCGAAATCAAAGTTGCCTACATGATCTGCAGTAGATTCAATAAAGGTCTTGCCCGCATTTTTCTTTGCCAGTTCATCCGGACTGGGATCCCCGGTGTCGAGATGAGCCGTGTGGCTAAGGTTGGGAAAGTCTTTATTGCTCTGAGCCTCCACATTGGAACGGAAATCTTTCGGACGATCCTTGACCTCCATGATGGTATGGGCGTCTTTCGCGTCGGCTACAAACTCAATGTCCAGTTTGAGATTGGCTTTGTAAGGCGTAAAATCCGGATCGTTGAGCTCAAACAGGAATTTATCCTGCCATGTGGCGGAAACATTTTTCTGGAAATCGTTCCTGAACTTCTCTTTTTTTTCATCTGTTATTTTGTCGCCAAAAAGTATAAAAATATTATGTATGATCCGTATCGTGCCGTTCTGTGGCAGGGGACTATCAGGTGAATACATTACATCAAAGTCCTTAAAGAAACCAAGAGACACCGGGAAATCAAAACGCGGTTTTGGAGGAGCCGGATCCCGGCTGATCATGGGACCCTGTTGTTGAAGCACGTGCGTCAGTTCATGGGCGAGCAGAAACCTTCCCTCCGCATCTTCAGGATTAAATTTCCCGTCGTTGAAATAGATATCTCTTCCATGGGTAAAAGCATACGATTCGAGCTCCCTGTTCATCGAAGCCGAGTCTTTATCCTGGTGTATGCGCACGTCGCTGAAATCATTTCCAAACGAGCGATTCATTTCCTGAAGCGTTTTTGATGGAAGCGGCTTCCCTTTGCCTGCGCTGTTTTCTATGTGCGACGACATTTGTGAAGAAGCGGCGGGGCCTGAACCCTCCTGTTTCCTTTGAATGGAATTGCCGGGTTTATCTTCTTCCTTTTTGGGCGATTCCATTTTTTGCACTGTTTTATCCTTTTCCTTTTCGGGTGCTGCGTCTTTTTTTTGTACAGTCTTATCTTTTTCTTTCATTGGATCTTCTTTCCGGTGCACCATTTTGTCTTTTTCCTGAGCCGGATCTTCTTTCTTGCTCACCATCTTTTCTTTCTCTTTAGAAGGATCTTCTTTTTTGCTCACCATTTTTTCCTGCTCTTTTTCGGGAGCGTCTGCCTTTCTTTGAAATGGCTTTTCCTTATCTCTCTCCATCCGCCTGTCATTGCTGCTGTCGATTTCCTCCTCATGGGTCGTTGCCAGACGCTGGATTCCCCCGATTTCTTTTTTTTGCACCGGGCTTCCCTGGCCCTGGTTCACAACAGCATGAGCTACCGAATCGGCTTCTCTTTCAAATGAATCCCCCGGCTCATTCACCGCGAGTTTGGCCTGGAAAAAGGCATTTTTCTTTTTGCCCTGCCCGTCCTGTTTATTTTTGGAGAAAAAAGGTTTTTCCTTTGATTCATCCTGTGTTTTTGGATTTCTCTGACGGTATACCCGGGAAGAATATGACATAACTGATATTTTTAAAGATTTTCCATTTTTTGCATGAACTCGCTGGCGAGCTGCTGGTAGTCCTCGGCCCCGTGGGAATGTTTGTCAAAATGAAATATATCTGTTCCCGTCTCCTGCGCCTTCGCCAGCTGAATGTTTGTGCGGATATGGGTCTTAAATAGTTTGTCGCCAAACTCCTGCTCCAGCAAATGAAATATCTGCCGGTTCATTACTTTTCTTTCATCATAACGGTTCAGAACATAACCGAGCACCTGGAGCTTTTTATTCAGGCGAATGATGGTGTTCAGGTGATGAGTAAAAATGCGCAGGCCTTTGAGGGGAAGCCACTCGGCCTGCATCGGCATCAGAATGTAATTGCTGGCGACCAGTGCGTTTACAGTGAGCATTCCAAATGCCGGGGGGCAGTCAATAAATATATAGTCATATTTCGGTTTCAGATCTTCCATCATCCAGGAAAAAACCTGTTCTCTTCCATATACACTTACCAGTTCGAGTTCCGCTCCCGCCAGTTCAATAGAAGAGGGAATCAGGGAGAGACCGGACTTTGTCTGAATAACGACTTCAGCC
>Ga0070673_100001018_pt1 | contig 15862 bp, 19 predicted proteins | sample KBSM23metaG_FD_65342 | JGI IMG/M metagenome (GOLD analysis project Ga0070673, IMG submission 65342) | Miscanthus rhizosphere microbial communities from Kellogg Biological Station, Michigan, USA - KBS M2-3 metaG | ecosystem: Host-associated > Plants > Roots > Rhizosphere > Soil ... | reverse complement strand
CCAACTGAAACTACGGGCGCGCCGGTTCCGGTCCATCCGGGAGCACAGGCTCAGTCTGCAGCTTCTGAAGATCAGGATCTCCACATCATCGAAGCGCCGATCGTTGGTACGTTCTATCGCGCTCGGTCGCCCAATGCAGACGCCTTTGTAAAGACCGGTAGCAAGGTCGAGGCGAGCACGGTCGTCTGTATCATTGAGGCGATGAAACTGATGAATGAGATTCAGGCGGAGACCTCTGGAGAAGTCGTCAAGATTTACGTCGAAAACGGTCAGCCTGTCGAATACGGTCAACCGCTTTTTGGAATCCGAAAGTAGGATTTTCAACATCGTCCAATGCCGGGCGTCCGTTCAAAGACGCTGACATTGGACGTTGGCCTTTTACAAGCGCAGATGAGCACCGGCAATCGCAAGTTTCGAAAAATACTGATCGCCAACCGTGGCGAGATTGCTTGTCGCATCATTTGGACGTGCAAGGAAATGGGAATCCGCACGGTCGCGGTTCACAGCGACGTCGATCGCGATTCTCTCCACGTGCGTTACGCCGATGAGGCCGCGTGCATTGGACCAGCACCTTCCGCGCAGAGCTACCTGAACATTCCTGCAATCATTAGCGCCGCCGAAATCTTCAACGTCGACGCTATTCATCCGGGCTATGGCTTCCTGGCTGAGTCTGCTTACTTTGCTGAAATCTGCGAAGCATGCAACATCAAATTCATTGGACCACGGCCCGACGTCATTAGCTTGATGGGTGACAAGGTCGAAGCGCGCCGCACGATGAAGGCCGCCGGCCTGCCGATCACGCCGGGCAGTTCTGAACCAATCACTTCTGAAAGTGAAGCGCTGGAGATCGTTCGAGAGATTGGTTTTCCGGTGATCGTCAAAGCAGCCGCCGGTGGTGGTGGCCGTGGCATGCGCATCGTACGCAAGCAAGAAGAGTTGGCCGGCGCTCTTGAAACAGCCTCGACGGAAGCAGAGGCGGCTTTCAAAAACGGAAGCGTCTTCATCGAACGCTTCATCGAAAAGCCACGGCATATCGAAATCCAGGTACTTGCCGATGAATACGGCGACTGTATTCATCTCGGTGAGCGCGAGTGCTCAATTCAAAGACGACATCAGAAGTTGCTGGAAGAAGCTCCGTCGACTGTCTTGACTCCTGAGTTACGGGCTGAGATGGGTAACGCAGCAGTCACCGCCTGCAAGCAGATTGGATATTCGAGTGCGGGTACTTTTGAATTCCTGCTCGACTCGGAGAATCGTTTCTACTTCATGGAGATGAACACGCGCATTCAAGTCGAGCATCCGGTGACAGAGATGGTGACGCTGGCGGACATTGTGCGCAATCAGATTCGAATTGCTGAAGGCGAGCATCTTGGGTACACACAGGACGACTTGATGATTGTCGGTCATGCCATCGAGTGTCGCATCAATGCTGAAAACCCAGATACGTTTGCGCCATCACCCGGTCGCATCACCGCGTTCAATCTTCCGGGCGGCCCCGGTGTGCGCGTTGATACTTACGTTTATGCAGGCTATCAAGTGCCGCCGTTTTATGACTCGATGATCGCCAAGGTGATCACGCACGCGCGCACGCGCGACCTGGCGATCGCGCGCATGAAACGGGCGCTGGAGGTCATGGTCATTGAAGGAATTAAGACCACGATTCCGCTGCATTTGAAGATTATGGATGACCCGGCTTTTCGCGCAGGCGCCGTTTCGACAGGCTTTATGGACGAATTTCTGTCACGCGAAGGCCAACGCAACTCAAACAGCGTGGTCGCTTCGCGAGCCTAGCGTTCTGCGGTTGCCGATTGCACGTCGGGAGCCTATAATAATCGACTTTTCTAAGGCGGGTTTTGCCCGTCTGCGAGGTAAACGGATATGAAACACGCAATCATTAGAACAGGCGGCAAGCAGTTTTTGGTCGAGCCAGGCAAGACTGTGCGCGTGCCGTTGATCGAAGCCGAGGCGGGCAAGTCAATTGAGCTCGATGTGCTGATGGCCGAAGGCAAGGTTGGCGCAGCAGCGCTTGATGGCGTCAAGGTTGGCGCCACGGTGGTTGATCACGGACGTACCCCGAAGATCCTGGTCTTCAAAAAGAAGCGGCGCAAACACTACAAGCGCAAACAGGGTCACCGCCAGGATTACACGACGCTGAAGATTGATTCAATCGGGTAGGTAATCATTCGACCTTTGGCCGTTGTTTTTAACAAAGACCTGAGATCAAAGACCAAAGATCGGTTTGGAGCTTGTTATGGCACATAAAAAAGGTGTGGGGTCGTCACGTAATGGTCGCGACTCACAATCACAGAGATTAGGTTTGAAGAAGTTTGGCGGCGAGCAGGTGCGCGGCGGCAACATCATTGCCCGCCAACGCGGCACCAAGTGGAAGCCCGGTAAAAATGTCGGTCGCGGTAAGGATGATACGTTGTTTGCCCTGATCGATGGCGTCGTCAAATTTGAGGACAAGGGACGATCGGGAAAATACGTGAGTGTTTATCCGTCGATGGCTGAGGATCAACCGGCAGCCGCTGCTTAAACTGGCATCACTAGCTAGTACCTGCGCGACGCCGGCTCATTTGAAGCTGGCGTCGCTTTCGATTTCATGTTTATCGACCGCACCAAGATTCGCGTCCAGGGGGGACATGGTGGCAACGGCGTTACCGCTTTTCGGCGTGAGAAGTTTGTTCCGCGCGGTGGTCCATCGGGTGGAGACGGCGGTCGAGGTGGAGATGTTTGGATCGTCGCAGATGCATCGCTAAACACGCTGCTGCATTTGCGCTACAACCCGGAGCACATCGCTGGTCGTGGTCTTCACGGTGAAGGATCAAATCGATCTGGTCGCGAAGGTGCTGATGCGATTGTCCGTGTCCCAGTGGGCACGCAGATATTTGAAGCCGAGTCCGGCGAACTGATTAAAGATTTAACCGAAGACGGCGCGCGTCTGCTCGTGGCGAAAGGCGGTCGTGGCGGATTTGGAAATGCACACTTCGCGACTTCTACGAATCGTGCACCACGCTATCACCAGGAAGGCAGCGAAGGTGACAAGTACGAGCTTCAGCTCGAGCTGAAACTGTTGGCAGATGTTGGCCTCGTTGGTTTTCCCAACGCTGGAAAGTCAACGCTGATCTCAACTATTTCAGCGGCGAAGCCGAAGATCGCAGATTACCCGTTCACCACGCTGGAACCTCATCTTGGCGTCGTCGATCTGGGAGACTTTCGCACCTTCGTAGTCGCTGACATTCCCGGCTTAATCGAAGGCGCGCACCAGGGAACGGGTCTCGGAGATCGATTCCTGCGACACATTGAACGCACGAGATTGTTGCTACACCTCGTTGATGTTTCATCGTTCTCGGGGCGCGAGCCAGTAGCAGATTACGAAACGGTGAATCATGAACTGGCTGCCTACAATGCTGAGCTGGCCCAGCGCGAACAAATTGTTGTCGCTACAAAGATCGATGCGTTGGATGAACCGGAGCGATTGGAAAGTTTGAAGCTGCGAGCTGAGGCGAATGGCAGATTGTTTTTGGCGATCTCTTCTGCAACCGGCGCAGGCATACGAGAGCTGGTGAATGCGATTGCAGCCAAGCTTAACGATCCTGAGCTGGCAGAAGATCGTTTGCACCAGGTGGTTGAAATTGGATCGTAAGTTCAGAGGCGGAACGGGTGTCAACTGACCGCAAAAAGCGCATTGCTCTTTACGGAGGCACCTTCGATCCAATTCATCGCGGTCATTTGGAAATAGCGCGAAAGATTTCGCGGCTCTTTGAAATCGATGAACTGTGGTTTGTACTGGCGCGCGTCGCACCGCACAAGCAAACGAGAGCGACAACACCAGCGTTCGATCGTTATGCGATGCTCGCGCTCGCTACGCAAGCAGACCCGGCGTTGTTGCTATCAACTTTTGAGTTGAGTTCGGACGGCCACACTTACACAGTTGATACGCTCGCGCACTTCAAACAATTGTGGAGTGAGGCGGCAAACATCTTTTTCATAATGGGCGCTGACTCGTGGACGGAGATTACAAGCTGGCGCGAATGGCGCCGCTTATTAACGTTGACAAATCATATCGTAGTTAGCCGGCCAGGTTACGCGCTCGGATTTGGGCACATCGATGCTGACATCGCCGCGCGCATCGTCGATGTGCGAGGTATGGAGTCCGGCGAAGTGAATTCGCTGCTTAGCAGCAGGACAAGTGAATCGATCTTTATCACAGATGCAGTCATGACGGATGTCTCCGCGACCGCGATTCGGGCGACGGCGACAGGTGATAGCCGCGAGCTTTTGGATCTAGTTCCAGACGAGGTTGCAACGTACATCAGGAAATACAAGCTTTATCGAGAGACGAATGAAAGAAAACCCAACCATTAAGGAGAAGTCGCTGCAGCCGGTGGAGGCAGCAGTGCATTCGGCGCCCGCAAAAAAAGCCGCAGATACCAATGAAGAGATCGACGAGCGCATCCTTCAGGCGGCGCATGCGGCAAGCGATAAGAAAGCTTTGGATCTCGTGTTGATTGACTTACGCGAGATAGCCACTTTCACGGATTATTTTTTAATCACGAGTGGTTCCAATCAACGGCAGGTTCAGGCCATCGCTGATGAAGTGATTGAGAAATTGAAAAAGTCAGGGAGCCCAGCGGCGCGTGTCGAAGGTTATCGCAACGCCGAATGGGTGCTGGTCGATTACGGTGACTTTGTGGTCCACGTTTTTGAAGAGAAGGCCCGACGCTTCTATGACCTGGAAAGACTGTGGCGGGAAGGCAAACGCGTTCAGTTGCCCAGTGAGTTTGATAATCAGCCGAGTTCTTTGAGAAACGAATTGTGATCGAACTGGTAGCGCAGTCGCAGCCGATGCGCGAGGCCGTTGGTCTCGCAGAACGGGTCGCTGCTACTGATGCGAATGTTTTGATTACCGGTGAGTCGGGCTCTGGCAAAGACGCCATGGCCAGCTTCATTCATCAGCGGTCAAAACGATCGTCGCAGCCCTTCATCAAGATCGATTGCGCGACCTTGCCTGGTCATCTGCTTGAAGCCGAGTTGTTCGGTTATGAGCGAGGCGCTTTCACCGGAGCAACGGATGCAAAGCCTGGCAGGCTCGAGGCAGCGAATCGTGGGACGTTGGTGCTCGATGAGATTGCCTATCTCGCAACGGATGCGCAGGCAAAACTGTTGCGCGTTATCGAAACGCGACAGTTCGAACGTCTCGGCGGCCGGCGCACCATAAAAGTTGACGCGCGAATTATTGCGTTAACGAACGTGAATCTGCTCGAAGCGATTGGTCGGAAGAATTTTCGTGAGGATCTTTTTTACCGGCTTAACGTGGTGCACATTCGCATGCCGCCGCTGCGAGCACGCAGAGATGACTTGCTTGAACTCGCAACAGGCTTCGTTAAGGGTTACGCGCGCAAACACGGAAGGAAAGCTTCGTCGATTGATACAAACGCGATGCGGTTGTTAGAGCAGTATGACTTTCCCGGCAATGTGCGTGAGCTGGCAAACACGATTGAGCGAGCGGTGATCGTCTCTGAAGAAAGATCAGTCAACGAAGGCCATTTGCCTGACTCGCTGCGAGCGGCGGTGAAAGCACTGCGGGGCAATAATCAACGAGGGACACTTGCTGAGATGGAGGCCGCCTACGTAAATGAGATTCTCGCGGCAACTAAAGGCAACAAGAGCGAAGCGGCGCGGATACTTGGCATCAGTCGAAAGAATCTTTACGAGCGTATTTCGCGGACAAAATAGCGTACACAGGCTTCAGCCTGTGCTTTGAAACTTGAATCGCAAACTGAAGTTTACGCCACGATGCGCTTGCGTCTGATTTGGACTGGGAAGACCAAAGATGAGAGACTGCGCTCCCTTTGTGATGATTATGCGAAACGTCTGACACGTTTCGTGAAATGCGAAGTCGTTGAGCTGCGCGAGAGCAAAGGTGACGTAGGTTTGGCGGGCATCGAGAAGGATTCTCGACGCATCTCAGACGCGCTGCATGAGGGCACCATAACGGTGTTGCTCGATCCAGACGGCGTGCAGTGGAGTTCCACCGATCTCGCAGAGCAAGTGCGTCGTTGGAATAACGCCGGTACGCGAGAAGTTAGTTTTGTTATCGGCGGCCCACAGGGAGTTTCTGAGACTCTGGTAAAAAAGGCTGAACACCGGTGGTCGATGTCTCGTTTGACATTGACTCATGAAATGGCGCGAGTGCTTCTGCTAGAGCAAATTTACCGTGCATACACGATCATTCACGGTTTGCCCTATCAGAAATAGTTAGTTGGATTTTCGTTCTTATAGTTTTATTCCGTTGGTGGAGGGATTGACCCAGCATGGAAAAGCGAAGAGTAAAAGTTTTTCGCGACAAGTTACTTGATCGTCGCGAAGGTTTGGTGGGACAGGTGCAGGAAGCTGAAGCTTACAGTCGCGAACGCGATTCAGAAGCGACGCAAGATCCTGCCGACATGGCTGCGAACGCATACACCAAAGAACTCCTGGTGTCGATGTCTGATAATGACAGGCAATTACTAAACTTGATCGATGAATCGCTTGAGCGCATCGAGGCCGGCAGTTACGGCAAGTGCGTCCGCTGCGAAGCGCCGTTGCCGGAGAAGCGTTTGGAAGCGTTGCCTTGGGCGCGGCATTGCATAACCTGTCAGGATTTGCAGGAGCGAGGACTTCTCAGCGACGACGAAGATTAATCGCACGCTCACAATTCGTAATGCATAATGGCCTCCCACCTTTGGCGGGAGGCCAATTTTTTTGCGCATCTTGGATTCATTTGCAGGCGCGGCCTTCGATGCTGCGCTCGCGCTTATTTATCCGCAGCCGTGCGAGGTCTGCGGCGGCTCGGTGGAGTCGCGCAAAGACGGTGTCGCGTGTCGCGGCTGCTGGCGCGAGACACGTTTGTTTGGTGTGGACCAATCGCTCTGCTGGAGATGCGGCGCGCCGACGTTGGTCCAAGTCCAATCGGCAGCTGCTGAAGACCTTCGCTGTCATCGCTGCGATGAGCTTTCCTTCACAGCGGCCCGTGCTTGCGGCGTGTATGAGAAGGCGTTGCGAGCTTCAGTCATCTCATTAAAACGCCAGCCTCATGTGCCTTCCCGACTAGTATCGCTGATGGTTCGAAGATGTCAGATAGCGCCGCTAGATCGCGCAACCGTCATCATTCCTGTTCCCCTTCATCACGAACGAGAAAAGGAGCGCGGGTTTAATCAGGCGAATTTGCTTGGTGAAGCGCTGGCAAGATCTCTGTGCCTGCCGTTCTTAGATCAAGTTCTTTCTCGGCCGCACCATACCGAACGTCATCGTGCGGGCATGGATGCGAAGTCGCGGCGCGCGAGTGTGGCTGGGGCGTTTGCGGTTATCACATCGCGGTTGGTAAAGGATGAGACTGTGCTTTTGGTGGATGACGTGTTTACGAGTGGCGCCACCATCTCGGCATGCGCCGCAGTCTTATCTGCAGCCGGAGCGCGTGAAGTGGTGGCGCTAACGCTCGCGCGACCTCTGCTGTGATCGATCACTATGGATGTTCGCTTGAACCGTCCGTGTACTTGATCTCGATGATTCGATTTTGCTGGATCGCATGGCGAAGTACCTCGTAAGGATCCTCTTTTGTCCCCGGCTGAGCTGAATTCACAACCTTGTGTTGAATGGCGCGCAAAGGCACGGGCACACGCTTTTTGAGAATCGTACCTTCTTTCGCTGCTATCTTTTTGCGAGAGGTGATTGTGTACTTGCTGATTTCGGTGTTAGTCTCCGGACTGATCAAAACGCATTCCCACCTGACTTCTTTGACCTTACGCAAAGTGTCGTTGTTGGCGAAGGCAAGTCGTGCCTCGAGCATCGCGAAACTGGCCTTGGTGAGCGGCGCAGGTCGTGGATGATCCGGCCTTGGTGCATCGACGTCCTGACTCGAAACGACTACAGAAGAAGTCAGCACCAGCAATAACAAGAGTAGGACTTTCATGATTGCTTCTTCACAATTAGTGTGGTGTTTCGTCGGATAAGATTTGCAGCAGAAAATCTTACGCTGCCGGGAGAGAGTCTGATATGCGCCGAAGATATATCGTGGTGATGTGAGCCTGTCAAGGATTATGGAGTGGTCGCAACGCTTCCTTTTCCTCACTAAGAAGTCCGAGCGAGAGCGAACGAGGACCATTCAGTTTCACGGGACCGCGAACGCCTTCGGCGTAGCACCTCAACGTAACGGAAGCGCGTCAACCTAAAGCAAGCGGGCTTACAGTGACCAAGCCCCCTTGTTAGTTAATTTGGTCCAGACCCGACCCACGGGTATCATGCGTCAACTATGCCATCATCACTTTACGATCCAATTGAGCCCTATGAGACTGGTCGATTAAAAGTCTCGCCAATCCACGAACTCTATTATGAGCAGTGCGGAAAGCCCGACGGCCAGCCGGTTGTGTTTCTCCATGGAGGACCTGGTGGTGGTGTGATTCCGGACTACCGCCGCTTCTTCAACCCCGCTGTATATCGAATCGTTCTGTTCGATCAACGTGGTTCGGGACAAAGCACGCCGCACGCTTGTCTCGAGGAAAATACTACCTGGGATCTCGTTGCCGACATCGAACGTCTGCGCGAACACGTTGGCATCGAACGGTGGATGGTGTTCGGCGGCTCATGGGGCAGCACGTTATCGCTTGCCTACTCGGAAACTCATCCGGATCGGACAGAGAGGTTGGTCTTGCGCGGAATCTTTCTCTGCCGGCCGAGTGAGATGCGTTGGTTCTATCAGGAAGGCGCCAGCGCAATCTTTCCGGATGTATGGGAAGAATTTTTAAAGCCAATTCCGGAGAATGAACGGCACGATATGTTGAGCGCATACCATCGACGCCTCACCAGCGAAGATGAGGCGGTTCGGATGGACGCAGCACGCGCATGGTCGGTCTGGGAAGGCAGCACTTCAAAACTGTTTCCTGATCAGGAATTGATCGATCATTCAGGTGAAGCTCACTTCGCGCTCGCGCTCGCACGCATCGAGTGTCACTACTTCATGAACAACTGCTTCTTCGACACCGACAACTTTCTCATTGAAAACGTGCACAAGATCCGTCACATTCCTGCGGTAATTGTCCAGGGCCGGTACGATGTTGTTTGTCCGATAACCAGCGCGTGGGACCTCCATCGGGCGTGGCCGGAAGCGGAACTCGAGATCATCCCGGACGCGGGGCATTCGGCGCTAGAGCCCGGAATTAGCAGTGCTCTGGTTGCCGCCACCGACAAATTTGCGCGCTAAGCTTAAGTCTCTCCGGCTCAGCTTTTCACTACAGTTCCGGGCCTTTCCTGTTGCACTGAAAGGCTTTTTGCTTTCGCCTTTGAGCAGCTTTATCGTAATATCAGGTTCGACATGACCGGTCGAGTTTTAGTGCTAAACGCCTCCTACGAACCAATTAATGTGTGCACCGAAAGGCGCGCCGTGGTCATGATCTTCAAAGGAGTGGCGCGAGTCGAAGAGCACAACGGGCACATGCTGCACTCGGCAAAGATTACGATTCATGCTCCGTCAGTTATTCGTTTGACTGAGTATGTTCAAATTCCTTTCGAGCGTCGATCGCTTTCGCGCAAGAACATTCTGCTGCGTGATCATTCGACTTGCCAGTATTGCGGAACGCACTATCCCCCGTCTGAATTGACTCTGGATCACGTGCAGCCGCGTTCGCGTGGTGGGGAGTCGTCGTGGGACAATTTGGTTGCGTGCTGTCGGCGGTGCAATCATCGGAAAGGTAATCGCACTCCGGAAGAATCCGGGATGAAGCTTTCGCGACGTCCGCGCGGTTTCTCGTTGCACGTGAGTCGCCAGATCATGCGATACCTGGGACGCGCAGATCAGACATGGCGCAAGTATCTGTTTTATGAATCTGATACGTGGCAGTAAGTAGTTGCCCCGAGTGAAGCCAAGGAGGCTTACATGAGTACCGTTCTTCTGTTCAATCTAAACAACCCCATGCTTTGGGTGTTAATCATCGCTGTGATTTTCCTGCTCTTTGGTGGTAGTAAGTTACCTCAGCTCGCGAAAGCACTCGGTCAGAGTAAGCGAGCTTTCAAAGAAGGCTTGGCCGAAGGTGAAGAGGAAGAAGAAGCCGATCGACGACGACGCGAGGTGGCTTCGAGTCAACCCGCATCGCTTACGGCAGTCGATGATGAAGCTTTATTTGAGGAAGCACGACGTCGCGCGCGTTTGCGTGTTGCAGAAGGTGATATCCCGGCCGAACGGAAATAAAACTGCGTTCGAATCAATCATCTCCCTATCCCACCAACGGCACACTCGCTTTTTGTCCAAGGACCAGCGTAGCTTTCACCGTCAAAGAAAAGTCAGCGCTATGTCTCTCCTCATTTATTATTTCGGCGATTTCGTGCTGAACTCGAGATTGCCAATCCTCAGGAATTGATTGCAGCCAGCCTTTCATTAGAAAGTCCGCTACGAGCGGAGAATTTAGGAATGCCTCGCCCGATTCGTATTCGAACTCTTCAATTTGGGTCCACGATTGCAGGTTCTCCAGACCTTCACGCGAAGCGATTCCCTCAACTTCTGAAATAGTCGGCAGCGAGGTGATGAGATCCTCGACATCAGATTCATGTTCAGGCACGTTGGCGTTTAGCAGAGCCTCCCAGTAAATAGAGAAAAACTCACCGAAGCTCGAAGCGGTTGCGAGGATCAGCGCTACGTCGCCGCCGGTTTTAGACACGCGTGCGAGTTCGGCGACGATCGCCGGTACACGTTCGGGCGCGATCAGCGATAACTCTGCGATTACGAGATCGAATGATTCATCGGGTAAGGCAAGCGGTACGAGGGGACCAGACTTGAATTCAATTCTAGTTTGCAGAGTTGTTGCTTTAGCTTTTGCTAGTTCGACTGACTCGTTGTTTTCATCGACACACACCATTTCGACTTTTGCTGGGAGCCGATCATGCAGTGCGAGCGCATGGCCGCCCGTGCCTGATCCTACGTACAGCACTCGACCTTCGAGCGGCACGTCGATGTGCTCATCGATCAAGGTTGCGAAGCGTTCGCCCCAGTCTGGCGCTATGAAAAGATCTTGAATGAATGCTAATTCTTTGTCCGACTTGATCACCGACATACTTACTTCTTTTTCCCCTTTGGTTCGTCCTCTTCAAAATAGTTTCGGCCCTGTAGATTATCCGGCAAACATGACATTTCGGTTTTCGCCAGCGGATCACTGTGTACGTATCGGTAGCCCTGACCATAGCCGAGCCGCTTCATCAACGCCGTCGGCGCATTACGCAGGTGTAATGGAACCGGCTCACGAGCGGTCTCCATTGCGTCGGCAGCAGCCGCACCATACGCGTTTTTCACCGCGTTTGATTTTGGAGCTTGAGCTAAATAGATCGTTGCCTGGGACAAAGGGAAGAGGGCCTCAGGTAATCCAATGAGCTGCGTAATTTCCGCAGCAGCTGCAGCCTGGACCATGGCGTTCGGATCTGCGAGGCCAATGTCTTCTGAAGCGAGGATGCACAAACGTCGCGCGATAAAAATCGGATCGGCGCCACCTTCAATCATCCGCGCCAACCAATACAAAGCGGCGTTCACGTCTGAGTTGCTCAGCGATTTGATCAGCGCCGAAGCCAGGTTGTAGTGTTCTTCTCCGCCTTTGTCATACGCGTAACGAGCGCGACCGAGCGCTTCTATGATTGTCTCAAGCGTTACGTGTCGCACACCGGTTTTGTCGGGCTCAGTCGATTCGACGGCAGCTTCCAGTCCGGCTAAAGCAACACGGCCATCGCCACCGGCAGAATGCGCCAAACGATCCAGAACTTCATCGCTGATCTCTGGTTTCAAACGAGCCAGACCGCGTTCTTCATCATTGATTGCGCGCTCGAGGATAGTTTTGATCTCGTCTTCTTCAAGTGGATTCAGCACGAGAACGCGACATCGTGATAGCAGGGCGCCGGTAACTTCAAAAGAAGGATTCTCCGTAGTGGCGCCGATTAGTGTGATCGTGCCGTCTTCGACAGCGTGCAGCAGAGCATCCTGTTGTCCTTTGTTGAAGCGATGGATTTCATCGATGAATAGGATCGTGCGACGACCGAATCGCCCTTCGTGCTTTGCTTCCGTAATGGCGGCGCGCAAATCTTTGACGCCGGAAAAAACTGCCGAGAGTGGAACAAAGCGCGCGTTACTCTTCTCAGCTAATAATCCTCCGAGAGTAGTTTTCCCAGTTCCCGGCGGACCCCACAAGATGAGGGAAGGTAGAGTGCCTCCCGCTTCAAGCAGACGACGCAGAATATGTCCTTCACCGACGAGATGACTTTGGCCGGCGAACTCCGACAGCGATCGCGGTCGCATGCGATCCGCGAGCGGCGCGAACTTATCGGGAGACGCATCAAGGGGCGCTTCCCCAAAAAGATCTCTGGTGGTGGGCTGTTCCATGGCAGTAAGATTATCGCCGAAATGGACGAACAGAACGAAATGGCAATCAATCACGCGCTGGTATGGGTTTGCGGGAATGTTCGATGGAACGCCGTCCCAAGCGCTTTCGTATAGCCATCGAGTGCGAAAACGAGAGCGTTTCAGCAGAGAAAAGATGGTGCAGCGGAGGTCGGGAAGATGAGCGACGCGAAGGACGTTTTTAAAGTAGTAGGCATGATCCTGCTGGGGATTTTTGTCTTGTCGGTGAGCATTCCGATTGTCCTCGCGGCTGCTGGTTTGACGCTTGGCCTTATCGGATTTTTATTCCATCTTGCGGTTGTCCTGATTAAGGTGGCCGTGCTGCTGGCGATTATCTACCTCATCCTCGTTGCCGTACGCGCGATGCTTCGTTGACAGACCCTTTTTAGTCCTCACCCTTCCCTCAAATCCAACGCCTAACTTGGGTTGACGACCCGGTCACCTGACTGCATTATGAGTCGGACCTTCCCACCGGAAAGGCACAGGAATGACAAGTGAACAGAGACTCGATCGTTTAGAGCGAATAGCGATACTGTTCGTAAAGGCAGGATTGCGCGCGCGACAACAAAGCCGAGAGCAGAATCGCGAGCAGAACGCAAAGATAAACATCATTCTGGACGCTCAAATTCGGAATGACGAGCGGTTCGCGGAGCTTGCGAAGGCCCAGGAGAAACTGACCGAGTCACAGCGGCACACAGATCGACGTTTGGATGCGCTGATCGATATTGTGCGAAATTCGCAGAACGGGAAAAAGAAGTCAGGGCCCGAGCAGCAACGGTAGTCGGCGGCAGTCTCAACTTCAAACGTTGAAGCGGAAATTCACGATGTCGCCGTCTTGCATTATGTAGTCCTTGCCTTCGAGTCGCAGCAAGCCTTTATCTCTCGCGGCCGCATAAGAACCAGCCTTAGTTAAATCGTCGAAGCTAACAATCTCGGCCCGAATAAATCCGCGAGCGATGTCCGAGTGAATTGCACCGGCGGCATCCTGCGCACGCGAGCCCTGCGGGATGGTCCATGCCCGCGCTTCCTTTTCTCCTCCAGTAAGAAAAGACATCAACCCCAACACGCGATAGGCGCTTTTGATTAGTTGATCCGCACCGCTGCCTTTCAAGCCGAGCGATGAAAGATATTCCTGCTGCTCCTCAGCCGACAATTCCACGAGGTCCGCTTCCAAACGCGCGCAGATAATTACGCACTCGGAGTTCTCAGCCGTCGCGATTTCCTGTACCGCACGGACTTGTGGATTTTCTTCGGGCGCGGACAGGGCTGCCTCGCTGACGTTGGCCGCGTAAATGGTCGGCTTCATTGTTAGCAGAAAATAATTCCGCGAAATCGCAAGTTCTTCGGCATTCAACTCGACGCTTTTTGCGGGTTTGAATTCTTCCAGCGCCGGCTGCAGCTTATCCAGCACTTCCAATTCGGCGCGCGCAGTTTTGTCACCGCTCTTCGCTGTTTTCTGGACGCGCTCTCGTCGCCGTTCGACTGTTGCTAGATCCGCTAACGCTAACTCGATTTGAATAGTCTCGATGTCTCGCCGAGGATCGATTGAGCCGTCGACGTGGGGCACGGCGTCATCTTCAAAACAACGGACTACCTGAATCATCGTATCTGTTTCACGGATGTTGTGCAGAAACTGATTGCCCAGGCCTTCACCTTTCGATGACCCGCGCACCAGACCGGCGATGTCCACAAACTCAACACTCGCAGGGACGATCACCGTGGTCTTTACGAGTTTCGCGAGTGGCGCCAGGCGTTCATCCGGAACGGCTACCACACCAACATTCGCCTTGCTGCTTGAGAAGGGATAGTTCGAAATGAGACCCGAAGATTGGGCCGTGACGGCGTTGAAGAAAGTTGTTTTTCCTACGTTGGGTAAGCCAACAATACCGGCGCGAAGCATGCAGTGAAACTAACCGATAAAGTTGTGCGATGCAACGAGGGCAGTTTGAAGGGTGAAGGATGCATGCCGAGGCGCGATGTGGGCTGTTCGGGCGCTGTACTTGCTCGTGAGGCTTTCGCGTATAATCCGCTTCCGGTCCACATAACTTTCTGAATTCTTGTTGAATTCGACTGTAGCTCCGGCTGCAGCATGTCGAACGCCTCTAAATGATTCTGTCGCTGTTGCTCACGGTCCTTATCACCCTTAGCGGTGCTCTCGTTACTTATATTTACGACAGGCGGACCTCGGTGGCTGTTCGTTTGTGCACGGGCGCGTGCATCGGGTTTGCGGCCTTTGGCCTAATCGCTTTCATATTCGCTTCGTTGCTCGGTCTAACGCCGTTAGCGATCGCACTCGCCACGCTCTTAACGTTGACTCCGTTCCTGCTAATGCTGGACGAGAATCGTCGCAATGAAGTCAGCAACGATCTAACCTCCACCGCTCGCGAACTAAGGCAGCGTTTGTCGCATCCTCAGGCTTCCGACATGGGTTATGCAGCTTTCTATATCATCGTCGCGATTCTTAGTTGGCTCGTTTTTGATCGCGCGATGATAGTGAAGCCGGAGGGCATATTCACCGGCGTACTCAACAATTATGGTGACCTGCCTTTTCATATGAGTGTGATCACGGGATTCGCTTTTGGTCACAACTATCCGCCAGAAGATCCAACTTTCGCCGGCGTCCGTTTCACTTATCCTTTCATCAGCGATTTCCTTTCTGCCATCTTTGTTCGCTGCGGTGTCAGTCTGCGCGACTCGATGATGATCGAGAATGTCGTACTCGGCGTCGCCTTTGTTGGAGTGCTGCATCGGTGGAGTTGGGAACTTTTGCGTGATCGGCTCGCGGCGGTGCTGACTCCATTACTTGTCGTGCTCAATGGCGGTTTCGGCTGGGCGTTGCTGTTCGATTTTGCCGGCAAGAACGAATCGGGTTTGTTGGGCGTACTGAGTCATCTGCCGCCGTCCTTCACAGTGATTCCGGAAACAACCTGGCGCTGGGGGAATGCTGTTTCGTCGCTGCTCGTCCCCCAGCGAGGAATTCTGCTCGGGTTTCCGCTCGCAGTGATCGTGTTCACGCAGTGGTGGCTCGCGACTGAACCTCCGCCCGTAATTAATGATGACGCTGATGCTCTAAATAAAGGATCGAGCGCGAAACAAAAGGGCAAGCGTAAGAAAAGGTCGCCTGACAACGTTTCTCGGGAAGAAAGCACAAGCAGCACTTCTGTTCGCATCCACGGCCGTTGGTTAATAACTGGCGCAACGGCGCGGATGATTGCTGCGGGTCTGATAGCAGGACTGTTGCCATTAGTTCACGCTCACAGCTTTGTAGCTGTCATGGGCGTCGGCGCCTGCATCGCCTTGCTTCAAAGGAAGTGGCTGCTGTGGATTACCTTCGCCGCGGCCGCCTGCCTAATCGCTGTTCCGGAAATGTGGTGGTCTACCAAGGACAGCGCGGTCCATGCATCAGGTTTTTTTGCGTGGGAATTTGGTTGGGATCATAAACAGGAAAAC
>Ga0070673_100001016_pt1 | contig 15890 bp, 12 predicted proteins | sample KBSM23metaG_FD_65342 | JGI IMG/M metagenome (GOLD analysis project Ga0070673, IMG submission 65342) | Miscanthus rhizosphere microbial communities from Kellogg Biological Station, Michigan, USA - KBS M2-3 metaG | ecosystem: Host-associated > Plants > Roots > Rhizosphere > Soil ... | reverse complement strand
CGGGGAACACCACGCCGTCGCCCCACGCGCTGCCGCGCATGAGCTGCGCCACGACCGCAACCGGCGGATCCTTCACCGCCCAGGTCTTGCCGCCGTCGCCGGTGAAGTACGCCCGCGACCGCCAGGCCTGCTCCGGATCGCCAAACGTGACCCACCCCTCGTCGGCCGACAGGCGCGCGATCGCGCGCCCGTGTCCGACGGCCGATTTTTCGGGGAGGCGCAGCGGCTGCCAGGTGTCGCCGCCGTCGCTCGTCTCGAACACGCCGCCGCTGCCGTCGGCCACCCACCCGTGACGATCGTCGGCGAACGAGATCCTGAAACAGCCGTGCGGCGCCTCGTACGGCGACGTGCGCGTCCGCTCGAAGCTGTCGCCCCCGTCGCGGCTCCGGGTGATCGGCCGCCCGAACACCGCGCAAGTCCAGACGGAACGCCCCGCGTGAGCGCTGTCGACGATGAAGTTGTCCGGAATCGGCACCCGCTTCCAGCTCGCACCCGCGTCCGTGGTCACGAGGCGCGCGGGATCGTTGAGGCCGAACGCGACCGCGCGCTCGGGCGACAGCCACTCGATCCCGACGATGGGCCCGGAGCCGACCTGGCCCGCAATTTCGTGGTCCGCCGCCTCGGGGTCGACGTCGGACACCAGCGCCAGCGTGCGGCCGCTGGCGGGCACCCGCATGAACGTGACGCCGCCGTCGACGGTGTGAAACGCGTGGCCCATCGAGTCCGTGACCCACCCTTCCTGCCGGGTTCGAAACGAGACCGCGTAGATCTTGTCGCGGAGGATCTGGCGGCGTCCCGCGTCGACGCGTTCCTCGTCGAGCGCCGTCGCGAGACGCCGCCACGGCGGAGGATTGTGCCGCTGCCCGCGCAGCACCGCCCAGCCCGCGAGCACGCTGGCGCCCAGCACGGCGGCCAGCAGTAACAACACGCCGTAAGGAATCGCGCCACGTTCCAGACGCATCAACGTCCCCTCATCATTATGACGAAATTCGCGCCGTCGGGTCGGGTCGCGAACATGGCGGGGCTAGGCGGCGGGCGCGCTGACGACGCGGTTTCGGCCGCCCGCCTTCCCGGCGTAGAGCGCCTGGTCGGCCATCTTCAGGCAGACGTCGACGCGCATCGGGCGGTCGAACATCGCGATGCCGAACGTGAGCGTGACGTCCTGCGCGAACCCGGCGCTGTCGCGCAGCCGCGCCTCGGCCACCGCGCGCAGCCGGTCGGCCACGCCGCGCGCCGTCTCGACGTCGGTCTCGGGCAAGAGCAGCAGGAACTCCTCGCCGCCCCAGCGCGCTACCGCGTCGTGTCCGCGCAGGCTCTCGCCCAGCAGCGCCGCCACCGCGCGCAGCACGCGGTCGCCGGCCTCGTGGCCGTGGTCGTCGTTGATGCGCTTGAAGTGATCCACGTCGGCCATGACCACGCAGAACGGGCGCCCGGTGCGCTGGAATCCCTGGGCCGCCTCGCGCAGCCGCTGCTCCATCGAGCGCCGGTTGAGCAAGCCGGTGAGCGGGTCGGTGTGCGCCATCGATTCCATGCGCCGCTCGGCCTGCGTCGACGCGCGCCGGAAGTGGTAGCTCACCAGCGCCAGGGCCAGCACCGGAATCGCCAGGTTGCCGTAACGCATGATCGGCGCGACCGCGCCCTCGACCCCGCCGTCGGGCGCGACCGCGCGCAGCAGGATCAGCGCCGCGAACACGCCCGCCGAAATCCCGATGACGGCGCGGCTGCCCAGGCGGTCGTTGAACATCACGAACGGAATCAGGGGCAGCAGGTAGTACTGAAAGCCGCTCGCCCACCCCAGCGTCATCACCGCCAGCACCGCGTGCGCGACCACCTCGATCGTCAGCAGCCACATCCCCGTGGTGCTGCGGCCGCGCCGGTTCACGATCGCCGCCGCGATCCACGCCGCCACGCTGAGCACGTTGAACGCGGCCAGGCGTGGGTGCCCGAGCAGCGCGAACAGCGGCACGAAGCCGGCGTGCGCCGCGATGCCCACCCAGGCAACGTGGCGGATCACCGCCGCGATGCGTGGCGGCGGCTCCACCACCGCCGGGATTCCCGTCGTCACCCGGCGATGCGGCCCGGTGGCGTGCGTCCCCGTCGTCGACACGCTCCAGGATATCGGCGCCCGGCGCGCCGAGTAAAGCGCGTCACGGCGCGACTTGCGTCTCGAGGTTCGCGTACCGCGCGGCGGCGAAGTCCTTGATGTTCATGACGCCCCAGTCGAACGCGTCATTCGGGAACATCTTGACGGTGTCCGCGTGGGCCGCGTCCTTGATCTGGTTGTAGATCATGTCGGCCTGCGCCTGGACCGTCGCCAGCGGGATGGTGCCGATCGCTTCCCTGATCTTGTTCCGGTAGGCGGACTGGAGATCCGACCGGTCGCGGACGATGATCGTCATCGCGTTCCGGCCCAGCTTCGAATAGATGGACTTGGTCGGCATCTCGTCCTGCGAACCGAACGTGTTGTCGGGATCCCACGGCAGCACGAAGAACTTCCCCGACGCCGGATCGAAGTACTCGAAGTGATCGGACGCGCCGGTGCTGCCGATCAGTCCGTCGGTGGTCATGACGATCTCGGCGGCCGCGAGGTACGCGAGCAGGTCATTCATGTCGACGAACGACTCCAGCATCGACGGATCGGACAGCGACTTCAGGAACGGCGCGATGACGTCGTCACCGCGCGCCGTGTCCTTGATGTGGCGCTCCCACGGCACCGGCACGTAGCTGGTGGGATCGTCGTTGACGTACAAGTACGGATCCATGGTCGGGAGCTCCGGCCGCAGCCGGTAGAGCGGACCCATCGGCGCTGAGAAATGCGCGGCCAGGGACGTGCTGTCCCAGTCCTCGCGCAGCGTGAACACCCCGCGCGAGTTGCCGTTCACGGTGAGCGTCGTGTGCGCGGCCTGGGGCGCCGGCATCACCGCGGCGAACACGAACAACGCCAGGCGTTCGCGCATCATCGATCCGTCGTCGTACTCGCCCTTGACGTTCACGTCCTGGTAGCCGCCGAACTTTCCCTGCCCCGAGAACGCGTCGAACTTGATCCGGATCGACATCTTCGGGTTACCCGCGAAGCGCGAGCTCTCGCCGGCGGGACGGACGCCCACGTCCTCGAGCACCACGCCGTCGTACGTCGCCGTGGCGTGCCGCCATTCGTCGCCCCGCGAATCGTCGAGGATCGACTGCCAGTCCTCGGGCGTCATCATCAGCGACACCTCGTGGAGTCGACCGGTGTCGTACAGCGGTACGGTCGGCGTCGGCCGCTGGTTGAGCTTGCCGCCCGGCCCCCCTCCATCCGTCGACGACTGTCCGCCGCCCCCGCAACCGCCTGACCCCGTCGCGGCCACCGCCGCAATCGCCACCACCCCGATCACCCCTGCAAACCGGCCGCGCCCCATCCCTCGACCTCCCGACTAGCGGCATCACCAAACAGCAATCCGGATGCCGCAGTCGGCGCCGCGCTGTATGCGGACCGCCGTTCCATTCCGGTAATTTCCAGGACGTACGGCGACCCGAAAACGGTGACTCGCGGCCAGCCCCGAGTTTTGATGGCGGTCAGTCGGACGAGCAAAACAGGACGATCGAGAAGCAGTGGAACTTCTCGTCGGACGACAGGGCGACGACGGTCTTCACGATGCGGACCGCGGGATGCGCCGCGATCCAGGCGGTCACCTGCTCCCCTATCGCCTCCCTGTCCTTCACCTTGGTCACCGAGAACACCTTCACGAGGTTGACGCGTGCGTCCATCACCCCGGAGGCTTCTCCGGTTCACCACGCACACCGGGCGAGGCCCCGCCAGCAATACCTCCGGCGCTTCCACGTGCCTCGCCCGGTGGCTCTTCCCCTGGTCCTCTCATCCGGGGACCACGATAGGGAAAGATCTGTCTGCCGACGGTTAACTTTTCGTCAGAGTTTGGATACACGCGCGCGTCAGTGGGGCGCGCGCGGCGCCTCGCGGGCCGACACGGCGCGCAGCGTCCGGGCGGCGCGCTTCGCGGGCTCGCGCTCGGCGATGTCCGACAGACTGATGACGCCCATCAACACGTCCCGCTCGTCGGTGATGACCAGGCGGGACACCTGGTAGTAGGCCATGAACTGCTCGACGATCGCGAGCTCGTCCTCCGGGCGGCACGACACGACGTTCCGGCTCATGAAATCCGCGACGGTGCCGCTCTCCACGTCGGCGGCCAGCGCCACGCCGCGCACCACGATGTCCCGGTCGGTGATGGTTCCGACGACCTTTCCTTCGGAGTCGCAGACGGGCAAGAACCCGATGTTCGCCGCCGCCATCAGCTCCGCCGCCTGGCGGAGCGAGTCGGTCTCCAGCACCGATTGCGGGTTCGCCTTCATGAACTCCGCGCAGTGCCGCTGGCTGGCGGTTTTTCCGCCGGTCGGGCCGCTCCGCAGACCTCGAACATTTGAGTGGAGATGGCGCTCCAGGCGGTCGTGCACGGCGCGCACGCCACGCACGCGCCGCGCGGCGCGAATCACGCGCCGGTGCTCGCGTTCCAGGATCGGCCCGTCCAGGGTCACGTCGCCGTCCTGCACCGAAACCTCGATCGCGCCGACGTGGCGCGACAGGCGCCCCAGCGCGGCGCGCACCCGCTGGTGCACGACCTCGTCGGCGGGGATATCCGTCTGAATGCTGGCGCGGATGCGGGCCCACAGCCCCCGGGTGTGGTTCGCCAGACCCCGGCTGGCCTTCCCCATGCTTCGCCTTCCGCTCCGCGTCGCATGCGCGAGCTTCGCCCCCGTCAGAGCTCGACGGCGCCGGCCCAGCCGCGGGTCGGCGTAATACGCGAGCATGCACGCGACAGCCGAACCGAGCCCGAACCCGCCGAGAAAACTGACGACGCGGCGGTCCTCGCCCATCCGCGGTCCCCCACCGGTCAGCCTCAACCCTCGCATCGGGACCTCCTCCTGGAAAACTAGGCCCGCCCGGCGAAAAGTTGAGTGGCGGTCAGGACGCGCGCGTCCGCCGACGGCCGAGATACGCGCGCGGCGTCGTTCCACGCAGCGAGTGGAACACGCGATGGAACTGCGCATAGCTGCCGAAGCCCGCGGCGCGCGCCGCCTCCAGCATGCTGCTGCGGCCACCGTCCATGATCTTCACGAAGCGTTCCAGGCGAAGCTGGTTGCGGTAGCGGACCAGCGAGACGCCCATCTCGTGCTTGAAGACGCGCGCGAACCGACCGGGCCCCACCTGGAGGTGCGCGGCGAGGTCGGTCGCGGACTGCGACGGATCGTCGGCGAGCATCCGGACCGCCTTCGTCACCGCCGGGTGAGGCGCCGCCGATCCCGAGATGAAGGTGCGGCCGCGCGAGCGCGGCATCTCGGCGAGCAGCATCCCCACCAGCGCGCACAGCGCGGCGGCGTTCGCTTGCTTGCGCGGATCGACGCGCGCGCGCGTCATCCCGGCGTCGCTGTAGAGCGCGCCCAGCGTCCGGCCCGCCGCGCAGATCGGCGTGCACACGGCCCAGCCGCGTCCGACCACGCGTGTGCTGGTGGCGCCGTTCACGATGATCGGGACGTCCTCGGCGACGGTCCACAGCGCCTCCCCCGAGGCGGCCCGCGCCAGCGCCGCCCGACCCGGCTCGTCGACGCGGAACATCGCGGAGTGCTCGTCGACCACGTTGCGGCGAAGATCGGTGCCCCAGGTGCCGACCATCAGATCCAGCCGGTCGTCGAAGAAGTACACGCCCGCGCGCACCAGGCCCACCACGCCCAGCGCCAGCTCCACGGTGCGCTTGGCGAGATCGTCGGGGTGTCGCGCGCGGAACAGCGGTCCGAAGTCGCGCAGCAACGTGACGACGTCCGAGCGGGCGATGCCCTTCTTCCAGATCGGGGTGGGTTCGCCCGGTGGGAGGATCTCCGGCCAATCGATCCGGCGGCGCGTCTGCATCACGGTGTGCGCATTCTTGCGCGGACCGGGATATCTTGAAAGGTGCTGGCCCCCCGCGCTCGCCGGGAGCGACTAACGGCTGCGGCGCAGGAATTCGCGGGGCGTCATGCGGCGGACGCCGCGAAACACCCGGTGGAACTGGGCGTAGCTGCCGAAGCCGGCCGCCAGCGCGGCCTGCAGCAGCGTCATGCGGCCCTTGGCCAGCATCGCGTCGACGCGATCGAGGCGCAGGCGATTCCGGTATTCAATCAGCGACAGGCCCATCTCGGCCTTGAAGATGCGCGTGAACCAGCCGACGCTGACCTCGAGCCTGCGCGCGATCGCGCGCGCGTCGATGGCCGGGTCCTCGGCCAGCAGGGCGACCGCGGAGGTGACCAGGCGGCGTCCCTTCGTCTCGACGGCGTCACCCCCGCCCGCGCCCGGCACGGCGCGGACCGGGTCCAGGATCGTGCCCAGCACCGAACAGAGGATGGCGACGTACGCCTGCTTGACCTCGTCGACCGGCGCGCCCGACAGCCCGGCGTCATTGAACAGCATTCCGATCGGGACGTGCGACGACACGATGGGCGTCCAGGCGGTCCAGCCGCGGCCCGCGACGCGCGTCTCGGGCCCGCGATGCTCCACGATCGGACAGTCGTCGAAGATCGTGAAGTGGGCGCCTTCCTCGCGGCCGCGGCGGAACGCTTCGCGATCGGTGTCGCCCAGCGAGAACATGATCCGGTGCTCGTCGACGACGTTGCCCTGCAGGTCGCACCCCCAGGTGCCCAGCATCATCTGGCGCGGACCGTCGAGCAGGAAGATCGCGGCGCGCGCGAGGCCGATCTTCCCGCGCGCGACCTCGACCGATCGGCGCAGGATCGCGTCCGGGTTCTCGAGCGCGACGATCTCGGCCAGCGCCGACAGCAGCGCCGCCAGCTGCCCGTGAACCGGGCGGTCGACGACCTTCGGCACGGGCAGAGATAGACCCTGCGCCGGCACGCCCAGGATGAGCGGCCAGTCCACGCGTCGGCGGCGGCTGACAGACGTTGCGGTCTGAATGCCTGAACGTGACGGTTTCCCGTTTCGGCGGGGCATGAAAGTGGAACTCCGCCAGAAATGATATGTCGCACGACAGAAAACGCGAAGTCCCCTCGAAAACCTGGCGCCATTCCCGCTCTGCGCCGAGATCGAAGCTGTAGGATGCGCGCGTGATTTCCCGAAGACTTCTCACCTGTCTTGTCTTGCTGCCGTGTGTCGGTCTCGGTTGCGGGTCCAGCCCGTCCAAGGAAATGGAGAACTTCAATTTCCTGTGGGACTGGACCGGGATCATCGGCACCGGGCAAAGCCTTTCGGTCGGCGCCCTGGGCGGGATCGTGGGCACCACCCCGCCGTCCTACAGCAACCTGAAGCTCGACTTCGGCGGCGCGACGATCGCACCCCCGTTCGATCCCACGATCGCGTCGCTGTCCGTGGTCCCGCTGGTCGAGCCGTTCCGCCCCGGCGCCACCAGCTACCCCAGCGCATACCCCGTCAACATCTACGGCGAGACGCCGCACTCCGCGATGGCGACCCAGATCACCGCGCTGGTCATGAAGGCGGCCGCGATGCACGACTACGTGACGGTCCACAGCGTCGTCGGCGAGTCGGGCCAGCCGCTGACGGTCATCAAGAAGAACCCGACGAATCTCCCCGCCGACGGAACGTCCGGCCGGGCGTACGACGCGTCGATGTTCGAGGCGACGGCCATCAACCGGCTCGCGGTCGCGGCCGGCAAGACCTACGGCGTCGGCGCGATCGTGCTGACGCACGGCGAGGCGGACGCCGGCAACTCGAACTACGCAAACGATCTGTACCAGTTCCTCACCGACTACAACACGGACCTGGCGGCCATCACCGGCCAGACCACGAAGATCCCGATGTTGGTGTCACAGCAGAACTCCGTGCCGGCGGACGCGCGGTCGGGGTCGATCTCCGCCGTGCAGCAATGGAAGGCGGGCGTCGACCATCCGGGAGAGATCGTCTGCACCGGCCCGAAGTACCAGTACTCGTACGCGGTCGACCCGGCGCACGTTCACCTGAACGCGCACGAGTACGAACGCCTCGGCGAGAAGTACGGGCAGGTCTACTTCGAACGCGTGGTGGCGGGACATGACTGGCAGCCGCTGCAGCCGATGTCCGCCACGGTGGGCGGCAACGTGATCACCGTGCAATTCCACGTGCCGGTCCCGCCGCTGGTCTGGGACGAGACGCTGCCGGCGCACATGACGCCCGAGTGGGCGGCGGGCCGTGGCTTCGAGATCCTCGCCGCGGGCGTCGCCAAGACCATCAGCAGCGTCGAGATCGTCGGCGACGACACGGTGAAGATCACCAGCGCGAACGACCTGTCGGGCTTCCAGGTGACGGTCGGTTACGCGACGTCGGCCGACACGGGCGTGGTGCCCGCCGATCAGCCGTTCCGCTGGGGCAACCTGCGCGATTCGGATCCGTTCGTCGGCGCGGTCACCGGCAGCGCGCAGCCCAACTACTGCGTCGCGTTCCAGATGACGGCCCAGTAGCCGCGCCCGCGCCGAAGTCGGTCAGGGCGACGCGCCGCAGATGTTGAAGGGGCTCCCGTTTGGGCCCTGGGCGAGAAACGTGCACGTCGGCGCCGCGGGCGGACAATCGGCGCTTGTCGCGCAAGCGACGTACGTCGATACGCCGTCGCCCGGACAGGCCGCGCTCGCCTGACAGCTGACCACGAGGTCTTGCACGGACAGGCAGCACCTCTGGCCGTCAGAACAGTCGGCCGGCACGAAGCAGGGGTGCCCCGCGTCCACGCCGTCGACCGGACCGTCCATCCGAACGTCCACCCGAACGTCCGGGCCGACGTCGACGCCTGGGCGGTCCGCCCGCATGCCGTCGCGGGTCAGCGGGGCGTCGCCGTCGCCGGCGTCGACGGCGTGCGGATCGCGGCCGCCACAACCGGCGATGGCCATCGCAAGCACGCACGCCGCCCGGACGGTCCGCACCACACGTCCAGTGTGCCTCAACGGGAGGCGATCGCGAGTGACCGCTACTACAGGCTGCCGAAGAAGTCGTACATCGCCTTGATGGCGAAACAGGGCACACCGTGATAGGTGCCGCTGTACTGGGGATCGTTGTGCGAGCACCAGATGGTCGGCACTGAACAGCCGTCGTACTTGATGCAGCCGGCGTTCACCTGGACGCCGCTGCTCGTACAGGCCGGCACCTGTGTGAACGGCATCGACGTCGAGCCGCACATGTTCGAGGTCCTGAAACGCATGACGACGTCGGCGCCGTCGCTGTTGCGCACCATGTCCGTCTTGCCCTGGATGTACATCACCGGGATCGGTTTGACGATGGCGCCGTAGTTCGACGCCGCGACCGGCGCGACGGCCTTGAAGTTCATGTGCATGGTGGCATCGCTGTGGGTCAGGATCTGCACGATCATCTGGGCGCCCGAGCTGTGACCGGTGGCGAAGACCCGGCTGGTGTCGATGCAGTAGTTCGCAACCAGGTCGTCGTACAGCTTGTAGACCTTGGGGGTCAGGTCGGTGTTGTAGACCCATTCATTGCCCGCGCTCTTCGGGAACGCGCGGACGTAGTTCGTCGCGAACTCGGTGTTGTTCGTCATGCCTTCGATCTGATCGATCGGATTGCCCGCGGCGTGGAAGCCGATCAGCAGCGGGAAGGGCTTGTTCCCGTCGTAGCTGGCCGGGAAATCGTAGATGTGGTCGTTGGTGACCGTCACTTTGCCGCCGCTCGGACGACCGGCCTTGCCGCAGCCTGCGCTGGGAACGGCGGCGGCGCCGCCGCCCGACCCGCCGGCGCCTGTCGTCCCCGCCGCGCCCGAGCCGCCGCGGCCGGCGGCGCTCCCGCCGGTTCCGGTGCCGGCGCTTCCGCCGGAGCCTCCGCGTCCGTTCGTTCCGGCCTGGCCCGTCGTTCCGGCGCTACCGGTCGTGCCGGCGACGCCGGTCGTACCCGCGGCGCCGGACGTGCCCGCGGTGCCGGTCGTGCCCGCCTGGCCTGTTGTCCCTGCCTGACCCGTGGTGCCCGCCTGCCCGGACGTCCCAGCCTGGCCGCTGGTCCCCGCGGCGCCGGACGTGCCTGCCTGGCCGGACGTCCCCGCCTGACCCGGCGTCATGGTCCCGCCCGGCTCGCTGCTCGCGCAGCCAGCGGCGGCTCCCACCATCACGAGAACGATGAGGCCAACTTTCCGTCGTTTCATGACTCCTATATTCCTAGGCGAGCATCGCGGTGATCATTCCGGTGCCCGTTCCCTTGCCGAAATCGACGGTCGCGGTGCTTTTGTCGCGGACGGCCGCGGTGATCAGCGTGTTGAGCAGCTTGTTGTTGGTCACCTTGCCGGCGTCGAGGAACTGACCCGTCTTGAGGAACCCGCCGCCGTTCCCCCAGATGATGTGGGGCACGTTCATGCCGCTGTGGCTCGGCCCGTCCGAGATGTGGAACGTCATCATCACCATGGAGTTGCTCGCGAGGCCGCGGGCGGCGAACGCATCCAGCCCTTTTGCCAACGTCTGCATGCGGACCACGTCGATCTCGGCGTGCGCCTTCTTCGCGGTCGGATCGTTTCCGGTGGCGCCGTCGCTCATGACGCGGTGGGAGAGCTGGTGAAACGTCCAGCTGCCGAGGGCGGTGGCGGACGGGGTGCTGTAATGCGTTCCATCGGTGCCGTCGCCCCACTGCAGAGCCGCGACGCGGTTGTAGTTGCACGCGAACGCCAGCGCCACCACCTGCATGTGCATCAACGTGACCTTCTCGATCATGCCGTCGGTCTTGAAGGAGAAGCCGCTCTTGTAGCCGTTCAGCGTCGTCGTATCGAGGCCGGTCTGCGTGCACATCATGCCGGCGTTCCCCATCGACACCTCGAGGTCGCGGATGCTCTGGAAGTGCAGGTCCAGCCGCGCCCGATCATCCGCGCTGAGCGCCGAGTTCGCCTTGAGGCTGTTCAGCTCGGCCCGCACCAGATCGTTGCAGCTCTTCCGGGTTGCGGCGAGCTCCGCCGCGACGGGATCGACCGTCATCCCACCGGTTCCGCCGGTGCCGGTCGGGGTCGTGGTGGTCAGCCCCACCAGCTTCGAGAACAGCGTGTACGGGTTCTGGTCGCCCGTGCGCAGCTGGTCGGCGCCGGCTCCCCGCCACGAGATCCGGTCTGCGATGTACGCGCCCTTCGCCGCCGAATAGAGAATGATCGGATCGACGCCCGTCGGGTTCACCGCCTTGCCGATCGCCATGTCTGCCGAGAGTCCGCCGCCATAGGCGCCGTGACCCGTCGCGCCTGGAACGATCGCGGTCAGCGCCTGGCAGAGGCCCTCCGCGTGACCGCAAGATTTCACGTTCTGCGGCCAGTTGACCTGCTTGAGCATCGTCAGGTTCGGCGCGTGCGCCGACAGGGCGCTCACCGCCTTGGTCGTCATCCCGGCCAGCCCCGACGTCGTCAGCGCGCCGGTCGCGTCGGGCAGGAAGCTCTCTCCGACGACCCCGCAGGAACCGACGATGAACATCGTGAACGTCGGCGCCGAGCCAGCCGCCCACGCCGATCGCTCGGGCAGACCCTCGAGGAAGGGGAGTCCGATCGCGACCGTCGTCCCGGCCGCGCGAAGGAACGCGCGCCGGTTGATGGCGTTCTTCCGCACGCCCTCCTGGGACAACCGGAAGCCTTGCAGCCGCCCCGTCTCCGGGTCGACGACGGGTCGAGCGATATCCTTAGGGTCGCGCATCACTAGGGACCTCCGTGGGTGCGGAACGCGTCGCTCCTGACGAGCTGGATGATGAGCTGCTTCTCCGAGTTGGTACCGGTCGCCATGCCCGCCGAGGTCATCGCCGTCAGCAGCGGCATGTCATTCGGCGTCACGGTGCGCTGCAACCCGTAGCTGGCAAGCTTCTTCGCGAAGCAGGTGTGCGTCTGCGGGGTCGAGGCCAGGACCTGCATCAGTGAGGCGGCATCGGTCCAGGTCCGCGTGACGCCGTCGGCGAACGTGTACGACCCGGTCGAGTCGATGGCAAGACCGCCGTTCTCGGTGTCACGCCACTGCCCCATCCCGTCGAAGTGCTCGAAGGCGAAGCCGAGTGGGTTGATCATGGCGTTGTGGCAGCTCTCGCCGCAGGTGGCGGTCAGCGTGTCGATGCGCTGGCGATTGGTCTGTCCCGGCAGGAGCGCCGGGATGTCCGGGATCACCGCCGCCGGCGGACCCAGCGTCGCGCACAGGACGTCGAGGTTCAGCGTCACGCCGCGTTTGATGGAGCTCGGCTCGTTGTTGTGCGCGTTGAGCGTCAGGTAGGCCATCTGGGAGAAGAAGCCGACGCGCTTCGATCCCAGATCACTCTGCGCGTAACTGCCGCTCGCCGGTGCCGTCACACCGTAGAGCGCCGCCATCCCGGGGCCGTAGAAGCCGTTCGTCGACAGCAGCACGTCTTTGATGCCCAGGCCCTGCGTGAAGATGTTGTCGAAGAACCGATACGACGACTCCTGATACTCGACGTTCAGCGACTCCTTGTACGTCGGAGTGTTCACCTTGGAGATGTCGGCGTATTCGGAGAAGTGCAGCCACTCGCCGTGGAACTGGCGCATGACGTTCGCCGTGGCCGTCTCGCCCAGCATCGTCGTGGCCAGCGCCGCCGCGCCGTCTGCGGTGTCCAGCTTGCCGGTGCCCGCCGCCAGATCCAGGGTCTTGTCGTCCGGGCTGGTTCCCCTGAGCCACAGGGCCAGCTTCGCCGCCATCTCGTAGCCATTGAGCGCGGCGCCTTTCGCGCCGAGCTCGGTCCGGTACAGGAAATACGGGGACTGCAGCATCGCGCGGATGACCAGCGACGCGCCCTTCGCGAACGCGCTGCGCGTCCCCATCAGCGACGAGCCCTGGTTGTAGAGGGTCATGTACGTCGCCTGCTCCGCCGTCGTCAGCGGGCGGCGGTAGGCACGACGTCCCACCGTCGAGATGAACCCGGCCGGGTCCGTGCCGCTGTAGACCTTCGTGAGCGCGCTGTCGGTCGCGGTCACCTGCGCGGCGAGCGTCTCGGCCGCTGTCTGGAAATCCGACCAGTTGCGCGCGTCGAAGCCGAGAACCATCTCGTTGTTCGAGAAGTCCGTCAAGCCGGTGGCGGGCGATTCGAAAGCTGATTCGAGCCCGCCTGACGGAACGTTGAGCACCGTCTGGATGGCCTGCGCCCACTGCGTGTTCGAGATCCGGATCGCGCGGTAGTACTTCGGCGTCCCGCTGAAGTCGATCATGCTGGACGACGGCGCGCCGGTGCCCGCGGTTCCGGTCGTGGACCCGCCCGCGCCGGAGGCGTTTCCGCTCCCGGAGCTTCCACCTCCCGCGGCGGCGCCACCCGTACCGGCTGACCCCGAACCGTTCCCGGACCCTGAACCTGCCCCGGCACCGCCCGCACCGGACGCGACGTCGCCGAACGTTCCGTTGCACCCCGCCAGTCCCGCCGTGGCCGCGAGGACCGTACATGCGCAAACCAGTTGGAATCTCATGTCGGCTCCGTGGTCGGTGGTTACCTGATCACCCGCCCCGCGCCCGCTTGAGAAGGGAGGACTCCAGTGTTGCTATCCCCTGCTTCCCTTCACTGGATCACTATTGCCGCCAGAAATGAGATCTTGTTTCGAAATGCGAAACGCCGACGACGCGCCGCAAACCACAGCGGACCACCTGCACCTACCTCGCGACCTAAAACGAGATGTCGCACAAAATGCGAAGTCGCAGGAACCGGCGGCGCGCCGGTCAGCTCACCGCGGAGGCGGACCGTACAGCGTCGCGCGCTTCTGGATGTAGCCGAAGTTCGTCGTCGTCCGCATCTCCTGCAGGACCGTCCCGGTGGCGCTGATCTCCTGGATGATCCCCTTGCCACCGTAGGCGATGACGATGTTGCCATTCGCGAGGCGCTGGAGATCGCCCATCACGTCCGTCTGGTACGCCGTCCCGTTCGCCTTGTAGGACCAGATCTTCGTGACGGTCTTGGCGTTGAGATCCAGCTTGATCTCCAGCGCCATCGAGCCGTCGCCGGTGCCGCCCGGCTGGTTGCTGCCCGCGACCATCAGGCTGTTGTTGTTGAACACGAGGAAGTCGTCCAGGCCCAGCACGTGGATGCCGTGCTCGCTGCCCTTCCACGTGTCGCCGGTGAAGGTCTTCGTCTGCCCGTTCAGGATCCAGACGACCGAGCCGTCCGTCCGTTTGATCTTCGCGACCGCGCAGTGAATGTGGTCGGAGAAGATCAGCGTGTCGTCGGGCTTGGACCACGTGATGTAGTTGACGTGGCACGGACCCGTCGTGCCGAGCGCCTTCTGCGAGTTGGCGAGCGTCCTCACCGTGCCGTTCTTCCATTCCTTGATGTCGCTGCATCCCTCGGCCGAACCGTCCGAGGCGTAGAACGCGACCGTCTCGTCGGGCAGCACGGTGAGCTGGTGGGAGAGCTCGGTGAACTGACTGGTGAGATCTTCGTCCATCATCCCGTCCATCGTGACCCGGTGGACCTTCGCGTCCCTCAGGTTGGGCGGGTGGTTGTTGATCCACATGTGCGTCCCGGCGTAGTCCATCACCACGCCGGTGACGTAGTCGACGACGTTGAACCACCACACGATGTCGCCGTCGGCGTCCAGGATGTACGCGGGCGTGGTGCCGCCCGCGTTCTGCACGTACTGGCCCGTGATCAGGAAGCCGCCCGCGAGCGCGGACGCGTTCATGTTCGTGACCGTCGGTTTCACCAACCCGTTGGCGAGCGGGCCGGTCGTCAACGTGTAGTCCTGGCTCTGGCAGCTGCCGCCGTCGCTGGTGGCGGTGATCCGGTAGTGGTACATGTTCCGCGCCTTCATTCCGAGCAGCAGCGTGCGGTAGCTCGGCTGCGCGAGATCGACCGGCGCCGTCATGCCGTACGAGGTGGTGAGCCCGAAGTCGATCTTCGCCGACTTCACGCCCGCGAAATCCGTCGACCAGGTGACGATCCCGACCGTCGCGATCCGGGTGCTGAGCGACGAGGACGCGGTGATGGTGCAGGCGGCCGAGCCGCCGCCGCCGGCCGCGCCGCCGCCGGTGCCGCCGTTCGAGCCCGCCGTGCCGGTGGTGCCCGCGGTCCCGGTGGTGCCCGCAGTCCCGGTGGTGCCCGCGGTCCCGGTGGTGCCCGCTGTTCCCGTCGTGCCGGCCATGCCGGTCGTGCCCGCGGATCCCATCGTCCCCGCGGCTCCGGTCGAGCTGCTGCCCCCGCCGCAGCCAAAGACAAATACGGCGAGCGAACCACAAACGAAGACGACTCCTGCCGAGCTGCGTCGCATGAAACCTCCGGTGGTTAGTGCCGGCGCCGCCCGCGCGTTTTCGACTTATTTCTCGCAGGGCTTCAGAATCGTCATGTACCAGGGCGCGGGGTTGCGGCAGTTGCCGCAGATCAAACCGACCAGCCACGTGCCCGTATCATCTATCCCCGGGAACGCGGCGCCGGTGTCGTCCTTGAGCTGGGTAAAATCGAGGACCGAGCCCGATTCGATGTTGGCGCGGTAGGTCGCAGCGGCGAGGCGGTCGAGATCGAGGAACGACGCCTCCAGCTGAGAGGGCGTCTGCGCGTAGTGACCGACGACGGCGCTGGTCACGTAGGCCTCGGTGAACGGATGCCCGAGCGCGTTGGTCTTCATCATCGACCAATCGAGCGTCAGCGCCGCGGTCCCGCCCGGCACGCCGGTGATCGTCAGGTTGTGCAGGTTCGCCGAGTACGTCAGCTGCGTCGACGTGTCAGTCAGCGACACGTTCGTGACGGTCGAGCTGGTATCCAGGTTGAACGCCTGCAGCATCCGGATGTCGCGGCCGATATCCATGCCCCCCTGCACGGCGACGATGAACGTGGAGTTGGCGGGCGTGTACTTCCCCGCGTCGAAGTACTGCTTAAACATCGCCTCGGTCACGGCGGTGCCGTTGGCCAGGAAACTAAAGAGCTGGCCAGACGTCGCGCCGGCGAGCGGTAGATTCAGCGGCGGCGACACGACCAGGTCCGCGGTGTA
>Ga0070673_100001009_pt1 | contig 15963 bp, 13 predicted proteins | sample KBSM23metaG_FD_65342 | JGI IMG/M metagenome (GOLD analysis project Ga0070673, IMG submission 65342) | Miscanthus rhizosphere microbial communities from Kellogg Biological Station, Michigan, USA - KBS M2-3 metaG | ecosystem: Host-associated > Plants > Roots > Rhizosphere > Soil ... | reverse complement strand
GTGCGTGCCTTCAACCCGCACATCCGCTACGCCCGCTCCGACCAGCGCGGCTACGTCAGCTTCGAGCTCGCCGCCGGCCAGCTGCGCGCTGCGCTCCAGGTCGTCGACCGCGCGACCGATCCCGAAAGCAGCGTCACCACCGGGGCACGATTCGTCGTCGACGCCGGGCGGCCGGGCCCGATCCCGGCCTGACCAGTGGCGGCGCCCCGGCGCGGCCTAAGTCCCTGTCACGGACGCGGCCGTTGACATCGCCGGACCACAGGCGCAGATTTGTCGGCTCCGGGCGGCGCCGCCGTCGAACAGCTCCAAGAAGGGGATTCCCATGCTCAAGATCGCTGTCGCCCTGCTCAGTTCGCTGCTCGCCGGCAGCGCCACGGCCGTCACGATCCTGACTGCGATGCTGACGAACGGAGCGGAAAATCCTCCGACCAACCCGACGACGGCGGCCGGCGCGCCGCGCCTGTCGTTCGGCAGCGCCATGTTCGTCATCAACGACGCCATGACCTCGATGACCTTCGCGGCATCGATCTTCGGCCTCGACGTCACCGGCTCGCAGACCGCCGACGTCAACGACAACCTCGTCGCCGCGCATATCCACGCCGCCCCGACGGTGACACCGACGACCAACGGGCCCGTCGTCTGGGGCTTCTTCGGCGCGCCCTTCAACGACAACAGCCCGAACGACTTCGTGATGGCTCCGTTCGTCAATGACGTTGGCGGCACCTTCAGCGGCAAGTGGGACCTGAACGAAGGCAACAACACGACCTTCGCGGCGCAGCTGGCCAACATCCTCGGTGGCCACGCCTACATCAACTTCCACACGACGCAGTTCGGCGGCGGCGAGATCCGCGGCAACATCACGGCGGCGGTGACGGCGGCGCCCGAGCCCGAGATCTACCTGCTTCTTCTCGGTGGCCTGGGATTGATCGCGGCCGCGTCGTCGCGGCGCCGCCGCCTCTAGCGAGCCGACGAGTCCGGCCGGCGCTCAGAACACGCCGGCCTTGGTCGCCGCGGCGAACAGCGTCTTCGAGAGCTCGCTCATCTGCGCGTTGATGTCGCCCGACGCCGGCGACGTCGCCTTCGCGGTCCAGAGCAGTCGCTCGCTGGCGACGTCGGTGAGGCGACCGTTGGCGGCGTAGCCCTGGGTCACGTTGCCGCCGCCGACGGGTGCGGAGATGCCGATGCCGCCGCCGCCGCTCGAGCCGAAGCCGAAGCCGCCGATGCCGATCGACATGCCCTGGCTGACGTTGCTCGAGGCCACGGCGACGGTCACGACCAGCATCGCCTTGGCGCCGACGTCGCGCGCCGCCAGCAACAGCTGCGGATCGATCGCGCGGGTCGGCGAGATCGGGAAGTTGGTCGGCACGAAGACCGGTGTCGCGCCTTGGGCCGACACCGCGCCCGCCATCTGGTCGCGGCAGATCTGAACGATGACCGCCTCGAACGCATCGCAGGCGACGAGGACGCGTGCGCCGCGCAGCGCGCCCGGGCTCGCCTGCGGGTCGCGCCATTCGGCATCGAGCTGCGTCGTGGCGCAGCCGGCGATCGCGACGGCAGCGGTGGCGAGCAGGGCGCGTCGTGCCGGCCTCATCGAAACAAGCATGTCATGGCTCCTCGCGGATGAATCATCGTACTTGGGACGTCCGGCCCACGACCGCGGTCGCGCAAGCGCCATGCCCCTCGGCGCTCGAATCAGTCGACCGGCGTCAGCTTGGCGACGCTGAGCGCGAGCCACTTCATGCCGTGGCGGCCGAAGTTGACCTGCGCCCGCGCGTCGTCGCCGCCGCCTTCGATCGTGACGACGACGCCTTCGCCGAACTTGGTGTGGAACACGCCCTGCCCCGGACGCAGGCCGTGCGAGGATGCCTTGGGAATGACCGGCGCGGCGTTGAAGCGCGGCTCGCCGCGGCCGGTGCCGACGATCGAGTGCAGGCCTGACCCGCTCTCCCAGGCGCGGCTGTATTCGCGCGCGAAGCCGGAGCCGAACGACTGGTTGCGCGGCGTGATCCAGCGCAGCGCCGCCTCGGGCAGCTCGTCGAGGAAGCGGCTCTTGACGTTGTAGCGCGTCTGGCCGTGGAGCATCCGCGTCTGCGAGAAGCTCAGGTAGAGGCGCTTTCGCGCGCGCGTGATCGCGACGTACATCAGGCGCCGCTCCTCCTCGAGGCTGTCGAGGTCGCTCGACGAGTTCTCGTGCGGGAACAGGCCTTCCTCGAGGCCGCTGATGAAGACGCAGTCGAACTCGAGGCCCTTGGCCGAGTGGATCGTCATCAGCTGGACCGCGTCCTGGCCGGCCTGCGCCTGGTTGTCACCGGCCTCGAGCGAAGCGTGGGTGAGGAACGCGGCCAGCGGCGACAGGATCTCGCCGGTCTCGGCGTCGGGAACCAGACGCGGCGGCGCGATGATCTCGCCGTTGTCGACGAACTCGGCGCCCGGCGTGTTGAACTCGGCCTTGCCGGCTTCGCCGCGGTAGATACCGAGGCCGGCGGCGCCGGTCTCGTCGACCGGCAGCGCGACCGCGTCCTTGCCGAAGCCTTCCTGGGTCACGAACGCCTCGGCGGCATTGACCAGCTCCTCGAGGTTCTCGAGCCGGTCCTTGCCTTCGCGGTCGGTCTTGTAGAAGTCGACCAGGCCCGACGCCTCGAGCATGTGGACGATGATCTCGCGCAGCGTCAGGCCGCGCGTCTGCTCGCGCATCGAATCGATCCGCTGCGTGAACGCGACCAGGTTGCTGCCGCCCTTGCCGCCAACCGAGGCGACGCTTTGCCAGAGGCTGCGGCCGCTGGCGCGCGCCGCGTCCTGGAGCTGCTCGATCGTTCGCGCGCCGATGCCGCGCGCCGGGAAGTTGACGACGCGCAGGAAGCTCGTGTCGTCGTTCGGGTTCTCGATCAGCCGCAGGTACGAGAGAGCATGCTTGACCTCGGCGCGCTCGAAGAAGCGCAGGCCGCCGTAGACCTTGTACGGGATGTGCGCGTTGAAGAGCGCGCTCTCCATCACCCGGCTCTGCGCGTTGCTGCGGTAGAGCAGCGCGATCTCGTGGCGCGCCACGCCGTCGCGGTAGAGCGACTGCGCCTCCTCGATGAACCACTGCGCCTCGGCGAAGTCCGACGGCGCCTCGTGCACGCGCACCGGCTCGCCCGGCCCGGCCTCGGTGCGCAGGTTCTTGCCGAGGCGGCGCGAGTTGCGCGAGATCAGCTCGTTGGCGGCGTCGAGGATATTGCCGAACGAGCGGTAGTTGCGCTCGAGCTTGACGACCGTCCTGACCCGGTACTCGCGCTCGAACAGGGCCATGTTGCCGACCTGCGCGCCGCGAAAGGCGTAGATGCTCTGGTCGTCGTCGCCGACGCAGAAGAGCGCGCAGCCGTGCTCGGGCGGGCCGGCGAACATCTTCAGCCACGCGTACTGGAGGCGGTTGGTGTCCTGGAACTCGTCGACCAGGATGTGGCGGAAGCGCCGCTGGTAGTGCTCGCGCAGCGGCCGGTTGTCGCGCATCAGCTCGTAGGTGCGCAGCATCAGCTCGGCGAAGTCGACCACGCCTTCGCGCTGGCACTGGGCGTCGTAAGCCTCGTAGACCTGGGCCAGGATCCGGCTCTGCTCGTCCTTGACCTCGATGTCCTTCGGCCTCAGGCCGTCGTCCTTGGCGGCGGCGATGGCCCAGGTGATCTGCTTCGGCGGATGCCGCTCCTCGTCGAGGTTCATCGCCTTGACGACGCGCTTGACCGCCGAGAGCTGATCGCTCGAGTCGAGGATCTGGAAGCCCTGCGGCAGCGCGGCCAGCTTCCAGTGCGCGCGCAGGAACCGGTTGCAGAGGCCGTGGAAGGTGCCGACCCACATGCCGCGAACCGGGATCGCCAGCATCGCGTCGAGCCGGACCAGCATCTCCTTGGCCGCCTTGTTGGTGAAGGTGACCGCGAGGACGCCGCCCGGCGAGAGCTGGCCGGTCTGGATCAGCCAGGCGATCCGGGTCGTCAGCACGCGCGTCTTGCCCGAGCCGGCGCCGGCGAGGATGAGCGCCGGCTCGGGCGGCAGGGTCACCGCGGCGAGCTGCTCGGGATTGAGGTTGTCGAGCAGCTTCGAGCGGCCCGGATCACGTTCGGCAAGAGACATCCGCCGATTGTCCGGCAGGCACGGCGGCCGGCCGCGAGCGAGGCGATCAGGCGGCGTCGCGCATCCTGCCGTCGGCGCGCGCCGCCGGTGACGACTCGTCGGCACCGACCATCGCCCTGAACAGCGGCTGGCGGGCAAGCAGCGACGCGGCGCTGCCCGAATCGACGATCTGCCCGGCGACCATCAGGACGACCCGGTCGAAGTGCGCCAGCAGGCTCATGCGATGGACCGAGGCGACGATGCAGGCGTCGGGGAACGCCGCGGCGATGCGGGTGAAGACGAGCGCCTCGGTCAGCGGATCGAGCGCGCTGGTCGGCTCGTCGAGGAGCAGCACCTCGGCGTCGCGCGCGGCAAGGACGCCGCGTGCGAGGCACAGTCGCTGGCGCTGCCCGCCCGAGAAGTTGCAACCGCCCTGGCTCACCGCCGTGTCGAGCCCGTCGGGCAGCGCCGCCAGGACGGTGTCGAAGCTGCTGATCGCCGCCGCCGCCTCGATCTCGGCTGGCGAGTGCGTCAGGTCGAAGGCGATGTTCTCGCGTACGCTGGCCTCGAACACCTGCGCTTCCTGCGGGATCAGCGTCGCCATCGCGCCGAGCGCGCGCATGCCGAGACAGGCGACGCCGTCGATCTCGACGTGGCCGCGCTCGGGCTCGTAGAGGCCGGCGAGAAGGCGCAGCAAGGTGCTCTTGCCCGAGCCGCTCGGGCCGACCAGGGCGACGCGCTCGCCGCGGTGGAGCAAGAGCGAGATCCCGTGCAGGCCGGTGCCTTTGCGCTCCGATCCGGGCGTCGGCGCATGCTCGAAGCGAAGGTCGCAGACGTCGACGCGCCGCCAGGCCGGAGCGGCGACGAGCGACGGCACGTCGCGTCTCGGCATCGCGTCGGCAGCACCGGCGCGGCGCGGCGCCGCCCAAATCACGTCGGCGCCGGCGAAGTCGGTCCGCATCCGGGCGAAGCCTTGCAGATTGGCCGCCATCGAGCCGACCACCGATCCCGCCTGCTGCGCGTACTGGTAGACCATGAACAGGACGCCGACGAGGACGAAGCCCGAGCGGCTTTCCTGCCAGGCGTAGGCGCCGACCAGCACCCAGGCGAGGCCGGCTGTCAGCAGATCGACGGCGCACCACTTCCATTCGGTCAGGACGATGCTGCGCGCCAGTGGGGCATTGCTCGCTTCGAGTCGACGATCGAGCGTTCGCCGGGTGCTGTTCGCCAGCCCGAGGCTGAGCACGGTCGAGATGTTGGAAAGGCAGTCGAGCAGCGCCGAGCCGTAGCGGCGCTGGGCCGCGTTCTCTTCGCTGGCCAGGCGCATCAGAGCGCGATCGAATCCGAACAGGATCAGCGCGACGACGGCCAGGCCGGCGAGCGCGACCATCCCCGCGAGCGGCGACAACAGCGCCAGCGCCAGGACCGGCCCGACCAGGTTGACGCCGCTCTGCAGGAAGACGAACTGGTTCTGGGTGAACTCGAACAGCGCGCCGCTGCCCTGCGACATGCGGTGCTGGAGCGCGCCCGGGTGATGCTGCTCGTGCCAGGCGAGCGGGGTTTGCGCCAGCCGCTCGTACAGCTTTCCGGCAAGCGCGCGCCGGACGCGTACCGCGACCTTGCGCTCGACCACACGGCCCGGCCCGTGCAGCGCCCAGCTGGCGGCGAGCGTGGCAAGGATCGCGAGCACCCACGGCAGCGCCGACGCAGCGCCGGCTCCGGCGCCGCCGCGCTGCAACGAATCGATCGCCTGCGCGGCCAGCCATGGAACGAACAGCTTGACGATCTGCGAGAGGAGCAGCAAGGCGAAGGCGAACAGCAGCCAGCCGCGCGCGCCGGCGGCGTGGCGCCACATCTCGCGGTACAGCGTCGCGTAGCTCGCCGTGCCCGAAGCCGGGGCGGCGGCCGCGGGCAACGCCGGCGCGGCGGTCGAAGTCGTCATGGCCATTCCCTGGTGGCGGATCTGCAGCGATTGGAGCGGTCGATGCCGCCCGCGAAGCTTGGAAAAGAGCCTCGGCACGCGCCTACCTTGTGCGCCTGCCGCTCGCCATCGCTTTTTGTGCCCGGTCGACAACGCGACCCCGCCAGCGCCGTTGACGTCAGGCGGCGCGCCAGCACCCGCCTGCGTAGAATCGATCACGCTTTTCCATGGAAATCTTCGACTACGACAACGTCCTGCTGCTGCCGCGCAAGTGCCGCGTCGAGAGCCGCGCGGAGTGTGACCCTTCGCAGGAGTTCGGAGCGCACCGTTTCGAGCTGCCGGTCGTTCCGGCGAACATGAAGACCGTCGTCGACGAGCCGATCGTCGAGTGGCTGGCCGCCAACGGCTTCTTCTACGTCATGCACCGCTTCGACGTCGACAACGTCGCCTTCGCCAGGCGCATGCGCGACAAGCGCCTGTTCGTCTCGATCAGCTCTGGCGTCAAGCCGCCCGACTACGCCGTGATCGACCGGCTGGCAAGCGACGGTGTCGGCGCCGACTACATCACGATCGACATCGCCCACGGCCACGCCGACACCGTGCACCGGATGATCGAGCACATCAAGACCAAGCTGCCGAAGGCGTTCGTCATCGCCGGCAACGTCGCCACGCCCGAGGCGGTGATCGACCTCGAGAACTGGGGCGCCGACGCGACCAAGGTCGGCGTCGGCCCGGGCAAGGTGTGCATCACCAAGCTCAAGACCGGCTTCGGCACCGGCGGCTGGCAGCTCTCGGCGCTCAAGTGGTGCGCCCGTGTCGCGACCAAGCCGATCATTGCCGACGGCGGCATTCGCGACCACGGCGACATCGCCAAGAGCGTCCGCTTCGGCGCCTGCATGGTGATGATCGGCTCGCTCTTCGCCGGCCACGAGGAGTCGCCGGGCAAGACGGTCGAGGTCGACGGCAAGCCGTTCAAGGAGTACTACGGCTCCGCGTCGGACTTCAACAAGGGCGAGTACAAGCACGTCGAGGGCAAGCGCATCCTCGAGCCGATCAAGGGCAAGCTCGAGGACACGCTGCGCGAGATGCGCGAAGACGTGCAGAGCTCAATCTCGTACGCCGGCGGCACCAAACTCGCCGACATCCGCAAGGTCAACTACGTGATCCTGGGCGGCGACAACGCCGGCGAGCACCTGCTGATGTGAGCTGGCGCGGCCGTGGCACGGCAACGGCCGCCTAAAATTCGGGCAATGACCGAACTCGCGAAATCATTCGATCCCGCCGCCATCGAGGAGCACTGGGGCCCGCTCTGGGAAGAAGGCGGCGTCTACGAGCCGACGCTCGACCCGACCCGGCCTTCGTACTGCATCCAGCTGCCGCCGCCCAACGTCACCGGCACGCTGCACATGGGGCACGCGTTCCAGCACACGATCATGGACGCGTTGATTCGTCATCAGCGCATGCAGGGCGCCAACACGCTCTGGGTGCCCGGTACCGACCACGCCGGCATCGCCACCCAGATCGTGGTCGAGCGCCAGCTCCAGGACGCCGGCCTCAGCCGCCACGACCTCGGCCGCAAGAAGTTCATCGACCAGGTCTGGGACTGGAAGGAAACGAGCGGCTCGACGATCACGCGCCAGATGCGTCGGATGGGCGATTCGGTCGCCTGGAAGTACGAGTACTTCACGATGGACGAGCGGCTCTCGGCCGTCGTCACCGAGACCTTCGTCTCGCTCTACGAAGAAGGACTGATCTACCGCGGGAAAAGACTCGTCAACTGGGACCCGGTGCTGCTCTCGGCAGTGTCCGACCTCGAGGTCGTGAGCGAGGAGCGCGACGGGACGATGTGGCACATCCTCTATCCGTTCAGCGACGGGCCGCAAGCCGATGCGAACGGGCAGCCGATGGCCGGCATGCACATCGCCACGACGCGACCCGAGACGATGCTCGCCGACGGCGCGCTCGCGGTCCATCCCGACGACGATCGGTACCGGCACCTGATCGGCAAGCTGGTCGACCTGCCGCTCTGCGACCGCAGGATTCCGATCATCGCCGACGACTTCGTCGACCGCGAGTTCGGCTCGGGCTGCGTCAAGATCACCGGCGCGCACGATTTCAACGACTACGCCTGCGCGCTGCGCCACGGCATCCCGCTGATCACGATCTTCACGCTCGACGCGAAGATCAACGAGAACGGGCCGGTCGCATATCAGGGCCTCGACCGCTACGACGCCCGGAAGGCCGTGCTGCGCGACCTCGAGGCGCAGGACTTCCTCGAGAAGGCGGTACCGCACAAGCACGCGGTGCCGGTTTGCGAGCGCACCGGCCAGGTGGTCGAACCGATGCTCACCGACCAGTGGTTCGTGGCGATGACCAAGGCCGGCGCCGACGGCACGAGCCTCGCGGGCAAGGCGATCGAGGCGGTCGCGACCGGCGCGGTCAAGTTCTTTCCCGAGCAGTGGATCAACACCTACAACCAGTGGATGAAGAACATCCAGGACTGGACGATCTCGCGCCAGCTCTGGTGGGGGCATCAGATCCCGGCCTGGTACGGCGATGACGGCAGCGTGTTCGTGGCCCGCAGCGAGGACGACGCGCGCCTCAAGGCCGAGGCCGCGGGCTACAGCGGCGCGCTGACGCGCGATGCCGACGTCCTCGACACCTGGTACTCGTCGGCGCTGGTGCCGTTCTCTTCTCTCGGCTGGCCGAAGAAGACCGAGGAGCTGGCACTGTTCCTGCCTTCGTCGGTGCTCGTCACCGGCTACGACATCATCTTCTTCTGGGTCGCCCGGATGATCATGATGACGCTGCACTTCACCGGTCGGGTGCCGTTCCACGACGTCTACATCCACGGCCTGGTGCGCGACGCGCAAGGCAAGCGGATGAGCAAGTCGGAAGGCAACGTGCTCGACCCGGTCGACCTGATCGACGGCATCGCCCTCGAGCCGCTGCTCGACAAGCGCTCGACCGGCCTGCGCCGCCCCGAAACCGCGCCGCGCGTCAGGAAGGACACGGCGGCCGAATTCCCGAACGGCATTCCGGGCTTCGGCGCCGATGCGCTGCGCTTCACCTTCGCCTCGCTCGCCAGCCTGGGCCGCAATGTCAACTTCGACTCCAAGCGCTGCGAGGGCTACCGCAACTTCTGCAACAAGCTCTGGAACGCGACCCGCTTCGTGCTGCTGAACTGCGAGGGCAAGGACTGCGGCCTGGCCGAGCACACCAAGGCCGAGTGCGCGCCGGGGCAGCCGTTCCACAACTACCTGAGCTTTTCGCCCGCCGACCGCTGGATCACGGGCGAGCTGCAGCGGGTCGAGGCAGCGGTCGAGCAGGGCTTCGCCGAGTACCGGCTCGACGCCGTGTCACAGGCGATCTACTCGTTCGTCTGGGACGAGTACTGCGACTGGTACCTCGAGATCGCCAAGGTGCAGCTGCAGTCGGCGAGCGAGCCCGAGCAGCGGGCGACGCGGCGAACGCTGCTACGGGTTTTGGAGACGGTGCTCAGGCTGATGCACCCGATCACGCCGTTCATTACCGCCGAGCTGTGGGAGCGGGTCGCCGTCGTCGCCGGACGCAAGGTCGGCGCCAGCGCGCACGGCATCGTCCGTGCGCCGTATCCGAAGGCGCAGCTCGACCGCGTCGACCCGGTGGCCGACGACTGGGTCGCGCGGTTGAAGGCGATCGTCGGCAGCTGCCGCAACCTGCGCAGCGAGATGAACCTGGCGCCGGGCGAGCGCGTGCCGCTGAACACGATCGGCGACGGCGAGTTCGTTCGCGCCGCGACGCCGCTCCTGAAGTCGCTCGCGCGGCTGGCCGAAGTGACGATCTTCGACGGCGACGCGGCCTTCGCCGACGCCTCGCGCGATTCACCGGTGGCGGTGATCGGCGCGACCCGGATCGCCCTTCACGTCAAGATCGATCGCGGTGCCGAGATCGCGCGCCTGGCCAAGGAAATCGATCGTCTCGGCGGCGAGATCGGCAAGGCCAACGCCAAGCTGGGCAACGAGAGCTTCGTCGGCCGCGCGCCGGCAGCGGTGGTCGATCAGGAGCGGAAGCGGGTCGCCGACTTCACGGCGACGGTCAGTCGGCTTCGAGACCAGCGAGCTCGCCTGGAGTCGACGTCGGATTGAGCTCGCCCGGCGCCGTCGCCGGGTCGAGTTCGCCCGGCACGGTCATCGGGCCGAGGTCGCCCGGAATGGTCGCGATCGAGTCGAGCAGCAGCTCGTCGATCCGGCGCGCGACCGCCCAGACGCTGCGCTGTCGCGACTCGCGCGTCGTCGCGGCGAGACGCGGCGTCACCTGCAGCGTCTCGATGCCGTGCAGCGACCGGTGCGGATCGAGCGCACCCGGCTCGACACTGTCGAGCCAGGCGGCGGCGATGCGACCGCTCTGCAGCGCCGTCGCCAGCGCGACCTCGTCGAACAGGCCCGAATGGGCGGTGCTCACCACCACCTGGTTGATCTTGCTGTGGCGCAGGAAGCGGTCGCCGAGCAGGCCGTGGTAGCGGCTGAAGTAGTCGAGCTGGACGCAGAGCACGTCGGCGCGCTCGACCAGCTCGCGCAGGCCGGAATGCGTCACCTGCCATTGCGCCCACGACGGATCCTTGGCATGCAGCGCCGGGTCGTAGCCGAGGATGCGAACGCCGAAGCCCGAGAGCAGCCCGACCATGGTTCGCGCCGACGGCGGCATGCCGACCAGGCCGATCGTGGCGCCGCCGAGCTCGCGGCCGACGAGCGAGCCGTCCGAGGCGCGCACCGGCACGCGCCGAAACAGCGACAGCATCGCGCCGACGATGAACTCGGCCTCGGCGCGGGAGCTCGCGGTCAGGCTGCGGACGACCTCGACCTTGCGCTTCTCGCACGCCTCCAGGTCGATGTTCTCGGAACCGGCGCTGACCCGGCCGACCGCTCGCAGCACCGGGGCGAAATCGAGCGTCTCGGCGTCGATGCCGACCGAGGCTGGCACGATGACTGCTCTGACGTTGTAGAGCGCACGGCGAAAGTCGCGCGGGGCGAAGGCGAGCTCGGGCACGAACCGAAGATGGTGCCGGGACCCGAGCCAGCGCATCACGTCGGCGTCGATCGGGTCGATGACGAGCAGGTCCACGGAACCGTTCCTTTCCCTGCTGATTCGACCTTGCGTGCAAGAATCGTAGCGACTTCCTGGGCATTGTAAATGTTGGTCAGACACGCGATCTTCCCGGTGGCCGGGCTCGGCACCCGATTCCTTCCCGCGACCAAGTCGCTGCCCAAGGAGATGCTGCCGGTGGTCGACAAGCCGCTGATGCAGTACGCCGTCGAGGAGGCGTATGCCGCCGGCGTGCGCGAGATGATCTTCGTCACCAGCCGCCACAAGCGCGCGATCGAGGACCACTTCGATCGCACCTTCGAAGTCGAGGACGCGCTCGAGAAAGCGGGCAAGGCCGAGCTGCTTGCGACGCTGCGCGCGGTCAAGCCCGACGACATGGAGTGCGTGTTCGTGCGCCAGCCGCAGGCGCTCGGACTCGGCCACGCCGTTCTCTGCGGTCGCCAGCTCGTCGGCGATCATCCGTTCGCGGTGCTCCTGCCCGACGACCTGATGATCGGCACACCGCCGGTGCTGGCGCAGATGGTCGAGCAGTTCGAGGCGCGCCAGGGCTCGATCATCGCCGTGCAGGAGGTGCCGGCAGCGCACACGCGGCGCTACGGCATCGTCGCCGGTCGGCCGGTCGGCGACCGTCTGGTCGAGATCGAGCGGATCGTCGAGAAGCCCGAGCCCGACGTCGCACCCTCGCGCCTCGGGGTTGCCGGCCGCTACATCCTCACGCCGCGGGTCTTCGCCGAGATCGAGCGCCAGCCGCGCGGTGTCGGCGGCGAGATCCAGCTCACCGACGGCATCGCCGGGCTGCTGCGGCACGAGAAGGCGTTCGCCTATCGCTACCAGGGACGGCGCTACGACTGCGGCAGCAAGGAAGGCTTCCTGCAGGCCAACGTCGAGCTCGCCCTCGCCGATCCGGTACTCGGCACCGAATTTCGCGCCTTCCTCCGATCGCTATCGCTGTGAAAAGTGACGCCGCGCCAGCGGCGTAGACCGCTCGGCGCGCGGACTATCGTCGCCGCAGGTAGTGGACGAACTCGTCGTTCGCGCTCGACTGCTCGAGCAGCTCGTTGCCGGTCTGGCGCGCGAACGCCTGGAAGTCGCGCACCGAGCCCGGGTCGGTGGCGACCACCTTGAGCACGTCGCCGCTCGACATGTCGGCGAGCGCCTTCTTGGCCTTCAGGATCGGCAACGGGCAGTTCATGCCGCGGGTATCGATTTCCTTGTGCGCTTCCATCACAGGCCCTAGTCCACGTCCACTTCGGTTGCCCGCTTTCCCGGCGGCAGATCCATCCACTTCGGCTCGACGCCGCGCGAGCGCAGCCAGTCGGCGAGCGCCCGGCCGGTCCCGGCCGGCCAGCAGCTGACCGCCGTCGGCGCGAACAACCGGTAGGCGACGAGCTCGGGCGAGAGAACGATCTCGCCGCGCGCCGCCGCATGGTAGGCAATGATGACCTGATTCATGCGCAGGAACTCGTACACGCCGATCAGCGAAAGCGAGTCGACCGTGAGCGAAGTCTCCTCCGCGACCTCGCGCGCGATCCCTTCCTCCGGCGTCTCGCCCGCCTCCATGAAGCCGGTGATGAGACCGTAGAACTTGCCCGGCCAGGCGGCGTTGCGCGCGAGCAGGATCTGGCCATCGCGATCGACCAGCTCGATCACCGCGGCGAGCACCGGCGTCGGGTTGTTCCAGTGGGTCCAGCCGCATGCCGGGCAGCGCAGCCGTGTCTTGTCGCCGCCGTCCTCGACAACCGAGATCGGTGCCAGCGCGGTCGCGCAGTTGACGCAGAAGCGCGTCTCGAAGCTCATGCCGGAAACACCCCGGTCGAGAGATAGCGGTCGCCGCGATCGCAGACGACGAAGACGATGGTCGCGTTCTCGACCGTCGCGGCGATCTGCAGCGCGACCCAGCACGCGCCCGCAGCCGAGATGCCGGCGAAGATGCCCTCCTCGCGCGCCAGCCTGCGCGTCACCTCCTCGGCATCGCTCTGGCTCACCAGCACCAACTCGTCGACCGCCTTCGGGTCGTAGATCCTGGGCAGGTATTCGACCGGCCACTTGCGGATGCCCGGAATCCGCGAGCCCTCGCTCGGCTGCGCGCCGACGATGCGGACCTGTGCATTCTTCTCGCGCAGGAAGCGCGAGACGCCGGTGATGGTGCCGGTGGTTCCCATCGCGCTGACGAAGTGCGTGATCCGCCCGCCGGTGTCGTCCCAGATCTCGGGGCCGGTCGTCTCGTAGTGGATGCGCGGGTTGTCGGCGTTGGCGAACTGGTCGAGGACGTGGCCCTTGCCGTCCTTTTGCATCTGCGTCGCCAGGTCGCGCGCGTATTCCATGCCGCCCGAGCGCGGCGTCAGGATCAGCTCGGCGCCGAAGGCCTTCATCGTCTGCGCGCGCTCGACGCTCAGGTCCTCGGGCATGACCAGCAGCATGCGGTAGCCGCGGATCGCCGCCGCCATCGCCAGGGCGATGCCGGTGTTGCCCGAGGTCGCCTCGATCAGCGTGTCGCCCGGCTTGATCGCCCCGCGCTCCTCGGCGCGGCGGATCATGCTGATCGCCGGCCGATCCTTGACCGAGCCGGCCGGGTTGTTGCCTTCGAGCTTGCCGAGGATGACGTTGCCGCGCGCCGCGTTCTCGGCACCCGGCAGGCGCACCAGCCGCACCAGCGGTGTCGCGCCGATCACGTCCTCGATCGTCGGATAGTTCGGCGTGGAGTCGCTCATGAAGGGGTCGGCCGCTGACTGGTGCCTCGGGTCGGAATCGAACCGACACTCCTCGCGGAACGGGATTTTGAGTCCCGCGCGTCTACCAATTTCGCCACCGAGGCCGGTGCTTGCAGCAGGCGGTCAGTTTGCCACACGGGCCGTAGACTCACTGCCCATCCCTACTGCCGGACGCCTGCATGTTGCCGCTTCCTCCTGTCACGCAGGCCCTGCTTCTCGCCAACGTCGCGATCTTCTTTCTCGATCAGCTGCTTGGCCACCGCCTGGTGCTGCTGTTCGGTCTCTGGCCGATCGGCGCCGGCTTCTGGCCCTGGCAGGTCGTGACCTATTCGTTCCTGCACTTCGACTTCAACCACCTGTTCTTCAACATGCTCGGCCTGTGGATGTTCGGCGGCGAGCTCGAGCACGTGTGGGGCCAGAAGCGCTATCTCCAGTTCTATGCCGCGAGCGTCGTCGCAGCCGCGCTGTCCCAGCTCGTCGTCAACTACCTGCTCGGCGCGACGGCGCCGACGATCGGCGCCTCGGGCGGACTGTTCGGCCTGCTGCTGGCGTTCGCGATGATCTTTCCGAACCGGATCATCCTGCTCTTCTTCGTCATCCCGATGAAAGCCAAATGGTTGGTCGCGCTCTACGGCCTGGTCGAGCTCTACCAGGGCGTCTACGTCATGAACTCCGGCGTCGCCCACTTCGCGCACCTGGGCGGGATGCTCGGCGGCCTGCTGACGATCCGCTACTGGCGCGGCCAGGCGCCGTTCGGCCGGCGCTGACGGCCGATCGTCCGGATAAAGCCCCTGCGGCAGGCACGGCCGTTGCGAGCGCTCATGCTTCATGGCCAGCTCGTGGAGTCCGTCATGGTCCTGCCATCGTTCGCTCGGTCCTCGCCGCGCCGCCCTTTGCATCGCTTCGGCTCGCCCTGGCTGACTTGGGCGATCGGCCTCGGCGCCTGCCTGGTTCTGTGTGTCGCCGTGGCTGCGGCCGAGCCGCCGCCCGCGGTGCCCGCGGCGCTGCGCGCGGTGGCCGAGCGCATCGAGGCGCACAAGGAGGCGCTGGCGCGCGCCAATGCCGCGGTCGTCGGCGTCGAGGTCACGGCGATCGAAGACGCGCGTTCGATCGCGACGCTCGGCAAGGAGCGCCAAGGCTCGGGCATCCTGATCGGCGACGAGGGCCTGGTGCTGACGATCGGCTACCTGATCCTCGAGGCCGATCACGTCGATCTGGTACCGGCAGACGGCCGGCGCGTGCCGGCGCGGGTCGTCGCTTACGACCTGGCATCGGGCTTCGGCCTGGTCCAGGCACTGGCTCCGCTCGGGCTGATGCCGGTGCGCCTCGGCGTCTCGTCGGCGATCGCCGACGACGAGCCGCTGCTGATCGCGAGCGGCGGCGACGAGGCCGATCTCAGCATCGCCCGCATGGTGTCGCGGCGCGCCTTCTCGGGCTATTGGGAGTACCACATCGAGGGCGCACTCTTCACCGCGCCGGTGCGAACCGACCACAGCGGCGCCGCCCTCTTCAACGCCGACGGCGAGCTGGTCGGCGTCGGCTCGCTGATCGTCGGCAACGCACGCGGCCAGGGGCCGGCGCTGCGCGGCAACATGTTCGTTCCGGTCGACCTGCTGAAGCCGATCCTTCCGGAGCTGAAGGAACGCGGCAGCTCGCGCGACAGCCGGCGCGCCTGGCTCGGCCTCAATTGCGTCGAGATCGACGGCCAGGTGCGCGTGATGCGGCTGTCGCCCGACAGCCCGGCCGAGGCCGCGGGCCTGGTCCCGGGAGACGTCGTCGTCACCGTCGACGGCACCGCGGTCAGCGACCTGGCCTCGCTGTACCGCGTCCTCTGGCGCGACCAGCGCGCCGAGCGCGACGTGATGCTCGAGGTCCGGCGCAACGGCACGGTGCTGAACCTGCCCGTGCACGCGATCGACCGGATGCAGACGCTGAGCCGTCCCGCCGGCGTCTGAACGCCCCAGGACGGGTTCGCTTCAGGCCGGCGGCCGACTAGTAGCCGCGTCGGCGGTCGATCTCGTTGGGCAACGCCTCGCCGCGCGCGAGCGCGCGTACGCTGGCGACGAACTGGTCGGCGATCGTCTCGGTCGACGGCTGCGCCGCGATGTGCGGCGTGATCGTGATCCCCGGGACGCTCCAGAGCGGGTCGTCCGCGGGCAGCGG
>Ga0070673_100001008_pt1 | contig 15996 bp, 13 predicted proteins | sample KBSM23metaG_FD_65342 | JGI IMG/M metagenome (GOLD analysis project Ga0070673, IMG submission 65342) | Miscanthus rhizosphere microbial communities from Kellogg Biological Station, Michigan, USA - KBS M2-3 metaG | ecosystem: Host-associated > Plants > Roots > Rhizosphere > Soil ... | reverse complement strand
GGGGGCTCGTGGTCGGCGGCTGGGTGCGCGACCGGCTGCGCGGCGAATCGTCGGGGGAACTCGACGTCGAGGTGTTCGGCCTTTCACAAGACCGCCTGATCGCGGTGCTGTCCGGGCTCGGCCGCGTGGAGGCCGTCGGTCAGAGCTTCCCCGTCTTCAAGCTCGCCGGTCTCTCGAGCGCCGACATCGACGTGGCACTCCCGCGCCGCGAATCCAAACGCGGACGTGGGCACAAGGCGTTCGACGTGCAGGGCGATCCTGGCATGTCGTTCCCGGAGGCCGCACGCCGGCGCGACTTCACCGTCAACGCCATCGCCTGGGATCCGCTCACCGGCGCCTACGAGGACCCGTTCGACGGCCAGGCGGATCTGAAACGTCACCTCCTGCGCGCCGTGGATCTGACCACCTTCGGCGACGACAGCCTGCGTGTGCTGCGCGCGATGCAGTTTGCCGCGCGCTTCGAGTTCCGGCTCGACGACGACACGGCGGCGCTCTGCCGCACCATCCCGCTCGACGACCTCCCATCCGAGCGCGTGTGGGGTGAGGTCGAAAAGCTGCTGCTCCGGGCCGCGCGGCCGTCGATCGGGCTCGCGCTCGCGCTCGATCTCGGCGTCGTGGCGGCGCTGCTGCCGGAGCTTCTGCCGCTCGTCGGCTGTGAGCAGGAACCCGAATGGCATCCCGAGGGCGACGTGTGGGTGCATACGCTGATGGTGGTGGACGAAGCCGTGGCACAGAGCCGTGACCTCGACCGTCCTCAGCGCACCGCGGTAATGCTCGGCGCGGTCTGCCACGACCTGGGCAAGCCGGCGACGACGGCGTTCATCGAGGGGCGCGTCCGCTCGCCCGATCACGAGCAGGCCGGCGTCGAGCCGACACTCCACCTCCTCGATCGGCTCAACGTCCACTCGATCGGCGGCTACGACGTGCGCGGGCAGGTCGTGGGGCTCGTCGCGCATCACCTCAAGCCGGGCATGTTCCACAAGGCGGCCAACGTCGGCGACGGCGCGTTCCGCCGCCTGGCGTTGAAGGTGGACCTGGAGCTGCTCGCCCGGCTGGCCCGCGCCGATTGCAAAGGGCGCACGGGCGCCTTCGACTGCGGCGCGATGGACTGGTTCATCGAGCGGGCGCGCGCGCTCGGCGTGAAGCCGCCGGCGCCGCTGCTGCTCGGGCGCCACGTGCTCGCGCTCGGGGTGCCCGCCGGACCACGCGTGGGAGAGATCGTGAAGGCGGTCTACGAGCGCCAGCTCGATGGCGAGATCACGACCGTCGACGATGCCACGGCCGCCGCGCGCGCTCTCTTGAACCCGTGAGAGTCTGTCCCACGGCGGAACTTAGTCTCGAGACCTCCGAAGTGACGCGGCCGTGGCAGCGCAGTTCCGGCCAGATTCTACGGTTCGGCCTTCGTGCCCGCCGGGGTGCCGTTCTTGCACCAGGTGCGACATGCCCCGCCGCTGCCTGCTCGCGTTCTGCCTGGTGTTTCCGCTGCTGTTCGCCCCCGGCGTGCGCGCCCAGGCCACGCGCGACCCGGTCGCATTGGCGAAAGCGGGCGCCGCGGCGCTCGCTGAACGGCGGTTCGGTGATGCGCTGGAATCCTTTACCGCGGCATCGGCCGTCGCCCCCCGCGACCCGAGCCTGTGCACCGGCGCCGGCATTGCGGCATTCATGCTCGGACGCGACGCCGACGCGCAGGACTGGTTCGAGAAGGCGCTGAAGCTCGAACCACGGTATCGCGGCGCATCGGAGTTCCTGGGACAAGTGCACTATCGCGCCGGCCGGTTGAACGAAGCCATCGAGGTCTACGAAGCGGCGTTGAAGCAGGCGCCCGGTGCCAGCGAGATCGAAGCCCAGCTCAGCGAGTGGAAGAAAGAGGCGTCGCGCCAGAGCCGCTCCTACGAAACGCGCGGCGCGCACTTCGCGGTGCGGTTCGAGGGCCCTGGCGACGAGCTGCTGGCACGCCGCGCCGTCGAACGGCTCGAGTCGGAGTACTGGCGAATCGGCCAGACGCTCACGGCATATCCGCCGAACCCGATCACCGTTGTGCTCTACACCCAACAGGAATTCCGGGACATCACCCGTATGCCCTCCTGGACCGCCGCGGCCTATGACGGGCGGATTCACGTGCCGATGCGTGGAGCGCTCGAACAGACCGACGAGCTCGATCGAGTGCTGGGTCACGAGTTCGTGCATGCAGTGGTTGCCATGCTGGGCGGACGGAACGTGCCGGTGTGGTTGAACGAGGGGCTGGCGACCGTTCTCGAGCGCGGAGGCGCCGAGGAATCTGAACGAGTGCTGGCCGCGACACGCGCGCGCCCGGCACTCCAGCTGTTACATCGCAGCTTCGCCAGCCTGTCGGACGCCGACGCCCGGGTGGCCTACGCGCTCAGCGCCCACGCCGTCGCCCGCATGATGGCGCTGCGCAGCCCGTCGGCGGTGGTCACGCTGCTGCAGGACCTCGCGCGCGGCGCCGCCTTCGCCACATCCTTTCATCAGAACATCGGGATGCCCTACGCCGATTTCCAGTCGATGATCGCCCGCGACTGAGCCGGTCTTCAGCGTCACTCCGCGCGGAGCGCCGTCATCGGGTTGATCCGGGAGGCGCGCTGCGCCGGACCCACGCCAGCCACGATCGCGGCGAGCGTGAGCACGCCGGCGGCGGCGGCCAACGTCCACGGATCGTTTGGCTCGACTTCGAACAAAAACTCCTGTACGAGACGTGATGCCGCCAACGCGACCGGGACGCTGATGCCCACGCCAAGCGCGGCCAGCACACCGACCTCGCGAAGGACCATCCACCCCACTCCCGTGGCGCTCGCACCGAGCGCGATTCGAAGGCCGATCTCGTTCGTGCGGCGGGCCACGCTGTACGCCATCGTCCCGTAGAGACCGACGCACGCGATCAGGAGTGCGAGGAGGGCAAACGCGCTGCAGAGCCGTGCGAACAAGATTTCCTGGTTGATCGTGCGCTCGATTTCCACTTCCTGCGTGCGCACATTCGTCACCGGCATCTGCGAATCGACGTGTTGAACGACACGCCGGACCGCCGGCACGATCGAGAGCGGGTCGCCGGTCGTTCGGAGCGCGAAAGTCATCTGACCGATAGCGGGGAAGGTGATCTGACCGTACGGCAGATAGACGACAGGCGGCGTGCGATCGCGCAAGTCTCCATAGCGAGCCGTTGCGGCGACGCCGACGATCTCGATGTCGATCCGTCGCGAACCGGCGGGCAGCCCCGCGTCCTGCCTCGTCGGCACTTCCAGCGTGAGGTGGCGGCCGACGGCACGTTCGCCGCTGAAAAAGGTGTCCTCGAACAGCTTGCTCACCACGGCAACCGTCGCCCGGCCCGGCACGTCGCGCTCGTCAACTGGACGCCCTTGCAACATCGGCACTCGCATCGTCGTGAAGAAGTCCGGACCAACGGTCAGGACGCGCGCCCCCTCGGCTCCCTTGCCGCCCACGAAAATGTTCAAGGATCGCCCCGCGCGAATCAGCGATGCGTGTGACAACGTGACGCCAGCGGCTCCGGGCACTGCCGCCAACCGCTGGCGCAGGTTGGCATAGAACGCCGCGATCTGGTCTGGTGGGTGACCAGCCTGACTCGCGTTGACGTCCATCAGCAGCACCCGCTCCGCCACGAAACCGAGCTCGATCGACTGAAGGTTTGCGAGGGTCCGGACGAAGAGCCCGGCGGCGATCAAGAGCACCAGCGAGACCGCGATCTGCGAAACGACCAGCACCTGGGTCAACGTGAATCGACGCACCCGCAGATGGGACAGGACGTTGACGTCCTTCAGCGCTGGCATCACGGACGGCCGCACGGACTGAAGGGCTGGGGCGAGACCGAACAGCAGTCCGCACGCCACCGACAGTGCAAGCGTGACCATGAGCACGCGCCAGTCGAGCTCCGCATGCACGGTGAACGAATCCTGGCCGTTTGCGACGAGCGCGGTGAGCACCCGCATCGACACGAAGGCGACGGGAATGCTGAGCGCGCCACCCACGCACGCCAGGCACACACTCTCGGTCATCACCTGGCGCAGCACCCGGAGCCGGCCGGCGCCGATGCTGAGGCGTATCGCCATCTCGCGGCGTCGCAACGTGGCGCGCGCCAGCAGCAGGTTCGCGGTGTTCGCGCACGCGATGGCGAGGATGAGCCCGACCATGCTCAGGAGCACGAACAGCGGTTGGGAGTAGCGGCGCCTTAACGTATCGAGCCCCCCCGCGCCGGCGTCGAGCCGCACCCGTGGAAGGTTCGACCGTTCCTTTTCCGTCGTGGCGGTGCTGGCAACCCACGGGTCGAACGCGGCCGCCAGCACTGTCTGCGCGTGCGCGGCATCGATGCCCGGACGCAGCCGGCCCATCATCTCAAGCCAGTAGTAATTCGGATCGGACGAGACGTCGCCGATGTGAAGCGGCAGATAGACGTCGGGCGCCACGCTCGGGTCGACGCCGTAGAATTCCGCCGGCGCGACTCCTACGATCGTGAACGGCCGGTTGTTGATGCGCAGCACCTGATCGACCGCCGACGCGGCAGGTCCAAAGCGCCGGTTCGCGTAGGCCATGCTGACCACGACGACGGCCGTCGCGCCGGCTCGATCATCCTCGGGTCGAATGGTTCGGCCTACGGCGGCGCCGACCCGAAGTCCTTCGAAATACGTACCGCTGACGTACTCGCCCAGCGTCACGTCGGCCTCTCCGCGTGCAACGACGTTCAGCCGTCCAGCGGGGTGATAGGCAAAGAAGCTGGCCATGACCGGAGCGGCGGCCTGCTGCATCCGCTCGAACGCGGGGTAGGGAAAGATTCGAGACACCGACCGACCGGCCTCGTCGTAGACCCCGCCGTCAATCGAGTGCAGGACGAAGGTGGATTCTCCGTTGGCGCGCCGCTGGCGGAAGTCGACCAGCTGGCTGTGCCACTTGACGACGCGCAGCGAGCCGGGATCGTGCACGGGCAGCGCGCGCACCAGAATCGCATCCATGAAGCTGAAGATGGCGGTGTTGGCTCCGATGCCGAGTGCCAGCGTCAGCGCGACAACGGCCGTGACGGTGCGGCTGCGCCACATCGTGCGCAACGCAAACCGCACGTCCTGGATCAATTGTTCTAGCAGCGTCCAGGTCCAGAGCGTCCGCGTGTCCTCGCGAAGCCGCGTCACGTTACCGAGGTCGCGGCGTGCGGCCCACGCGGCACTCTCTTCGGTCATCCCCGCCTCGCGGCGTTCGCGGGCCTCTTCCTCGAGGTGAAATTGCAGCTCCGCGCGCAGCGTCTCTTCGCGGCTCGTCCGCTTCAGCCACCAGGCGATCCGCCGGATCCACGTCGTCATCGCGTCTCCTCCGCCGAGTCGAGCAGGAGCCGCACCGCGCGCGCGAACGCTTCCCACTTGGACTGCTCGCCAGCGAGCTGTTTACGCCCTTTGGGCGTCAACCGGTAGTAGCGGGCCCGCTTCCCCTTGTCCGACGTCGTCCAGGACGCGGCGATCCAGCCGTTGGCTTCAAGCCGGTAGAGCGCCGGGTACAGCGACCCGGTCTCAATCTTGAGAAGGTACTCGGAGGTGCGCTGAATGTGCTTGGCGACGGCATGGCCGTGGCACGGTCCCGCCACGAGCGTCCGCAGAATGAGGAGCTCGAGCGTCCCGCGCAGCAGTTCCCCTGGCTTCGGTGTCGGCTGAGTCATGGTGTAGACAGTCTACCTTTTTGTGTAGACAGCCTAAACAATGCGCGTACCAAGCCGCGAACAACTATTTTTGCGTGATATCAGCGGGCGCGGCAGCCGGCTGCGAGAGAAGGCGTTCGGAGACGGACAGTGCCCGTCCCGGAACCGGACGCGTTCACGCCTTTCAGCGGGGCGTCGCGAAGAAGAAGGTCAGGGCGAGGAGCGCATAGACGGCGACCAGCATCACCCCTTCGAACCAGGTCGTCTCTCCGTCGAGGGCGATCGAACTGACCACGAAGGCGGAGCCGACAATGCCCATCAACTCCAGCGGGTTGCTGAACACGAGATCCATCGGGTGGCCGAACGCGTACGAGCCGAGGACGAGCGCGGGTGCGGTCAGCAAGGTGATTTGAATGCTGGAGCCGAGACTGATCGTCATCACCAGGCCCATGTCGTTCCGCCGGGCAAAGTAGAGCGCCGAGGCATACTCGGCGGCGTTGCCGACCAGCGGCAACACAATCAGGCCGACGAAGAACAGCGAGAGTCCGAGGCTTTGGGCCGTCGGCTCGAGCACGCCCGAGACGAGCTCCGCCTCGAGGGCGACCGCGACGGTGGCGGCGGCGAGCACGGCGATGGCCCGTGCCAGCGACCACGTCGGCGTTCCCGGCTCTTCTTCGCTGGCAAACACGTCGCGATGCGTCACCAGCGTGTAGAACAGGTTGGCCAGATAAACGAGGATCAGCACGACGGACACGCCGAGGCTGAGGCGCTCGTCGAGGACGTGGGCGCGTTCGGGCGACACGAGGCCCCGCTCGCTGTAGTCGAACGCGGCCGGCAGCACCAGCGCGATCACCGAGAGCATCAGCAGGCTGGCCAGCAGACCTGCGCGCGCGCGGTCGAACGTTTGCCGCGTCCGTCCCCACGACCCGACCAGGATCGACGCGCCGAGGCCGAGCAGGCTGTTGCCGATGATCGCACCGGTGATCGTCGCCTTGACGACCTCGACGTTGCCCGTGCGCAGCACGAACAGCGCGAGGATGAACTCGGCGGCGTTGCCGAAGGTCACGTTCAACAGGCCGCCGATCGCCGGTCCGGCGCGTTCCGCCACCTGTTCGGTGGCGCGGCGGATCCAGTTGCTGAGCGGAATGATCGCGGCGGCGCCGCTGAGGAACACCCACAAGGGGCCGGCGGACATCCACTCCAGCGCGAGCGACAGCGGGATGAGCAGCAGCGGCAGGAACGACACGAGCATGGCGGCTAGTTGAGCACAGAGTCGCGGCGCTAGGCCGTGTACTTCGCGAAGTCCTCGTCCTCGACGTTCCCGCCCGACACGATCGCCACGACGCCGTCCCGCGGCGGCCCTGACGCCAGAACCGCCGCAGTCGCCGCGGCGCCGCTCGGTTCCACCACCAGCCCCGCCTCGCGGTGCAGCCACTTCACGGCCGCGCGGATCTCGTCGTCGGTCACCGTCACCATCTCGTCCACGAACGCCTGCGCGTGCGCGAACGTGAGATCGCCGGGGCGCAGCGTGAGAAGGCCGTCGGCGATGCTCGCCGTGGAGGAGAGCCGCACCGGCGTACCGGCCGCGCGCGAGGCGCCCATCGATGCCGAGCCCGCCGGCTCCACACCCACCACCGACACGCCGGGCCGCAGCCGCTTCACCGCGGCGGCAACGCCCGACAGCAGTCCGCCGCCGCCGACCGGCACGAAGACGGCCGTCAGCCCGTCGAGCCCTTCACAGATCTCGAGTCCCACTGTTCCGGCGCCGGCGATGATGTCGCGGTGATCGAACGGCGGCACCACCGCGTAGCCGTGCGCCGCGGCTTCGGCTTCGGCGCACAGGCGCCGATCGTCGGACGTGCGGCCGGCAAAGATCACCTCGGCGCCGTACTTGCGCGTGCCATCCACCTTCACGCGCGGCGCCGTTTCGGGCATCACGACCACCGCATGCATGCCAAGCCGCTGCGCGCTCAGCGCCACCGCCTGGCCGTGATTGCCCGACGAGTAGGTGATCACGCCGGCCGCGCGCGCGTCGGGCCCGAGCTGCGCCAGCACGTTGTAGGCGCCGCGCAGCTTGAAGGCGCCCATCGGTTGAAAGTGCTCGCACTTGAGATGGAACGGCCGGGGCGGCCGGCCGTCGCCCACGCGCAACAGCGGCGTCTGCGAGACCGCCGGGCGAATGCGCTCGGCGGCGGCACGAATCTCGTCGAGCGTGACCAGCGACTCGGTGTCTTTTCCTGAGCCTTGAGCCATGAGCCCTGGGCCGTCCAGTATATTGAAGCCATGGCTCGCTACACGCTCGTTTACGGGATTCGGCTGGTGCCGGAGGGCTCACTGAAAAGTACCGGCGACGCCCGGCTCCAGCTCGCCGGCGGCGAAGAGGCCGGGCTCACGCTGCACACCATCGACGGCACGATCCCGCAGCTGCGGCGCGCGCTCGACCGCAGCCTCGACGCCTTCTTCGAATTCCTGCCCGGCGCGAGCGAGGATGACGACGGACGGTGATGGCGCAGCATTGGAACGCGGCGGATTACGCGGCCAACGCGCGCTTCGTCTCGGACCTCGGGCAGCCGGTCCTCGACCTGCTGGCGCCGCGTCCGGGTGAGCGCATCCTCGATGTCGGCTGCGGCGACGGCGCGCTGACGCAGAAGATCGCTCAGGCCGGCGCCGCGGTCGTCGGCGCGGATCCGGCGCCGGACTTCGTGTCGGCCGCCCTCGCGCGCGGAATCGACGCGCGACAGCTCGACGCGCAGCAGCTGCCGTTCGAGCGCGAGTTCGATGCCGTGTTCACAAACGCCGTACTCCACTGGATTCCCGATCTCGATGCCTCGCTGCGCGGCATCCATCGAGCGCTCAAGAATGGCGGACGCTTGGTCGGCGAGTGCGGCGGCCACGGCAACGTCGCCGCCGTCAGCACCGCGCTGCAGGCGGTGGCGCTCCGGCACGGTGTCCGCGCGCGCTTGCCGTGGCGCTATCCGTCGCCCGATGACTTCACCGCGCGATTGATTACGGCCGGGTTCCGTCCGGTCTCAGTGGAATTGATCCCGCGTCCGACGTCGCTCGCCTCCGGCATGGCGGCCTGGCTGCGCACATTCGCCGGCCCCGTCTTCGAGCAGCTGCCTGGCGCCGTGCGCGAGAGTGCGATCGACGAAACGGTCGATCTGCTGCGCTGGTCGCTCTGCGACGAACAGGGGCGGTGGACGGCAGACTACGTGCGGCTGCGTTTCGCGGCGACGGTCTGACGGGCCGCCTGAAGGCGGCCCCTACGTACGTGGCTGCCGGTCTTCAGACCGGCCTCACGCCGCAGCCTGCGCGCTGCGGAACTCTTCGAGCAGCCGGGCCACGTTGCCCGCGATCGAGTGGAGCGACGGTGACCAGCCGAGCGCGCGCGCCCGCGGGCTGCGCACCACCTGATCGAGGGCCACGGCATCGGCGTACGGCCCCAGTTTGAGCCGCGCCTCGGTGAGCGGCACATGGCGGACGTCCGGGCGGGTCCGCGCATGGCGGGCAATCGCCTCGACGATGTCGTCCACGCGCTCGTCGGCGTCGTTGGTGGCGTGAAACACCCCCTCGGCGTCGGGATTCGTGGCCAGCCGCACATACAGCTCGGCCAGGTCGCGGTCGTAGATCGACGGCCACCGGTTCGAGCCGTCGCCAATCACCCGGATCAGGCCGTTGGCGGCCCCCTGGAGCAGCTCGGTCACCGCGCCCTGGGCCCCGCCGTAGACGATGCCGGGGCGCACGATCACCGCCCGCGCCCCGCTCCGCTGGGCGCTCTCGAGCACGGCCGCTTCGTGAGCCGGGCGCCACGACAGGGCGGCCGGAGGCCTGGGCGCGGCATCCTCCGCCGCCGCCACGTCCACGTTGCCGAGCACGCTGGCCGAGGAGGTATAGATGACCGCGACGCGGCGGCCCGCGGCGGTGACGCGCGCGGCCACGTCCATCAGCGCCTCCACCGCGACGCGATCCACCGACGCACCGCGCGGCGACGACTCGAATGCGGTGTGCACCAGCGCGTCGCAGGTCGCGGCGGTCGCGACATACGAGGCGGGGTTGGAGAGATCGCCGACGAACGCCTCGACGCCGGGAAGGCGCGACGGAGCTTCGGAGGCGGTGCTCGAATGCCGGACCAGCGTCGTCACACGATGGCCCGCACGCACGAAGGCCTCGAGAACCGCGGATCCGACGTAGCCGGTGGCGCCAGTGAGAAAGACTCGCATGGGGGATGAGCGACAGATTGTAGTGGATCGCACCCGCGATCGGATCGACGGATTACCGACACGCCGCCGGCGCGGCTAAGTGCTGCATCGAAGATAATTTGGCGGTGCGGCGCGAGACGCTAATCGACTTTTTTTCGGATATCGCCGGGCTGCGCGGCGAGTTTCTCGTCTTCGACGACGGCTACCGGCACCGAGCGCACACGTACGAAGATGTCGGACGCGCGGCGCGCGGATTCGCCGCGCGGCTCGCGCGCGCGGGTCTGAAAAAAACCGACAAGATCGTGGTGTGGGGCGAAAACCGTCCCGAGTGGGTGGTGTGCTACTGGGGCTGCCTGCTGGCCGGCGTGATCGTCGTCCCGATCGACTACCGCTCCGCACCGGCGTTCGTGGCACGCGTGCGCGCGACCGTCGGCGCACCGATCGTGCTCATCGGTGACGACGTACCGTCACTCCCTGCGGACCTCGATCTCGGCGGCGCGCAGATCTGGAAGCTCGCGGATCTCGATTGGAGCGCCGACGGCCCGATGCCGGCAGTGGAGATCACGCGCGACGACGTGATCCAGATCATCTTCACGTCGGGTGCGACGGCCGACCCGAAGGGTGTCGTCATCCGTCATCGCAACGTGCTCGCCAACGTCGTGCCGGTCGAACGCGAGGTGATGAAGTACCGGAAGTACGCGTGGCCGTTCCTGCCGCTGCGGTTCGTGAACCTGCTGCCTCTGAGCCACATGTTCGGGCAGTCGATGGCGTCGAACGTACCGCCGATGGTCAACGGCACCGTCATCTTCACGCGCAGCCTCAACCCGCACGACGTGCTCCGCTTGATCAAGGGGCGCCGCGTGTCGGTGCTGGTCTGCGTCCCGAAGATCCTCGAGGTGCTCAAGGAATACGCGGTCCGGCAATGGCCGGAGGCGGCCGAGGCCCCCCCGCCGGGCACGTCGATCCCCGCCCGGTGGTGGCGCTACCGGCGGGTCCACCGGGCTTTTGGCCTCAAATTCTGGGCATTTGTCGTGGGAGCCGCCCCCCTCCCCCCCGACTTGGAGGAGTTCTGGCGGCGGATGGGCTTCGCGGTCGTCCAGGGCTACGGCCTCACCGAAACCGCCCCCATCGTCACCCTCAACCACCCGTTCAAGACCAGTAAAGGATCCGTCGGCACGCCGATCGCGGGCGTGGACATCCGCATCGCCGAAGACGGCGAGATTCTCGTGCGCGGCGAGAACGTGACGAGCGGCTACTACGGCGACGCCGGAGCGGCGGTGGCCGACGACGGATGGCTGCACACCGGCGACATCGGCGACCGCGACGCGCAGGGGCGTCTCTTCATCAAGGGGCGCAAGAAGGAAATGATCGTCACGCCGGAAGGGCTCAACGTCTTTCCGGAAGACGTGGAGCGCGTACTCGATGCGCTTCCCGGCGTGCGCGAGTCGGCGGTCGTGGGCGTCACCGAGGGCGCGCAGGAGCGCGTGCACGCCGTGCTGCGTCTCGATCCCGGCATCGACTCCAACGCCATCGTGCGCGCCGCCAACGCCACGCTCGACGATCACCAGCGCGTGCGCACGGCCTCGGTGTGGACCGATGGCGATCTGCCGCGCACCGACGGCACGCGCAAGCTGAAACGCGCGGCCATTCGCGAGTGGGTGCGCTCGGGTCATCGTCCGGTGGCCGCGAGCGCCGGCAACACCGTGGAAGCGCTCATCGAGCGCTTCAGCCGCGGGCGGCAGATCTCGTCAACGACGACGCTCGATGAGCTCGGGCTGAGCTCGCTCGAGCGCGTCGAGCTGATGGTGGCGCTCGAGGATCGCTTCCAGTCGCGCCTCGACGAATCGCGATTCGCGCAGGCGGCGAGCGTGGCCGATCTGAAGTCGCTGCTCGAGGCGCCAGCGGCGGCGGCCGAGCCGGTGGACGAGCCAGTGGATTTCCCGACGTGGAACCGTTCGTACCCGGTGTGGCTCGTCCGGCGGCTGTCGCAGGCTACCTGGATCCTGCCGCTCGCGCGCGTGTTCGCTCACATCCAGGTGGAGGGGCGCGAGCATCTCCGCACGCTTCGCGGCCCGGTGATCTTCGCGGCGAATCACCAGAGCCATTTCGACGTGCCGGTGATCCTGGCGTCGCTGCCGGGCCGGCTGCGCGCGCGCGTCGCGCCCGCCATGGCCAAAGAGTTCTTCAAGGCCCACTTCTTTCCGGCCGGCTTCTCGTTCCGCGAGCGTCTGGGCAACTCGCTCAACTACTACCTGTCCGCGTTCTTCTTCAACACGTTCCCGCTGCCCCAGCGGGAGGCGGGCGCCCGGCAGACACTGCAGTACATCGGCGAACTGTCCGGGCGGGGCTGGTCGATCCTGATCTTTCCCGAGGGTGCCCGGTCGCGGAGCGGCGAGATCAAGGAGTTCCGCGGCGGCATCGGGATGATTGGCGCCAGGCTCGACGTGCCGGTCATCCCGGTCCGGCTGGAAGGGATCGACCGGATCCTGCCCACCGGGTCGTCGTTTGCGCGCATGGCGCGGGTGCGGGTGGCGTTCGGCGCTCCGCTGGCGCTCCACGGCGACGACTACGCCGCGCTGGCCAAGCAGGTCGAAGACGCGGTTCGGGCGCTGTGAACGATCACAACCTACAGAAAATGCAAGGTTTGCTCGAAACCGCCCGATGTGGCACACTCATTGCTAAGTTGGGCCAACCCCTGAAAGGATTCGCTGATTGAGCAAGGACGATCTGATCGACATGCAGGGAACGGTGGTCGCCGTGCATTCGGGCGGCCTGTATCGCGTGCAGTGCGACGCCGGCCATGAAGTGCTGGCACAGTTGAGCGGCCGGATGCGGCGCTTCCGCATCAAGGTGGTGCCGGGTGATCGCGTCACCGTCGGTGTGTCGCCCTACGATCCCGTTCGCGGCATCATCACCTTCCGCGCTCGCTAGACGCCCTTTGAGCACGAACACCACCTCCTCACCAGACAAGCGGCGGCGCCGGCGGGGACCCGCGCGTCGCGGAGGGGCGGGGCCCGCCCCTCGACCGCCGGAACCGGCCGTGCTGGCCTACGAGGCGGCGATCTTCGACCCCGCACCGATTCCCTACGACGCGCTGCCGCTCGACCGGCGCCTGCTGAGCGGCATCAAGGATCTCGGCTGGTCGGAGACTCGGCCGGTCCAGAGCGGCGTGATCCCGCTGGCCATCGACGGTGGCGACGTCATCGCCTGCGCCGAGACCGGCACCGGCAAGACGGCGGCGTTCCTGGTGCCGATCCTCCAGCGCTTCCTCAACGAGCCGGCGCCGCAGCCGCCGCGCACACGGGCGCTGGTGCTGGCCCCCACGCGCGAGCTGGCGGTCCAGATCGAGGACCAGGTGCAGGGGCTCACCTACCACACGACCATCTCGAGCGTGGCGGTCTTCGGCGGCGTGCCGATGGATCCGCAGGAGCGCGCGCTCAAAGCCAACGTGGACATCGTGGTGGCCACTCCGGGCCGCCTGATGGATCACATGCGGCACGACTCGACGAACTTCACGGGCCTCGAGATCCTGGTGCTCGACGAAGCCGACCGCATGCTCGACATGGGGTTCTGGCCCGACGTGCAGCGCATCCTCGCTCAGCTGCCGGCTCAGCGCCAGACGCTGCTCTTCTCGGCCACGATGCCGGCCGAGGTGCTGAAGCTCACGCAGGAGTTCCTGCGAGACCCGAAGTACGTGCAGGTGGGGCGCCGCGGCGGTCCGGCGGCCACCATCACGCACGCGATCCAGGAAGTGGCCGGGGCCGAGAAGACGAAGTGGCTCGCGGACTGGCTGCGCAAGGAAGCCATCGGGCCCGTGCTGGTGTTCTGCCGCACCAAGATCGGCGCCGATCGCCTGGCCACGCGGCTGAGCGGCATGGGCATCCGCGCCGTGGCGCTGCACGCCGACCGCACGCAGCAGCAGCGCATGGCGGCGGTGGAAGGATTTCGCACGGGCACCTACCCCGTGCTGGTGGCCACGGACGTGGCCGCGCGGGGCCTCGATATCGAAGGCATCGCGCACGTCGTCAACTTCGAGGTGCCGGATACGCCTGAAGCGTACGTGCACCGGGTCGGCCGAACGGGCCGCGCCGAGTCGACCGGGAGCGCCCTCACGCTGGTGGCCCCGGAAGAACTGCGCGCCCTGAAGGCGTTGGAGAAAGCTGTCGGTGTCCGACTTCAATAACGATCCGTTTGGACCGCCGCCCGGCGGGGCCGGCGATTCGGCCACGGCCGCCGAGACGCCAACCGCGCCGGCCGAGACGCCCGCCGCCGAGACGCTCTCGCCCGCGTTCGCCCGCTTCCGATCGTGCCGCTGGCAGCAGCCGATCGAAAACGGTAGCGCCGAGTTCTGCACGCACCGCGAAGTGAAGCCGTACGCGGGTACGACTGGCTTCGATCCCGAGGCGTGGTGCGGCGACTGCCAGTACTACAAGCTGCGACGAGCCCCGAAGAAGCGCGAGCGCAACAATAACGACGACTGGGGATACTGAAGAACCTGGTCGTCGCGCCACAAACCGCGCGCTCCAACTCGAACGCGAAGATGGTTCCACTGCCGTTTTTGATCGGGTAGGTCCGCATGAACCTCGACTCTCCCGGAGCCGGAAGCCGGGAGCCCTCAGGCCTGTGGCTTCGGGTCTTCCGAGAACTCTTTCGCCAGGTGCACCCACTCGCCGTCGGGGGCGAGCTGCTGATACGCACGCCAGTGCAGACGCGCCTCCTGCGACCGCCCGTTCTTCTCCAGCGTGACCGCCAGATAGAAGTGCGCCTCGGCGTAGGTGGGGTTGAGCCGCAGCGCTTCGCGGTAGCACGCCTGTGCCTCGATGTAGCGCGCCAGGTCGTGGAAGATGTTGCCCAGGTTGAAGTGCGCCTCGAAGACGTCGGGCTCGAGCGCGATGGCCCGCTCGTAGAGCGCCTGCGCTTCGACGACGTCGTCGCGTGAATAGTGCAGGTTGGCGAGATTGATGAGCGCCGGCACCAGATACGGATCGATTTCGAGCGCGCGGCGGTAGGCGCGCAGCGCGCCGTCGACGTGCTGGGGGTCGCCGTCGTCGAGCACCGACGCTTCCTGGAAGTAGCGCTCCGCCGAAGACTGCTCCTCGGGCGGCTGCGGATCCATCAGCGCCGCCATCGGGGGCGGCAGCTTGCGCGTCAGCTTCAGGATCTTCGCCACCGGGGCGTCGATGCGGAAGTCGAAGGCCAGCTGTCCCGATTGTTCCGCGAGCAGGTTGCGAAGCACGACGCGGAAGGGCACGCCCTCGGCCAATTCGGCGTCGGCCTGCCTCAACAGAGCCAGATCGGGAAACGCGTAGTGGGTGTCGCTGCCGCTGCGAAGCGGGCGAATGAGCCCCCACTTCGCCATGTAGCGAAGATGATCGTCGCGGAGGAATCGATAGCGCTCGAGGACGTTGCGCTTCGAGACCGCTGAACCGCTCGTCGTCACGCAGGCTTCACTATAATCCAGCCCAGATGATTCTGGCCGGCGATGTAGGCGGCACCAAGACGCTGCTCGGCCTTTTCGAGCGCGCCCAGCCCCGGCCTCTGCAGCGGCACCTCTTCCGATACGCAACCACCGACTTCTCCTCGTTTAGCGATCAGCTCACCGCGTTCGCGCGCGACGTCGGCGGCATGCCGCCGCTGGACGCCATCGCGCTGGGCGTGGCGGGGCCGGTGGTCGGCCGGGTGGCGCGGCTCACCAATCACCCGTGGGTGGTGGACGCCGACAAGATCGCGGCCCGCACGAGCGCGCCGGTGGCGCTGCTCAACGACCTCGAAGCGATGGCCTACAGCGTCGAAGTGCTGACGCCGGACGAGCAGGTGGTGCTGCAGGCCGGCGAGCCGAAAGCGGACGGGAACGCCGCGCTCGTGGCGGCGGGGACCGGGCTTGGCGAAGCGGCATTGCATCGCGTCGGCGGACGTCTCGTGGCGGCGCCCACCGAGGCCGGACATGCTGATTTCGCCGCGCGCTCGGAGCGCGAGTGGGCGCTGGCGCGGATGCTGACACGACTGTACGGCCGGGCCACGGTAGAGCACGTGCTGAGCGGGCGGGGGCTCGTCAACCTGCACCGTTTCACACACGACGGCGGCAGCTGCCCGGCGGTGGACGGCGTGGCCGAACACGACCAGCCAGCGGCGGTGACCACGGCGGCACTC
>Ga0070673_100001007_pt1 | contig 15997 bp, 16 predicted proteins | sample KBSM23metaG_FD_65342 | JGI IMG/M metagenome (GOLD analysis project Ga0070673, IMG submission 65342) | Miscanthus rhizosphere microbial communities from Kellogg Biological Station, Michigan, USA - KBS M2-3 metaG | ecosystem: Host-associated > Plants > Roots > Rhizosphere > Soil ... | reverse complement strand
CGGTCAGCGCGTCGATGTCCGCCGGGTACCCGTACAGGTGCACGGCGATGATGGCGCGCGTGCGCGACGTCAGGGCCGCCTCGACGCACCCCGGGTCGACGTTCATGGTGTACGCGTCCGGTTCGACCGGGACCGGGCGCGCGCCGACGAGAGACACCGCGAGCCACGTCGCGATGAAGGTATGCGCGGGAACGATCACCTCGTGTCCCGGCCCGATGCCGCGCGCGCGCAGGATCAGCTGCAGCGCATCGAGGCCGTTCGCGACGCCGAGGCAATGCCGCGTGCCGCAATAGGCCGCGAACGCGGCCTCGAACGCGTCGACTTCCTCGCCGAGGATGTACCGGCCGGAGCCGAGCACCCGGGCGCAGGCCGCATCGATCTCGTCGCGCAGCTCGCGGTAGGTCGCCAGGACGTCGAGAAACGGGACCTGCATCTTCACGGAGGTGAGGCGCGACGGCTCAGATTCTGGTTGGTGTGACATAGCGGCTGAGGACCCGTTGGGGCATCGCGCCGGGCAGGAGCGTGAGCGCCAGGGCGGCTGGGGTCTTCCACGAGGCCAGCGGATGAGACCGCAGCGCCGCCATCAGGTAGGCGCGGCTTCCGTGCCGATCGCCCGCCGCCAGGCAGCGTGCGCCGAGCTTCAGGAACACGCGCGCGCGGTAGCGGCGGGTGTCGCCGATCAGATCGGGCCGCGCAGCTTCGATCATCCCGAGCGTCATCAGTACTTCGACGAGCCGGCCGGACGACGTCTCGTCGTCCAGCGTGATGCTGCGAGCGTGGCGGCGGTACTTCGCCAGGACGCCGTCGATCGACCCGTAGTAGCCGTCGCCGGTCGCGAACACGTCTATCAAGAACTTCCAATCGCACATCAGCTCAAGCCGCGGGTCGTAGCGGTTGCCGGCAACGACCGACGCCCGCGCCATAATCGATTGCCCCGGGAACACGTAACCGGAGCGGACGATGTGCCGTGGCCCGCTGCCCCGCTTCGGAATCGGGAAATACGCGCTCCACCGGAACACCACGCGGCCGGTGTCCGAATCGAAGACGTCGATGTCGTGTCCGCAGACGAGTCGGCGCGGATCGGCTTCGAGCCATTCGACCTGCCGCCGGATCTTGCCCGGCAAGAACAGATCGTCGCCCGAGAAGAACGCGATGTAGTCCCCCCGGCAGGCGTCGAGGATCCGGTTGCAGTTGCCCGGCAACCCGACGTGGTCGCCGAGTATCGCCGTCACGCGATGGGGATAGCGGGCGGCTAGCTCCGCAACGATCTCCACAGTGCCGTCGGTCGAGCCGTCGTCGCCCACGACGATCTGCAGCTTTGGATAATCCTGCTCCAGCGCGCTCATCACGGCATCGCGGATGAACGCCGCGTGGTTGTAGGTGGGAACGAAGACCGAAACGAGCGGAAGATTCATCGGTCCGACCGCCGTCGGCATCGCTCGCCGATCACGGCTGAGGCTGGCAGGCACGCCGGAACTGATCGTAGTCCCGGTAGTAGTCGCTCTCCTCGAACAGCTCCGATGCGAGCGCGAGGCACACCGAGCCGGAGGAAAAGTTCTCGATGTCGCGCCACATCATGGGCGGGAGATACAGGCCGTAGTTCGAGCGATTGAGCTGAAAGCGCGTCCGCGTCACGCCGTCATCCACCTTCACGTCAAAGCTGCCGGCGACAGCGATGAGGAGCTGGTGTAGTTGCTTGTGCGCGTGGCCGGCGCGCACCGAGCCGCCCGGCACGTCGTACAGGTAGTAGACGCGCTTGATCTCGAAGGGCACGTGGCGGCTGCTCTCGACGAACGTGAGATTGCCGCGGGCGTCCGCCACCGTCGGCAGATCGATGAGGCGGCATCCCGACGCGGCCGACGGCTCAGTCGAGCGTGAAACGATAGAAGTCATGAGTAATGGTGCGGCCGCCGAAGCCTTCTTTGAAGGCCACGAGGCCTTCGTTGAGCCAGCGTCCCTCGTTCTCGGTCGAGACGCCGAAATTGAAGAATGGTTTGCCGGCGAAAACGTCGCTGAGCAGGTGATGGAACAGGAGATCGAGCGCGCCGCACGCGCGGCCGGCGTCGGAACTGGCCGTGTACTGCGCGTGGGCGACCTGCGGCGTGTCGTAGACGATCACGCCGGCGACCATCTCGCCGCCGAGCCACGCGGAGTACAACCGAATCGTGTCGGGAAAGCGCTGCTGCAGGAGGCGCATCTCGTCCACGGTGTGCACCGGCCGCAGTTGGTGCACGGTCGCGAGGTTGACCTCCAGCAGGCGCCAGTAGGCCGTGAAGTCGTCGCCGACGCGGCAGGTCACCCCCGCGGCCTCGGCCTTCTTCAACGATCGCAGGCGCCGCTGCTGCCAGCGCGGGCGCTGCGCCGGTACGACGGCTGTCGTCACGTCGCGGCGGTAGAGCACCGCGTCGCGCCGGAACGCCGCGTAGTCGAATTCGGCGGCAGGCTGCCGGTGATAGATGTGCGGGACCGTCTTCACGATCAGCTCACTGAGACCCTCCCTCTTCAGCGCATCGCAGAGGGCGTCCAGCACGGTCAGCATCTTCGCGCACGTCATCGCCTCGTCGACCACGACGCCGCCGTAGGTCAGTCCACCGTGGCTCACGATCTGCCGATCCGCCCGGTTGGCAGGCAGCAGCGCCAGCAGACGACCGTCGTCCAGGATGAGGAGCGAATGATCCTCGAAGCGGTCGCGGTGGTACTCCATGTAATCGCGGCGGAACAGAAACGTGCCATTCCGGCTGCGATCCACGAACTCGTCCCAGCGTCCCTTCCACTCGTCGGCATAGCGGACGATGGTCACGGGCGCCTGCATTGCCGGCGAGGACGCGGGAGCGGACTCCTGCGCGGATCGGCTCATTCTTTCCCCGCGGGTTCCAGTGGGGCCGGGGAACGCTGCCGCTTCCACATTCCGACCACCGTCTGACCGTCCGGCACGTCTCCGAGCACCAGCGCGCCGGCGCCGACGACGCAGTTGTCGCCGATCGAGACGTTGTTGGCGAGCGTCGCGTTGACGCCGATGAAACAAGCCTCGCCGATGCGGCAGAAGCCCGACACCACCACATGCGAGGAGATGAATGTGTGGTCCCCGATCGTCGAATGGTGCCCGATGTGGTTGCCGCTCCAGAGAATCACGTTTGCGCCGACGCGCGCGAACGGCTGCACCGTGTTGTCCTCCTGGATCATGGTGTGCTCCCCGATGGTGCAATTCGGCCAAATGAACGCGTGGGAGCTGATGTACGACGCCGGCCGATAGCCGCGCGCCGTCATGTCGCGATAGAAGCGGGTCCGGAGCGCATTGCGCGCCGAGTAGTTCGCCGCGGCGAAGAAATGATGCGAATCCGGCGGGAAGGTCCGCTCGATCTCCTCGAGCGCGACGACCGGTCGGTCGAACAGTCGCGGCGTCTGCAGGTACGCGCGATCGACGGCGAATCCCACCACGTCGTACGGGGAATCCCGCGTGAAGTATTCGTAGGCGACTTCGGCCACGCCGCTCGCGCCGAGAATCACTACTTTATCGCGCTTGGTCATGGCGTCCTTAGGCCTCCGCGTCAATCACGCTCGAGCACGGCGCAGCCGAAGCCGTCCCGGCCGTGCCCGTTCCCGTTATACAGCATCAGTCGTGCGCCGTCGACGTCGACGACGCACGGGTGGCAGATCATCTCCGAGTCCCAGCCGTTGTCCGACGGCGCAATCCCGACCTCCGAGTCCCTGCGGATCCAGGCCAGTCCGTCGGCGGACTCGGCGTAGCCGATGCGATAGGGAATCGGACCGCGGCTGCGGATGGAGTACCACATCCGGTAGAGCGGGCCGTCTCTCAGAACCCAGGGTCGGCCAAGGGCGTAGTCCGCGGCCTCGGGCACCAGGCACGTTTCCCCCTGGGTCCATGCGACGCCGTCATGCGATCGCGCGTGCACGATGACGGTGTTATAGCGCACCCCCTGGCCGTCGGTCGTCCAGTGCGTACACGACCAATACCACATACGGTAGCCGTCCGCCTCACGCAGCACGCACGGTGCTGACCGCGAATACGGCTCCCCCGCCGTCCTGTCGAGGATCGGCACGGGGAGCTGCCGTTCGAAGGACGATCCGTCACCGGAGGTCGCGAGTCCACCGAACAGCATCTGCGGAACCCGCTCGCATCGCTGCCAGCCGATGTAATAAAGCCGGAGCAGTGCGTCGTCCCGGACGACGCACGAGGGAGTGACACCGCAATCGTCGAACGCCCCCAACTCGCCGATCCCCAATACCGGTTCAGACGTCACCGCGACGATGCGGTCGAGACGTGCGGGCTGCAGGTCAACGCGGCCGATCCGGCCGAAGCGGTGGTCGTCCAGTGACGCGAAGTAGACGCGCAACTGACCGCCGTGCCAGTCCGCCGTGGGGAGGAAGGCGTAGCCGTTCTTCTGCCACCAGCTGCGCCGCTCCGGGGTATAAATCGGACCGAGCTTGCGCCACTTCATCCCGACCTACGGACGGCAGACAAGCAGGTCCTCCCGGCGATTCGCCATTGGGAGCCCCGCCGCCTGGGGCATGACATAGGCGTCGAAGCCGGCCAGCCGACAGCGCAGCAGCAGCGCGGCAACGACGGCATCGTCGATCTGCCCAGCCTCCATCGTGTTGAAGGCCACCGGCGGCCGCTCCATCCGACCGGTGAACGCCTGGTGGTGCTGGACGCCGGTTTCCGAGGTGAAGAACCGCTTCCGTTTCGAAATGTTCGGGATGTCGCCCGCCAGCAGTCGGCCGCCCGGCGCGAGCAGCGTCAGCGTGCGGTCGACGAAATCGAAGACGTTCCCCTCGGCGAAGACGTACTGCAGCACGCTGTAGGTCAGCACGGCATCGACACGGCCGCGATACTGGTCGAACAGCCGGGAGGCGTCGCGCGGGTAGAGGCCGGGAATCTTGACAAGGTCGGCCCCGTCGGGGAGACGGCGCAGCATCTCGTCGGAATCGATCAGGACGAGCGCATGGCCCCGATCACGACACAGCGCGATCAAGCGGAGCGCGAGCACGCCGCATCCTGGGCCGATGTCCACGATAATCCGGGCGCGGTCGGCGAGCGCGGGCAGCTTGCCCACGATGTCGGCAAGGATCGCCTCGTCCTTGCCCTCGCGGTACGCGTCGGGAAAGCCGATCCGCTCGTGCGGACTGAGTGCGTCGTCCGAGGCGAGACGGCGGAAGTCGTCGTAGGTGAGGCCTTGAAAGCGTTCGTAATCGTCGCCGGGCATGCGTCCTCTCCCCGCCATCCGACCTACTCGATCGTCACATAGCACCGATCGGGCAGGAACTGGGATCGATGGATGGCATACCGACGAAGGCCGCCGCAGACCTCGGAAAATGCCAGCGTCTCGCCGGGTGCCTCTGCCGCTCCCAACTGGTCGAAGGCGATGATACTGCCGCGCACGAGGTGCGGGACGATCGCTTCGAGACACTTCTTCGTCGGTTCGTAGAGAGCCAGATCGAAGACGGCCAGCGCCACGATCGTTTCGGGATGGGTCGTGAAGTAGTTGGGTGCCGTGGTGGTCACGTCACCGGCCACGAGCTCGAACTTGCGCACATGGCCCAGGACGTTTTCCCGCTCGTGGTAGGAGAGCAATTGTTCGAGGTACCGCGGATAGTCGCTCCCGACCGAATAGCCGCCGGGCTGGATCTCGAGCGATGGCTGATCCCTCTCGGAGAAACTGGAGTATCCCGTAAACGTGTCGAAGCCGACGATCGTGCGAACGCGGTTGTACGGTTCGTAGATCGCCCGCAGATTGCTGCAAATCGCCAGGGTCTGTCCCCACCAGACGCCGAACTCCGCGACGATACCGGGGATGGGAAGAATCTTCGTGTAAAGCTCGTTGAGCCACAGTTGCTTGGCAAGCACGGAGGCGCGCGTATAGAGACCGGTGTTGGTCAGGACGTCTTCGTCACTCATCGGCCGTTTCGAGAACAACTCGAACAGCTTCTCCCGCCCGCGAAGCTGGGACTCGCTCGCTCTTGTCTGTTGCTTGAAATCACCAGGTTCGCTCATCGTGCCTCCTCAGGGATCACCGTCTTGGCCGCAACCGCGCTCATTTCCAGCGGCCGCCTCGCGAAACGATCACGGCCGCGTCGGCCAGGAACGCGCCGAACAGCAGCGGCATCGCGAGGACGCGCGTCGGCAGACTGCCGCGCTTCACGTGATAGCGCATCAGATCGACGGCCAGGATCCACCGGATGCGAAAGGGACTGCTCTTCCTGACGCTCGCGCTGAGCGCGTGGACGATCCGGGCGCCCTGGTAGTAGTAGACGCGTGCCCCGGCGCGCTTGATGCTCGCGCAGATATCGTCTTCGGTGGCGTAGAGCCGCAGCCGTTCGTCATAGCCACCAATCCGATCGAGCACGCTCTTGCGTACGAACAGGAACGTGTCCGACACCACGTCCGTTTCTACGGCATCCGCCTCGATGCGGATCGGCTCCGACGCCCGTCCCCCGAAAAGCCGGTAGAGGCGCTCGCCGGCGGTATTGCGGCAGAGGGCGTGGTAGTACACCGAATGAAAGCGCCAGTGGTTGTGCGCTTCGGCTTTGAGCGGCATGCCGTCCGGGCGAACGTACTCACAGGTGCTGGCGCCGGCGTCGGGATGCGCGTCCATGAAGGCCACCATCCGGCGCAGCGTGTCGGGCAGCAGTAGCGTATCCGAGTTGAGGATCCCGACGTAGCGGCCGCGGGCCCGGGCGAATGCCTGGTTGTGGCCGGTCGCGAAGTAGCGGTTGCTCTCATTGCGAATCAGCTCGACCCAGGGAAATTCGCGCACCACCATCTCGGCACTGCCGTCGGTGGATGCGTTGTCGACCACAATCGTTTGCACCGACACGCCGGGCGGGAGAGCGGCGATCGACGCCAGGCACTCGCGCAGGAGATCTCTCGTGCCGAAGCTGACGATCGACAGGCTGACATCGGGCGGAGCCTCGCTCATGAGCGGTGCATGCTCCGGGTCACTCGGATACTCCACGTGGCGGTCACGTCTCGCGGGCCGGCGGCGCGATCGTGCGCAGCGTGCGCGCCGGCGAACCGGCGGCCACGGTGAACGGCGGGACCGGGCGCGTCACGATCGCGCCCGCGCCCACAACGGCTCGTTCGCCGATCTCGACGCCGGCCAGGATGATGGCGCCAGCACCGATGTAGCAGCCGGGCCCCAGCGTCACCGGCGCATGCCGCGCGGGCAGGACGTCGAGCGCCAGCGGCGACTGCCCCGGATCGACGTGGGTGAGAATGACGGCACGCATTGAGACCGTGACGCGCTCGGCGATGGTCACCGTGTCAGCCAGATCGATGAAGACGTCCTTGCCGAGATGACATCGTGGGCCGACGGTCAGGTGCCGGAAGTCCGGCCGCGCGTTGTGTAGGACGAGCGGCGCCTCGATGTCGCAGCCCTCCCCGATGCGGGCGCCGAACAGGCGCAGGATGGCGACGATGCCGGGCCTGGTCGTGTGGCGCACGACACGGGTGACGCCGTCCATGCCGCCGGTGAGGTAGGCGAGCGCGGCGTGCGCCTGCGCCGTACGGGCGAGCGTGGCCTGCGCCACACGTTTCGCCAGGGCGCGCGGGCTGCTCACGAAGGACGGAACGAGGTGACCGCGTCGATCACGGTCTGCGTCTCAGCGTCGGTCAAATCGGGAAAGAGCGGCAGGGTGACGAGGCGGGCCCAGACGCGCTCGGTCACCGGCAGCGGCGTGGCGTAAGGCTTGTAGATCTCATAGAGGTGGTTGGGAATGTAATGCATCCCGGTCGAGACGCCACGCTCCTGCAGATGTTTCATGAAGGCGTCTCGCCGATCCACCTTGACGACGTAGTTGTGCCAGGCGCTGCGCACTCCCGGTTTCTCGACGGGCCGTTCCAGCCACGGCAGCCCCGAGAATGCCGCGGAATAACGCTGGGCGATGGCGCGGCGCCGCGCGTTGGTTTGATCGAGCCGCGCCAGCTGGGCCAGACCGATCGCCGCGGTGATGTCGTTCATGTGCGACTTGAACCCGAACTCCTCCACGTTGTACGCCCACGCGTAGTTTTTCCCGTCGTCGGCGCGTGTCCACGTGTCCTTGTTGATCCCGAGCCAGCGGGCGCGCCGCAACCGTGCGTCGATCTCCGGATCCTTCATGGTCAGCATGCCGCCGTCGCCGGTCGCCAGGTTCTTGACGGCGTGGAAGCTGAACGACGTCATCTCGGAAATCGAGCCAATCGGTTGGTCTTTGTAGCGGGCCCCGCAGGCGTGCGCCGCGTCCTCGAGAACGGGGATCCGCCGCGCCGCCGCGATCGCCCGGATCCGATCCAGGTCGCACGGGTGCCCGCCGTAGTGCACCACGACGATGGCGGCGGTCCGCGGCGTGATCTTGCGCTCGATGTCATCCGGATCGATGTTCAGCGTATCGGGCTGGATATCGGCGAACACCGGCGTCGCCTGGTTGTGGATAATCTCGTGGTTGGTCGACACGAAGGTCATCGACGGGGTGATGACCTCGCGCCCTTCCACACCGAGCGCGCGCAATCCGAGGTGCAGCGCCGCAGTCGCGCTGTTCAGCGCCACCGCGTGACCGGCGCCGACGTACCTCGCGAATTCGTCCTCGAACGCCTTCGTCTTCGGGCCGAGCCCCCACCACCCGGACCGGAGCACCTCGGTGACCAGCCGGATCTCTTCCTCCCCACAGGACGGGCGGAACACCGGAATCATCGTGTCGGCGGTTTTCATCACATCAGGACTCGACAGCGGAGGCGTTTGTGAGTGGCCTCCCGATTATGGGCAACGGTGTCGCGAAGCGTCAAGCGCGCGCGCCGCCAATCGCATCAGGATCCGCTCCCGGAGACGACGGTCCACAGCGTCCGCACCATGATCTTGACGTCGAGCCACAACGTCCAACTGTCGATGTACTCGAGATCCATCCGGACCCAGTCGTCGAAACGCGAGATCCGGTTGCGGCCGCGCACCTGCCACAGGCACGTGATCCCGGGCCGCACACACAGCTTGCGCTTGTGCCACAGCTCGTAGCGCTCGAGTTCGTGCGGAAACGCCGGCCGCGGTCCGACCAGACTCATGTCCCCCTTGAGGACGCTCCACAGCTGCGGCAGCTCGTTGATGCTGAACTTGCGCAGATAGCGCCCGAGCGGCGTGACCCTGGGGTCCTCCTTGATCTTGAAGACCGGTCCCTGCATTTCGTTTCGATCACTGAGCGCTTCGCGCCGTGCGTCGGCGTCAGCGTACATCGTCGAGAACTTGTAGCCCGTGAAGCGGCGCCCCTTGAATCCCACCACCTGCCACCGGTAGAAGACGGGCAGATCCGGGGTCGTCATCTTGATCGCCAGCGCGACCGCCGCCACGAGCGGCGCCAGCGCCACCAGCAGGACCGCCGAGAGAACGATATCCATCAGGCGCTTGACGAACAGGGCGTCCGACGCGAAGTCGCGCGGGCGCAGGACGACCTCCGGCAGCCGCAGCGGATCGCTGCGATAGACGTGGTGGAGGTCGCGCAGGCGCCCGAAGAGCAGCGCCTCCGGCACCAGCCGCAGCGTCACGCGGAAGTAATCGCACGTGTCGATGAGCGCGCCCAGCCAGTCGGACGCTTCGTTGCCTTGGATCGCGATGACCTCGTGGATGGGCCTGTGCACCAGCAGGTCGCCCAAGCTGGCGATTTCGCCGAGCACCGGCAGACCCGCCACCTGCGGACCGCCGCTCTCGATCTGCAGCCGTCCAACGACCTGATACTGCGCCGTATTGGTCGTCCGCCGGAGATAGTCGGCGACCCACGCGACGGCGACCGGCGATCCGGCGAGCACCACATGCCGCGCATAGATGCCCGAGTGCAGCCGACGCAGCAGATACCATCGAATGAGCAGCCGGTAGCTCGTCACCGATACCATCGACAGCGCCGTGAAGGTGAAGATGAACACGCGGCTCCACTGCGGACTCCGCAGCGAAAACGGGATTAACGCGATGGCCCCGAGACCGACGAGTGGCGAGAGAATCCCGCCGAGCACCACCTGCGTGCGAGTCTGCAGGGTCAGGGGCCGGTAGCCATCGCTGGCCTGCAGCCCGAGCACGACCACTGCCGCCATGATGTAGAGCATCCAGGCGACTTCCCCCAGCGGCCTGAATTCCCCGGACGCATCGGACGTTGGGGCAAAGACCCAGTGATGCAGCCAACCGCCGTTGATGGCGAAGGACCGCACGTGCGGCGCGATCAAGTAGGTGTCGAAGAACGCGAGCGCGAGCATCAGAAGATCGAGGGCGAGCAGGAAGAACCGTGGGACGTTGGTCCCGAACGTGCCGTCCACCGAGCCGCTGGCGGTGCCTTGCCGACGAGCCTCGGCGGCTTTTGTCGGCGCCGGTGAGACCGCCAGCGACTTCATAGCCAGCCGACCCGCTCCAATGGAAAGCCAATCTCCTCGAGCCGCCCGCGAATTTCGTCGTGATTGACGAGCGACGCGACCAGCAGACAATCGAACGCCCGTCCGTCCAGCGCCATGGCGCGGAGAGCGCTCGGCGGCCGTACCGGCAGGCCCAGGAACGACTCGCGTGGCGAGTCATCGGCGAAGCCGACCAGCGCTACACCGAGATCCGCCGCACACGAAAACGCGATCTGCGCGACGTCGCCCACGCCGTAGAGCACGATCGCCGGCCGCCGCCGGGCCCCGTCTCGATGCTGCGTCGCACACGCCTCGAGTCGGAATCGTACGCGATCGCGCACGGCGCCGTAGATCGCCAGTGCCAACTCCAGATGTTCGCGCGACAGCCGCTCGTGCGCCGCGGCCCCTTCGGGTGTGAGCATGTAATGGGCGTGGCTCTGCCCCGCGACCGCCAGGCTGCGGATCCATCGCATGTGCACGAGCTGCCGGAACAGCTGATTGGCCCGCCCCAGCGAGACACCAAGGCGGGTCGCGAGCGCCCGTTGCGAGACGCTCGAGTCGGTCGCGATTTCCTCGAGAATCCGCCGGAAATACTCAGTGTTCGTTGCGTTCGAGGACACTCCGTGCCCGTCGCCTACACCGACGCACGGCTGAGTCGGCATCCCGTAACTCATTCAGCGGCCGGCATGTTCACGACTTGAACGGTGATTCTCAGTCGCTCGGATCGCGCTTGTCAATCGTTTTCCCGCCAACGAGCCGGTAAACTGATCGTTCAGGTTCATGAGCGCGCCCACCAGTTCTGCCCCCTCTGAGATCATCGACGTACTGGTCATCGGCGGCGGGGTCGTCGGCCTCGCCGCGGCAGCGGCGGTCGCGGTCGACCGACGCATGGTGTGTGTGGCCGACCGACATCCGCGTCCCGGCATGGAGACCAGCACGCACAACAGCGGCGTCATCCATGCCGGGATCTACTACCCCGCCGGCTCGCTGAAGGCGGAGCTCTGCGTCGAGGGCGCTGATCGCATGTACGTCTACTGCGAGCGCCACGGTGTGCCCCACGAACGCTGCGGCAAGCTGATCGTCGGCACCGATCGCGATGTACCCGCGCTCGAAGCGTTGCAGAAACGCGGCGTCGAGAATGGCGTCAAGGGCCTCGAAGTCGTGGATGCCGGATTCGTGCGCGCGCGCGAACCGCAGGTGAGGCCGTCGCCGGCACTGTGGTCGCCGAATACCGGTCGCCTCGAGGCGGAAGCGCTGGTGGTGGCGCTCATGCGCGAGCTGGACGGCCTCGGCGGCATCGTCCTGCGCGGCGCACGGGTCCTCGGCGGGGAGCCGCGCTCCTACGGCTTCGATGTCGCGCTCGAACGGGAAACGATTGCCGCGCGGACGGTGGTCAACGCAGCCGGGTTGTATGCCGACGAGGTCTCGCGGGCACTGGGCGGCGAGCCCTTCACCATCTACCCGTGCCGCGGCGAGTACGCGCAACTGGCGCCGTCGCGCCGCGGTCTCATCAATGGCCTCGTCTATCCGCTACCGCATGCCTCCGGACACGGCCTCGGCGTCCACCTTACGCGCACCGCCGACGGCACCGTCCTGCTCGGACCCACGATTCGCTACCAGGTGCGCAAGGACGACTACGAGGAGGACCGGCTTCCGCTCGAGGCCTTCGTCGAGCCAGCGCGGCAGTTGATACCTGACGTGACGCTCGCCGATCTGCGTTACGGCGGCAGCGGGATTCGCGCGAAGCTCCATCCCCCGGAACAGAGCTTCGCCGACTTCCTCATCCGGCGTGACGGCCGCCAGCCGTCCCTGGTGCACGCCGCCGGCATCGATTCACCGGGACTGACGGCATCGCTGGCCATCGGCGCCCGCGTCGCCGCCCTCGTCCGCGAGGGATTGAGCTAAGCCGGCCTGTCGGACACTCGCAGGGTTGCGCCGGAAACGGCGGGTCAGGCGACGCGCCGGCGCTACAACAGCAGCACAGCCCGATCGCGCAGCCCGATCGCGCGCTTTTCGATCCCGTGCCAGGAGGCGATCGCGAGCACCAGCGTGCCGGGCAATGCGATAGCGATGTTCGCGAGCGGCGTGATGCCGGGCACCAGCGAAGCGGCGAGCTGCTGCATCGGAAACGCGTAGATGTAGACGCCGTACGAGTAGTCGCCGAGCCGGTTGTAGTGGCGGATCCGGCCGCCGGGAACAAAGGCGACGTACAGGACCGCGTAGCCCAGCGCGAAAGGGAACACGAACGGGAACAGCGCGGTGTGGCGCGTCGCCACGATCACCCCGAGCGCCACGACGGCGAACGCGCCGTGGAGGCGGACGTGATCTCGCAACAGGTACGCGCCGACACCCACGGCGAAGTACGGAGAGAGTTCGAGGAAGTTTGTGAGTCCAGACTGGTAGGGAAGCCAACCTGTCGCGCGAACGGAGCAGGCGAGGAAGACCCAGGCCACCGCGCCGGCGGCGAAGGTACGCGGGATCCGAAAGGCGCCCAAGAGTCCCATGATGGCGAGTCCCGCGTAGCAGGCCACTTCGTGCGCGAGGGTCCAGAGAGATCCGTTAATCTCCGGACCGAACGGCGTGTGCTCGAACACGCCCGGCAACCGGTATTGCATGCTGATCAGCAGCAGGTTACGGGGCAGGTACCGCCAGGTCTCAGGCCGGGTCGCGTAGTCCGCGATTGGAAGCGAGGTCACGAGCGGCCCAAGGATCGCCGTCGTGAAGAACAGCACGACCGCGAGCCCGGGGAAGATCCGCAGGGCTCGCGCGAGGGAGAACCTCACGACCCCGCGCGAACGCTCCCAGCTCTGTGAGACGAGCAGTCCGCTCACGACGAAGAAGACCGCGACGGCAGCGGTCCCGAGCGTCAAGCCGAGCCGAGTGGCGAGGGGATCGGCGACGTCGGGGCCGAACGAGATCGGGTAGGCGTGCGACACCAGGACGCTCGTCGCCGCGACGACCCGGAGCAGATTGAGATTGTTGTCGCGACCGGATAGCAGGCTGCCGAGACGCGATTCGCGACCGATACCCACCGATCGAACCTATCCTACGTGCCACACCGGCATCGCGCCAGTCTCGAGGGGCGCGTCTGGGAACACACACGAGGATGGGCGGGGGACAGGTAACATCAGACCGTCTCGCGTCAGCATGAGCGCGCGTTCTCGGTCCATGTCCGACCTCGGCCTACGACCGCGCGGATGAGGCCGCTACTCGTCTCAGATTCTCATCAAGTGGTCGACAAATAGCAAGGAAAATGGCCGTCGTGTAGCACCGATACTTCACTCGCGTCCTTCGATTTCGGCTACGTAACGCCGCACCGCGTCCTGCCACGGCGGCATCACCACGCCGAACTCCGCCAGGCGCGCCGGCGACAGGGCGCAGAAGCGCGGCCGCGCGGCTTTGGCGACGACGGTCTCCAGCGTCAGCTCGCGCGTGCGCAGCGGGATCTCGAGGATCTCGGCGGCATATCGCGCCACCTCCAGCCAGGTGCCGCTGCCGGCGTTGACGCAGTGGTAGGTTCCCGCCGGCAGGCTCCGCTCGAGGATGGCGCGCGTCGCCGCGGCGACGTCGCGGGTGTAGCTCGGCGAGACCGTCCGGTCGACGAAGACCGGCACCACGTCGCCGGCGCGGATGCGATCGACGATGGTGCCGAGACTGCCGCGGCGCGCACCGTTCGACGCGCCGGGTCCGCCGAACAGGCTCTCGACCCGGAGCACGTAGTGCTGCGGCGAGTCGGCGGCGAACCACTCGCCGAGCAGTTTCGACGCGGCATAGACGTTGAGCGGGCGGGGTGGGTCCGCTTCGGTATAGGGCCGCGAGGTCTCGCCGTCGAAGACGAAGTCGGTGCTGTAGTGAACCACGATCGCCTGCGCGGCGCGCGCGGCGCGGGCCAGCGCCAGGACGCCGAACGCGTTCACCTGCAGCGCCGCGGCTACCTCGTTCTCGGCGCGGTCGACGTCGTTGTAGGCGGCGCAGTTGATCACCGCGTCGGGTCGCAGATCGTCGACGACGCGTTCGACCGCGGCGTGATCCGTGATGTCGAGGTCGCCATGCCGGAATGCATGGACCTCGGCGCCGTGTGAAAAGGCCTCGACCACGGCGGATCCGAGCAGGCCGGCGGCACCGGTGACCAGGACCCGCATATCCCTACGACTTCACGGCCGTCGCGACGGCTCGGCTCACCGCGTCGACGACTTCGCGCTGCTGCGGCTCGGTCAGCTCGCCGTAGATCGGCAGCGCCAGCGTCTCGGCCGCGGCCGCCTCGGCGGCGGGAAACTGGCCGCGCCGGTAGCCGAGCCGCGCGAAGCATTCCTGCAGGTGAAAGGGCACGGGATAGTAGATCTCGCTGCCGATGTGCGCGGCGTCGAGCCGGGCCTTCACCGCGTCGCGGTGCGGCACGCGGATGACGTACTGATTGAAGATGTGCCGGCAGTCCTTGACGCGCGCCGGCAGCGTGATCCGCGCCGCCGCGGCGCTCGCCGCGAACAGCCGATCGTAGCGATCGGCGTTGCGGCGGCGCATCTCGGTCCAGCCATCGAGATGCGGCAGCTTCACCCGCAGCACCGCCGCCTGCACCGCGTCGAGCCGGAAGTTGCCGCCGATGCGCTGGTGGAAGTACTTGGGTTCGGCGCCGTGGTTGCGCAGCAGCCGCACTTCGTGCGCCAGGCGGTCGTCGCCGGTCGTCAGCAGCCCGGCGTCGCCGAACGCGCCGAGGTTCTTGCTGGGAAAGAAGGAGAAACATCCCATCGTGCCCAGCGACCCCGCCTGGCGGCCGCGATAGGTCGCGCCGATGGCCTGCGCCGCATCCTCGATCACCGGAATGCCGGCGCGGGAGGCGGCATCGAGGATCGGCTCCATGTCGGCCGACTGCCCGTAGAGATGGACCGGGATGATGGCGCGGGTCTTCGGCCCGATCGCGGCCTTGACCGCGTCGGGATCGACGTTGCCGGTCAGCGGATCGATGTCGACGAAGATCGGCGTCGCGCCGACGCGCGACACCGCGCCGGCGGTGGCGAAGAACGAGAACGTCGGCGTGATCACCTCGTCGCCGGGGCCGATGCCGAGTGCCATCAGGGCGATCAGCAGGGCGTCGGTGCCCGAGGTCAGGCCGATGGCGTGCGGCACGCCGAGGTACGCCGCGATCTCACGCTCGAACGCCTCGACCTCGGCGCCGCCGATGAAGCGCTGGCTGTCGCAGACGCGCGCGATCGCGGCGAGGATCTCCTCGCGCAGGGGCGCGTACTGCCCCTGCAGATCGAGCAGAGGTACGGGCATGGGCTAACGGCGCACGACTTCCGGCGCCCCCCACAGCGGCATGTCGCCGCGGTCATCGGTGGGCGCCCCGCCCGGCCCGCTCGCGAGGGTGTTGAAGATCACGTTGATCTCTTCGCCGGCATAGGCGGAAAGGTCGACGGTCACCGGCACCCAGCGGCGCTCCGAGGCGTTGGCGAACGGGTTCAGCGTCTGGTTGAACAATTGCTCGAATGACTTGCCGTCCGAGACGCCGGCATAGAAATAGACGCCGTTCCCCTCGACCGTCCAGGCCTCGGGCTTCACGCCGAGCGACACCTTGAGCCAGCCGTCGTCGGGCACCTTGACGTGGAAGATGATGCGGCCGTTCGGCGGCGCGGCGATCGCGCG
>Ga0070673_100001004_pt1 | contig 16009 bp, 18 predicted proteins | sample KBSM23metaG_FD_65342 | JGI IMG/M metagenome (GOLD analysis project Ga0070673, IMG submission 65342) | Miscanthus rhizosphere microbial communities from Kellogg Biological Station, Michigan, USA - KBS M2-3 metaG | ecosystem: Host-associated > Plants > Roots > Rhizosphere > Soil ... | reverse complement strand
GTGTCCGGGAGCTCTCTCTCCCCGCCGGTCCGCGCCGATCGGCGTCGATATCGACACACATCGCACTGATCCCCACCGATCCCCACGGAACGGACATTGATCATGGCCGCTCGTGTCGGCACTCACCTGCCCCGGGTCCGCGCCGCGGCCCGGGCCGCGAAGATCCAACCCGTCGACACCGCCGGGCTGCGTCTCGCCGAGCACCTCGCGCAGCTCCTCGACCTCGCCACCGCCCGGGCCGAGGAACTTCCCGATGAGATCGAGATCTATCAACGCCTCGGCCCGTTGTACCTGCGCACGCTCACCGCGCTCGGCCTGACCCGCGACGGGCGTGCGGTGGGCGACACGACCGGCGCCCCGGGCGGGGTGAGCAAAGAGGTAGCCGCCCGTGACCGGCTGCGGCTGCTGCGCGACGGCCGCGCCGTGTGACCCGTCCGCTCGCCGCTCCCCCGCCCCGGCACGGCGCGACCGTCCCGCGGCTGTTCACCCCGCCGCTGGTTACCGGCCCGCCCGGGCCGTGCGGTTGCGGGTGCGCCCTGCAGCCGGACACCTCCGACGGTTTCCAGGTGATCGACTGGGCGGAGAACGTGATGGGTACCCCGCCGCGGCCGTGGCAGCGGTGGGCCGTCATCCACGGGCTGGAGCTGCTGCCCGATCGGCGGCCGCGGTTCCGCATCCTGCTGGTGGAAGCCGGCCGGCAGAACGGCAAGACGTGGCTACCGCAGACCCTCGCGTCGTGGTGGCTGTTCGCGTGCCAGGTCCCCCTCGTGCTCGGCACGAGCGCCAAGCTGGACTACGCCCGCGAGTCGTGGGACCGCATGTGCGCGGCGGTGGAGGCAGCCGACGCCTTGACCGACCTGCGCGGCCGGCGGTGGCGGCGCGACGCGAACGGCGAACAGCAGTGCTGGACCACCGAGCGGGCCCGCTACAAGATCGCCCCGGCGAACGCGGAGGGCGGCCGCAGCCTGACGGTGTACCGGCTGATCCTGGACGAGTTGCGTCAACACCACGACTACCAGGCGTGGTCCGCGTCGGTGTACGCGGGCAACGCCGTGCCCACCTTCCAAGCGTGGGCGTTGAGCAACGCCGGCACCGCCGCCTCCATCGTGCTGAACAACCTGCACGATCAGTGCGCGGAATTCATCCGCACCGGTGCCGGTGACCCCCGCACCGGCATGTTCTCCTGGTCGTGTCCCGTCGACGCGGACCCCACCGACCCGCTCGCGCTGCTGCAGGCGAACCCGTCCGCCGGCTACGGCGGGCCCGACCTGGACCTCCTCGTGCAGCAGGGCGCGGCCGCGGTCGCCGCGGGCGGGCCGCAGCTCACCGAATACCGCACCGAGGTCATGTGCATACGGACCGCGGCCGCGGACCCGGCGGTCAACGCCGCGGCGTGGGCCAGCTCCTGCCACCCCGCCGGGGTGCCGGCCGGCGCCGAGCTGGCCGCGTGTCTCGACGTCGCCCCGGACGGGGCGCACGCCTCCCTGGTCGTCGCCTGCCACGACACCGTCGACGAGCGGCCCGTGGTCCGGGTGGAAGTCGTCGCCGCGTGGACCGACCTCGCCGTCCTGCGCGCCGAGCTCCCCGACTGGATCGCCCGGGTGCGCCCGGCGGTGCTCGGCTGGTTCCCCGCCGGCCCCGCCGCCGCCGTCGACGTGGAGCTGCGCGCCGGCCGCCGCCGCGGGTGGCCACCCCGCGGGATCGCCGTGCAGCCGGTCACCGCGCAAGTCCCCGCCGTCTGCGTCGGCTTCGCCGCCCTGGTCGCAGCGCTTGGCCTCGCCCACTCCGGTCAGGACCTCCTCGACACGCAGGTGCAGGCCGCGGAGAAACGCGACCGCGGCGACGCGTGGGTGTTCGACCGCCGCGCCGGCGGGGTCCACATCGACGCGGTGTACGCGGCCGCCGGTGCGGTGCACCTGTTGCGGTCGCGGCCGCAGCGCCGGCGTGCCTCCGGGCTGCACCTGGTCGGCGACGACTAGACTCGAGCACCGGGCCGCGCGGCCCGCTTTCCCCGCACACGCGGGGGTCATCCCCCATGTGCGCGGGGCTCCATTGGAGACCGGAGTCAGCACGACGGTTTACGTTCGGGCCGCGCGGCCCCTACGCTGCTCGCCAAGGCGCCCGGGCTGTCGGGGGTTACGACGCCGGCCCGGGCTGCCCCGTCTAGTTGATAACGGTTTTCACCTGTCCGGGCTTACGATGCGCGTGTGACCTGGTGGTCCGGTATCACCGAGCGGTGGCGGTCTCTCTGGCGGGGGAGCCGCACCGCCCGATTCTCGGCGACGCCCCGGCCGATCGACGACGTGATCGGCGAGATGCTCGGCGTCGCGCCCGGCGGCTACGCCACGTCCGCGGCCCGGGTGTCGCGTGATGTCGCGCTGCAGGTGGCGGCGGTGCAGCGGGCACGCAACGAACTGTGCGCCATCGGCACGTTGCCCCTGCAGCTCTACCGCGGGGATCAGCTGCTGGTGTCGCCGTTGCTGCGTCAGGTGGATCCCGACGTGCCCAACGTCGTCGTGCTCGCGCAGACGATCGAGGATCTTGTGTTCGACGCGGTGGCGTGGTGGCGGATCACTTCGCAGGACTATGCGGGGTTCCCGTTGACCGCCCGGCGGGTGGCACCGGAGTCGGTGTCCCTGGATCCGCCGGCGGATCGCAGCCCGGCGAACCTGCCCTCCGGTTTCGACCCCCGCAACCCGGACAAGTTCTTGTGGCTGGACGGTCAGCCGGTGGCGAAGAGCCTGATGATCAGGTTCGACTCGCCGAACCCTGCGTTGCTGGTCGCGAACGCCCGCACGATCCGGCGGGCGTTGCTGCTGGACAAGCTGGCCGCGGCGTACGCGGACAACCCGCGGCCGTTGGATTACTTCACGGAGTCGGATGACCCGCAGGTCATCCCGATGACCGAGGACGAGATCCCCGTCTTCCTCGCGAAGTGGCGCACCGGACGAAAGAGGAGTGGCACCGGCTACATCCCGGGCAACGTCAAGCACGTGCCGATCTCTGCCCCGTCGCCGCAAGAGCTGCAGCTGGTGGAGCTGCAGAAACAGTGCACCCTCGAAATCGCGCAGGGCACGGGCATCGACCCGGAGGACCTGGGCGTGTCCGTCACCTCCCGGATCTACTTCAATTCGGTCGATAGGGCGCAGCAGAAAGTCAACCGGACATACGCCCCGTACATGCGGGCGATCGAGCAGCGGCTCTCCATGGGTGACGTCACCCCGTACGGGCAGACGATCACGTTCGACTTGACGGACTACCTGAAACCGGCACCGCTGGATCAGGTCACCTACTGGGAGGGGCTGCAGCGCATGGGTGTCACCGACGCGGCAGAGATCCGCACCTGGGCGGGCCTACCCGGCGCACCGCCGGCTGGCGCCGGCTCCAGTTCCGGCGCCGCGCCGGCCGGCACCGCCGCGGCCGCGCACCGCCCGGTGCGCACGTTCGCGCTGCCCGCACAGTCCCGGCATTTCACTCTGGGCGAACACAGCCGGCACCGCTTCACCGTCGACGCGCCGGCCCGCACCATCACCGGGCTCGCGGTGCCGTGGGGCGCGGTGTCCGCGCCGCAGTTCGGCTGGCGCTACACCTTCGCCGCGGGATCGCTGGAATGGTCGGACGTGCCCCGGGTGAAGCATCTGCGGGAGCACATCGCGCCCGTCGGCAAGGCGGTCCGGCTGACACCGGAGTCCGAAGGTCTGGCCGCGGTGATGGACGTGCAGCCCGGCACCGACGGCGATGATCTCCTGTCGGCCGCGCAACACGGCACCGTCGACGGGTTCAGCGTGGGGGTCTCGTTCTCCGAAAATCCCGCCGACGGCGACGTGGTCGTCGACGAGGAAGAGCAGCTGGTCACGGTGCTGCGCGCCACGCTGCACGAAGTGTCTTCCACGGCGCTGCCATCGTTCGACGACGCCCGGCACACGGCCGTGCGCGCTTCCCTAGGGGGTCACATGTTCTGCCCACTGTGCGGCCGCCGTCACCCCCCGGGGGTGGCGTGCACGGTCGCCGCGGCGCTGCCCGGCGTCGCCTACGGCGCCGACGCGGCGCCGCCACAAACTACCGCGGCGCCGCCACACAATCACAGTGTCGCGGCGCCACAACAGAATGGTGTGGCGCCGACGCACACCTATACCGTCGCGGCGCCGGGACAGTACGTCCCGGCGCCGCCATACGGTCACACCGACGCGGCGCCGCCGCAGGATGGCGCGGCGCCGCGTCAGGCGGGGCAGGCCGCGGCGACGCCGGCGACGGCGCCGGTGTTCGCGCAGCTCCCCGCCGGGACCACCGAAGCGCAGCTCACCGCCGCGCTGGGCCAGCTGGTGGCGGCCGCGCCGCCGGGCGCCGCGCCGCCGGCGGGTCGCGCCTACGTGGACCCGGGGCACTCGCCGCTGCACGTGCAGGAGCCCGAACCGTACCGGCTCGTGTTCGGCCGCCACGGCGAACAGCAGCTGCGCCCCGGCACCCACGACTTCAGCGCCGACCTGCGTGCCTACTGGACGTTGGGCGACACCGCCGCCGGCGACCGGGCGCTGCGCTTCGTGCAGCGCGCGTTTGTCGACACCGGTGATGTGGGCGCCCTGAACCCGGTCCGGCAGAGACCGGACATGTACGTCGACCAGCGGGAGTATTCCTATCCGGTGTGGGATGCCATCAATAAGGGCACCCTCACCGATATCACCCCGTTCGTGTTCCCGAAGTTCTCCGCGGCGACGGGCCTCGTGGGCCCGCACACCGAAGGTCAGGAGCCGACCCCCGGCACGTTCGTCGCCACGTCGCAAACCGTCACCCCCAGCGCGAACAGTGGCAAGGCGCAAATCACGAGGGAAGTCTGGGATCAGGGAGGCAACCCGCAGATCTCGACGCTCATCTGGCAGCAGATGGTGCGCGGCTGGTACGAGGGTCTGGAAGCGGCCGCGGTGGCGGTGCTGAACGCGGCCACCCCGCCGTCGATCCCACTCACCGCCGGCGGTGGCACGGGCGGCGCCGGCCTCGTGCAGGAGCTGTCCCAGGCGATGGCCCGGCTCCAGTACGTGCGGGGCGGGTTCACCATGAACGCCGGGTTCACGCAGGTCGATTTGTATGAGGCGCTGGTCGGTGCGACCGATTCGGCGGGGGCGCCGCTGCTGCCGATCCTGCAGCCGCAGAACCGCAACGGCGCCAGTCAGGCACGCTTCGGCACCGTCAACCTGGGCGGGGTCGACTGGCTGCCCGCGTGGGCCCTCGCCGCGACGGGCGACGTGGAAGCGAGTTCCTACCTGTTCGACACGGCGGTAGTGCACGGGTGGGCCAGTGCGCCGCAGCGGCTGACCCTGGATCAGGTCGAGGTGGCGAACGTGTATCTGGGTGTGTGGGGTTATCAGGCCACGGCGATCTCCGACGTCAGTGGCGTACGGGAGATCCTGTTCGATCCGACGGCGCTGCCGTGATGAGCGCCAAGCAGGCGGCCGCACAGTCGGCCGCAGAGACCGCCGCCGAACGCGACGCGCTGAAGCTGCAGGTGTCGGCGCTGCAGCGTGAGAATGAGGCCTTGCGGGCTGGCCAGTCGGTGGGCCCGCGCAAACCGGCCCCGCCCCCGTACAAGCTCTCGGAGGGCGAACGGCAGGACCTCATCACCTACGGGGTGACCCGCTCACCCTGGACAGGAGAGACGATCATGGCGAAGGACCACGGGATCGACCCGGCCACCGACGAGGGCAAAGCTGCGCAGGAGCAAGAGCAGCGCCGCCGCGACGCGCAGGGCAAGACGCGCGACGCGAACCGCACGCCCGCCCCGACTGGCGACGACGCGGACCCCACCGCGAACACCGGCCCGCAGCCTGTCGACAACCCGCGGGACTGATCGGTGCCGTGGGCCCCCGACTATGTGACCCTCGCCGGGATGCGCACCTACCTGCGTGTCCCGGACGGGGTCAGCGTCGACGACCCGTACCTGCAGCAGCTGATCACGGCTGCGTCGCGGGCCGTCGACGTCGCCGCGAACCGGCAGTTCGGTTCGGAGTCGGGTGTCCGGGTGTACTCGTCGGCGTTGGCCGCGCAGCTGATCGACGGCCGCGGGTGGCTGCTGCCCATCGACGACGTGCAAAACCCGGCGTCGATGGCGTGGGCGTGGGGGGATCCGTGGGAGCCGGCGCCCGGCGCCGGGCTGGTCGCCGGCGTCGACTTCCGCTGGTGGCCGGAGAACGCGGTCGCCGGCGGTAAGCCATACACGGCGCTGCTGCTGCGGGAGCCGCCCACCCTGGACCTGACCGGCACCGGCGAATTCGGCTGGCTGACGTTCCCGCCGGGCGCGGTCACCGCGACGCAGCTGCAGACGGCCCGCTGGTGGGTGCGCCGAGAGTCGCCCTACGGCACGGCCGGCTCCCCGTCGGACGGCACGGAGCTGCGGCTGCTGAGCCGGCTGGACCCCGACGTCCAGACCTCCCTGTTCGGGCTGCTGCGGCCGCGGTGGCCGTCATGATCATGATCGAGGTGCTGACGGAGCTGATGACGGCGGCCGCGGCCACGGGCGCGACCGCCCCGCAGCAGTGGGGCGACCGCCCCCCGCACCCGCCGATGGTCCTGGTGGAGCTGCCCGAGCAGGTGGTGTACGACTCGGGCGGGCATTTCACCCGCTACCCCGACGTACCCCTCGCGGTGCTGGTGGGGCCCACCGCGTCGGGTGATTCGTTCCGCAAGGCGGCCGCCTACCTGGATGACACCGGCCCCCGCTCGATCAAGCAGGCGGTGGAGTCGTTCGACTTCACCGCGTGCGCGACGGTGCGGGTGGCCACCGCTTCGGTGGAAGCGTTCACGCTGCAGGGTCACGACTTCCTGGGGGCCCTGTTCCACATCGACGTCACGGGATAGGGAGGGCAAACGATCATGGTGGTGGGCATCCCGGCACACGGCAAAATGACCGTGATCAAGGTCGGCACCGACGACTGTTCGTCATGGATCAAGACATCGACGCTGGAGAAAAACCCGGACATTCACGACGTCACCGGGTACGGGGTGGACGACAAACTCAAGGTCGGCGGGCAGCGTGACAATTCGTTCTCGATGTCCGGGTGGTATGACCTGACCGTCGACACCGGCCCGGGCGACATCCTGGACGGCCACGAGGGGGAGACCGTGGCGATCACCCGGATGATCCAGGGCACCGGCACCGGCCTGCCCACCCAGGCGTTCGCGGCGGTGCTCGGCAAGTACACAGAGACCTCCCCGTGTGACGACATCGTTACCTGGGCGGTCGACTGTGCGGTGTCCGGCCCGGTCGTCAAGACGGTGCAGGCGTGAGTGTCACCCGCGAGCAGCTGCTCGCCGGCGGCCGCCTGCCCGAGGACAAAGTCGACATCGCGGGGGTGGGCACCGTCACCGTCCGCGGACTCAACCGCAAAGAAGCGCTAGCCGTGCGGGAGTCCGGCGAGGAGCCGTCCGACCAGGAGCCGTGGATCATTCACTTCGGGATGGTGGAGCCGGCGCTGTCCATCGATGACGCCCGCGAGTGGATCAAAGTCGCGCCCGCCGGTGAGCTGCAGGAGCTGACGGTGCGGATCGCGGAGCTGTCCGGGATGGCGGAGGGTCAAGCGAAAGATGCCACGAAAAGCGTTCCTGCCCGGCGGGGGGGACGACGGCGGTGAGCTGCGCTTCGAGTTCTATCTGGCGGACAGGTTGCGGATGACGGTGGCCGAGCTGCGGGAGCGGATGAGCGCCCACGAGTTCCTGCTGTGGTCGCGGTATCACACCGTCCTGCGTCAAGAGCAGGAGCTGGCCGAGTCCCGGGCGGGTGCCCGGTGAGCGCCCGCCTGCAGCTGCAGGTGTCCGGCGCCGACGAGGCGGCCGCCGCCCTGGCCACCCTCGCCGGCGACTACCCCCGCGTCGGCGCTCTCGCGTGTGATCAGGCGATGCAGCTGGTGATCACCTGGGTGAAGCCGAAGGTGCCGCGGCGCACCGGGCGTACCGTCGCGTCGCTGTCCACCCGCGTCAGTGCCACCTCCGCGACGATCACCGCGGCCGCCCCGCAGTTCGGGTGGCTCGACTACGGCGGGGCGGTCGGCCGCAAGCTGGCCACGATCCGGCAGTACCGTCCGGGTGGCCGCTACCTGCAGCCCGGTGTCGCCGCCCGCGAGGAGGCGATCACCGCCGCGATGGAGGCGCTACAGGCCGACGCGGCCCGTTCCGCCGGTCTCGCGTAGGGGGGGGCCGGCGTGGACGTCAAGCTCGCGTTCAAGGCCGACACGTCCGACGCGGTCGACGCGTTCGGTGACGTCGGCAAGGCATCGAAGAAGATGGCCGACGACGTGGGCCATTCCGCGGGCAGCCTCGGCAAGGCCGGCGAGGCGGCCGACTCCGCTGAGCGCAAGAGCATGGGTTTCAAAGACACCCTGGAAGGTCTCGCCGGGGCGGGCGCCGGCGTCGGCATGATCATGAAAGGGGACCTGTTCGGTGGGGTGACCACCGCCGCGCAGGGTATCGCCGACCTGGCCGGCGGCATGGCGAACTTCCTGATCCCGATGCTGGAGAAAACCCGGCTCGGCACCCTCGCCAAGGCGGCCGCGGACCGCGTCGCGGCGGCCGGTGCGAAGATCTGGGCGGGTGTCCAATGGGTCCTGAATACGGCCCTTTTGGCCAACCCGATCACCTGGATCGTGCTAGGCATTATCGCCCTGATCGCGGTGATCGTCCTGATCGTGAAACACAGCAAGTGGTTCGCCGACGCGTGGAAACAGGCGTGGTCGGTGATCAGGGCGGCGGCGGTGGCGGTGTGGGAATGGCTGAAAGCGCTCCCCGGCAAAATCCTCGCCGCCTACGCGAATGTCGGCCGGTGGATCGCCGACGCGTTCGCGGCCGGGTGGCGGCTGCTGAAAGACGGTTGGACGACCACGTGGGCGTGGGTGAAAGACAAAATCGCCGTCGGCTGGGAATGGTTGAAAGGCCTCCCGGAGAAGCTGCGTAAGCCGTTCGACGCAGTGATGACCATCATCACCGCCCCGTTCCGTCTCGCCTTCAATGCGGTGGCCGATTTGTGGAACAACAGTCTCGGTAAGGTCAGTTTCAAGGTCCCCGACTGGGTGCCGAAGCTGGGTGGTAAGTCGTGGGGGTTCCCAACGATGCAGCACGTCCACGCCGGCGGGGTGATCGGTGGGGTGGTGGGCACGGCCGTCCCGGTGCTCGCGATGGCCGGCGAGCGGGTCTCGTCGGTGGCGTCGTCCGGCGGTGAGGGTTTCACCCTGGGCTCCGACGGCTCCCGCCTCGGTGATCTCCTGGTGGAACTGATCGCCGCGTCGGTCCGCGGCCAGGGCGGCAACGCCTCGGCGCTCGGCATCCAAAGCACAGTGTCATGACCAAGCACACCATCACCCTCTCGTTGTGGTGGGCGGGGGCGTGGCATGTCATCGACCAGGCGACGATCATGTCGGACACGGTGTCGGCGACCCGCGGCTACGCCCCGGACGGCAACCCCCGCCCGGCGTCGATCACCTGCCGGATCCACGACGACGCGTGGCGTTTCGACCCCGACAACGAAGCCTCCGACCTGTTCGGGCTGATCGGCCCCCGCACACCGGCGGTGCTGGTCGTCGACGGGACCGCCGACGCGGCCGGTGAGGTGTCCGCGTGGAGTCCCGGCCAGAGCATCGACTACCGTCCCGCCGCCGCCGGCACGGGGCAGCGGGGGTGGCGGTGGGTGGACCTGGTCGTGTCGGGGGTGACCCGCCGCATCGGTTCGTGGCCGTTGCGCCTCGAAGCGCCGATGCGCAGGGCGAACCTCGCCACCCCGTCATGGGCGTACTACCCGTGTGAGGACGAGCCGGGCGCGTCGGTGATCGCCGACCTGGTGCCCGGCAACAAACCTGCGTCGGTGGTGACCGGCCTGAAGCTGGCCACGCACGCCGGCCCGCTCGGCTCGGAGCTGCTGCCCGAAGCGCAGACGGTCATCCCGGACGGCCCGAAGTGGGGGGCGCCGCTGGTCACCCCGCAGCCCGGGCCGACGGTGTGGCAGGTGTCGGTGGCGATCAACGGGGTCGGCGCGGACTTCTCCGCCGGCGGACACCGCTGGTGGCGGATCTTCACCTCGGCCGGTTACACCGTGACGTTCTACGCCTCCGACGCGTCCGGTGGATACGGGGTCGGCATCGAAGAGCCGGAGGGGGTCACCGAGGAGATGTTTTTCAGCTCCTACGGGACCGACAACCCTATGACCACCTCGGTGCTGTTCGTGGCCCGCTTCACCATCGGCGCGCGCACGGTGGGCCGGTTCCGGTGGGCGACGCAGGGCGCGCCCGGTTGGACGACGCCCGCGGACTACACCTGGACGGCGGGGTGGCTGATCGGCTACCCGGTGCGGTGGGAGGGTGTCACCATCCCGAAAGGAGGCGCCGGTCACTACCGGTTCGTCGCCGGCCCCACCCCCGACCTGGTCGATGACACGCTGCGGCTGGCGTTCGACGCCTACGGCGGGGAGCCGGCGGGGGTGCGCTTCACGCGGCTGCTGAATCAGGCAGGCTTCACCGATGTCGGGTTCCAAGGCGATCCGGCGCTGACGCAGCTGATGGGCCCGCAGCTGGCCGATAGCCTCCCCGAGCTGCTGAGAGAGTGCGCGGTCACCGACGACGCGGTCTCCACCGAGCTGCGCGGGCAGGTGGCACCGTTCTACCGCACCCGCAAGTATCTGTACGAAAACGAGTACCTGAGCCCGTGGGTGCTGCAGTACCCGCGGGATATCTCCCCGCCGTTCGACAAGATCACCGACGATATCGAGTTTTCCAACGTGGTCCGGGTCAAGCAGCGGGGCGGCTCCGAGGCGTTCGCGCAGCAGACCACCGGCCCCTACGGCACCGCCGAGGTGGGCGAAGAACAGGCCGACGTCGAGGTGAACGTGTCCCAGCCGGCCACGGACCTGCCCACGCTGGCCCGCTACTGGCTGAACCGGCGCATGGTGCCGGGGGCCCGCTACCCGCAGGTCACCATCGACTGTGAACGCAATCCCGAGCTCGCGGCCCGGGCCGCGCAGACGGAGGTGGGTGCGCTCCTGCAGATCGTCGGGTTCCGTCCCACGCCGGTGCTGCTGCGCGTCATCGGGGTGACCGCGGTGACCGGCACCCACCGCCGGAAGGTCACCTTCGCGACGCAGCCGTTCCCCATGGGACGCATCGGCCGTTACGACGGGGCCGCCTACCGTTACGACGTGCGCGGCTGCACCCTCGCCGTGGCGTGCACCGCCACCGCCACGGCCCTGCAGCTGGACACGGCGCCGCTGGAGTCGTGGACCACGAAGCCGGCCAGCTTCCCGTACGTGATCGCGTGCGAGGGGGAATGGCTGCGGGTGACCGGCATGACCGCCCCGTCCGGCGCGACCAATCGCCAGGTGGCCACGGTCGTGCGTAGTGTGAACGGGGTCACCAAGACGCACGGGGTGGGCGCCGCGGTGAGTCTGGCCGAACCGACCTATTACGCGCGCTAGGGGGCCCCATTGCCCGCGGGTGGGGACATTATCTACGCCTCCGACGGGACACTACCGGCGGCGGTGCAGGTGGCCGACGGGACGAACCTGACCGGGATCAACGTGGCGGGCCCGATCGCGGGTTCGCCGGTGGTCGGGGTGGTGTTCACCGCGCCCCCGTCCGGGCGGGTGCGGGCGGCGGTGACCGGCACGCTCGCCGCGACCGCCGGGACGGGGCAGATCAACGGCCTGTTGGCGGTGCAGGTCCGCACCGGCGCGGTGATCGGCGCGGGCACGCTCGTGCATGACGGGTTCGCCGCCGACCCGGGCGCCCGGGTCGTGTTCATCGGCCCGATCAACGGCGGGGTGTGCGGGTCCGCGGCGATGATGGTGTCCGGGCTGACCCCCGGCGCGCAGTACAACGCGCAGACGGTGCACGGGGTGCTGGGCACGTCCGCGGCGATGACGGTCTACAACCGGGCGGTGACTGTGGACCCGCTGCCGTGAGCCGGCCTGCCCCGGGGGTTCCCCCCCGCCCGGACCGTCCCATCCTATGATGATCATGGAGATGACCAGGGAAAATGGCACCGAACCTCGCCGAAGCGGAGAACCATAATCCGGTGTGGCGCCTGATCGACGAGCACGGCAACCCGCACGATGTGGTGGCCTGTGATGAGCTGCAGGCCATCCGCTACGCCGAGCGGCGCTGGGGCACCGTCATCGTGTCGGCTGCGGTGCTCGCGGTGAGCCTCGCCGCGTACCGGGAGCTGCAGCGCCAGCGGGAAGAGGGGCAGGACAAGCCATGGCCGTCCTGATCGCCTCCCTGGACAAGCTGCGCGACGAGTTCGACGCATTGTGGCCCGGGCGCGACAAATCGTCCGACGGCTGGGTGGGCGACGCGGCGCATGCCGACCGCACCTCGGACCACAATCCGGACGAAACGGGCGCCGTGCCGATCCACGACGCGGACACGAAGGATGAAGTCCACGCGATCGACGTCGACGACACGCTGCGCTGCGGCCAGGGCGTGACCATGGAGGATTGCGTCCAGCTGATCCTGTCCCGGTGCCGTTCCGGCGCCGAGCGCCGGCTCCGTTACGTGATCTATGAGCGGCGTATCTGGGAGGCGGACGAGGACTGGGAGGAGGAGTACTACTCCGGCAGCAACGCCCACGATCAGCACGCCCACTTCTCGGGCTCGTACGACTCCGACGACGAAGCGGACCGCTCCGACTGGCACCTGGGGGATCTGATGGCACTGTCCGATGCAGACAAAGACTGGATAAACGGCCGCCTGGCCGCGTACATGGGTGATGTCATCCCGCGGTGGACCCGGGAGGGCACCGGGGTGCCGGACAGCGATCCGAACCCGACGCAGACCATGTCCAGCGCCCTCTATGAGATCGGCAAGGATTCCGCCTATGCCCGCTACTGCGGCCCGGGCGCGGACCCCGCGGCCGCCGAGCAGCAGCAGCCGTAGAGTCGATCAGCTGCCCCGCGCTACGGTGAGCGGGCCCTCCGCGCAGCCGGCGCCGGGAAAATCCGACGCGGACGTTACGCCCGGCGCTCCGGGTGCGTAGCGGTCGATCACCCTGTAAGTCGAGACCACCCCGGTCGCCCCCCGCGGCCGGGGTGCCTCGCGTTCAGGGCAGTGGCCACCACCCGCAGAGGATCAGCCCGAGCACGCACATGCCGACCATGGCGCCGAGCAGACATGCGAGGGTCAGCGCGTCGGCGGCACGTTCCGCCCGGCCCCCGGGCCGCCCGGCGTCGACGCGTCGTAGCGGCGCCCGGGCGGCCGCCCCAGCCTCTGGCCCTGCGCTCGTCGGGTGGCCGCGGCTGCGGGGGTAGCGCAGTGGATCCGATCGATGTCCCACCCGTCGATGCGGCCCGTGCGGATCCGATCGCTTATCAGGGCGCCGAGCGGACATATCAGGATCTCCGGCTCACCGTCCCGGGTGGGTGGGTGTGCCGTCGGATCTCGATCGGGGGGTACGGGGGGACCGCCGTGTCATCGATGGTCGTCATTCACCTCACCGTAGTCGGCTGTTCACGCCGCGCCGATCCAGGATGCGCACGGCCGCTGTCCACCCGGCGCGGCCGGACGATCCCGCACCCGCTATGATCCGTCCCATGAATGACACACAAACGATCGGCGAGGCGGTGGGCAGGATGCTGGGCAAGCCATCCCGCGGCCGCCCCCCGACGCACAGTGAGCAGACGCTGCCGATCCCGAACCCGGGTGATTGGTGCAGCGTCGACGGCGCCGCCGCGCTGCTGCAGGTGTCCCGCAGCTCGGTGTACCGGTTCGCGGAACGCAAGCTGCTGACCATGTACTACGCGGACACGGTGCCGCTGCTGTGGCGCGCCGAGGTGACCGAGCTGGCCACCGCCCGGGCCCGGGCCGGGGTGGGTGGCCCGTGACCGATGACGAGATAGTGATGATCCCGTTGGACCCGGGCGCGGACCGACCACAGGCCGCGGTGATCGTGATCAGGGCTGACGTTACCGTCGGCCTGAGCAGGGATACCACGTACGTGATCGACGCGGACCGGATCGTCCGGGTGGGCCCCCGCGCGTGGGAGGTGTTGGGCCCGCCCGGTGTGGTGTTTCGCGACGGCGACGCGGGCTGGCACGCGATGGCGCCGGAGGGCCACACCGTGCAGCTGATCACCGAAGATGTGCCGGGGCGCCCGGGGTGGCTGCGGTTCCGTCAGCCGCCATGTGAGCGCGCGTCGTGACCCTGCTCGCGTGGGCCACGCTGCTGAACGCGGCCGCGACGTTCGTGCTGTCCGTGGTGGTGGCCCGGCACATTCGGCGGGGTGGCCGGTGACCGCCCGGGGGTCGTGGTCGTGTCACGCGTACGGGGAGGGCCCGTGCGCCCACCTGTGTTTCTTCGCCAGCTCGGGCCGGTTGTGCGTGTCTGAGCAGGAGTGCGACGACCGGGTGGCCGCGGAGCGGGTACGCCTGTTCGACCTGATCCAGCAGCGGGCCCGGCAGCACCCGGACGATCCGGAGTGGGCGGAGCTGGCCGAGGAGTTCACGTCGCCGGATCAGCTGCTGATGGGCGGGGCGGAGTTCGATGACCTGTGAGCTGCGGCTCGCGCAATGTGGATAGAAAAAGATCTCTGGTTCGCGGCGTGTCGCGCGGGTGTCGGGGCGGTGTCCGGGTGATGGTGTCCCGGACAAAGTGAGGGCCGGGAGGTGAGACTCCCGGCCCTGCACACCGGCCCTTCCTACCCGAGAGACCGATGCGACGTACAGGCAAGATCATAAGGCACGGTGACCTGCCGGCGAGCGTGACACGCCGCGGCGACCGTGCCGTTTCTGTGTCTGGGGGTGGTGTGTCCCACGCCCGATAAGTATCAAGGCCGCTGGTCCAGCGCGTCAGGCCTTAACCGACAGCGCCCACCGTCAGAGTTACCGGCTCGACCCCCGCGCGGTGGCGGGGGCCGGGCTACCTATCGAGTTGCGCAGCTCAAAGGGTAGCCCGTGCAGCACACCCGTCCCACCCCCAGGTGGAACGGGCCTCAGTGCTGCCCCTATGCGGAGAGGGGTCGGTGGGCCGCGGGTCAACCTTGGGGGAGGGGTCAGCAAGGCCAGCAGACCCCGCAGGGGTCTTCCGGTTGCCGTGGGGTGTGGCTACGGTGCGGGGTGCCACCTCCCGGTGCTGCAGCTCTCCATGATCGGTACGCGCGGGTGGGTGCGGCTGCACGGACAAGATGACCACCGCAGCCGGAGGGGGCCCGGTGCCTGACACAGATGACGGGCCCCCTCGCTTGCCGGCGGTGCAGGGCACCCGGTACCGCTGTCTGTGGTGTGACAGGCGGATCTACTGGGTGCGGGCCGGCGGAACCTGGCACCATCGGAGGGGCGGGGCGGATCATCCCGCGGTGCCGGGTAGGTGGGACGGGGACCATGAGTGAGGCATGGAAAGGTGGCAGCACGCGGGCGTGGCGCCGGATCAGGCGTGAGGTCCTCGCGAGGGACCGGGCCCGCGGGTGGAAGTGCAGGGCGCACGGCGACGGCTGGTGTCGACGGGCCGCGGCCCGCACCCATTCGTGTGAGGGATTCATGACGCAGGTCCACCATGTCCGGGGTAAAAGGCATGGTGACGACCCGCGATACCTGGTCGGTTCGTGCGTGGCGTGCAACGCCGCGATCGGTGATCCCGGCTTGGCGGTGGACCCGGACAACCGACCGGTGTCGGTGTGGTCGTGAGCGGTGGCACGCTGACCGGGTGACCGGTGATCAGTGGGCGATCGTGTGCAACACCGCGGCGATCGTGCTGCAGGTGGTGTGGCTGATCCGGCTGGAGCGTCGGGGGGTGCGGGGGGTGGACCACGCCGCGGGGGGGTGCGGGGGTCTGGCCGGCAGGTGCCCGGTGTGCATCGAGTTGTATCACCGGGTGTGCGGGCGTGAGGTAGTGCCCTGGTGCGCGGCGTGCGGCGCCGAGCATTGGCCATACGATCCGCATCGATGGGACGCAGCCGGGGGGGCATCGACGTGAATCGCACGCACGTTCGTCGATGCGAGCTCGAGGTTCGATCGATGGTCGTCGTTTTTCCGCCATGGGGTCGCGGACAC
>Ga0070673_100000999_pt1 | contig 16035 bp, 14 predicted proteins | sample KBSM23metaG_FD_65342 | JGI IMG/M metagenome (GOLD analysis project Ga0070673, IMG submission 65342) | Miscanthus rhizosphere microbial communities from Kellogg Biological Station, Michigan, USA - KBS M2-3 metaG | ecosystem: Host-associated > Plants > Roots > Rhizosphere > Soil ... | reverse complement strand
TTGCCGCCGTCGGCATCGCGATCATCCTCGTCGAGCATGACATGGAGTTGGTGATGGGCGTGTCGAGCCACGTCATCGTGCTCGATGCCGGCGCCAAGATCGCCGAGGGAGCGCCGCAGGAAGTCGCGGCGTCGCCTGCGGTGCATGAGGCCTATCTCGGAGCCGGCGGTGAGGCCGAGCGTGGGCGGCAGCGCACGCTTCCCGCACGCGACGCGCCATTGCTGACGGTACGTGCGCTTTCGGCCGGCTATGGCGCCGCCACCGTGGTCCGCGATGCCGCGCTCGAGGTTGCCGACGGCGAGTTCGTCGCCGTGCTCGGCGCCAACGGCGCGGGGAAAACCACGCTGATGCGCGCGCTCAGCGGGTTGATCCAGCCGACAGCCGGCGAGGTTCGGTTCCTCGGACGGCGCATCGATCAGCTTGCCGGAGACCGCATCGCCCGCGAAGGCCTGATCCTTGTCCCCGAAGGCCGGCAGGTCTTTGCCGAGTTGAGCGTCATCGACAATCTGCGGCTCGGCGCTTATGCGCGCCGATCCGACGACGCGGCGGGCCGGATCGAAGCGCTGCTCGATCGGTTCGCGGCGCTCAAGGCGCGCCGTCACCAGCGCGCCGGCCTTCTCTCCGGCGGCGAACAACAGATGCTGGCGATCGCCCGCGGGCTGATGGCACGCCCGGAAGTTCTCATGCTCGATGAGCCGTCGCTCGGCCTCGCGCCGAAGCTGCTCGAAGTCCTCTATGATTTGCTCGCGGAATTGCGTGAGGAGGGGACAACGATCCTGCTGGTCGACCAGATGGCGACGCTGGCCCTGTCGGTTGCCGACCGCGCCTATGTGCTGCAGTCCGGCGCGATCAAACACTCGGGCCGCGCCGGCGAAGTCGCCAAGGACCCGGCACTGATGCGCGCCTATCTCGGCGAGCACGGGGCCGCACATTGACGGCACGCCGCTTCGGGAGGAAAGGACGCCATGGACCTCATTCTCAGGAACGCGCGCCGCGTCGGCGCCGAGGACGAACTGACCGATATCGGCATCACGGGCGGACGTATCGCTGCCATCGAACCCGGGCTCGCCGCCGAAGGGGAGACGATCGATCTCGGCGACCGCCTGGTGTCACCGGGCTTTGTCGAGACGCACATCCATCTCGACAAGTCGTGCATTCTCGACCGCTGCAAATCCGACCGGGGCGACCTCGAGGAGGCGATCGCTGAAGCGGCCAAGGCCAAGGCGGCGTTCACCCCGGAGGATGTCCATTCGCGCGCGGTGCGCACGCTGGAAAAGGCGATCCTGCAGGGTACGACCCATATGCGCACGCACCTTGAAGTCGATCCCGGCGTCGGGCTGCGCAGCCTCGAGGGCGTGCTGCCTTTGGTGAAAGAGTATTCCTGGGCGATCGACCTCGAAATCTGCGTGTTCCCGCAGGAGGGTCTCCTTAACAATCCGGGCACCGACGAACTCATGGTCGAAGCGCTCGACCGCGGCTGCCGCGTGGTCGGCGGCGCGCCCTATACCGACAGCAATCCTCCCGGCCAGATCGATCGAGTGTTCGAAATGGCTCGCGACTACGACGTCGACATCGATATGCATCTGGATTTCGGCCCCACCGCCGAAGGCATGGATCTCGAGCACGTCTGCAAGCGCACGCAGGAATTCCAGTATGGCGGCCGCGTCGCGATCGGCCACGTCACCAAGGCGGCGAGCCTTCCCGTGCCGGCATTCGACACGATGGCGAAGCGTCTGGCGGATGCGGGCGTCGCGCTCACCGTGCTGCCGTCGACCGATCTTTATCTGATGGGGCGCCACCACAAGCACGACCATAACGTCACCCGCGGCGTCGTGCCGGCTCACAAGCTCTTGCACCATGGGGTCAATTGCTCGCTCTCAAGCAACAACATCCTCAATCCGTTCACCCCGTTCGGCGATTGCTCGCAGATGCGTATGGCGAACCTCTACGCCAACATCTCTCAGGTCGGAAAGAAGGCCGACATGCGCGAGTGCTTCAACATGGTCACGCGGCGGCCGGCCGAAATGCTGCGGCTCAAGGAGTATGGGCTCGCTGTCGGCAAGTCCGCAGACCTCGTGGTGCTCGATTCGGCAAGCCCGGAGGCGGCGGTCGCCGAGCTTGCGCCGGTGCTTTACGCCTTCAAGCGCGGCCGCAAGACCGTGTCGCGGCAACCCGCGACTCTGCACCGTCCGCAATGACCGTGCACGATCGCTACAACGCCTTTTGCCGGCACACGCAGGTCGAGCTTGCCGGCGCGCCCGAAGGTCCGCTGCGCGGCCTGACATTCGCCGTCAAGGACGTGTTCGACATCGCCGGCCATCGCACCGGCAACGGCAACCCGGTCTGGCTCGAGACCCATCCGCCCGCCGCCCGCACAGCTTCGTCGGTAGAGCGCTTGCTCGCCGCTGGCGCGCAGATGGTCGGCAAGACCCACACCGACGAAATGACGTACAGCCTCAACGGCGAGAACGTGCACTACGGCACGCCGACCAACCCGCGCGCGCCGGGGCGCATTCCCGGCGGCTCGTCGAGCGGATCGGCGGTCGCTGTCGCCGGGGGCGTCGCCGACTTCGCGCTTGGTACGGATTGCGGCGGCTCGATCCGCCTGCCGGCGAGCTATTGCGGCATTTTCGGCATTCGTCCCACCCATGGTCTCGTCCCGGCCGACGGCGTCGTCGATCTCGCCGCAAGCTTCGACACTGTTGGATGGTTTGCCCGTGACGCGCAGACCTTGCGCCGGGTCGGCGAGGTGCTGCTGCCCACGACGCCATTCGCGCCGAAGCGCCTGTTGATTGCCGACGACGCCTTCGCGTTCGTTGGGCCTGAAGTCAGCGCAGCGCTCGCCGCTGCGGTCGGCCGACTCAAAGCGGCGTTGGCGGATCACCGGCACGTCCGGGTCTATGCGAGCGAACCTGCCGCCTGGTCGGGAATTTTCCGCGTCCTGCAAGGAAGCGAGATTTGGCGCCGGCACGGTGACTGGATCGAGGCCCATAACCCGAGCTTCGGTCCCGGCATCGCCGAGCGATTCCGCTGGGCGCGCACCATCGATCCGGCCGAGGTCGAGCGCCTGCGCCCGCAGCGCGAGGCCGTCGCACGGCGCATGGCCGAACTGCTGGGAGGCGACGCACTCCTGTGCCTGCCGACGGCACCCGGCATCGCCCCCAAGCTGGCGACGCCTCCGGACGAGCTTGAAGTGTTTCGCGCCCGCGCCTTCGGTCTCCTGTCGATCGCCGGTCTCGCCCGCCTACCACAGGTGGCGCTGCCGCTTGCAACTATGGGAGGCTGCCCGCTCGGGCTTTCGCTGATTGGGCCCAGTGGGTGCGATCGCGGTCTGCTTGACTGGCTCGCTGAGACCGTTCCGTGAACAGAGGTCGTCGATGTCCCACGTGCTCCGTTAAGCAAAAAGCCGCGCGGCACCGCGCCCGCTTGACAGAAACCAATACTTACGTACCCTAAAACCCCGCAAGTTGACCACGCGAAGCCCGGATCGGTCAAAAAACCACCGCAAAAGGGCGACTAGAAACCAAAAAGGGAGGAGCTGACGCCCAGCCCCAGCTGAGCGAGAACTGATTCACCGATCGCGAAAGGCCGTCCGCTGAAGTCCGCGCCGGCCGCCTTACCGCAACCGCGATCTGCAGCATGGCCGGCTGACATCCCGTCGGCCGGTACCCAAGGTTGCTGAAGCCAGCGACCCGGACGACCACCACCTCAAGGGAGGAGACTGAAAATGCATCTTCGAGCAAAGCTGATGACCGGCGCAGCGACCCTGCTCGCGGCCACAGCCCTCACGGCGACCGCCTACGCGCAGGATTCCAAGTCGCTTGCCGAGCCCAACAAGGACTGGGAAACCTTCCACGGCAGCTACAAGGATTGGAACTACAGCCCACTCAAGCAGATCAACACCGAGAACGTCGGCAAGCTGAAAGTGGCGTTCATCGAACAGGTCGGCCGTTCGACGCGCGGCCTTGAGACCACGCCGCTGGAGAAGGACGGGGTCCTCTACTATTCGGGGTCCTACAGCAAGGTGTTCGCGGTTAAGGGCGACACCGGCGAAATCCTCTGGTCGTATGTTCCCAAGCTCGACGAAGAGACCGTCGCGCGCCAGACCCACTCGCCCTACAACCGTGGCATGGCCATGGGCAACGGCAACCTGTATGTCGGCACCGTCGACGGCCGGCTGATCGCGGTCGACATGAAGACCGGCAAGCCGGTCTGGGATACGAAGCTCGTCGACTCGCAGAAGCTCACCGTCGGCTTCACCGGCGCGCCGCTCCTGGTCAAGGACAAGGTCATCATCGGCTGCCAGGGCGGCGAGTGGCCGTACCGCGGTCCGATCTTCGGCGTGAACGCCAAGACCGGCGAGAAGGCATGGGAGTTCGACACGGTCGGCGGCACTGACGAAGCGAAGAAGACCTGGGGCAACGAGACGTGGCGCACCGGCGGCGGTGGCGGCTGGATGCCGGGCACCTATGACGCCGAAACCAACACGGTTTGGTGGGGCACCGCCAACCCGGCGCCGCTGTACGATTGGGCCGGAACCGGCTGGAAGTCCGAAGGCCCGCGTCCGGGCGACAATCTTTACACGTCGTCGGTCATTGCCCTCGATCCCGACACCGGCAAGCTCAAGGCCTACCATCAAGAGCTGCCGCACGACGCCTGGGACTTCGACAGCGCGGTCGGCGAGTTCGTTCAGATCGACCGTGGCGGCAAGAAGTACTACGTCCATCCCAACAAGAGCGGCTACGTGTTCGTGTATGAGCGCGCTCCCGGGGCGGACGGCAAGCTCAAGATCGAGAACGTCTACAACCTGCCCAAGGCCACCAACTTCGTGAAGAATATCAATCCGAAGACTGGCGAGCTCGAGGGCCGGCGCGACATGCCGGAAGGCAAGCAGACGAACCTCTGCCCGGCGATCGCCGGCGGTGTCAGCTTCAACTCCGGCACCTACAGTCCGGACACCGGCCTCTACTACAAGGTCGTCAACGAGTGGTGCATGGATCTTGACATCGTCAAGACCCAGCCGGTGACCGAGCCCGCCGCGCAGCTCAACATCGGTGCTACCTTCAACTTCACCGATCCGCAGGGCGACAAGATGCACGGTCACGTCGATGCGCGCGATCCGATCACCGGCAAGGTCACTTGGTCGGTGAAGTTCCCGGAGCCGCCGCTCGCCAGCCTGCTCTCGACCGCTGGTGGGCTCGTCTTCGTGCCCGACACGCGCGGCTGGCTGCGCGCGCTCGATGCAAAGACCGGCAAGGAACTGTGGAAGGCCAATGACGGCAACCTGCACAATGGTGGCATCATCAGCTACGAGGTGAACGGCAAGCAATATATCGCAACCGTCACCGGCTTCCCGAGCATGGTGAGCGAAGGCTATCCGGCGATGTTCCCGGATGCGCCCTACAAGTACATGGAGCAGAACACCGGCGCGTTGATCGTCTACACGCTGGAATAAATCTGCTGCACGCATGACAGGAAGCCGCGGCGACCCCGCGGCTTCCTTGTTTCCTGTTTAGGCGCGCGGCCGCATGGCTTTGCGTCGGTTTGTTATTGGCCGAGGTCGAAGGCCTCGGGTCAGGCCCGGGCGGAGGTGCACGTTGGTTCGAGGCCAATATCAGGGCAATCGGCCGCGTTGACCTCGACGGCACAAGCGGGCTACGGCGAGCAAGACAGACATGATGAAGCGATGGATCAATGCCGGCGGCGCCACGCTGTTGGCGGCGGGATTGTGCGGCTACGCGTTGGGTGTGCCGGTCGCGCCGGCTGCCGAGACTGCAGCGCCGGCGGCCGACGATGCCGCCACGCTGGTGTCGCGCGGAAAGAGCCTTTTCGTCACCTACGGCTGCGGCTGGTGCCACGAGGACGGTGGCCGCAAGGCGGGAAAGTGCCCGCAGCTCATGAACACGGAACGCGACGACAACTTCATGCTCACGCGGATTGCCATCGGCTCGGAAGGGAAGATGCCGGCGTTCGGCGCTATGCTGAAGGGCCCTGACCTGCAGGCGCTGCTGGCGTATATCCACAGCCTCAAGGCGGAGACCAAGTAAATGACGTTCAGCAAATCCCGATCGGGTCTTTTTATCGGCATGCTCGCGGCGACGGCGTTCGCCGCGGCGGCCGTGGCGCCATCGGCCGCCGGCGCGCGCACGCTCGAAGCGATCAAGCAGCGCGGCAAGCTGATGGTCTGCGCCAATCCGAACGCGCTGCCGTTCTCCAGCAAGAAGGGCGACCGGCCGGGGTTTGAGCTTGAACTCGGCGAGGCGCTGGCAAAGGAATTGGGCGTTGCTCTGGAAATTGGCTGGGTGATCTTCCCGGTCCACGTGGCGCGGGTCGATTGCGATATCCTGTTCGACTCGATCGTCGATCGTGAGACCGCCGAGGACGCGCACCTGCGGCTGTCGCGGCCCTACATCGAGAGCGGCGTGGCGATCGCGGTCCGCCCCGGAATCGACGGCATCAAGGGTTTTGCCGATCTCAAGGGGCACCGCGTTGCCGCCATCGTCGGATCGCTCGCCAGCGTCAAGCTCGGCAAGAAGGGAGTGCCCACGATTCCGTTCACCTTCGAGGACGAGATGCTTGAAGCGCTCGGCAAAGGCGAAATCGACGTCGGCCTCGCGGTCCCGTCAAGCATCGGCTACTACAATCTGACGCACAAAGACGCTCCGGTGACCATCGTGCGCGACTATGAGAGCATGCCGGAACTGCGCTGGGACGTGGCGGTAGGCATACGCAAGGCGGATGATGCGCTGGTGGAAGCCATCAACGCCGCACTCGACCGCATGCTGGCGGCGGGAACAATCCACCGTATCTACGCAAGCTACGGCATCGATCAGAGCTTGTCGTCCAACAAATAGAGTTGCGCGCCGCGCCAGCTACGGCTGTCGCTGCTCGGCCGTGCCCTCAATGAGAGCGCGGACGGCCGCCATCTCGGCAGCGGGGCGCGTGCTGCGCGGCCGCTCGATCGGCACGTCGCGGACGACGCGCGCGGGCGACGCCGAGAGCAGGAGGACCCGGTCGGCGAGCCCGATCGCCTCCTCCATGTCATGGGTGACAATGAGAGTGGTCACCGGACGGCGCGAAACCAATTCGACGAGTTCGGCGCGCAGCTTTGCCACCAGCGCGTCGTCGAGCGAGACGAACGGTTCATCGAGCACCAGCAATTCCGGTTCGACCGCGAAAGCGCGCGCCAGCGAGACGCGGCGGGCAAGACCGAGCGATAGTTCGCTCGGGTAGTGGCGGCGGTGCTTGGAAAGCTCGAGCGTCGCGAATAGCGCGTCCAGCGCCGTGTCGCTCGCCTGCGGCGCGGCGAGCCGCACGTTCTGCTCGACCGTGCGCCAGGGCAAAAGGCGCGGTTCCTGGAAGACGACGCCGAGCCTGCCGTGCGCCGGCAGCGCCACCGTGCCGTCGAATTCCTTGTCGAGGCCGACGATGATGCGCAGCAGTGTCGTCTTGCCGCATCCGGATGGTCCGACAATGGCGGCGACCTCTCCGTTCGCCAGCGCGATCGAAATTTCGCCGAGCACGCGCAAGCGGGCGCCGGAGGCGCCGCGATAGGACTTACCCTTGATGTGCACATCAAGCCGGCCTGGGCCGCCAGCGGGAAACATGTCGTTCAAGCGGCTGCACCAGGACTGTTTCGATAGCGAGCATCACCACAACGAAGGCCAGAGCATAGGCCAGGATGCGCTTCACGTCGAATAGTTGGAAGGCGACGCCGATCTCGAAGCCGACGCCGTTCGGCCGGCCCAGCAGTTCGACGATCAGCACGATCTTCCAGACGAGCGAGAGACCGGAGCGTGCGGCGGCGGCGAGGTAGGGCGCAAGCTGCGGCAACAGCACATGGCGCAGCCGCACCCATGGACCCATTCGGAATACGGACGCCATCTCGTCCAGCATCGTGTCGAGCGCGCGCGCGCCCTCGCGCACGGTGACAGTCGCGATCGGCAGCTTGTTGAGCGCGACGGCGACAATCGCGGCCGTCTCCGTCAGCCCGGCCCACACATAGGCGAGCACGATGATCACGAGGGCCGGCAGATTAAGCAGCACCACGAGCCACGAATCCGCCAACCGGTCGAAGAGCACGACGCGGCCCATGGCGAGCCCGATCACGCTGCCGAGCGCCATCGCGATGGCGAACGAGGCGGCGACGCGCGCCAGCGTGACCGCAAGGTTGAAACCGAGCGCTCCTGAGCGCGCCTCCTCGACGATCGCCCAGCCGACCGCCTGCGGCTCCGGCAGGAGGCGCACGCCGACGATATGCGAGCCGGCAAACCACGCCGCCAGCAGCAGCGCTACCGAGACAGCGCGCAACAATAGGTTCATTCGGTCGGTCTCGCGCTGTAGAACGTGCCGGGATCAAGCGCCGCCGCCGGGCCGACAAGGTCGGGGCCGCCGGTTTCCGCGAGCACGTGATAAAGCGCCTGCGCGTCGGCCGCTTCGTCGGCAATCGGCCGCCGCGGAATTCCTTCCAGATAGCGCCGGCGATAGATTTCGAGCGCATCGGTGCCGCTCACCCCGATGCGCGGCGCCAGCCGCTGCCATTCGGCCGGTGAATCGGCGAGGATCTTTTTGGCCTGCTGCGTGGCGGTAAGGAAATGATCGAGCAGCGTACGATTGCGTTGCGCCCAGCCGCCGTCAAACACGTAGCCGACCATCGCCACTGGACCCTTTGCGCCAAGTTGCTTGACCACGTCCTCCATGGCGACGACGCGGCTCATGCCCTTGCCTTCGAGCTCGGCGCAGAAATTCCAGAAGGTCAGCGTGGCGTCGGTCTCGCCCTGCAGCGCCTTTTGCGTCAGAAGCGGCGGCGCGCCGTAGGCGAGCTGCGCCTGCGTTTTCAGATCGACGCCCGATCGTCGCGCCAGGGCCTGCAGCAGCAGCCAACTCTTGTCGAGCGGGCCGCCAGCGACGCCGAGCTTCTTGCCGACGAGGTCGGGGATACCCTTGATGGTCGAACTCGCCGGCGCCATCACCGCTCCAAGCGCGCTCGAATACGGATAGAAGACGAGGTCGTCGCCGAGCGCGCGTTCGCGCCCGACCCACAACCAGTCGCTGACGATCAGGTCGGCGGAACCGCCCTTGAGGGCGATCTTGCCGGCCTCGGTGCTGGCAAGCTCGGTCGTCTCGATGGTGAGATCGAGCTGCCGGTCGAGCCCGGCGGTGCGGATGATCTCAAGCTCCCAGGCGAGCGTGCCGGTCTTCTGCGCGGCGATGCGCAAGCGTTCTGCGGCGAAGGTCTGCGTCGTCGCGAACGCGGCCGCGATGGCGAGCGTGACCAGGAGCCACGCGAGGTTGCGCGGCGCCCATTGACGGTCACGTCGGTGACGCGGCGACTCGCCCGGCGAGCAATCGAGCTTGCTCATCGGCGCGCACGTCGGCTCATGCGAAGCTTGCACACTTTATGGGGCAGGGCCGCAAGGCGGCCCACCAAAATCCCAATCTCCGCCCCTGCGCCGCACATCTATGCTACTGATCCCGCTTGCCAAAACTCGCCCGCCCGCGGGGCTCGGGGATATTCTATCGTTACGGCACGGCCGTCAATCGCATGCGTCGATCACAGGCCGCGACAGCGGCGCGCACCGCGGCGACGGAGCCCGCGATCACGCGGGAAGATGCCTACTCCTCAGTGTGAGCGGTAGGGCGGCGTCGCGGACCTTCGCGGCCCACCACTTCGCCGATCGGTGCTTGCGTATCAACTGCAGCAGGAGGTCTGACGTCGCGATCGCTCCACGCGGAAGGCATGGCGATCGGAGCGAGTCTCCACCTTGCGGGTCGGTGTGACGGACTTCTGGCCCGCACCTCGCATGTGCTGCGTGGCGGCTCTCTGGCTCTGCGGCCTTACCTGCTGCGCAGCCGCGATGGCGGGCCTCCGCTGATACCGGTTCGGTCTGGCGACCGCGCGGGCGCGCTCGTGATGAGTGTCAACGTGGGACTGCCGCGGCTCGGGCGGCTCGCTCGCTGTCGGTTTTTGCTCGACCGAACCTGCAAGGTCGCTCGCCCGCGGCGCCGGCAATTTCATTTCGAGCGCGGGAAGGGCGACGGCCGACGGCTCGGGCCACGGCAAGGCGGTGGCCACAGGAATTGCGGCATCGGGCGAGCCGTCCGCAAGGATCACCCGCGCCGTGGCGTTGGGCTTATAGCTGACATCAAACGACGCGCTATCGGGCGCCGGCAACACGGCGTGCTCCGCTGCCTCGGTCGCGATGACGTCCGGCCACGTCGGATCGGCGCTATCCTCCGTCCACGGCGTCGCCGAGGCGATGGTCACCGCCAGCGGCTCGCTGGCAATCTCGATGTGCGCGGCAAGCGGCGCCGGCACCACGTGCACGACATGGAAGCCGCGGACTTTCAGCTCGTTCAGCAATTCCGGCAATGCGGCGACCGTTACCGCATGGATGTCATGCAGCAGGAGGATTCCCTTGCCGCGCGCCTCGAGCCTGCTCATGGCGCGGCGGACGATCTCGCTTGCTTTGATCCGGTGGAACCAGTCGTCGGCCACCGTGTCGGAGCTGAAAACAGCGAGCGACCGCGCAGCCAGCTCCTTCTCGATGAGATCGCTCCGCGCCAGGCCCGGTACGCGGAAGAATGGCGCCACATCCTTGGGGTCGCCGAGCGCGGCGCTCACAGCGGCGATGCCGTCGTCGATCTCGTGCTGCAGCTTCTCGAGCGGCAACCTTTCGAAGCGGACCGGATGGTCCTCGCTGTGCGTGCCGATCGTGTGCCCGTCCGCATGGATGCGCTGCACCGTCGTCGGATACGCGTGGGCCATGGTGCCGACGAGGAAAAACGTCACCTTGATGCATTGCGCGTGGAGGATATCGAGGACCTGCTCGCTGTAGGGCGGCAGCGGGCCGTCATCAAAAGTGAGAACCACCTCCTTGTCGCGCAGCGGCAGCGACTCGGGGTACTGCATCACGCCGAAACGACTGCCGGGTTCGACGGCGATCGTGCGGCTTGTTCCGAGCGCGTTCGGATTCCCGGGGCAATCTTGCGCCTTGGCCGACATGACCGACAAAAACGCGCCGGCGGCCATTCCGAACACGGCGAGAACCAGCACCTGCAGGTGACGCATGCCCCCATCCCCGGTCCCGTCGCGTAGCCATCGCCGGAACCGCCCCATTTTTCTAGCCGGAGATTACGGTCCATTCTCCTTAATGTCACCCTAAGCATCGATGGGCGCACCCGATGCTGTTGATAACGTGGCGCTTTCAGGGTCCAATTTCGGCTTTCGCCACGACCCTTTCCTTGTCGTTAAGCATACCCGGTTAGGCTTCCCGCCGGTTGTGGTGAGGGAGCGTGGGGTATGGCGGGTGCGGCAGCCCGGAGGGGGTGGGCTGGACAAGGGCGGCTCGCGCGCGAACAGACAGCCTCATCGACCGCGGTCATCGCCCATATCGCCTCGCTTTTCCTGCTGGCCCTGAGTGCTGCGGTCGTGGTCTGCGCGTTGATCGGCCTCGCCTTCATCGCGTGGAACGACAGCCGCCGAAGCGTTGAACGGCACGCGGCACTGCGGCTTGCCCTCGACGAGGTTCACGCTGTGTTCGGCCACGGCGACGGCTTCGAGAACGGCAGGCTTCGCCTCATCGAACGTCGCGCCGGCCTCAAGGGCCTGCGCTTCGCGACCGAGCCACCGGCGACTGGCGCCCGCGAGGTGCAATCGCTGCACGATTCCGAGGGCCGCATCATCGGGTGGTTCAGTTGGGAGCCGGACCGTGGGCTCGCACGCGTGATGAAAGCACTTTGGGTGCTGGTCGCGGTCGCCGGCGCCGGGCTGGCCGGAGGCGCCTTCGTCGCCGCGGGCGCCGGACTGCGGCTCGACCGCCTGCTCGCACAAACCACCGAGACCGTGCGCAAGTTGACCGAGGAGGATGCATTGACGGCGCTGCCCAGCCACAGCGCCATGCTCAAGCGTCTCGAAGGCGCGCTGGCCAGCCGCCGCTCCGGCACGGTCGTTCTCGCGCTGATCGATCTCGACGCATTCCGCGAGTTCAAGGAAACACTCGGGCGGGCCGGCGGCGACGCCGCGCTCAAGCAAATGGCCGAGCACCTCAATGCTGCGGTGCCGGTCGGCGCGCTCCTCGGACGTTTCGAGGACGATGAGTTCGCTGTCATCACGAGCAGTGATCAGGCCGGGGGAGCGGCCGCGCTGGACGCGGCGCTGCGCGCGGCGCTCTCCCGTCCGATCCTGGTGGATCGCCCATGGCAGCTCACAGCGACCATCGGTCTGGCGCAGGCGCCCGACGACGGCACGACCGCCGAGGAATTGGCCCGCCGCGCCGCGCTGGCGCTGCGCGCTGCCAGGCGCGAAGGCCGCGGTCTGACGCGGCGCTTCGAATCGGCGATCGAGCGCGAACACACCGAGCGGCAGTTCATCCTGCGGGAGCTGGAAGCCGCGATTTCCCGCGGAGATTTGGAGGTTCACTACCAGCCGATTGTCGACGCCGACGGCAGCGGCATCGTCGGGGTCGAGGCCTTGCTGCGCTGGACCCATCCGGCGCGCGGCGCTCTGCCGCCGTCGCTGTTCATTCCTCTGGCCGAGCAGAACGGGCTGATGCCGAGGCTCGGCGAGTTCGTGCTGCGGCAGGCGATTGCCGATGGCGCGCGCTGGCCCGGGCTGTTCGTAGCAGTCAATCTCTCGCCGTTGCAGATCCGTGACGCGGGCTTCGTCGATCTCGTCGGCGCCGCCATGGCCGAGACCGGCATTGCTCCATCGCGCGTCGTCCTCGAAGTGACCGAAGGCGTTCTCATCGACGACCCGCAGCACGCGCAGGCGAGCCTTGAAGCCTTGCACGCGCTCGGCGTGCGCATCGCCCTTGACGATTTCGGCACCGGCTATTCGAGCCTGAGCTACCTGCAGAGGTTTCCGTTCGACCGCGTGAAGATCGATCGTACCTTTGTCGCCTCCCTCGGCGCGTCCGGCAATTCCGGCGCCATCATCCAGTCGATCGTGACGCTCGGCCATGCGCTGGGGATGAAGGTTTTGGGGGAGGGGGTCGAGACCGACGAGCAGCGGGTGCTGCTGCGGCTCGCGGGCTGCGACGAACTGCAAGGCCATCTGTTCGCCAAGCCCGCGCCGGCCGCGGAGATCGATCAGGCCTGGATCCGACCTGCGGGGCCGGTGAAGCCGCCGGCGGTCGCCTCCGCACGCTGACAGGCGCATCGGCACTCGCTATCTATCTGGGCACCCCGCTGGCCCTTTGGGCGCGGGACGGAGCGCGCGATGATCCACAACAGCCTTCCCGGCCTTGATTTCGGCCTCGGCAGCGACGTCGATATGCTGCGCGAGACGGTGAGCGCCTTTTCCCGCGAAAAGATCGCGCCGTGCGCCGCCGAGATCGACCGCTCCAACAAGTTCCCGCGCGAGCTGTGGCCGCAACTCGGCGCTCTCGGCCTCCTCGGCATCACGGTTGAGGAGGAATACGGGGGCGCCGGCATGAGCTATCTCGCCCATTGCGTGGCGATGGAGGAGATTTCCCGGGGCTCGGCGGCGATCGGGCTGTCCTACGGCGCCCATTCCAATCTCTGCGTCAACCAGATCAGGCGCAACGCCAGCGCCGAGCAGAAGAAGCGCTACCTGCCGAAGCTCATTTCCGGCGAGCACGTCGGCGCGCTGGCGATGTCCGAGCCTAATGCCGGTTCCGACGTGGTGTCGATGCGCACCCAGGCCGAGCGCAAGGGCGACCGCTACATCCTCAACGGCACGAAGATGTGGATCACCAACGGCCCGCTCGCCGACACGCTTGTCGTCTACGCCAAGACCGACCGCACTGCCGGCGCCCGCGGCATCACCGCCTTCATCATCGAAAAGGATTTCAAGGGTTTCTCCCCCGGACAGAAGCTCGACAAGCTGGGCATGCGCGGCTCCGATACCAGCGAGCTCGTGTTCACGGACTGCGAAGTGCCGGCCGAGAATGTGCTCGGCGTGGTCGGCAACGGCGTCAACGTCCTGATGTCGGGCCTCGACTACGAGCGCGCCGTGCTCGCGGCCGGCCCGCTCGGGGTGATGCAGGCCTGCCTCGACCTGGTCATCCCCTATGTTCATCAGCGCACGCAATTCGGCCAGCCGATCGGCCGCTTCCAGCTCATGCAGGCGAAGCTCGCCGACATGTATGTCACGCTCAACGCTGCCAAGGCGTATGTCTACACCGTCGCGCGCGCCTGCGACCGCAGCGAGACGACGCGCGAAGACGCCGCCGGCGCCATCCTCTATGCGGCCGAACGCGCCACCTGGATGGCGCTCGAGACCATCCAGTGCCTCGGCGGCAACGGCTACATCAACGACTACCCGGCCGGCCGGCTCCTGCGCGACGCCAAGCTCTACGAGATCGGCGCCGGCACCAGCGAAATCCGGCGCATGCTGATCGGCCGGGAGATTTTCGAGAAGACGCGGTAGCTCTCCATCCTCTCCACGAAGTGGGGGAGGACAAGCAAAGACGTTCTCGCCGCGCGTTTTTCCTGCGCCCGAGCCATGCCACGCCACGACTGACTTGCGCGTTCGCGCTCAGCGTCCGATCTTCGTCAAATGAAATCGGCGGTGGGACCGATTCGGCATCCAGATCAGGCTCTGAAAGGCATTTGTAGCTCGGATGGGCGAAGCGAATTGATTGTGAGAGATCCAGCAAGAAGCAAATTGAGAAGGATGTGGGTTTCAACCTCCAGGGAGTTTCGCAAATCAGGTTCAAGGAGACGATTGACTTGAAAAGAAGCTTACGAAGACGATCAGGACTTTTTAGGATTTGCTGTAAGAGGGCGCAGGTGGCCTCTGTGGGAAGGTATGATTCCAGCCTTTGGTCGTAAAGTTTCGGATCGTCGTGCGCCCCCATCGTCATGCGACGTAGAATCAAAAATGTGGACCCTTCATAACGCATACTCCCCGCTTAGGCGGAGGATAAAATTGAGGATCACCCCCGTTTCCAATTATTCAGCGCGGCGTAAGGGGAGGACGCGTGGCCGGGGATGGTTCCAGAGAAAAGTTGTTCACGCGAGCCGATGGCTCAGGCCGCCCAGTCTTCCGTCCTCAGGCCCGGTACACGCGAAAACTCGCGCTTGTTCGCAGTAACGAGCGTGGCGTTGCGGCGGCGCGCTTGCGCGGCGATGAGAACATCGTAAGCGCCGATAGGCGTGCCGGCGTGCTCCAACGCGGCACGAATGTCACCTGCCTCCTCGGCGTCTTCCGGCTCGAACGACCATGCCGTGACGTCGAGCGTCAAGAAGTCCGACAGATCGGCAGCGTTCGCGCGCTGCCGCGCGCTTTTTTAGATACCGTACCACAACTCGAAGAGGACTATTGCCGGAATACCAATGATCGCGCCGTTCGCCAACTCGTCCACCAGCCGCTTCCGCACCTGTGGCGCCCCACGGTTGATCGCCGTGATTACGATGTTCGTATCGAGGCAAATCATTCGTCGAAAATGCTGCGCGGCGGCGGCATAGGCGGTTGCTCGGGACGTCCTTCGGGAAGAAAGTCGGCGCCACCACGCCGGTCGATCTCAGCGAATATGGCTTCCATCGTCTTGCGGTCGCGCCCGCCTTCAAGCGGCTCAAGCAGAACGGCGTTGCCAATGCGGCGCACGCGGACTTCCTTCCCGGGCAGGCGAAACTCCTTCGGCAGCCGCACGGCTTGACTGCGGCCGTGTTTGAAGATTTTGGCGATGGCCCGTTCGCTCATTGTCGCAATCCAGGACAAAAGATAGATACCATTGGTATATACCGACGGGTTGTCGCTACTGCAACTAAGCTTTCGGTGCGCGCGATATTGCCGGAATGCAGCAATATGCGTACTTGACGAGTATCAACAGTATTGTCATTATATTCGATAATTGCCAATCAGAGGAGATTCTGATGCCGAATGTGTCGCAACGCATGACGGCGCTGACCAAGGGATTGCCTTCCAAGTCGGAAAAGATGCGCGTGCTCGCCCGAGCCGGGTACGGACGCAAGGCGATAGCTGAGTTTCTCGGCACGCGTTATCAATTCGTCCGCAACGTCCTGGTCGAGGAAGAGGCTCGCAACGCTCGGCAGGCAGCCGCCGCGGTA
>Ga0070673_100000992_pt1 | contig 16085 bp, 10 predicted proteins | sample KBSM23metaG_FD_65342 | JGI IMG/M metagenome (GOLD analysis project Ga0070673, IMG submission 65342) | Miscanthus rhizosphere microbial communities from Kellogg Biological Station, Michigan, USA - KBS M2-3 metaG | ecosystem: Host-associated > Plants > Roots > Rhizosphere > Soil ... | reverse complement strand
GACAACGGCGAGGCGTTCCTCGGGGAGGTCGAGTGGAGCTACGGCTTCACGACGAGACTCCTCGACGGTGGCGAGGAGGCCGAGATGATGCTGAGAGGCGTTGCGAGCGACCGTTCCGTCGCAGCGGGCACACTCGTCATCGACATCGGCGGCGGCTCGACAGAGCTCGTCCTCACGGACGGCAACCGTCTCTCGTGGGCGAACAGCACGGATGCGGGCAGCGTCCGGCTGACAGAGCGCTTTCTCCACTCGGACCCTCCGACCGACGACGAGCTCGCCGCCTGCGCCGAGCACGTCAGCTCGCTCCTGCCGCCACTTCGCCCCACGAGCGCCATCGGCGTCGCGGGTACCGTCGTGACAGCCGCGACCGTGTCGATCGGCGCGGACGCCCCGACGCACGGGCATCGACTCTCGGCGCAGGCTGCGCGCCGGGCACTCGAGCACGTCGCCTCGCTCCCGCTCGCGGAACGAGAGCAGGTCGCCGGGCTGCATCCAGAGCGCGCGCCGGTGATCGTTGCGGGACTCGTCGTTCTCTGCGTCGCCCTCGCTCACTACCGTCTGACCACGATCGAGGTGAGCGAGCGAGACCTGCTCCACGGCGCCGCGCTCGCGGCCGCGGAGCTGCCGGAGCCGGAGGAAGGCCCGGCGCCACCCGGCGCGTACACCTGCTGCTGAGCCGCCTTCCCCAAACCGCAACCTGGCCGCGCGAACGATCCCTGGCGGCGGTGGGATACTGCCTCGGGGGTCTACACCGAGCGACTCGGGAGGTACAGATGGCGATCTCGACGATCGACGGCGAGGTGCTGGAGGCGTTCGCCGGTTCCGTTTCCGGAAGCGTGCTGCTTCCCCACGACGACGGCTACGAGGAGGCGCGTCGCATCCACAACGGCCTGATCGACCGTCAGCCGGCCGTCATCGTGCGATGCGCCGGTGCCACCGACGTCGCCGAGGCGGTGAAGCTCGCCCGATCGAGCGGGCTCGAGATCTCGGTCCGCGGCGGCGGTCACAACGTTGCTGGACGCGCGGTTGCCGACGGCGGCCTGATGATCGACCTCTCGCCGATGCGGGGAATCCACGTCGATCCCGCCGCGCGGACGGCAAGAGCGCAGGGCGGCGTCCTCTGGGCCGAGCTCAACCGCGAGGCGCACGCCCATGGGCTCGCCGTGACCGGAGGCGCGATCTCGTCGACGGGCATCGCGGGCTACACGCTCGGCGGCGGCCTCGGCTGGCTGATGGCGAAGCACGGCCTGGGCTGCGACAACCTGCTCGGCGTCGAGCTCGTCACCGCCGACGGAGAGATCCTGAACGTCGACGACGCCAGTCATCCGGACCTGATGTGGGCGCTCCGCGGAGGCGGCGGCAACTTCGGCGTGGCCGCCTCGCTCGTGTACCGCCTGCACCCCCACTCGATGGTCACCGGCGGGCTGATCGCGCACCCGATCGACGCTGCGGGTGACATGCTCCGGTTCTACCGTGACGCAATCGCGGGCGCGTCGGACGACCTGAGCGTGTTCGCCGGGCTCGTGCACGCCCCGGACGGCTCCGGCATGAAGCTCGCCGCGATGGTCGTGTTCCACACGGGACCGCCGGAGGAGGCGGAGCGCGACCTGGCGCCGTTCAAGAGCTGGGGCTCGCCGCTCGTGGTCGAGGTCGGGCCGATGCCCTACCCGGTCATGAACACGCTGCTGGACGCCGCGTATCCGAAGGGGGCGCTGAACTACTGGCTCTCGAGCTTCACGACGGGGCTCTCCGACGACCTGATCGACGCGATGGCAGAGCGGTTCGCGTCGGTGCCGTCACCGATGACCGTGATCCTGCTCGAGCACTTCCACGGCGCCGTGACCCGGATCGGGCCGACGGACACGGCGGTTCCCCACCGTGACGAGGGCTGGAACCTTCTCCTTCCGTCCGAGTGGCTCGACCCCGCCGACACCGAGGCCAACATCGCGTGGACGAAGGACAGCCACGCGGCGCTCTCCGAGCACTTCAGCGGCGGACGCTGGCTCAACTACCTGGGCGACGATCAGGACGACGCGATCAGCGCGGCGTACGGCCCGAACTACGAGCGGCTCGTCGAGGTGAAGCGGCGCCACGACCCGGACAACGTGTTCCACCTGAACCACAACATCGTGCCGTAGGTCAGTCCGGGACCACGAGGTCGTCCAGCCGGCGGCGGACTCGTTCCGCCGCCGGCAGGTTTCCTTTGCGCTCGTGGAGCTGGCCAGCCTCCTCGAGCGCCACCCTCGACTCGTGCGGCCTGCCCGCCAGGCGCAGGACGTCGGCAAGATCTGCGAGCGCCCTCGCGCGGAGTTCGAGGTCCTCGGTCCCGGCGCAGAGCGCGTCGGCCTCGCGCGCGAGAGCTTCTGCCTCGGCGAGGTGTCCTGCGTGCGCAAGGAGCTTGGCGCGCATCGCGCGCCACCCGACCTGCGCATCGAGGTCCTCGGCCGCCGTGAGGCGATCCGCGCGCCAGCGATCAGACAGCGCGAGCGCCTCGTCGAAGCGGCCCTGTCGATACAGCGCCTCCAGGAGCTGCGGCGCCGCGCTCGCCAGGTAGCCGAGCTCGCCCATCGCCTCGAGTCGCTCGCACGCCGGCCGGAGCTCCCCCTCGGCTGCGACCGCGTCGTCCGCGAGCAGCTCGATCATCCCGGCCGCTATCGCGACATGGGAGTACGAGGTCACCTCGCTTCCGCCTTCCAACAGCGCCGTCGACCGCTGTAGCGCATCGCGCGCGCCCACGAAGTCTCCGCGCATCGACTGCAGCCGCGCCAAGCCGTTCAGCACCGCGACATCGAGCCTGCGGTTGCCGTCGACGCGCGTCTGGATCTCCTCGATCAGCACGAGACCGTCCCGCGCCGGTGTCGCGCCGTAGACGGCGACGGCGATCACGTACTGGAGGCACTCGACCTCCTGGTAGCGATCGCCCGCCGTTTGCGCGTGCATGGCTCCTTCCTCGAGATCCTCGAGCGCCCCGGCGAAGTCGCCTCCCCAGAACCGGAGCCTGCCACGCAAAGCAAGGGCCCGGGCGAGCCCTGCGTCGTCTCCGTGCTCGCCGAACGCGCGCATCGCGGCCTCCACCTCCGCGAGGGTCTCCTGCCGGCTCAGCTTCGCCGCGTGCAATCCGAGGTCGGCCAGGGTGAGCGACGCGTGCGCCGCCACCACGTCGTTTCCCGCCGTTGCCGCCGATTCGACCGCCTCGGTGAGCACGGCCTCCGCGCGTGTCATCTGGGCCGTCTCACGCAGGGCGCGGCCGAGGACCGGCAGAAGCGCGAGCCGCTCGGGATGATCAGCCGGAAGGAGCGCCGCAGCTCGCTCGAACAGGTTGGCCGCGGCGGGCGCGTCGCCGCGTGCGTTGGCACGGCGTCCGGAAGAGGCGAGGCGCGCCGCAGCCCGCTCGGCGAGGTCGACGGCCCTCTCGTCCGGCGGCCCGAGCTCGGCGAGCCAGCGGTACGCCTGCTCGAGGTGGTAGGCGACGATCTCCTCGAACTCCTCGCCCCTCCCGTCGAGCCAGCGGGCGAAGCGCTCGTGGAGGTCGGAGCGGAGCTCCTTGGGCAACCGCGCGTATGCCGCATCGCGGATGAGCGCGTGCCGGAAGCTGAACGTATCCGCGATTGCGTCGTGCGGCCGGATCAACTCGTTGCGCACGAGCGCGGCCAGGCGGACGCCGGACGGCCGTCGCCGGTCGGGCGACAGCTCGCCCAGAGCGTCCCACTCGAAGTCGTGGCCGATGACGGCGGCACACTCCAGGACGTGGCGCTCCGCCTCGGGCAGCGCATCGAGGCGGGCCTCGAGCAGCGCGTGGATCGTCGGCGGCACATGATCCGGGTCGCCACCGTCCGTCAGCATGGCGAGCAACTGCTCGACGAACAGCGGATTGCCCTCCGCGGTCTCCCGAATGCGCCCGCGGGCGCCCTCGTCGAGCGCAGAGCTGCCGAGCAGGTTCTCGATCAGCTGTTCGGACTCGAGCTCCGAGAGCGGCTCGAGCGTTATCGACTCGCCACCCCAGGCCGGCCGCTCGTCGAGGAGCTCGGGCCGAGCGAGGCAGAGCACCAGAACCGGCGCGTCGCGTGTCCAGTCCCCGAGATGCTGGATGAGATCGAGGAGCGTCGACTCGGCCCAGTGGATGTCCTCGACCACGAGCGCAAGCGACCGTTCGCGCGCACGCTGTTCGAGCGCCTTCCGTACCGACCAGAAGACCTCCTCGGGTGACCCGGCGGACAGCGCGACCTCGAGCTCGTCCTCGGCGCCCGCCTCGTGGAAGATCTCGACGATCGGCCAGTAGGTGATGCCCTCGCCGTACGGTAGGCACCGGCCCGTGAGGACGGTGGCCTCCCCGTCGACGACGGCGGAGAGCTCGCGGGCGAGCCGCGACTTGCCGATCCCCGGCGGCCCGAGGACCGTGAGCATGCGGCAGCGACGCGTTGATACCGCCTCGTCGAACGCCGACCGCACACGTGCGAGCTCCTTGTCCCGCCCGACGAGAGGGGCGTCGAGATGCCGCTCGAGCAGCGATGCCCCCTCGATGATCCCGAGCAGCCGGTAGGCGCTGACCGACTCACCCTTCCCCTTGAGGACGAGAGGCGCGGTCTTCTCCGCATCGATCGCCCCGCTTACGAGCCGGTAGGTCTGCTCGCCGATCAGGATCTCGCCGGGCTCGGCGGCCTGCTCGAGCCGTGCTGCGACGTTGACGGCGTCGCCCGTGACGAGTCGCTCCTGGGTTCCCGTGACGACCTCACCGGTGTTGACGCCCGTGCGCAGCTGGAGCGTGACGCCGTAGGAGCGCTCGAGCTCCGCGTTCAGCGACTCGAGCGCGTCGCGGAGGTCGACGGCGGCACGCAACGCGCGCAGGGCGTCGTCCTCGTGGACGACCGGAACGCCGAAGGCCGCCATCACCGCGTCGCCGATGAACTTCTCCACCGTGCCGCCGTGCCGCTCGAGGCACGCTCTCGCAACGTCGAAGTAGCGTGCCATCACGCGGCGGAACGACTCCGGGTCGAGCCGCTCGCCCAGCGCCGTCGAGCCGGTCACGTCCGCGAAGAGCACGGTGACGGTCTTGCGCACCTCACGACTGCTGGCGCCCTCGAGTCGGGTGCCACAGTCGCTGCAGAAGCGCGCGCCGTCGGAGTTCTCCCGACCGCAGGCAGGGCATGTCCGCACAGCCGAAGACTACGAGGGTTCCGGACGCCGCTCCAGCGGCGGCCTCAGCGAAGCGCGGTGCGGGTGGCGCCGCGCTTCGCGCGGTACACGATCGGCGAGCGAGCGAGGTACCCGACCGGGACGCTCCAGACGTGGACCAGCCGCGTGTACGGCCAGACGGCGTAGAGGAGCCACGCGATCGTGACGTGCGCCTGGAAGAGGAACGGCGCATTCACCATCAGGTCGCTCTTCGGCTGCAGCGTGAAGATGCTCCGGAACCACGGCGAGACCGTCTCGCGGTAGTTGTACTCGTCCACGAGCCCGCCGACGAAGGTGCACAGCATCCCGAGCAGGATCGTGACGAGGAGGAGCGGGTACATGACCCAGTCGCTCGAGAGCGTGGTCGCTCGGATGCGGTCGATCTTCAGGCGCCGGTAGACGAGCACCACGGCACCGAGGCAGAGGAGCAGGCCCGCCGCGCCGCCGAGGATCATCGCCATCCAGTGGTAGAAGTGCTCGGAGATCCCGATCGCGCTCGTCCACGACTCCGGGACGAGGATCCCGATCACGTGACCGCCGATCACGCCGAGCATCCCGAGGTGGAACGCGAAGCTGCCGACGAAGAGCAGACGCCGCTCGAGCAGCTGCGTCGAGCGCGCCGTCCACGTGTAGCCGTCGCGCCGGTAGCGCCAGATGTGGCCGACGACGAAGCTCGTCAGCGCGACGTACGGCAGCAGCGCCCAGAAGAACGTGTCGGCCCTGCTCATCGGTCAACCTTCGGTTGGACGCTCACGCGCCGACCTCCGCGAGCTCCGGCGCGCCGAAGGGCTCGAGCCCCACGAGCTCGGCCGGAGGGCCTTCCTCAGCGAGGCGTCGCGCCTCCTCGAGCTGCCGCGCGGTGGGTTGGGGCAGCGCGTGGCAGAGCGCGTCGACCACGCCGGCATGGAGGCTGCCGCGATCGTGGAGCGCGGCCCGGACGAGCTCGAGCGGCGCCCGGAGCGACGCGAGCAGCTCTGTCCCCTCCTCCGGACGCAGCGACGCGAACTCGAGCATCACGGGCAGGTAGTCCGGAAGCTCCGAGCCCTCGAACGGGTGGCCGGCCTCGGCGTAGCGCCGCTTCAGCCGCACGAGCTCGAGGCCGCGCTGCCGACGGTCGCCGTGGGTGTGGTACGTGAGATGGAGCCCGCAGCGGCGATCGAAGTCGAACGTCTCGACGTACGCCCGTCGCAGCGCGGCGAGCGGCGTCGTCGCGATCGCGTCGAGCACCGGCTCGAGCGTACGGCGCTCGTCGCGCGGCAGCTCCGCGGCAGCCTGGAGCAGCTCGGGGAGCGCATCGATCAGCTCCTCGTCCGGATACGCGAGCAGCACGGAGAGGAGCTTTGCGTTCACGTCGCCTTCCGGAAGTCGAGGAACGCAACGTTCGAGCCGCCCCCACCTCCGCCCCCTCCCACGGCCAGCGGCTCGGCGCCGAACGGGTCCTTCGTCTTCTCGAGCGCGCCGCAACTGCCCGGGCCGCCCTCGAAGTCGAGGCCACACGCGCCCTGGCGCGAATGCGGGTTGACGCCGATCTCGCCGTGGGTCTGGGGGATCACGTAGCGCTCGTCGTACTTCGCGATCGCGAGCAGTCGGAACATCGCGTCGATCTCGCGCGGCTCCATCCCCACCGCCGCCGCCAGCGCCGGATCCGGCTCGCCGCCGAGGTTTCTCTCGCGGGTCCACCCGCGCATCGCCGCGAGGCGGCGGAGCGACATGCGGACCGGCTCGGGGTCGCCCGCCGTGAGCAAGTTCGCGAGGTACTCGATCGGGATGCGGAGCTCCTCGATCGCGGGGAAGACGTCGTCGGGGTCGGCTTCCGAGCCCGGCCCCTCGACGAGGCTCATCACGGGCGAGAGCGGCGGCACGTACCAGACCATCGGCAGCGTCCGGTACTCCGGGTGGAGCGGGAGCGCGACGCGATGCTTCACCGCTAACGCGTACACCGGCGAGCGGCTCGCCGCGTCGAGCCAGTCCTCGGCGATCCCGTCACGCCGCGCCTGCTCGCGCACCTCGGGATCGTCCGGGTCGAGGAAGAGCGAGAGCTGCGCCGGGAGGAGGTCCTTCTCGTCCTCCACCGAGGCGGCCTCCTGCACCCGGTCCGCGTCGTAGAGGACGACACCGAGGTAGCGGATCTTGCCGACGCACGTCTCCGAGCAGATGGTCGGCTGGCCCGCCTCGATGCGCGGGTAGCAGAGCGTGCACTTCTCGGCCTTGCCGGTCGACCAGTTGAAGTAGACCTTCTTGTACGGGCAGCCGCTGACGCACATGCGCCACGAGCGGCACTGCTCCTGGTCGACGAGCACGATGCCGTCCTCGGCGCGCTTGTACATCGCACCCGACGGGCACGACGCGACGCACGAGGGGTTGAGGCAGTGCTCGCAGATCCGCGGGAGGTAGAACATGAAGGCCTTCTCGTACTCGAGCCGCACGTGCTCCTCGACGCCGTCTCTGAGGTTCGGGTCGAGGCGGGCACGCTCCGGCGCACCGGCGAGGTCGTCCTCCCAGTTCGGCCCCCACTGCAGATCGAGCGGGCGTCCCGTGATCTGGGACTCGGGCCGGGCGACCGGCTGGTGTTTCGACACCCCGGCCGTCGTCAGCGTCTCGTAGTCGTACGTCCAGGGCTCGTAGTAGTCGTCGAGCGTGGGCAGCTCGGGGTTGAAGAACAGCGTCGCGAGCTTGCGCAGGCGACCGCCTGCCCTGAGCCGCAGCTTGCCGCCCTTGAGCTCCCAGCCGCCCTTCCAGCGGTCCTGGTCCTCCCACTGCTTCGGGTAGCCGATCCCCGGCTTCGTCTCGACGTCGTTGAACCAGACGTACTCCGTGCCGCGGCGGTTCGTCCAGACGTTCTTGCAGGTGACCGAGCAGGTGTGGCACCCGATGCACTTGTCGAGGTTCATCACCATCGCGATCTGGGCACGAACCTGCATCAGTAGCGAGCCTCCCTCTGGAGCTTGCGCACGGCGACCATCTCGTCGCGCTGGGTGCCGCACGGGCCGAAGTAGTTGAAGCCGTACGAGAGCTGTGCGTATCCGCCGATCAGGTGCGTCGGCTTCATCGAGATGCGGGTGACGGAGTTGTCCGTGCCGCCGCGCGTCTCGGTGATCTCGGAGAGGGGGACGTTCACGTGCCTGTCCTGCGAGTGATACATGAGCCCGACGCCGGACGGCACCCGGTGCGAGACGACCGCCCGGGCGACGACGACGCCGTTGCGGTTGAACACCTCGACCCAGTCGTTGTCGGCAATCTCGATCTCACGCGCGTCCACGTCCGAGAGCCACACCACAGGCCCGCCGCGGAACAGCGTCAGCATGTGGAGGTTGTCCTGGAACTCCGAGTGGATCGACCACTTCGAGTGCGGGCTCAGCCAGCGGACGTGGAGCTCCTTGCGGCCCTCCTCGCCGGAGAGCTGCGCGCCGACCACGCCGAGGACGTTGAGCGGCGGCCGGTAGGTCGGCAGCCCCTCGCCGTACTCGAGCATCCAGGCGTGCTCGAGGTACAGGGACTGGCGGCCGGTGAGCGTTCGGAACGGCACGTCACGCTCGACGTTGATCGTGAACGGCGAGTAGCGCCGGTCGCGGGACTCCATGCCCGACCACTCGGGGGAGGCGATCACCTTGCGCGGCTGCACCTGCGTGTCGCCGAACGTGATCCGGACGTCCGCGTGCTCCTCGGCAATGTCGGCGAGCTTCGTGCCCGTTCGCTCCTCGAGCGAGCGGAACGCCTCGACCGCGAGCCGTCCGTTCGAAACGCCCGACAGAGCGAGGATCGCCTCGCACATGTGCACGTCGCGGGCGAGGCTCGGGCGGCCGTCGACCTCGCCGTTCGCCGCCCGCAGCTCGTCGAGCTCGACGGTCGGATGGAGCGCGACACCCTTCGCGGACGATCCGAGCTGCTCCGCGAGCGGGCCGAGCGACCGCCACTTCCGGTAGACGGCCGCGTAGTCGCGCTCGACCGGGACCAGCTTCGGCATGGTCTTGCCGGGGATGGGCTCGCACTCCCCCCGCTTCCAGTCGCGAACCTCGCCGAACGGCTGCGCCAGCTCCTCGGGGGTGTCGTGGAGCAGCGGGGAGGCCACGAGATCGGTCCGCGTGCCGAGATGCGTCTCGGCGAGCTCCGAGAACCGCTCCGCGATGTGACCGAAGATGTCGAAGTCGGTTCGCGCCTCCCAGGGCGGCGGTACGGCCTGGTTGAACGAGTGGACGAACGGATGCAGGTCGGTCGACGAGAGGTCGTGCTTCTCGTACCACGTCGCAGCCGGCAGGACGACGTCGGAATACAGCGCCGAGCCGTTCATGCGGAAGTCGATCGTCGTGAACAGGTCGAGCTTCCCGGTCGGGGCGTCCTCGTGCCAGACGACCTCGTTCGGCCGCTCGTCGGGCGCCGCATCGACGTTCCGCACCGCGGCGTCCTCGACACCGAGCAGGTGGCGGAGGAAGTACTCGTGGCCCTTGCTGGACGAGCCGAGCAGGTTCGCCCGCCAGAGCGTCAGCACGCGCGGGAAGTTCTCGGGCGCGTCCGGGTCCTCGGCCGCGAAGCGGAGCGTTCCGTCCTGCAGGCGGTCGATGACGTACGCAGGCAGCTCGACGCCCGCGTCGGACGCCTCACGCGCAAGATCGAGCGGGTTGCGGTCGAAGGTCGGGTACGAGGGCATCCACCCGAGCCGCGCCGCGAGCACATTGCAGTCGGCGACGTGCATTCCGGCGAGCGAGCCCTGTGCGAGCGGCGTCGAGAACACATCGGCGCGCGTGCGCTGGTAGCGGTACTGGTCGCTCGCGAGAAACCAGAACGGCGTCGTCGCCTGCTGGCGCGGCGGCCGGTTCCAGTCGAGCGCGAACGCGAGCGTCGACCAGCCGCTGATCGGGCGGACCTTCTCCTGGCCGACGTAGTGCGCCCAGCCCCCGCCGTTGACCCCCTGGCAGCCGCACAGCGTGACGAGCTGGAGGATCGCGCGATAGATCTGGTCGGAGTGGAACCAGTGATTGGTCCCGGCGCCGAGCATGATCATCGAGCGGCCCTGCGACCGCTCGGCGTTCCGCGCGAACTCCCGCGCGACGCGGGTCACGCGTCCCGCATCGACGCCCGTGATCGGCTCCTGCCAGGCGGGGGTGTACGGCTCGTCCGCGTCGTCGTAGCCCGACGGCCACGATCCGGGCAGCCCCTCGCGGCGGACGCCGAGCTGCGCGGCCATGAGGTCGAACACCGTCGTCACGAGCCGCCCGCCGATCCGCTTCGCCGGGACGCCTCGCCTGAGCACCTCGCCGCCCGCGCCCCCGACGTCGAGACGCGCGAGGTCCAGCTCGACGAGCTCGTCGTGGCGCCCGAGGAGCGTCAGGGCCGGGTCGACGCCATCGAGCGAGAGGTTCCACTTCCCCACGCCCTCGTCGCCCCAGCGGAAGCCGATCGAGCCGTTCGGGACGACGGTCTCGCCCGTCGCCGAGTCGACGAGCACCGTCTTCCAGTCCGCGTTCTCGCTCGCGTCGCCGAGATCGGAGGCGCGGAGGAAGCGGTCTGCGACGTAGGCCCCGTCACGCTCGCGCAGGGTGACGAGGAAGGGGAGGTCGGTCGTGCGCTTCACATACTCGTCGAACCAGGGCACGGTGCGCTCGACGTGAAACTCACGGAAGACGACGTGCGCCATGGCCATCGCCAGCGCGCCGTCGGTGCCTGCAGCCGCAGGCAGCCAGTGGTCGGCGAACTTCGTGTGCCCGGCGTAGTCGGGTGAGACGACTACCACCTTCTGGCCGCGATAGCGCGCCTCGACCATGAAATGCGCGTCGGGCGTGCGGGTCTGCGGGATGTTCGTCCCCCAGATGATGATGTAGCTCGCGTTCCACCAGTCCGCCGACTCGGGCACGTCGGTCTGGTCGCCCCAGATCTGCGGCGACGCCGGCGGCAGGTCGGCGTACCAGTCGTAGAAGCTCAGGCAGACGCCGCCGATCAACGAGAGGAAACGCATGCCGCTCGCGTGGGAGACCATCGACATCGCGGGGATCGGCGAGAAACCGGCGACCCGGTCCGGTCCGTACTTCTTCACGGTGTACACGTGCGCCGCCGAGATCATGTCGACGACGTCGTCCCAGCTCGCGCGCACGAACCCGCCCTTTCCGCGGATCGACTTGTAGGCGCGCGCCTTCTCCGGATCCTCGACGATCGAGCCCCAGGCCTCCACCGGGTCGCCGCTGTGCCTGGCGCGCGCCTCGCGGAACATCTCGAGCAGGACGCCGCGCACGTACGGATAGCGGACGCGAATCGGCGAGTAGATGTACCAGCTGAACGACGCGCCGCGCGGGCAGCCGCGCGGCTCGTACTCGGGAACGTCCGGCCCGTTCGTCGGGTAGTCGGTCTGCTGCGTCTCCCAGGCGACGATGCCGTCCTTGACGTGGATCTTCCACGAGCAGGAGCCGGTGCAGTTGACCCCGTGTGTCGAGCGGACGACCTTGTCGTGCTGCCAGCGCTCCCGGTAGAAGCGCTCCCACTCGCGACCGTCCTTCTGCAGCGCGCTCCACCCGTCCGCCGAGCCGCCTTCCTCGAAGTAGCGCGGCCGCGTGAGCAGGCTCAAGCCGTGACCTCGCTCGGCATCCGGGCGGCGCGGCGCATCGTCAGCGCGACCACGAGGCAGACGAGGGCGAACACGAGGAGTCCGATGAACCCGAGCGCATAGGTGTCGAAGTGATCTTTCACGATTCCCATGACCACCGGCGGGAAGAACCCGCCGATGCCGCCTGCCGCGCCCACGATGCCGGTAGCGGCCCCGGTCGCTTCCGGGAAGTCGAGCGGCACGGCCTTGAACACGGCGCCGTTCCCGAGGCCGAGGAACGCCGCCAGCGTGAGGCACGCGATCGTCACCGGGAGCCAGGTCGGATCCGACGAGATGTGCGCGAGCCACGCGGCGTCGAGACCCGCGCCGACGAAGGCGACCACGAGCACCGTGGCCGAGCCGATCCGGTCGGAGAGAAAGCCGCCGACGGGGCGGGCGAAGGTTGCGACCACGGTGAAGCCGGCGGCACGGAGCCCCGCGTTCGTCAGCGAGATGTCGAACCAGTCGCGGAGCAGCTTCGGCAGGAACACGGCCATCGCGACGAAGCCGCCGAAGGTGACGAAGTAGAGGAGCGCGAGGCGCCACAGCTTCCAGCCCGAGCGAAGCACCGCGCCGTAGTCGACGGCCGGCCCGCGAGGCGGGTCCTCGGCCATCGAGTAGAAGACCACGGCCGTCGCGACCAGCAGGATTGCCGCGACGATCCCGAGGGCCTCGCGTCCGAGCCAGTCCACGATCGCGGGCGCACTGAAGGCGGCGACCGCGGTGCCGATGTTCCCCATCCCGTACACGCCGAGAGCGAAGCCCTGCCGCTCCTTCGGGTACCAGCCTGCGACGAACGGGACGCCCACCGCGAACGACGAGCCGGCGATGCCGAGGAAGAAGCCGACGACGATCAGCGCCGCGTAGCCCTCGACGAAGCCGAAGATCGCAGCGGGGATCGCGGAGATCCCGAGCACGACCGGGAACATCACCCGGCCGCCGAGACGGTCGGTAAGTGCGCCCACCGGGATGCGCAGCAGAGACCCGAGGACGACGGGTACCGCCGTCAGCATCAGCGTGCGCGTGTTGGTGAGGTCGAGATCGTCCTGGAACCGCTTCGCGAGCGGCGCGATCAGGCTCCAGCCGACGAACGCGACGGCGAAGGCAAGTGTTGCGAGGACGAGGTTCCGGGTCGCGTTCGCTCGCTGCATCACCACGCCGATGCTATGCCGTTCGGCCGGAATCGGCGCACCGGAACGTCCGCCGCTCCACTCGGTAGGAACTACGGATCTTCGGCGTCGACGTCGGCCGGTGGCGGCTCCTCGTCCTCGGCGAGCCGCCGCTGGAGTACGGCGCGTGAGATCACACCGACGAGGCGGCCCTCGTCCACGACGGGCACGCGCTCGGCGTCCCGCTCCTCGATGAAGCGGAATGCGTCGTCGAGCGGCGTGTCCGCGTCGATCGTGTAGTACGGCGCCTCCGCGAGCTCGCCCACCTGCGTCGCAGACGGATCGCGTCCTTCCGCCACCACCCGTGCGACCAGGGTCTTGCGGGTGACGACGCCGACGAGCTCGCCATCGGGCCCGACGACGTAGACGGCGCGCACCTCGGCAGGCGTCAGCACCTCGCCGGCGTCGCGGGCGGATGCCGTCGCCGGCAGCGAGCGAGGATCCGCGATCATCGCGTCGCGGACGCGGGACGCCGGGTCCGAGCTCACGGGTAGAGCCCGCGGGCCTCGAGCGCCGTCGACACGTCGTGGATCCCGGCGACGAGTGCCGCTGTGCGCATCGGGATGGCCCGTTCGTGCGAGATCTCCCAGACGCGATCGAAGGCGTCGTTGAGCTTCTCGGCGAGCTTCGCGCGGATCTCGTCGCGACCCCAGAACAGCCGCCCGAGATCCTGAACCCACTCGAAGTACGAGACCGTCACGCCGCCGGCGTTCGTCAGCACGTCGGGGAGGATCGGAATGCCGCGCTCGAGGAGGACCGCATCGCCTTCGAGCGACGTGGGGCCGTTCGCTCCCTCGGCGATCATCCGGCAGCGGAGACGCGTGGCGTTGTCGCCATGGATCTGATCCTCGCGAGCGGCGAGCACCAGGATGTCGCACTCGAGCTCGAGCAGCTCCTCGCCGGAGACACGCGTGCCCGTGTCCCAGCCTTCGAGCGAGCCGTGCTCGCGGGCGTAGGCACTCATCGTCGGGATGTCGAGCCCGGCGGGGTCGTGTACCCCGCCGGAGACGTCGGAGACGCCGATCACGGTTGCGCCCCGGTCGACGAGCTCCTGCGCGGCGATGCCGCCCACGTTGCCGAAGCCCTGCACGACGCAGCGCTGCTCGGACAGGCGCCACTCGAGCCGTTCACAGGCGCGCGCGATCACCATCACGACGCCGGCGCCCGTCGCCTCGTGACGGAACACGGAGCCGCCGATCGCGATCGGCTTGCCGGTCACGATCTCGGGCACCGCGTGGCCACGCTGCATGGAGTAGGTGTCCATCATCCACGCCATCGTCTGCTCGTTCGTCGCCATGTCCGGCGCAGGGATGTCCTCCTGCGGCCCGATGAACGGCAGGAGCTCGGACGTGAACCGCCGCGTGAGGCGCTCGAGCTCGACGTGCGACATCTCGCGCGGGTTACAGCGGACGCCGCCCTTCGCGCCGCCATAGGGCAGGCGCAGCAGCGCGCACTTCCACGTCATCCAGACCGCCAGCGCTGCGCACTCGCCCAGCGACACCTCCGGGTCGTAGCGAACGCCGCCCTTCGTCGGGCCTAGCACGCTCGAGTGCTGCACCCGGTAGCCGGGGAAGACGACGCGCGAGCCGTCGTCGAGCTTGATCGGGCACGAGACGATGATCGACCGCTCCGGGTGGCGGAGCCGCTCTGCGATGCCCGGGTCGACGTTCGCGTGCGGGACGGCCTGGTCGAACTGCGCGATTGCCGTGCGGTAGAGCGGCGTGTCGAACTCTAGGTTGGCGAACGACGGGACGTGCTCTGTGCTCGCCATGGCGGCGTGAGTCTAGCCCGCGTACATGCCGGGGCTGGGAGTCGAACCCAGATGTCCCGAAGGACAGCCGGTTTTAAGCCGGCCGCGTCTGACCAGTTCCGCCACCCCGGCGCGTGGGAGCGAGGCTAGCTGCGACCGGGCAGGAGCGAGTCGGGCGGGAAGCGCTCGGGGCCCTGGAACTGGTACGCGTCGAAGAAGGCGGCGAACGCGGTCTCGTCGAACTCGGTGCACTTCGCGAGGTAGGCGGTTCCCTCGGCCGGCTTCGACGGATCGGGGACGACCCACGCCCCGAGCGCGATCTTGTCCCCGAGCGCCGGATACGGCGCGAGCACGGTCCCGCGCGAGTGGCCCTGCACGAAGCTCTTGAGCTCGTCGATCGTCGCCTGCGGGACGTCCTTGCCGTACTGCACGGCGATCGCGCCGTGCTCGAGGTTGTGGACCAGCTGGGCCTGGTACACCGGCTCGTCGTAGATCCCGTACACGACGGGGACCTCGTAGTGAGGGCCCGACGTCGGCGGGACGGTGTTCCACTTCGGCGAGGTGCCAGAGGGCGTCGTGATCGAGTGCACGCCTTGGAGCGACGGGGTCGCGCTCAGGGTGCAGCCCGCCTCCTCCAGGGCGGCGCGCGCATCTCCCCCGCCTCCCCCGCTCCCGCCGCCGAGCGTGAACGCGAGCGCGACGGCGGCGACCGCCACGACCGCGAGACCGCCGAGACCGAACAGGAGGAGATTCCGGCGGTCGTCGCCCTTCGAGGGCGGCGGCTTGCGCTTTCCCTGCGAACGCGGCTTCGGCGGCATGGACGCGGAAGGATAGCTGTGCCGGCCGCAGGCTCCGTCCGGCAGGGGCGCTACGGTCCCGTGCCCTCATGGTGATCGTCGCGCTCCTCATCGGGCTGGTCGTCGGCCTCGCTCTCGGTGCAGCCGGGGTGCGGCTGGCGCTCCGCCGGTCGTCCCTCCTCGAACGCGAGGCTCGCACCTTCGAGCGACGTGCCATCGAGGCGGAAGCGCAGCTCGACGCCGAGCGCGGCTCGCTCGACGAGCGGGTCGCGGGCGCGGTCCGAGCGGCGTCGGCCGCCGCGATGAAGGAGAGCTCCGGTGCGTTCCTCGACCTCGCGCAGACGAAGCTCGACGCCTACGTCGCGCCCCTGCGCGAGTCGCTCGGCAAGGTCGAGACCCAGGTGAGCGCGCTCGAGAGCGCTCGCCAGGAGGCGTACGGCTCGCTCACCGAAGCCGTCCGGAGCCTCCGCGAGGACCAGCTACGCCTCCGGAGCGAGACGAGCAACCTCGTCACGGCGCTCCGCGCCCCACACGTCCGGGGGCGCTGGGGCGAGATCCAGCTCAGGCGTGTGGTGGAGCTCGCCGGGATGGTCCAGCACTGCGACTTCGTCGAGCAGCCGACGACG
>Ga0070673_100000989_pt1 | contig 16131 bp, 11 predicted proteins | sample KBSM23metaG_FD_65342 | JGI IMG/M metagenome (GOLD analysis project Ga0070673, IMG submission 65342) | Miscanthus rhizosphere microbial communities from Kellogg Biological Station, Michigan, USA - KBS M2-3 metaG | ecosystem: Host-associated > Plants > Roots > Rhizosphere > Soil ... | reverse complement strand
CGTCTACGTGGTGTTCGGGCGCGTGAACTTCCGCGCCAACCGTCCGGTCGATCTGTCGTCGACGACAGATCGACCGGACGGTTGGCGCGGAAGTTCACGCGCCCGAACACCACGTAGACGCGTCCCCGTCCGAGCGTCGCGCCCGGCGCGCCCGCAATGATGTCGCCGTTGCCGTCGCCGTCGAGATCGACGCAGGCGACCGACGCGCCGAGGTGGTCGGTGCCCGTGCCGCCGTAGATGACCGTGGCGGGCGGGCTGCCCGCGAGGTCGACGGTCGCGTCGGGCGCCCAGCCGCCCCACACGATGTAGACGGCGCCCGTCGCGCCGGCGCCGAGGCCGTCGTCGCTCGGCGCGCCGATGACGATGTCCTGCGCGCCGTTGCCGTCGACGTCGCACACCGCGAGCGACGACATGTTGACGTCCGTCTTGGGGCCGAGAACGGCGACGTCGATCGCGGCGGTTCCAAGATCGGTGGTGCGCGTCTTGGCGCCGATCGGGCTCGTGTCCGTCACGAGGCGCAAGGCGATCGACGCCTCTCCGCCGGCGGCCAACGACGTCGCGATGCCGGCCGCGGACGCGATCAGATCGTCGGTGTTGAACGCCCGCGCGCTCGCGTTCATCTGCAGCGGCTGCTGGTTGTCGATGGTGATCCGGAAGGACGCGGGCGAGTGCGGGCGGGTGAACTCCGCGATCAGCTCCAGAGCGCCGTCACCGTCGAGGTCCTCCGTCGTGAAGCCGATGTTGTCGAGGCTGTCCCCTTCCATGGCGACGAAGCCGCCGCCGGCCGCGCTGATCGCGACCTTCAGTTTCTCCACCTTCATCTCCGCGAGGTCGACGGTCACCTTCAAGCCCGGCTTGGCCTCGTCGGAGCAGGCCGCCAGCGCCGCCGTCGCGGCGGCGAGCAGGACGAGGTTTCGTCGCAACCCCGTCATGGTCAGTGCCCCCCAACCGTCGCCGCGGGGAACACGGTCTCGTTACTCGGCCCGGGGCGCGTCTCGATGTACGTGACCGCTCCCGCGCCGACGGCCACCGCGCCGACGGCCGTCCAGAACCACCACTTCTGATACCAGCGCTGCGGTTCGCGACGCAGCTCGATCGGGATGGCGACCTGCAGCCGGAAGGGCAGCGTCGGCGATCCGCTCTCGGCCAGCACGCTCCCGTGCTCGTCGAGCGCGCGAACGTAGTAGTCGACGTGCGCGCCCGGCGACAGCGTCGGCGCGGGGACGGCCAGCGTCGCGGGCGGCGCCGCGCGCGTCGTCAGGTAGGCGCCCGTCTCGGCGGCGCGGTAGCCGAGCTCCAGCGTCGACACCATCTTTTCGGTGTCGCCCTCGACCTTGACGTCGATCTTCGCCTGCTGGTTCGCCGCCGCTTCGCCGAGCGGCGACTGCACCAGGCGCAGGCCGCCGGCCGCCGTCTTGCGCGCCGCCTCCAGCGCGGCGATCTCCTGGCCCTTCGGATCGGCGATCTCGATCGACGGCCGCAGCTCCACCGCGCGCTTGAAGTGCGCCTCGGCGGCGAGCGGGTCCCCCAGGCCGGCGGCGATGCGGCCGCGCAGCAGATAGCCTTCAGCCAGCAGCTCGCGCCCGTTCTCGGGTTCGCGCAGCAGCCGGTCGAGGACGCCGGCGGCGTCATTGAGCTGCCCGCTCGTGAACATCGTCTGCGCGAGCTGCAGGGCCTCGGCCCCCTTGGCCGCCGCGATCTTTCCCTGCCGATCGCGCGCCTCGGCGGCGTTGACAGCGGGCGTCAGCTCGGTGATGAACTGCTCGGCGTCGGGCCGCACCTTGGCGGTCGGCGCCTCGCGGACCACCGCCTCGTAGTAGTGGAGGGCGCGGCGACCGAGCTCGCTGCGCTGCTCGGCTTCCCACTGCTTCCGGTAGCACTGACCGAGGTTGAACAGGATCTCGGGCAGCTTCGCCAGCGCGTAGGCGCGCTCAAACTCGGCGATCGCGTCGGCGTATTTCCCGAGGTTGTACGCGGTATTCCCCCGCCCGAACGCCGCCTTTGCTTCGTCGCGTCGTGCGGCCGCCTGGTCGGGCGCCGGCCCCGCCCACGCCCGCCCGCCCGCTCCCGGCAGCGTCGACAATGCCGACAAGACCAACGTCGCCAGCACCGCTGTCGCGACGCTGGTCCCCGTCCTCCGCATCGCCGTCACGATACACGCGCACGCGCGTTCATGGAATATCCGCTTGCGTTGCTCGTTGACGGCAGCGTACCGTTTTTCGCGCCAGCGTCCGGATTTGGACGGGTGCTTCACGGAAGGGGACGGATTCGATGATCAGGCCCAGATTCTCTTGCGAAGGGAGCGGGCGCATCGCGTTCGCCCTCGCGCTCGCTGCCTTCTCGTTCGCCGGAACCGCGTGCACCCGCAGCAACGTCGCGCAAACCGACCCGCGGGATGCTTCGGTCACGTTCCAGTCGGCGGTCGTGACCCGACCCGCCACCTGGCACAACCTGTGGGGAAGCTGGCCGTTCAACCGCTACTACCACTCGATGGTCTACGACTCGAACCGCAAGGTCATGGTGATGTACGGCGGCCAGCAGGCGACGAACGGCCCGTACTGGGACGACACCTGGGAGTGGGACGGCGCGCGCGGCGTGTGGAACGAGAAGACGCCGGCGCCGAACGGCACCATGAACAGCAGCCCCGCCGAGCGCACGCAGCAGCTGATGGTCTACGACACCGTCCAGAAGAAGACGTTCTTGTTCTCGGGCTGGCAGCCGCAGGCGGGTTTCTACATCCCCGATCAGTGGGAGTGGGACGGCACGACTTCCACTTGGACCGAGCGCCTGGTCGCCGGCGCGCAGCCGGACCCACGCTACGGCGGAACGATGGTCTGGGACTCGGACCGCAACCGCGCGGTCCTGTTCGGCGGCTACTGTTCGAGCCTCTTGAACCCCAGCGCCCCGCCAGCGCGTTGCAACGACATCTGGGAGTGGGACGGCAGCGGCGCCGGCACCTGGACCAACCGGACGCCCGCCGGCACCAAGCCGTCGCCCCGCGATTACCACTCGGCGGTCTACGACGCGAGCCGCAAGCGGATGGTCGTGTTCGGCGGCCAGACGGGCACGGGCGCCGGTAGCTCGGGCACCTGGGTCGACGAGACGTGGGAGTGGGACGGCACGGGCACGACCGGCGTCTGGACCAAGGTGACGCCGGCGTCGGGCAACTCGATCCCTTACTACTCGAGCGGCATCCAGCTGGTCTACGACGCCGGCCGCAGCGTGGTCGTCGCCTACTACTACCAGGGGTATATGTGGGAGTACGACCCGGTCACGCCGAAGTGGGCGCAGATCACCACGACCAAGACCGACACGAGCCAGCCGCCCTACAACGGCTCGCAGCTCGTCTACGATCCGGACCGCGCGCAGATCGTCCTGTTCGCGGGCTACAGCGGTCAGACCCGGGATCTCTGGGAGCTCGACGGCACGGCGAAGACCTGGGTCAACCGATCGGACCCGTTCAACGGCCCCATCCAGCGCCAGTACCCGTCGCTCGCCTTCGACAGCAAGCGCGGCAAGGTGATGCTGTTCGGGGGCTACACGAGCTCGGACGGCCTGGTCAAGCAGGACACCTGGGAGTGGTCGGGCACCGACTCCGCCTGGTTGCCGCGCACCAACGCGAACGCCAAACCGCCGGGCCGCCAGCAGGGCGCGATGGTCTACGACAGCAAGCGCGACCAGCTGCTGCTCTGGGGCGGATCGGGCACCGGCGTCACCAACGACCTTTGGTCCTGGTCGCCGACGACACGCAACTGGACGATGGTGGCGGTCAACGGCGCGGCGCCGGCCAACTCCCCGAACGTGCCGATGTTCTACGACCCCGTTCGAGACAAGCTCGAGCTCTACATCAACTACTACACGTACTACGACTTCGACCTCACGACGAGCACGTGGACGAACCGCTACGACAGCAAGAACGCGCCTCCGTCGGCGTTCTACAGCCGCAGCTACGCCGAGGTCACGTACGACACCGATCGCAGCAAGATGCTGTTCGTCGCCGGATACGGGCTGCAGCCTGACGGGACGACGTCTGCCTACGACGCCGACGTCTGGGAATGGGACGCGAACACGAACATGTTCACGGAGCGCCGGCCGCCGACGACCGGGCCGAACCCGACCGGCCGCAACAACCACGTGGTCTCTTACGACTCCGCCCGCCGCGTCGTCGTGATGTTCGGCGGCAACGGCACGGTGACGGGCTTCACCGGCCTCCTGGACGACTCGTGGGAGTGGGACGGCATCACCGGCGTGTGGACCGAGACCACCCCGCCGGGCGTGAAGCCGCTGCCGCGCTACAACCACATCCAGATCTTCGACTCGCTCAAGGCGACGACGCTGGTGTTTGGCGGCTACGTTCAGGCCGACACCACCTACGGTCCGCAAGAGATCTGGGAGTACCTCGCCAACAGCTCGCCGCGGCCGAACGGGTCGGGCTGCTCCGCCGCCAGCGCGTCGAGCTGCATGTCGGGCAACTGCGTCGACGGTGTCTGCTGCGAGGTGCCCGCTGCGCAGTGCGCAGGCACCTGCATGGCCTGCAACGTCCCCGGCATGAACACCCTTGGCAAGTGCAGTCCGGTCCCGGTCGGCCAGGGCGACAGCACCTGCCCGAGCGACCAGGCCTGCGACGCCAACAAGCAGTGCAAGAAGCCGCTCGGACAGCAGTGCGGCGCATTCAACGAGTGCGCCAGCGGTCACTGCGCGGACGGCGTCTGCTGCAACACCGACTGCAACGAGACGTGCAAGGTCTGTAACCTGGCGACCAGCCGCGGCACCTGCTCGTTCGTCCCGACCGGCAACGAGGATCCGATCGGCGCGCCCGCCTGCATCTCGTCGGAGACGCAGGGGCGGTCGTGCGACGGCGCGGGCACCTGCCAGAACCTGGCGAAGACCAACGGCAAGCCGTGCACCGCGGGCGGGCAGTGTACGAGCGGCTTCTGCATCGACGGCGTCTGCTGCAACAGCCAGTGCGCCCAGAGCTGCTACCAGTGCGATCGCACCGGCCTCGTCGGGAGCTGCTACCCGGTCCTGGCCGGCGGGATCGATCACAGCGCGAGCACGCCCTGCGACATGGCGGGCCAGTCATGCAACGGCTCCGGCACCTGCACGATGGGCAAGAAGCCGAACGGCTCCGATTGCATGGCCGCCGCCGATTGCACAAGCAACTACTGCGTGGACGGAAAGTGCTGCGTCAGCGCCTGCACCGGCACCTGTCAGTCGTGCGGGGTGGCGGGCTCGCTCGGCGCCTGCGTCAACCTGCCGGCCGGTTCGCAGGACTCGAACTCGTCGCCGGCGTGCAACGCGGGCTCGTACTGCGACGCCATGGGCTCGTGCCAGACGGGCATGACGCCGAACGGGCTGAGGTGCACGGCCGCGTCGGAGTGCGGCTCGGGTTTCTGCGTCGACGGCGTCTGCTGCGTCAACGCCTGCACGGGCGCGTGCCAGACGTGCAACGGCGACACGCCCGGAACCTGCGGGTCGGAGCGGATCGGGTTCGCCGATCCCGCCTGTCCCGCCAATCAGTACTGCGACAGCATGGCGAAGTGCACGATGGGCAAGAAGCCCAACGGCGCGGTCTGCGCGAGCGACATCGAGTGCGGCTCCACCTACTGCATCGACGGCACCTGCTGCGAGAGCATCTGCACGGGCGACTGCCGCACCTGCGCCAATTCGACCGGAACGTGCCAGCTCGCGGCCGACGGGACCGATCCGCGGATGAAGTGCAAGGGCAGCGGCGTGGCCGTCTGCGGCGGGAAGTGCAACGGCGCAGGCGCATGCCGCTGGGCCGCGGCGGGGACCGCGTGCTCGACGGCGGGCTGCCAGAGCGACGGCTTCATCAAGGCCGCCGGCACCTGCGACGGCGCCGGCAACTGTCCGGCGACGATCACGACGGACTGCATGGGCTTCGCCTGCACCACGGATACGGCGACCGGCATGGCGAAGTGCCTGACGGACTGCACGACGGATCCGATGTGCACGCTGAAGAACTGGTGCGTGCCGGCCGGCACCGCCGACGCGGGCGCCAAGGCGATGTGCCCCTTGCGCCTGGACCTGGGGTTCGCCTGCCAGCGCAACTCGCAGTGCAGCTCGGGGACGTGCAGCGACGGCGTCTGCTGCGACAAGAACTGCGACAAGTGCGGCAGCTGCAACACGCCGGGCAAGGTGGGGACGTGCATCCCGATTCCTGCGGGCACCGATCCCGAGATGGAGTGCCAGAGCAACGCGAGCGATCCGATGAAGAAGTGCGCGGGCCTCTGCAACGGCCAGGCGGGGTGCCAGTATCCGCTCGCCGGGACGACCTGCGGGCTCTGCGCGGTCTGCGACGGCTCCGGCCTCTGTAACCAGCTGCCGCCGTCGAAGGACGATTCCGCCTGCGGGACGATCGAGTGCAACGCGCTGAACGTCACCTCGTGCAGGATCTACAGCGATCTGACGAGCAACCGCTGCGATTCCGTCGGCACCTGCAAGATGAAGAACACGGTCAAGGCCTGCACGGTCTTCACCGACAACTGCCCGACAGACGGCGGCACGCCCGGGACCGGCGGCAGCATCGGCACCGGCAGCGCCGGCAACGGCGGCGGTGGGCGCGGCGGCAACACGGGATCAGCGGGCAGCCCGGCGGGAACGGGCGGCGTCACGACGGCCGGGTCGGCCGGCAAGGACGGCGGCGCCGGCACGGGCGGCGGCAGCGGCGGCGGCTGCTGCGCGGTCGCCGGCCCTGGCACGCCGAACCCGCTGGTCGGGCTGCTGATCTTCGGGGCGACTCTGCTCACGCGACGACGTCGCAGGCGGTAGCCGCTGTCCAAGAACGAAGGAACCCACGACGCGACGATCGACCGGCGGCACGGCGGCGCCGCCGGTCCCGGCGATCTGCCCGAGGGGATGGAGGTCGGTGAGTACCGTGTCCTGCGCAAGATCGGCGAGGGCGGAATGGGGTCGGTGTATTCAGCCGTCCAGCCGGTGATCGGCAAGCGCGTCGCCATCAAGGTGCTGGCGCCGCACATCGCGCAGAACCCGGAGCTGGTGCGCCGGTTCGTGGACGAGGCGCGCGCCGTCAACAAGATCGGCCACCCGAACATCATCGACATCTTCTCGTTCGGGTGGCTGCCCGATCAGCGGCACTACTTCGCGATGGAGTTTCTCGACGGCCAGAGCCTGGCCGATCGCATGCGGCGCGGTCCGTTCCAGCCCGAGGAGGCGCGCCGGCTGTTGCGGCAGATCTGCCAGGCGCTGGAGGCCGCGCACCGGCAGGGGATCGTCCACCGCGATCTGAAGCCGGACAACATCTGGATCGTGCAGCCGCAGCATGGCGACTCGTACGCCAAGCTGCTCGACTTCGGCATCGCCAAGCTGATGGGCGACGCGGACGAGGGGCACCGCACGCAGACCGGCATCGTGATGGGGACGCCGGCGTACATGTCGCCCGAGCAGTGCCGCGGCGTGAACGTCGAGAAGGGCACGGACATCTACGCGCTGGGCATGATCCTGTACGAGATGTTCGCGGGGCGGCTGCCGTTCCAGGGCAGCTTCGCCGAGCTGATCACGCACCACCTGGTCACCGTCCCCGATCCGCCGTCGCGCCACGGGCCGGTGCCGCGCGCGCTGGAGCAGCTGATCATGCGCTGCCTGGACAAGGATCCGGCGCAGAGGCCGCAAACGGCGGAGGCGCTGGGGAAGGCGCTGGAGGCGGCGTTGCCGACGGCCGACGACCATGTCGCGACCGCGGCGGTGGTCCCGGTGGTGGCGCCGCAACCGGCGCCGCCAGCGCCGGCGTCCGTGTCCGAGGAACCGAAGGCCGACACGCTGGCGCCGCCGCCCGGGCGGACGGCGAGCAACCTGACGATGCAGCCGGCGCGGACGCGCGGGCCGCTGCTCTGGGTGGGCGGCGTGGTCGCCGGCGGGGCGATCGCGGTGGCGATCGTGCTCGGCGCGCGCCACGGCGGCGCCGACAAGAGCGCGCTGGTCACGGTCGCCGACGCGCAACCGCCGCCCGCGACGGTGGCCAGGCCGCTGCCCGGCCGCGCTCACGTCGTCGTGAAGGGCGCGGACCTCGCGCGCGTGCTGGTCGATGGGAAGGTGGTGGCGGCCGGGGTGCGGGAGGCGCGGGTCATCGATCTGGCGCCGGGCGAGCCGCACGCGCTGCGCGTCGAGGCGGTCGACCGGACGCCGCACGAGCGCTCGTTCACGGTCGCGGCCGGTGCCGAGGCTGAGCTGGAGGTGTCGCTGGCGCCGCCGGCGGCCCCACCCGAGGCGCACCCCGCGTCACCGCCGTCCCACGCGAAGCGGCACGACACGCCGGCCGCCGTGAAGACCGGCGGGCCGACGACGCCGCCCCCCGCCACGTCAAAACCGCGACACCGCGACGGCCTGGTCGGCGAGGACATCTTCGACGGTAAGTAGGCCCGGCCCGGGCGATTTCACGCAGCGCGCCTTGCCTTGTGCGTACGGCGCTGCTTTGATCGTGGGCATGCCGCGCGTGAGGCTCACCGCCGGGGCCTGGCTGGTCATCGCCGCCGCGTGGGCCGGCGTCCGCGCCGCGCCCGCGGTGGCCGCGCCGCCAGCGGGCGTCGCGCGCCCGGCGGCCTCGCGTCCCGCCGATACGGACGCGCGGCGCCGCGAAGAGATCGATGCGCTGCAAAGGCAGGATGCGGCCGAAGCTCTCAAGAAACACTTCAACATCGACGTCGACTGGCGCACGACCCCGCTGGACCGCCTGCTCGACATCCGGGCGCGCGCCGCCAAGGCGGCCGAGCTGCAGCAGCGGCTGGGGGTTTCGGTCGACTGGCAGCGGTACAGCTGGATCGAGCTGGAAGCCCTGCGACGCACGCTGATCAGCTTCGAGCGCTACCGCGACCAGCAGGAGGTCGTGCCCGCTGCGCGCGCGCAAGCCGAGCGGGCTCCGGTGGTTCCGCCGGCGCCGGGGAACGACACGCTGGTGCAGCCGACGTTCAAGGCACGGCCCCAGGCACGGGGCGGTCGGACGACGGATCCCGACGGCATCATTCGTCCGACGTTCGGCGGGCGCCTCGCAGTTCCCGCGGTGGCGGCCGACCCGGACGGGGTCATCCGGCCGACGTTCGCGGTACGGCCGCGCTGGTCGTCGTCTTTCGCCGCCGATCCCGACGGGTTGATCGCGCCGACCTTCGTCCCGTCTCGCCGCGTATCGAAGCTGGGCGACGCCGACGACCTGATCGACCCGACGCGAGCACAGGAGGGTCGCCCGGCGCCGGCCCGTTGGTGAGGCGAGGCGCCCCGCGCTAGAATCCCCGCGCTCCGATGGTCGGCAAGAAAATCAACAACTACGAGCTTCGCGAGCTCGTAGGCGACGGCGCGATGGGCGTCGTCTACCTGGCCGAGCATCCAATCCTGCGGCGCCGCGTGGCGGTCAAGCTGCTGAAGCGCCAGTACCTGGAGAGCCCCAGCCTGGTCACGCGCTTCGTCAACGAAGCGCGCGCCGCTGCCGCCATTCACCACCCGAACGTCATCGAGGTGATCGACGTCGGCCTGGTCGAAGAAGAGATCCCGTACATCATGATGGAGTACCTGGACGGCGAACCGCTGTCGCGCCGGCTGGCGCGCGAGCGGATGGGCGTCGGCAAGGCCGTCGACATCGCGATCCAGGCCGCCCGCGCGGTCGCGGCGTCGCACGCGATCGAGATCATCCACCGCGATCTCAAGCCCGAGAACCTGTTCCTGGTGCCGGACCCGATGTCGCCCGGCGGCGAGCGCGTCAAGGTGCTGGATTTCGGGATCGCGAAACTGCGCCCTGACTGGGCCGGCAGCGACGGTCCGAAGACCCGGACCGGCGTCATTTTCGGAACGCCCGCGTACATGTCGCCCGAGCAGTGCCGCGGCCTCAACGACGAGGTCGACGTGTCGACGGACATCTACGCGCTCGGCTGCATCCTGTTCGAGATGCTGTGCGGGCGCGCGCCGTACATCTCGCCGGGGTGGGGCGACGTCCTGATGATGCACATGAGCGACGAGATCCCGGTGGCGAGCGCCGAGAATTCGCGCGTGCCGCCGGCGATCGATCAGGTGATCCGGACGGCGCTGGCGAAGAAGAAGGCGGATCGCTACCCGAGCATGCGCGAGATGAACCGCGCGCTCGCGCAGTCGCGCAACGCGGTCCAGGACACGCCCGCGCCGCAAGTGCGGACCGATCCGCAGATCCCCGCCGTCGTGCTGGGAGCCGACGGAGAGGCGTCGTTTGGCGCGCCCGACACCGGCGCGGCGCGGGCCGCGAAGGACACGTTCGACAGCCAGCCCGGGCTGACGACGCGCCCGCGGCGGCGGATGCTGGTCATCGCGGGCGCCGTCGTGGTGGGCGGCGTTGCCGGCTTCATCGCGATCCGACACTCCGGCTCGACCACGCCGCGCGCGCAGGTCACGGCAACACCGGCGGTGGTTGCGCCACCAACCGTTGCGCAACCAGCTGCGGTGGCGCCACCGACGGCACGCGAGCCCGTCGCGCCGTCCAGCGCGGAGCCGGAGGCCGCCGCCGACGACGCGCGCCTGACGACCGCCAAGAACGCCGCGGACGGCACGCCGAAGATCAAGTCGACGACAATCAAGTCCGCGAAGTCGCATCACAAGTCGGCGCGCCGAAAAGATCCGGCCAAGTGGTAAGATTTCGGACGCCGGCGCACGCCGGATCCGAGCGATGTGGACGCAGAGGCGCTGGTTAACCGTCGTCACCGTGGCGGGTTCGATGCTGATCGGTGCGGCGAACGCCCGGGCGGCCGACACGCGCGAGGCGCGGGAGCGCGAGGCGCGCAAGGCGTGCTTCACCGGTAACGTCGACCGCGGCGTCGAGATCCTTGTCGATCTCTACGGCGAGACCGGGCACCCCAATTACATCTACAACCAGGCGCGCTGCTTCGAGCGCAACGGCAAGTACGACCAGGCGCTGCTCAGCTACGAGGACTACCTGCGCAAGGCGAAGGACCTCGGCGACGCGGAGCGCGCCCAGGTCGAGAAGTCGATCGCCGATCTGCGCCTGAAGATCGCGTCGCCGTCGGGGCCCGGCGACGCGGGCGAGACGGCGCCATCGCTGCTGGCGCCGGCGCTCGACGCGCCGGGGTCGACGCCCGAAGCCGGGAAACCGCCCGAGGTCCCGTTGGCTCCCCCGGCGGACGACAAGCCAACGGAAACGGGAGGGTGGCCGTGGCAGCGAACCACGGGCGTCGTGTCCCTGGTGGTCGCGGGCGGGACCCTCGCGCTGGGCGTGGCGGGCACCGTGCTGCGCCACGGGCGGGGTAACGATTTCAACGACGTCTGCACGCTGATCGACGGCCAGCCGATGCCGCGCCTCACCGGCACGGGCCCCGACTGCCGCGGGAAATACGACGCCGTCAATTCCGCGGAGCGCATGATGTGGATCGGTTACATCGGCGCCGGCGTGTTCGCCGCCGCGGGCACGACGCTGCTGCTGCTCGCGCCGCCGGTGCGGCACCAGCCGAATGTGTGGGCCAGCCGCTGCGCGCCCACGCTGGGGACCCCGGGCGTCACGTGCGGGTGGAGTTTCTGACCATGCGGGTTTCGGTCGGGGTCATCTTGCTGTCATGGCTCGCGGTGGCCTGTTCGCCGCTGCGAATGACGGAGCCCGAGACGGGGACCGGCGGCGACGCCGCGGGAGCGGCGGGGACCGGTGGGGGCGCGGCGGGGACCGGTGGCGGCGCGGCGGGGACCGGCGGCACCGCGACGGCGGGAACGAGCGGCGGTGGTACCGGCGGGACCGGCCGCGGCGGCAGCGCCGGGACAGCGGAACCTCCCGGCCTGATCGCGTACTGGCGCTTCAACGAAGGGTCGGGCACGACGGTCGCCGACAGCTCGGGCAACGGGCAGGCGCTGACGATCTCCTCGAACAGCCGCTGGAGTCAGACCGGCCACGAGGGAGCGACGTTCTCGTTCGACGGGGCGAGCGACGTCGCCGGCGTCACCCCGCAGGACGGCCAGAGGTTGTTCTCCTTCCCGACGATCCCGTTGACGTTGTCCGCCTGGGTGAAGCCGGACGCGGCCGCCGCGTCGCGCGAGTTCGCGACCATCGTGGCGCGCACGCACGAGGACTACGCGTTCCAGGACTTCTGGCTGGGCCTGGTGCATGGGCGGCCGAGCTGCACGATTCACTCGCCGTACCAGGAAGGGCCCGCCGCGAGCGCCGTCCTCCCCACCACCAGCTGGACGCACGTCGCGTGCAAGTACGGCCTGGACGGCGTCGTCACGCTGTTCGTGAACGGCGGTTACGCCGCCTCGGGCAACTCGAGCGAGAACCTGGGTCCGATCCCGACCGCGATCCTGGTGGGCGCGTCGGAGACGATGCAGCCCAGCGTGCTCGACCAGTTCTTCCCCGGCGCGATCGACGACGTGCGGATCTACAACCGGCAGCTCACCAACACGGAAGTGCAGTCCATCGCGCGCTGACCGTTCAGCGATCCATCAGTGCAGGCCGCGGAAGCAGGCGTCGATCAAGTACTGGCAGTAGGTGATCATCAGCCCGGTGAAGACACCGATTCCGATCAGCTTGGCCGCGAAGACCACCGTTTCGTGAACCCGACCACCGCGACTCGTGACGACGTGAGCCATTTCCCCTCCCGATGCGGCCACTCTAAGGCCGCACCGGTTAACGTCGTGTTTCGGCCACGAAAGGTGTTCGTAACTCTCACGCGAGCGCGCGGCTGACCAGCGCCTCGATCTTCGCCTTCGGCGCGGCGCCCACGATCTGGCCGATCACCTGGCCCCCCTTGAACAGCAGCAGCGTCGGCATCGCGCGGACGTCCAGGCGCGCCACCAGCTCTGTGTTCGAGTCGGTGTCGCACTTCCCGACGGCCACGCGGCCGGCGTAGTCGCGCGCGATCGCCGCGACGTGCGGCGCGATCGCCCGGCAGGGAGCGCACCAGGCGGCGGTGAAGTCGATCAGGATCGGCAGCGGCTCCTTGAGCAGCGTGTCGAAGTTCTTGTCGGTGATCTCCAGCAGGTCGTTTGAAGGCATTATCTCGCTCCCTTTCATCTCGTCATGCACGAAAGCAGGTTGACCTTGGCGCGGTGGAGCAGCACAGCGACGTGGCCCGGCGTGATGCCCAGCGCGTGCGCGACGTCCTCGCCCGGGACCTCGTCCAGCATGCGCAGCGTGACGACCGCGCGCTGGACGTCGGCCAGCGTCTGCACGCAGCGGTGCAGGCGAATCTGATCTTCGGCGGCGGCGATCAGCTCGTCCGCGCCGGCCGCCGCGGCCGGTAGCCCCGCGATCATGTCCGGATCCCCGTCGTGAGGTCGAGCGCTCGCGTGCAGGCGGCGGCGGTTTCGCGCCACGTTGCGCGTCAACGTGATCAGCAGCCGGCGCGACTCGTCGCCCGCGTCGATCAGCGGATGGGCGGAGGGCAGGGTCAGGAAGGTCTGGAAGGCGTCCTGGACCGCGTCGAACGCGTCCTCGGCGGTCAGCCCCTCGGCGCGCGCCACCCCGGCCAGCTCGCGCCGGTGCTGGTGGACCAGCTGGCCGACCCAGCCCAGAAAGGCCGCGCTGTCGGCGTCGGCGCAGTTGCATCCCGCTGGCTTGCGAAGGCTGGGAGCCGGCTGGGTTTCGGTGGCCATGAGCTGAAGGGGTAGATGCCCCGTTGCCCAGAAAGGTGCCGAGGGCCGGCGGGATTACAGGGGGACCGCAATTTTCTGACCGCGTTTTTGCCTGACGCTGCGCGCACGAGTTTGGGGTCGGGGGGCAGTGGTGCTAGCGTTTTCGGCCTGACTCTCCGGACCGAGCTCTCCCTGGTGCTGTCGTCGCTGCTGGCGCTGTCGATCGGCCTGGCGGGCGGGACGGCCATCTATCAGTCGGCGCGCAGCATGCGCCGCGAGCTGACCACCGAGCACCAGCTGTTCGCGGAGAACCGGGCGTTCGCCCTTCGCGACAACTTCGAAATTCTCGAGGACGAGCTGAAGCGGCTGGCGCTGCTGCCGACCATGAACGCGGGCGACAACGACTTCCTGCAGGAAGAAAAGGTCCTGGCCGGCGCGCACGAGAACTCGGTCCTCTACAACACCGCCGTGTTGTTGCTGACCGCCGACGGCACCTGCGTCCGTTCCGTGCCGGATCGGCCCGAATTCCGCGGCCAGGCGTTCGGCGAGCGACCCTGGTTCACGGCGGCGCGCGGCGGCGCGCCCGGGCCGTTGTTCCGCGTCACCGACGAGCCGGGGCTGGGCCGGACCCTGAAGATCGTGCAGCCGCTGGTGCGCGACAAGAAGTTCGCCGGCGCGCTGGTCGGTGTCATCGCGCTCGCGGAGGACAACCTGATCGCGCCCGCCCTGCACGAGAACCTGCCGCGCGACACCGACGCGGTGCTGGTCGATTCCAGCGGGCAGATCATCTACCCGCCCGATCGCGAGCGCGCCGCCGAGGGCTCGGGCTGGGCCGCGGCCATCGCCGCAGCCGCGCGCGGCACCAGCGGAACACTGACCGCGGAGGCGAACGGGCAGCGGACCCTGTTCGCGTTCTCGCCCGTGCACGCGGCCACGCCCTACGCGGTGGTGTTCGCCCGGCCCTGGCGGACCTTGACGGCGAACCTGGAACAGCAGGGCCTCGTGCTCGGGGGCATCTTGCTGTTCGGGCTGATCCTGGCGTCGATCGCCGGCGTCCTGCTGGCGGGATACCTGGCGCGCCCGCTGCAGGCGCTCGCGAGCGGCGCGACCCGCATCGCCCGCGGCGAGCCGGTGCCCGAGGCGGAGCGGCCGGCGGGCGGCACCGAGGAGATCGCGGCGCTGCGAGGCGCGTTCTCCGACATGGAGAAGTCGATCCGCCAGCGCGATCAGGAGCTGCGCGACGGCGCCGCGCTCCTGGAGCAGCGCGTGCGCGACCGGACCGCCGAGCTGCTGGCGACGCAGGCGGCGCTGGTCGACGCCGAACGGTTCGCGGCGATGGGCAAGACGTCCGCGGCGATCGCGCACGAGCTGAAGAACTCGCTGAACGGTCTGGGCATGGCGGTGGAGCTGATCGCGCATGAGCCCGGCAACGAGGCGCGGGTCGCGCGCCTGCGCCCCCAGGTCTCCGCCGAGATCGCGCGCCTGCGGGACGTGGTCGATTCGCTGCTGTCGTTCTCGCGCTCGCCGCGAATCGATCGCGCGCCGACCGATCTCGCGGGCGTGGTCTCGCGCGCGATCGGCACCGTGTCCGAGCTGGCGAGCGAACGCGGCGTGGCCGTATCGGTGCACGCGCCGTCGGCGCTGCGCGCGCGCTGTGACGCGCACAAGGTCCAGGGCGTGGTCGTGAACCTGGTCAAGAACGCGATCGAGGCCGGCAAGCGCGTCGAGGTCACGCTGCGCAGCGCGGACGGCGAGGCGATCATCGAGGTCGCGGACAACGGACCGGGTCTGTCGGCCGAGGCGCGCGACCACCTGTTCGAGCCGTTCTTCACCACCAAGCCCAACGGCACCGGGCTGGGGTTGCCGACCTCGCGGCGTTTCATCGAGGCGCACGGCGGCGTCATCGAGGCGGCGCGGTCGGCCGCGCTGGGCGGGGCGCTGTTCCGGCTGCGGCTGCCGATCGAGATCGCCGACGCACCCGCGGCGCCGGCTCCGGAGGCGCCGCACCCATGAAGCCCAGCGTTCTGGTCATCGACGACGAGAAGACGTTCCGCATCGTCGCTGAGGAGGCGCTGGCGGCCGAGGGCTTCGTCGTCACCACCCACGCGACGGGGCAGGCGGGTCTGGCGGCCTGGCAGCGCGACCCGTTCGATCTGGTGATCCTCGATCGCCACCTGCCCGACACCGACGGCATCGCGGTGCTGGAAGTGATGGCGCGCGAGGCGCGAGAACGCGGGATGGACACGCTGATCGTGATCGCGACGGCGTACGCCGACGTCACCAGCGCGGTGCAGGCGTTGAAGCTGGGCGCGTTCGACTACCTGTCGAAGCCGCTGCAGCTCCCCGATCTGGTCGTCACCATGCGCAAGGCGCTGGAGGCGAAGCGGCTGCGCGCGCAGGTCCGCCAGCTGACCGGCCGGGCGCAGGCGGCGATGGGCGACTTCGTGGCGGGCCCGTCGGCGGCGATGCAGAAGGTGATCGGGATGGTGGACAAGGTCGCCGAAGCGACCGACACGACGGTCCTGATCCAGGGCGAATCGGGCACCGGCAAGGAGCTGATCGCGG
>Ga0070673_100000987_pt1 | contig 16156 bp, 15 predicted proteins | sample KBSM23metaG_FD_65342 | JGI IMG/M metagenome (GOLD analysis project Ga0070673, IMG submission 65342) | Miscanthus rhizosphere microbial communities from Kellogg Biological Station, Michigan, USA - KBS M2-3 metaG | ecosystem: Host-associated > Plants > Roots > Rhizosphere > Soil ... | reverse complement strand
CGAGCGGGTCGACCTGAGCGACGCCGCCGACAGGCGGGTCGGGACCTACTCGGGAGGCATGCAGCGCCGGCTCGACCTCGCCGCGGCGCTCGTGCACGAGCCGCGCGTGCTCTTCCTCGACGAGCCGACCACCGGCCTCGACCCGGTCAGCCGCAAGACGATCTGGGAGGAGGTGCGCGCCCTCAACGACGAGGGCACGACGGTGTTCCTCACGACCCAGTACCTCGAGGAGGCCGACCAGCTCGCCGACAACGTCGCGATCATCGACCGCGGCGCGATCGTCGCCGAAGGCTCTCCCGAGGCGCTCAAGGCGCAGATCGGCAACCCCCACATCCAGCTGCAGCTCGCCGAGGGCTCGATCGCCAAGGCCGAGGAGGCGGTCGCCGGAGTCGGCAAGCTGCTGCCTCCGCGTGACGCCAGGACGGTCCTGGTCGAGGTCGAGAACGGCGCCGCCGACATACCGAAGGTCGTCCGGGCCCTGGACGAGGCCGGCGTCGCGGTCGGCGCGCTCGAGCTGGTGAAGCCGACCCTCGACGACGTCTTCGTCGCCAAGACAGGACATCACCTGGAGAAGGACGAGGAGCCCGGGGCGGCGCCTGAGGCGGTCGAGGCTTGAGCGAGCTGGCGACGAACCTGCGGGTCGTCCAGGCGCTCGGCATGCGCTCGATCAAGCAGACGTTCCGCCGGCCGCAGCTGATGGCGCCGATCGTCGTCTTCCCGACCCTGCTGCTGGCGATCCAGACCGGCGGCGCCGGCGGCGCCGTCAACCTGCCGGGCTTCCCCCCGGTCCACAGCTTCCTCCAGTTCATGCTCGCCGGGGCGATGATGCAGTCGCTGATGCTTGCCGGCAACAGTGGCGGCATCGCGCTGGCGGTGGACATCGAGATGGGCTTCACCGACCGCCTCTTCTCGGCACCCATCCCCCGCTACACGATCGTGCTCGGCCGCCTCGCCGGAACCGCGGCGCTGGGCCTGCTCTCCGCGCTCTGGTTCCTCGCCATCGGGCTGATCTTCGGGGCGACGATCCACAGCGGAGTGGTCGGCGCGGCGATCGCCGTCGGCCTGGTCACCGCGACGGCGATGGCCGTCGGCGGGATCGGCGCCGCGATCGCCCTGCGGACCGGCAGCGCCAGCGTCGTCCAGGGCCTCTTCCCCCTCGTCCTCGTGGTCCTCTTCCTCTCCTCGGCCTTCTTTCCCAACGCGCTGATGATCCAGCCGGCCAAGGCGATCGCCGAATACAACCCGCTCAGCTTCGTCGTCGAGGGCGTCCGCGGACCGATCGTCTCCGGCATCGACCCCACCGAGCTGCTGGAGGCGGTGCTGGCGATCCTCGGCATCGTCGTGCTCGGCCTCGTGCTCAGCGCCCGTGCCCTGCGACACCGGCTCAGGGTGGGCTGATGGAGACCGCGGCGACGCTGCCCGGCTGGCGCGCGAACCTGGCGACGATCGCGGCGCTGATGGCGCGGGCCAAGAACGAGCTGCTGCGCGTCCCGGGCGCGGCGATCCCCGGCGTGCTGGCGCCGACGATCTTCTTCCTCGGCCTCAACGGGGTCTTCGGCGCCCTCACCCACCTGCGGGGCTTCACCACCGGCACCTACGAGAGCTTCATCGTCCCCGTCAGCATGCTGCAGGGCGCCGGCTTCACCGGCGCGGCCGCGGGCGTCAACCTCGCCCGCGACATGGAGCAGGGCTGGACGGACCGGCTGCTCGTCTCCCCCGCGCCGCGCTGGGTCCTGCTCGCCGGCACGGTGCTCGCCGCCAGCGCCCGGGCGCTGATCCCGGCGACCTTCGTGTTCGTCATCGCCCTGCTGCTCGGCGCCGGCTGGCCGGGCTTGGACGGCATCCTCATCGCCTACGCCATGGTCGCCGCGATGGCGGCGGTCGCCGCCTGCTGGGGATCCGCCCTGGCGCTGCGCTTCAAGAGCCAGTCGGCCGCGCCGCTGATGCAGGCCGGGATGATGGCGCTGATCCTGACCACGACCGCCTACGCGCCGCTGGCTCTCCTGCAGCCGTGGATGCGCAGCGTCGCCGAAGTCAATCCCGTGACGCAGGTGATCGACGCCGCCCGCCAGGGCTTCGTCGGCGCCGTCAGCTGGGCCGAAACCTGGCCGGGGGTCGTCGCCCTGCTGGGACTGCTCGTCCTCCTCGGCGCCTGGGCGCTGCGCGAAATGCGCCGCACGGCGGCTTGAACGCGCTGGCCCTCGCAGAGCAAGTCCTGCATCGGAGCTGGGTCGAAGGTGAGCGCGACGGCGTGCCCTACGCCTACACGCGCCCGAGCCCGAGTCGCTACCCGTGGCAGTGGTACTGGGACTCGTGCTTCGCGGCGATCGTCTGGCGCCGGTTCGCGCCGGAGCGGGCCCGAGCCGAGCTCGAGACGCTGCTCGCCGCCCAGCGCGAGGACGGCTTCGTCGGCCACACGATCTTCTGGGAGCGCCCCGTCTCCCTCTCCAGGCTCCCCTTCTACAACGTCGCCTCGCGCGCGGCGTTCCAGACCTCGACCATCCAGCCGCCGCTGCTTGCCTGGGCCTGGCAGCTGGCCGTGGGCGATCCCACCGCGGAGCCGCGGATCGCCGCCCAAGTCGACTGGCTGGCGGCACAGCGGGACCTCGAGGGCGACGGCCTGCTCTGGATCGTCCAGCCCGACGAGTCGGGCCTCGACGCCTCGCCCAAGTTCGACGCCGTCTGGGGCTGGCGCACCGGCGCGCGCGCCGGCTTCCCGCTGCTCGTGCACCGCAACCGCCAACTCGGCTTCGACGCCCGCCGCATCCGCGACCGCGGCGGGCCCGTGCTCTGCGAGACCGTCGTCAACACGCTCTGGTCGCTCTCCCTGCAGGCGCTGGGCCGGCCGTCGCCCACCCCCGCTCTGGTCGCGCGCCTCTGGGACGAGGGACGCGGCCTCTTCCTCGACGAGGCCCAGCCGGGCGGGAGGAGGCCGGGGGTCGTCACCTGGGCGGCGCTGGCACCCCTCGCCCTGCCCGACCTGCCGGAGGAGATCGGCCGCCGCATGGTCGAGGAGCACCTGCTGGACCCGGGCGAGTTCCTCACCCCCGTCGCCCCGCCGTCGGTCTCGGCAGCGGAGCCCAGCTACGAGCCGGGCGGCAGCCGGGGACCGGTACGCCGCTACTGGCGCGGGCCGACCTGGGTCAACGCCGCCTGGCTGCTCTGGCTCGGGCTGCGCCGTCTGGGCTACGACGAGGCGGCGGAGCGCATGGCCCGCGGCGTCGTCGGCGCCGCCGAGCGGGAAGGCCTGCGCGAGTACTACGACCCGCGGACCGGCGCCGGCCTCGGCGCCCGCGACTTCGCCTGGTCCGCGCTCGTCGCCGAGCTGGCGGACCCGGAATAGCGGCCCTATTTGTATCTATAGGTAATACGACCCCGGTCGAGGTCGTAAGGCGAGAGCTCGATCTTCACCCGGTCGCCCGGGAGGATGCGGATGTAGTGGCGGCGCATCTTGCCGGAGATGTGGCCGAGGACATCGTGGCCGTTGTCGAGCTTGACGCGGAACATCGTGTTGGGGAGGGCCTCGGTGATCTCGCCCTCCATCTCGATCTTCTCCTCTTTCCCCATGCGGCGGGGAGCGTATCGGACCCTTCGGAGAACCCGCTAACCGCGCAGCGAGCGGGCCAACGCGATCGCCTCGTCCCGCGTGGCGATCTCGCCCGCGTACTGCGCCGCCTCCAGCTCCTGCAGGAGCTCGCCGAGCTCCGGGCCCTCCTCCACGCCCAGCTCGGCCGCCAGCTCGGCCGCCAGCTCGTCGCCGCGCAGCAGCGGCCGCGGCGGCCCGTCGCGGCGCCAGTCGAGCGTCGCCGCCAGCATCTCGCGGGCCAGCCGCAGGTGCGCCTCGATCGCCTCCTCGGTGGCGAACGGCCCCGAGCCCCGCGCCGAGAGGCGATCGGCGACCGTCAGCAGGGTCACGTCGGGGCCGACCGGCTCCGTCGCCCGCAGGTACTCGTGGATGCGCCGCGGCGGCAGGGGCGCCTCGTGGACCATGAAGCCGAGCCGCAGGTGGTGCAGGGTGAGCCCCTGCAGATGCCTGGTCAGAACGCGGCTCGCGCGCAGGCGCGAGCAGATCGCGGCGACGATCTCCGCCCCGTCGCGATCGTGGCCGACGAAGGTGACGTAGCCGTCCCGTTCCGCGCGGGTCGCGGGCTTGCCGATGTCGTGCAGCAGGGCGCCGAAGCGCAGCGCGGTGCCGCGGCTCATCTCGTCGGCGAGCGGCTCGGCGAGCAGCGAAGTCAGCTCCGGGGAGCGCTCGCCGCCGAAGCGCTCGAGGTCGGCCTCGACCTCGAGCGTGCGCTCGAGCACCGCCATCGTGTGGCCGTGGACGTCGAGGTGGTGGTTGGGGCCCTGCTCGACGCCACGCAGCCCCTCCAGCTCGGGGAGCACGACGGCGGTGAGGCCGAGCTCGTCGAGCAGGGCCATGCCGCGCAGCGGGTTGGGGCCGCCGACGAGCTGGCGCAGCTCGGCGAGCTGTCGCTCGCCGGCGGGCTCCGCGGCGTGAGGGGCTTCCGAGCGCGCCAGCGCCACCGTCTCCGGGTCGATCTCCAGCTCCAGCTCGGCGGCGAGCCGGGCCGCGCGCAGCAGCCGCAGCGGGTCGGCCCTGAAGCTGTGCTCGCTGACCGCCCTCAGCACCCCTCGCTCGAGGTCGGCCAGCCCGCCGTGGGGGTCGATCGCCTCACCCCCGGCAAGTGGAACGGCGACGGCGCCGACGGTGAAGTCCCGCTCGCCCAGGTCGGCCTCGATCGTCGGCCCGCGCAGCGCAGTCGCGTCCACCTGCCAGCTGCCGTCGGCCGCCACGGCCCTCCAGGTGGCGAACTCGGCCGAAAGCTCGAAAGCATGGCCGTCCCCCTGGCGGGCGACCGCCTTTGCGATCGCCGACGGATCGGCGGTGACCGCCAGGTCGAGGTCGTCGACCGGCCGGCCGAGGGCGGCGTCGCGCACGGCGCCGCCCGCGATCCAGACGCCCTCGCCCTCGCCCAGGGCCCCGCGCGCCAGGCCAACCACGGCGGCCGCGACCAGCCGCTCGGGAACCGTCATGCCGCTTCCCGCGGGACCCTGGCCGAGATCCCGCAGGCGATCTCGTAGTTGATCGTGCCGAGGCGGCCGGCGAGCTCCTCGGCGAGGATCGTCTCCGAGCCCTGCGAGCCGATCAGCACCGCCTCGTCGCCGGGCTCCACATCGGTCTCGGCGCCGAGGTCGACGGTGACGTTGTCCATCGAGACGGTCCCCACCAGTGGATGCCGCCGTCCCCGGACCAGGACCTCGGCGTTGTTGGAGAGCCCGCGCCGGACCCCGTCCCCGTAGCCGAGGGGCAGCACCCCCACCCAGGTCGCGGCGGGCGCGCGCCACGTCCGCCCGTAGCCGGCGCTGTCGCCGGGGTCGAAGCGCTTCACGTCGGCGACGTAGGAATGCAGCGACATCGCCGGCACGAGGCCGCGCTCGGCGGGATCGCCCTGGAAGGGATCGAGGCCGTAGACGGCGACGCCGCAACGGGCCATGTCGAAATGCGACGCCGGGTCGCGAAACACCGCGGCGCTGTTGGCCGCGTGGACGAGCACTCCGGGGAACTCCGCCCTCACGGCGTCCGCGACGGCCGAGAACCGCCGCAGCTGCTCGTCGAAGAAATCCGACTCGGGTTCGTCCGCCGTGGCGAAGTGCGTCCACACCCCGGCGAGCTCCAGCTCGGGCTCGGCATCGCAGGCGCGAGCCAGGGCGAGCACCTCCTCGGCGTCGGCATTCCCCAGGCGTCCCATGCCGCTGTCGTGCTTGACGTGGACGCGGACCGGCCGGCCCTGGGCGCGACCGCGCGCGCTCGCCAGCTGGCGGAAGCCGTCGCGCCAGACCGCCACCTCGGAGCCGGCGGCGAGCGCCGCGTCGAGATCCTCGGGAGTGAGCGCGCCCATGGTGAGAAGCGGCACCTGAGGGAAGCGACGGCCGACCTGCGCCGCCTCCGTGCCGGTCGCGACGGCCAGGCGCGCCGCGCCGCCCGCCAGGGCCGCGTCCGCGCAGGCGTCGGCGCCATGGCCGTAGCCGTCGGCCTTGACCACCGCGCAGAGCTCGGCGCCGTCGGCCAACTCCGAGCGCAGCCGGGCGCAGTTGCTCCTCACCGCCCCGGCGTCGATTCGGGCGACCGCCCGCGCCATCGCTACCCCGAGACGAGCGCCGCGAGCGCGTCGGCCCGCGTCACCAACCCCGCGAGGCGCCCCTCGCCGTCGACCACGGGCAGGTGGTTGTGGTGCTTCTCCGCGATCGTCTTGGCGACGAGCTCCGCGTCGTCGTGGTCGCGCACGACCACCGGGTCGGTGGTCATCAGCTCCGACACCTTCGTCGCGAAGGCCTTCTCGAGGCGCTCCTCGAAACCCTTCATCGAGCCGACGAAGACGATGCCCCCCATGATGTTGAGGTAGTGCGGCAGGTGGAGGTCGGCTTCCTCGTCGCCGATCACGAGGTCCGACTCGCTGACGATCCCGACCACCCGGCGCTCGCCGTCGACCACGGGGATCGCGCCCAGGTCGGTCTTGGCGAGCAGCTCGATCGCCGCCCGCGCGTCGGCGTCGGGTGAGATCGCCGGCACGTCGGCGTCCATGATCTCTCCGGCGGTCTTGCCCATCAGGGATCCGAGGTTATTCGACCGGCACGTCGACACGCAGACCCGCCGGGATCGACTCGATCGCGTCGCTGGCGATGACCGACTCCGCGGAGCCGATCCTGCGGGCGGCGTCACGGCCGGCGCGGGCATGGGCGAGGACGCCGGCGCAAGCGGCGGCGAAGGGTTCGAGCCCGCGCGCGAGCAGCGCCGCGACGATGCCGGAGAGGACGTCGCCGGTACCGGCGGTCGCCAGCGCCGGCGCGGACAGCGTGTTGACCGCGACCCGCTCGCCGTCGGTGACGATCGAGTCCTCGCCCTTGAGCACCGCCACCGCGCCCGCCGCCCGCGCCAGCTCCCGCGCGGCTTCCAGGCGATGCGCGCTCACCTCCTCCGCCGTGCGGCCGAGGAGCCGGCCGGCCTCGCCGGCGTGGGGCGTGAGGACCGTCGGCGCTCGCCGGGCGGCGAGCAGCCCGGCCTCGCCGGCGAAGGCGTTGAGCCCGTCGGCGTCGATCACGAGTGGGGCTTCGATCGCCGCCGCCGTCTCGCGGGCCAGCTCGACCGAGCCGGGGTCCCGGCCGAGGCCCGGCCCGAGCACGCCGGCCGCGGCGCGCTCGAAGGCGCGCAGCAGCGGCTTCAGCGAGGCCGGCGCCAGGCAGCCGTCGCCGCCGGGACAGCCCACCGACATGACCTCCGGCTGGCCCGCCTCGAAGACGGCCTCGAGATCGGCCGGGACGGCCACGGTCGCGTAGCCGGCCCCGGCGCGGATCGCCGCCAACGAGGACATCCGCACGGCGCCGGTCAGCCCTCGCGACCCGCCCGCGATCGCCACCTGGCCGGAGCTGAACTTGGTCGAGCGAGGACCGCGAGCTGGCGCCAGCGCCAGGACCGAAGCGTCGATCGCTCCCGCCGAGGGCTCGACCGGGGCGCCCCGCGGGATCCCGATCGGCGCCACCCGCAGCTCACCCGTATGCCACTTCCCGGGCGCCACGCGCTGACCGACCTTCGCCGCATGGAAGGTGACGGTGAGGTCGGCTTCCACCGCCTCGCCCGTCACCTCGCCCGTAGAGGCGTCGACGCCGGAGGCGATGTCGCAGGAGATGATCGGTGCGCCGCAGCGGTTGATCGCCTCGATCGCCGCCCCGGCAGGCTCCTTCGGCGAACCCGAGAAGCCCGTGCCGAAGATCGCGTCGACCACCGCGCCGGCCCCCTCCAGCCAACCGGCCAGATCCCGCTCACCGTCCTCGAAGACCGCGTGGCTCTCGACCTCGAAGCCCATCTCGCGCAGCACCCGCTCCGCCACAAGCCCGTCGCCGCCGTTGTTGCCCTTGCCGCAGAGGATCCGGATCGGCCCCTCCGGCGCGAGCCCGGCGACGGCCTCGGCGAGCGCCGTACCCGCCGCCTGCATCAGCTCCGGCCCTGGAACCCCCTGCTCCTCGATTGCCCAGCGGTCGACCGCGCGCATGCCCTCCGCGTCGTAGAGGGGGCTGAGCCAGGGGTCCATCGTCAGGCAGTGTCGAGGATCGCGACCGCGGCCGCAAAGTCCCTGGAATGGGTCAGCGAGACCTCGACCCTGGCGCCCTCAGCCGCCTCTGCGGCACGGCCGCTGAGCCGGACCGTCGGCGGTTCCCCCGCCACCACCTCGATGTCCCGCAGGCCGAACCCGTCGCGCAGCCCGAGCGCCTTGGTCACGGCCTCCTTGGCCGCGAAGCGAGCCGCCAGGTGCCGGGCGGGACGCGCCCGCCCGGCGGCGTACTCCCTCTCGCCGGCCGAGAAGACGCGCTCGGCCAGGCGCGGGTGGCGCCCGAGCGCCCGCTCGAGGCGATCGATCTCGAGCAGGTCGACCCCGATCCCCGCCACCGGCCTACCCTTCGACGCCGACGATCGCCTTCGCCGTCGCAGTCTCGCCGTCCGCGTCGCTTCCGATCGCCACGTAGTCGATCTTCTTCAGGTAGGGAACCGCTTCCCAAAAGCCCGTCTCCGAGCGCGACACGAGCGATTCGGCGAGACCCAGAGCGGCGGGACCGGCGACGAAGGCGCCGATCGGCGTGCTGCCCAGCGCCGTCACGGCGTCCTTGTACGCGACCGAGTCCCCGAGCGTCGCTTCGGCGCTCGTCTCCAGCCCGGCCAACGTCTGCCGAAGGCCATAGCCGACCGCGATCCGCTTGCCTTCGGCGGCGACCACGAGCGGGTAATGCCCCAGTTCCTCGCTGCGGACGGAGAAGCCGCTCGCCTTGCCGGTCAGGGCGGTCACGCCAGGAAAGCCGGCACTGCGAAGGATCTTGCCCAGCCGGCCGATCGACTGGACGGTCTCGTCCGAGCTTGTGGTCAGGACCAGCGCCCCACCGAGGTTCGACTCGTTCGTTCCCCGGGCGAAGACTGCGGCGTCTTCGAGCGAGGATGCGACTTCGTCGAGGTCGATGCCGACCTGCGCCAGGCCGCTCTTCAGCTGGTTGGGCGGCAGCTCGCCGGGGACCCCCGACGCATCGAGGTTGTCGAGCGCTTCCTTCAGCTGGTCGCCGAAGCCGGTGGTGGCAAGGGCGGCGAACGAGTCCGCCGGCATCGAGGCGAGCAGGTCGGAGGCGTCCCCGCTGGGTGCTTCCTCGCCGCCCAGATCGCTGCTCAGGTCGATCTCGATCTGGTCGGAGCCGGGAATGAGGCTGGCGACGGCGGTCGCTTCGCTGGGGTCGATGCCGGCGTTCTGCAGGATTTCGCGCGCCGTCGGGTCGATCGAGTCGCCGGAAGCCTCGATCAGCCCGCCGATGTCGACGTAGACGTCGGCGAGGCTGCCGTCCGAGGCCGCGGAGATCGCGTCCTGGAACTGCGATTCGTCACCGAGCGATTCACCTTGCTCGGCATCGACAGCGGCCCGAAAGGACCTCGCGTCTTCAGCCCCGACGAACGTGTCGCCGATCAGCCCCACCACGGTTTCGTCTCCGGTGTCGGTCCAGTACGCGACGCCCCGATACGTGCCTTCCTTCACCGGGTCGGGGTTTACCTTCGCCTGATGGTCGATCGTCGCCTGTGTCGCTTCCGGATCGGTGGTTTCCAGCAAGATCCCGTACCCCGACAGGTCGCCGTCGCCGTCGAGCTTCGAGAAGGAGATCGCGCCGCGTTCGCCCAGCCAGGGCTCGACTTCCTTGGCGAAGTCGAGCGGTTCCTCTTTCTCGCGGGCTTCTTCTTCGAGCTTGGAGACGATCAGCCCGCCGAGGCTGTCAACCCCGGCGATCTTGTTGGCGAGCGCATCGACGTCTGACTTCAATTCGCCTTCGGATTGCACCGTGCCTTCGGCGAAGACGAGCGACCCCGGCGAGGCGAGCCCGGCCAGGTCGGAGCCGCCGGACGATCCGCCGCCGCAGCCGGAGGCCGCGGTCGCAGTCAGGATGACGAGGGCGACGAGGGAGAGGAAGGTCTTCTTCATGGGCGGGCAGACTACCCGCGGGGCTACTCGACCGTGACCGTCTTGGCCAGATTGCGGGGCTGGTCCACGTTCAGCTCCCTTTCGCGGGCGATGTAGTAGGCGAGCAGCTGCAGCGGCAGGATCGCGAGGATCGGCTGCAGCAGCCAGCTCGTGCGAGCCACGGCGACCGTGTCGTCGGCGACGCCGTCGACCTGGGTGGAGCCCTCGGTGACGACCGCGATGGTCGAGGCGCCGCGGGCGCGCACCTCTTCGATGTTCGAGAGGACCTTGTCCAATACGGGGCTCTCGGTGGCGACGCAGATCACCGGCGTCGACTCGTCGAGCAGGGCGATCGGGCCGTGCTTCATCTCCCCCGCCGCGTATGCGTCGGTGGGGATGTAGGAGATCTCCTTCAGCTTGAGCGCCCCCTCGAGGCAGACGGGAAGCCCGATGTGCCGCCCCAGGTAGAGGAAGAACTGGCGCGAGCTGCGGCTCGCCGCCACCGCCCGCATCGGCTCCTCGCAGGCGGCGAGCGTCGCCTCGATCTTCGAGGGCAGCGACTTCATCTCGGCGATCGTCTCGGCCAGGAGGTCCGCGGGAAGCGTGCCGCGCAGCTGCGCCAGCCTCAGGCCGAGCAGGTACATCGCCGCCACCTGGGCGACGAACGTCTTGGTCGCGGCGACGCTGACCTCGGGGCCGGCGCGCGTGTAGAGGACCGTGTCGGCGTCCCGCGTCGCCTGGCTGCCCATCACGTTCGTCACCGACATCACCTTGGCCCCGTTCTCGCGCGCGAGCCTCATCGCCGCCAGGGTGTCGGCCGTCTCGCCCGACTGGGTGATCCCGATCACCAGGTCGTCCGGGCCGATCACCGGGTTCCGGTAGCGGAACTCGGAGGCGATGTCCATCTCCACCGGTATCCGCGCCCATTCCTCGATTGCGTAGCGGCCGACGAGCCCGGCGTGGTACGAGGTCCCGCAGGCGACGATCACGATCCGCCTCAGCGAGCGCAGGAAGCCCTCGTCGAGGTCGATCTCGGAGAGGTCGACCTCCGTCTCGCCCGGCAGCCTGTCCGCGATCGTCTCGGCGACGGCGTCGGCCTGTTCGTGGATCTCCTTCAGCATGAAGGTCTCATACCCGCCCTTCTCGGCCGCCGACTCATCCCAGGAGATCCGCTCGGCGTCGCGGCTGACCGGCGCGCCGTCGGCGCGGGTGATGCTGAACCCCTCGGCGTCGATGGTGACGATCTCGTCGTTCTCGATCGTCACCGCTTGCCGCGTCTCGGCGAGGAAGGCCGGGATCGCGGAGGCGAGGAACGTCTCCCCCTCGCCGACGCCGGCGACCAGCGGGCACTCCTTGCGGGCGCCGACGAGCCTGCCCGGCTCGTCGCCGTGCATGGCGACGAACGCGTAGTGCCCGCGGAGCTCGGCGAACGAGGCGCGCACGGCGGCGGCGAGGTCGCCGTCGTAGTTGCGCTCGATCAGGTGGGCGACGATCTCGGCGTCGGTCTCCGAGCTGAAGCGATGCCCCTCCGCGGCGAGCTCGCGGCGCAGCTCGGCGTGGTTCTCGACGATCCCGTTGAGCACGATGTGGATGCGGTCGGAGCAGTCGCCGTGCGGGTGGGCGTTCTCCTCCGTGACCCGTCCGTGGGTCGCCCAGCGGGTGTGCGCGACGCCGGTCGTCGCCGGGGGGGCGGCGACCGCGACGCCGCCGTTCTCGGCATGGCGCTCGACCGCGGCGCGCAGGTTGGACAGGTTGCCCACGGCGCGGACGCTGTCGATGCGGCCGTCGTCCTCGATCACGGAGACGCCGGCCGAGTCATAGCCGCGGTACTCGAGCTTCTCCAGGCCGGCGACCAGCAGGTCGCGACAGGGGCGCTCGCCAACGTATCCGACGATTCCACACATGAGGGAGGCGAGTAAGGGTAGAGACTGCCGGGCCCAGAGCCTGAAACGGGCTCCCTAGGCCAGCTCTCGGCGCACGATCTCGGCCAGCCGCTCGCAGACGGCCCCGGCCTCCTCGGCGCTGGGCGCCTCGGCCATCACCCGTACCAGCGGCTCGGTCCCCGACGGTCGCAGCAGGACCCGCCCCCGGCCCTCGAGCGCCGCCCCCTCGCTCTCGACCGCCTCCCAGACGGCGCTCGCCCCGGAGACCGCCTCCCGGTCGGCGACCTTCACGTTGACGAGCTTCTGCGGCAGCTTCTCCATCGGGACGACGACGTCCAGCTCGCCGCCGCCGAGCTCGCGCATGGTGGCCAGCGCCGCCGCGATCCCGTCGCCGGTGGCGGCGAAGCGCGTGTCGATTATGTGGCCCGACTGCTCGCCGCCGAGGGCCCAGCCCCGCTTGCGCAGCTCGTCGAGGACGTAGCGGTCGCCCACCTGGGTCGTGGCGACCTCGATCTCCGCCTCCGCCATCGCCCGGTGGAAGCCGTAGTTGCTCATCACCGTGACGGCGACGCCGCCGCCGAGCTCGCCGCGGGCGGCCATCCCGCGCGCGGCGAGGGCGATCAGCTCGTCGCCGTCATGGGTGCGACCCGCGCCGTCGACGGCGAGAACGCGGTCGCCGTCCCCGTCGAAGGCGAAGCCGACGGTCGCCTCCGAACCGGCGATCGCCTCCGCCAGGCGGTCGAGATGGGTCGAGCCGCAGCCGTCGTTGATGTTCCGGCCGTCGGGCTCGACGGCGATCGTCTCCACCTCGGCGCCAAGCCTCTCGAAGATCGCCGGCGCCGCCTGAAAAGTGGCGCCGTTGGCGCAGTCGAGCATCACCCTGCGGCCGGAGAGGTCGAGCGGGAAATGAGCCTCGAGGGCCCGCAGGTAGTCGCCCAGCCCGCCGTCCAGCTCCCGCACGCGGCCGGGCTCGGCCGCCTCCGCCGACTCGTCCAGCAGAGCCTCCATCCTCGCCTCGGTCGCGTCGTCGAGCTTGGTGCCGAGGGCCGAGAAGAACTTGATCCCGTTGTCGGGATAGGGATTGTGGGAAGCGGAGACGACCGCGGCGAGGTCGAAGCCGAGGCGCTTGGTCAGCACCGCCGCGGCGGGGGTCGGCAGGACGCCGCCGAGCAGCGCTTCCCCGCCGGCCGCCGCGATGCCGGCGGCGAGCGCGGACTCGAGCATCGGGCCCGACTCCCGCGTGTCCCTGACGATCAGAACCTGAGGCCTGGCGCGGTCGAGCGAGGCGACCGCCGCGCGCCCCAGGGAGGTGGCGAGCTCGGGGGTGAGGAACGTGCCGGCCTCTCCCCGGACCCCGTCGGTTCCGAAGAGCTTTCGCTCGGTCGTCACCGAGGGGACCTCAGCGCTTGGAGAACTGCGGCCGCTTGCGCGCCTTCTTCAGGCCCGCCTTGCGGCGCTCCTTGGCGCGCGCGTCGCGCGTCAGGAAGCCGCGCCGCTTCAGCTCTCCCCGCAACTCGGGGTCGACCTTGGTCAGCGCCCGGGCGATTCCGTGGCGGACGGCGCCGGCTTGGCCGCTGATGCCGCCGCCGTGCACCCGCACCCGCACGTCGACGGTCTTCTCGTAGCCCGTCGTCGCCAGCGGCTGGCGAACGGTCGTCTGGTGCAGGGGGCGGGGAAAGAACTCCTCGAGGGCGCGCTCGTTGACCTGGATCTTGCCGCTGCCCGGCAGCACGGTCACGCGCGCGATCGACGTCTTGCGCTTGCCGGTGGCGAGGTAACGGGCGTCGCCTTCCATCTTCGCCGGCGCGCGGCTGGCTGGCTTCGTCTCTTCCTCGGCCTCGCCGGTCAGCTCCGCCTCGCGCTGCGCCCGCTCTTCCTCTTCGGCTTCGAGCCGCGCCTGCTCCTCGGCGCTGAGCGGCCGCTCCTCGGGCTCGACCGCGATCGGTTCGAGATCGGCGCCCGGGATCACATCCTTCTTCTTCTCCTCGGCCTGAGGCTTCTTCTCCGCTTCTCCCGCGGGTGGCGTGGGGGTGGGCTCCTCGCCCGCAGCTTGCGAGGACGAGGAGTCCTCCCCCGCGACAGGACCCGCGGGCGAATCAGCCTGGTCCTGCTCCGGGGTCCCCTCGGTCGTCTCGTCCTTCTGCGTCTCGTCGTCGATCAAGTCTGGATCTCCATCGGTTTGGGCTGCTGGGCCTGATGTGGATGCTCGGGGCCGGCGTACACCTTGAGCTTGGTCAGCTGCTGGCGCGCGAGCCGGTTGCGAGGGAGCATTCCCTTGACGGCCTTGCGGATGACCTCCTCCGGACGCCGCTCGAGCATCTCGGCGAGCGTCCGCGACTTGATCCCGCCCGGGTAGCCGCTGTGGCGCCAGTAGCGCTTCTGCGCCAGCTTGTCGCCCGTGACCCGGATCTTCTCGGCGTTGACCACGACGATGAAGTCGCCGGTGTCGACGTGCGGCGTGTACTCGGGCTTGCGCTTGCCGCGCAGTGCGTCGGCGATGCGCGTGGCGAGCCGTCCGAGCGTCTGCCCCTCGGCGTCGACCACGTACCAGTCGCGCTGGCGGTCGGCGGGTGTCGCTACATAGGTCTTCACAAGCTCGCGGATGATAGGGAAGTGGGCGGGGCGACACCGCTCTGCGTGCTTTCGGGCCGGCCAGCCCCCTATACTGCCGCGCCACAACGCCGAGTTCCGGGCGCACGGGCGCCTGGGAGCGGAGGAACCGAAGGAACCGTTGCAGGTTGCAGGTTCCCGGGGCGAATGGGCCGAACAGAGCCCTAGCGCATCTCTTTCAGCGCGAGCCCGACAGCTAACTCCGTAGGCGAATCGAAAGAGAGGGCACGTGGCAGGCAATAGCGCCGGGCCTTGGTCGAAGGGAATTTGGATCGCGATCGCAGCTTTGACGCTGCTGCTCGTCTTTGCGAGCGGCGCCGCCGCCTCGACCGGCGGCGCGCCCAGCCCAGCCGGGTCCCCACCGCCACCCGGGAGCCCCAGCGGCTCCCCCGCCAGCGGCCCGAGCGCCGGGACCCTGCGGCTGATCGACGCACAGACGACGCCGCGCAAGTCCTTCTACTTCGGCTACCGCTATCCGAGGCTGAGCTTCGAAATCGCCAGCACGCAGGCGCAGAACGACCTGCGCATCGACGTAGTCGACGTCGCCGGGGAAAGCGTTCGCACCTTCTTCCGCAACGACGTCGCTCCCAATGCCGCGGTGCGGATCCGCTGGGACGGCACCGGCAACACCGGCCGGCCGGCGCCCAACGGTCGCTACAGCTTCCAGGTGTCCTCGCAGGCCGGCACCCCGACCGCGAGGCTCGCCACGTCCTCGCAGACGACCGACCTCAGCTTCTCCTTCTTCGGCTACGCCTTCCCGGTGCTCGGGGGTCACGACTTCGGCAGCTCGGGCGCCCGCTTCGGCGCGCCCCGCTCGGGCCATACCCACCAGGGACAGGACATCATGGCCAACTGCGGCCAGACCGAGGTGGCGGCCAGGGGCGGCAAGGTCCAGTACTCCGGCTACGAGGCCAACGCCGGCAACTACGTCGTGATCGACGGCAAGGGCACCGGCCTGGACTTCATGTACGCGCACCTAGCGCAGCCCTCGTCGCTGAAGACGGGCGACTCGGTCCGCACCGGCCAGCCGATCGGCGTCGTCGGCGAGACCGGCGACGCCACCGCGTGTCACCTCCACTTCGAGATCTGGACTGCGCCCGGCTGGTACCAGGGGGGCAGCCCGATCGACCCGCTGCCGTACCTGCAGAAGTGGGACCGCTACAGCTGAGCTGAAGCCTGCGCGCATCTCTGCGCATTGCATTGTGCGCGCGTGCCAATTAGTTACCCCGGCGTTTGCTGGGAAAAAGGGTTTGACTGACGGCATTCGCCGGCGAGCATGTGCTCCGCCGGGCTCCGCAGTTGACGCACTCCTTGCGATCGGGGGAGCCTGTTCGGTCACATCACAACTTGGACTGGCAGACGAACCGCCGGTCGAAGGGAGAACAGCAATGAAGATCCGATTGATCGTCCTCACATCGCTCGCAGCCGGACTATTCGCGGCCTTTGGCCCGGCATCGGCGATGGCTGAAAGCACACAGTTGTGCTCAACCGACACTGAACCATGTGCCAATCCGGTTACACATCTTCATCCCACGGGGAGCAGCACACTTTTAACTAACGTTCTCAACGTTGAATGCAACACATTATTTTTAGGCTCCAGTGGAGCCTTAGGATCTCAACAACCTCTCGAAGGCAGCTTCACCTTTTCCAGCTGCAGCAACGGGTGCGAAGCCAACG
>Ga0070673_100000985_pt1 | contig 16177 bp, 15 predicted proteins | sample KBSM23metaG_FD_65342 | JGI IMG/M metagenome (GOLD analysis project Ga0070673, IMG submission 65342) | Miscanthus rhizosphere microbial communities from Kellogg Biological Station, Michigan, USA - KBS M2-3 metaG | ecosystem: Host-associated > Plants > Roots > Rhizosphere > Soil ... | reverse complement strand
GATCGGCACCGCTGCGGATGAACAGTGGGAGGCCGTCCCGGTCACGCATGAACAGGTAGCCGAGCTCCATGCCCTCGAGCTCGGGGATCAGCCCGGCGCGCAGGAACGAGGACTTGCCGCAGCCGGTGTGTCCGTGGATGAGGAGGACGCGAGTCTCGAGGGCCGTCAGGCGCTGGATGCACAGGTCGACATCCGTGTCGCGCCCGGAGAACAGGGGGCGGTCGCCGGCGTTGAAGTACGCGACGCCCTTGTAGGGCTGCGGCGGCCAGGCGGCCGCCGCGTCCGTGTCCGCGACCCGGATTTCAGGCGCGTTCATTGCACGACGGCCGGCGCATCGGAGCGGATGCGATATTGCGGATTCGCGTAGCAGCCATACAGGAGGCTCTCCGGCCACAGCTCCTTCTCGTGCCACAGCTCGTGCATCGCCTCGGACACGGTCTTGCCGCGGTCCTTGATCGCCTCGAGGAAGCGGCCGCCGAAGTCGACGGCGAACGATGTCTGGACGATCGCCTCGGTCGCGATGACGCCGCACATGTTGTCCGACATCGCCCGCGAGCGGAAGCCGAAGTCGGCGTTGCCGAGGGCGCTCTCGCAGCCATTGAGGAACATCAGTCCGTACGGCGTCGCGTTGCGTTCCTGCCCGTGCACGGACAGCGAGTTGATCAGCTCGGCGAACTGGATCAGCGACACCGCGCCCTTGGTGCCGAGATGGAGCTTCTGGGCCTGCTGGTGGCCGAAGAAGTGGAACAGGATGTCGGTGGCGTCCGTCTGCTCGATGAGCTCCTGGCACTCCTTGAGCGAGTCGACGGTCTTGACCGGCATGCTGCTCATCTGCTCGCACAGCCGGCGGCACGCCGGGTCGGTCGGGGCCTTGTCCCGGACCTCGCCGTAGATCTGGTCATGCACGAGCGAGAGCAGGCCGAAATTCTTGCGGCTGCGGTTGTTGCGGCTCGGGGGATGGTGTTTGCTGCCGACCGACAGGTTGTACTTGAGCGCCCAGAAGCCGCTGAACAAGGTCATCTCGACCTCCTTCTGCTTGTCCGGATCGACGTCCCCAGGGTGTTGCGGCACCTCGCCGTCATAGACCAGGCCCCAGGGAACATAGAGTTCCGATTCGGCCTGCACCGAGAACGACACGTCATTCGGCTCGGCGGCGATCAATTCCTTGATCTCGACGATCTCGCGCCAGTGATTCGCGTCCAGGAAAAGCGCGGAATGCAGTTGCTTGCCGGCCTCGGCCAATGCGGTCAGGCGCTCCCAGCGCTGTTGCGGATCCTGGGCTGTCGCGGCCCATTGGGACAAGGCAGCGAGTTCCGTGCGGACGTCATCCGCCGCGGCGCTCAATGTCTCGGGGCCGATGAAATAGGAGCCCACGAATATGCCGGCACTGCCCGACCAGGTGACCTTGAGCAGTTTGCCGCCGTCCGGTTCGAATTTGACCCACATCGACGCTCCCTTGCTGCCCGTCGTCGGTCAACCCACCACGCCCCGGACAAGTCCATAGGGCGACGGGCAATAACACGGGGTGCCGGGATAGCCCGGCTGCTGCATCCAGCACCAGAACTGCGGGGTGTAGCAGACGGTCCCGGGGGGATGCGGGGGAACCTGCGCATCCCCGTTCGCGCAGGTCGCGATCAGGACGAAGCCCAGGATTCGCCTCGAAATCCTCAGGACGCTGGACATGGTTCTCCCCGATTCGTGAGCGCCTGCGCCGACCGGACCGCAGTAAACCCACAAGAGCATTGAATGACTCCATTTCCCGAAAGTCAATTCGATTCGCGTGCCCGCCCTCAGGGGGCATCCCAAAATATAGGGGGTCGTAATAAGGCGGGCCCCGCGGTGGAATCGATGCAATTTCCCTGTCGGCCGGGTTGTTCGAATTTTGAGTGCGGGCCGCAGGGTATCCGCCCAGATTCGAGATTGACGCCGTCGACCTTTGGAGCGGAAGCACGCCATGAATATCGCCCGTTGCGCCGTCGCGGTCCTGCTCGCGCTGGCGGCGTCGCGGGCCGGCGCACAGTCCCGGGACTGGATCGCGCTGCCCCTGGGCGCGGCGCAGGACATGACGCTGGAAGCCTCCGGCGATCGCGACACCCGGATTCCGGTGAGCGTGCTGGCCGGCGCGGGCAAGGCCGCGCCGCCGTCGCTGGGCGTGCGCCTGGTCGACGTCGTCGCCAAGGACGGACGCGGGGCGCTTCTCGCCCAGGCGTTCGGCGTGGCGTGGGCGCCGGCGCGCGACGGGCGCGACGCCGCTCTCCTCGTCAAGGTGCCGCGCGCGGCGGACGTCCGACCCGGCACCTACATGCTGCTGCTGCGCGTCTCGCCCGATCCGGACGACGCGCGCCTGCCCGCCCAGAGCGTCGCCGTCACCTTGAACGTGGCCGCGCCGGCGCTGTCCATCGAGCCCGTGCTGGTGGGCCAGGTGCTGGGCCTGCCCCCGTTCGAGCGCGACCGCACGCGGGACGGATCGCTGCGGATCACCGAGAAGAGCCAGCGCGCGGGGGCGCGCGCGCTGCGCGTGTCGTTCCTGCCCGATGTCCCGGCCGCGGGGCTGCCCGTCGCCGGCGTGCTCGCGGCGCCGGCCAGCGCCCCCGACATCGGCAGCGACCAGGCGCTGACCCTGCCGATCGCCGCCTCCGGGGCGTTTCCCGTGGGCCGCTCGAGCGGGCGCATCGAGCTGCGTTCGCCCGACCTGCCGGTGCCGGTCGCCACCACCTACGAGGTGCGCGTGGTGCGCAGCACGACCTGGATGATTCCCGTCATCCTGGGCGGCTTCCTGTTCGGCTACCTCGTGCGCGTCCGGCTGGCGCGGGCCCGGGCGCGCAACGCGGCGTTGCTGCTCGCCTCGCAGGCCCTCGCCTCGATCGACGAGCGGCTCAGCACGATCGCCGACGCCGAGTTCCAGCACCGCGCGGGCGCCATCCGCGAGACGCTGCGCGGCGCCGCGGCGGCGCGCGTCCCGACGGACCTGCCGGCCGCCGCCACGAAGGCGCGCAGCGACCTGGACGCCGCGCTGAAGACGCTGGAAGAGCGCCTCGTGCCGCTGCGCCAGCAGGCCACCGCCCTGCAGACCTTCGCGGGGCGAACATGGAACGCGCCGGCGCCGATCGGACGCGCGCTGGCGGCGTTGCAGGAGCAGCTGGCCGTGCTGGTGCGACTGCTCGCGCGCGACGATGCCACCGCGGCGGCCCGCGCGCTGGCGACGACGATCGCCGAGCGCCTCGCCGGAGTCGTCAATGCCGCGCGGGCGTGCGGCGCCGCCGCGGCCCGGCGGATGGCGCAGATCGCGGACTTCGCGTTGCCGCTGGCGGACGCCGATGCCGCGCTGGTGGCCCGCAGCGCCGCGACCCTGGCCCGCCAATATCCCCCCGATGCGCCGGACGTGGCACAGGCCAGCCTCGACGAGGCGACGGCAGCTTTGAGCGGCTTTGTCGCGGCGAGCTCGGTGACGGCCAAGGTGCTGGCGGCACTGCCGGACCAGGCCGCGTCGTTCGTCGACCGGGCGGCGGCGCGGCTGCGGCCGGTCTTCACGCAGGCGGACGCGGTGCTGGGTCCGCTCAAGGCCAGGGCCTCGACGCTGCTCGATCGCGCCGCCTTCCTGGACGGCCTGCACGGCATGCCCGACGACCTGCGCAGCGAGTTGGCGACGCTGCATGACGACTGCGTCGCGGCCCTGCGCCAGCTCGCCGGACGCTCGTGGTCGGCCGCTGTGGAAACGCCCATCGAGCAAGGCTCGTGGGACAAGGCGATCGAGGCCATGCGCGGCCTCGCCGCCACCCGCTTCCTCGGCGGCCCGGCGCCGCCCGCCGAGGCCGCGTCGCCCGAGCCCGACGCGGCCCTCGCCAAGCCCATGCCGGTGCCCGACGGCATGCCCCCGGCGGCCCCGTCGGCCATCCTTTTCGCGCCCGTGACGCTCACCGGCAGCAGCGCGGAGCAGGCCCGCCTGCAACATGCCGGCGCGGTCGCCTCGGCCGCGCAGTCGCTGCTGCTGGCCGTGCTGTTCCTGCTCGCCAATGTCGTGCTCTACGGCGAGTCCTGGGTGGGCACGGACAAGGAGATGATGACGCTGTTCCTGCTCGCGTTCGGGCTCGACCTGTCCGCCGACAACGTGCTGGCCGCCTTGAAGAAGGCGTGACGCGCTCAGGCCGGGAGCACCACCGCGGCGACGACGACGCTGGCGAAGCTGATCCAGCAACCCGTGCAGAAAAGAGCGTCCTGGAGGTTGCGGTCGTCGCGCACGCTGCGCAGTGTCTGGAACAGAAGCGATGTCATGACGCCAGTGTTGCGGCCGTCGGCGACGCCACCGTGACAATGCGCGCCGGCTTTGCGCCTGCGTGACTTCGTTCACGCTTTCGCCGCACCGGCCGCCGTCCGCACTCGCGTTAGAGTTCGGCCGTCGCGCTGCCGCCTGGCCAAGGAATCCGATGCGTCTCCAGTCCCGATCACGCTGTCTCGCCCTCGCACTCGGGGTCGCCCTCGCCGGCACCGCGACCGCCGCCGCGCCCGCCGGTCCCGACGCGATTGCGGCCAACGGGCTGCCGTCCGGCGTGCCCGCGTGCCAGACCTGCCACGGCGCGCAAGGCGAAGGCAACATCCCCGCCGGCTTTCCGCGGCTGGCCGGCGCGGGCGCCGGCTACCTGGCCGCGCAACTGGCCGCCTTCGCCGCCGGCCAGCGGCGCAACCCCGCGATGCAGGCCATCGCCGCCGCGCTGTCGCCCAAGCAGCAGGCCGCGCTGGCGCGCTACTACGCGGGACTGGGCCGGCCCGCAGCGGGCGCTGCCGCCGCCGAGCCGTCCCCCTCGGACGCCGGCGCCTGGCTCGCCGCGCGCGGACGCTGGACGGCCGACATCCCGGCCTGCGCCCAATGCCACGGGCCGCACGGCCTGGGCATCGGCGACGCCTTTCCTCCGCTGGCCGGCCAGCCCGCCGGCTACCTCGCGGCCCAGTTGCAGTCCTGGAAGCACGGGACGCGTCCGCCCGGCCCGCAATCGTTGATGGCGGCGATCGCGGCCAGGCTGTCGGACGACGATGTCGCCGCGGTGGCCGACTACTACGCGAGCCTGCCCGCCGACGGCGCGGCGGCCGCCCCTGCAGGAGCCACGCGATGACGACGTCCACGCACTTCATGGCGCGCGCGCTGCTGGCCGGCGTCGCCGCGGCGGCGCTGCCGGGGGCCGGCGTGCTGGCCGCCGAAACGGTCGCGGCTGCGGCCAAGCCGTTCACGCCGCCGGCCGAGCGGGCGATGCCCGAGGGCGAGTTCGGCAAGATGGTCCGGCGCGGCGAGCAGATCTTCCTGCACACGCGGCAGAACGCCCCCGCGTTCGTCGGCAACAGCCTCGACTGCGCGAGCTGCCACCTGGACGCCGGCCGGCGCGCCGACTCCGCGCCGATGTGGGGCGCCTATGTGTCCTACCCCGCCTTCCGCAGCAAGGACGGCACGGTGAACACGTTCGCCGCGCGCCTGCAGGGCTGCTTCAACTACAGCATGAACGGCAAGGCGCCGCCGCTGGGAGACCCGGTGCTCGTCGCGCTCGAGTCGTATTCGTACTGGCTCGCCAAGGGCGCCCCGGTGGGCACGAAGATGGCGGGCGCCGGCTATCCGAAGCTGGCGCCGCCGGCGCTGGCGCCCGACTTCGCGCGCGGCCAGCACGTCTACGACGCGCACTGCGCCCTGTGCCACGGCGCCGGGGGCCAGGGCCAGGCGAGCGGCGGCCAGCCCGCGTTCCCGCCGCTGTGGGGCCCGGATTCGTTCAACTGGGGCGCCGGCATGCACCAGGTCAACAACGCCGCGGGCTTCATCAAGGCCAACATGCCCCTGAGCCAGGGCGACACGCTGAGCGACCAGGAGGCCTGGGACGTCGCGCTGTTCATCGACAGCCACGAGCGCCCGCAGGATCCGCGCTTCACGGGCTCGGTCGAGGCCACGCGCAAGCAGTTCCACGACACGCCGGACTCGATGTACGGCCGCGTCGTCGACGGCCATCTGCTTGGCAGCGGGAACAAGTGAAACGAAATCTTGAGCACGCCTGATCCGGCGTCGGCTTCCGCGAAGATCGGCGCCTGTCCAAAACTTCCGGAGACTTCATGAATTCGAACTCGTCGCGCCGCCAGGCGCTGGCGGCCATGGCCCTGCTGCCGGCCGCGGGGATGGCGGGCGCCGCGGCCAGCGCGCCGAAGAACGACCTGCTGGCCGAAGGCGCGAAGACGCTGCGCGAACTCGCGGACCGGCTCGCGCGCGCGCCGCGCCGGCGCGACTTCAAGACCGTGCCCATGATCCTCACGTCGCCCGACGACTGGGACAGCGAGGCCCTGGCGCACGTGATCGCCTACCGCGCTGGACCGAAGCAGGCCTTCGACAACACCGACCTCGAAGGGCCCTGGCTCAACCTGATGCGCAACTCGATGAACGCGCAGGTCTGGTCCTGGAAGCATCCCGATTTCCTGTGCGTCTCGGCGACCCACGGCAGCGCGCAGTTCGCGCTCTATGACGACCTCGTCTGGGACAAGTACCAGCTCTCGAAGCTCACCAAGGGCAAGATCGAATCCAACACCTTCGCCAAGGCCGGCCCGGCCGCTGCGAGCGATCCGAAGGACTTCGAGAAGGCCGACGGCGTGTTCTCGCCCGAGGACAACAACATCCCCGTGCTGCAGCGGCGCGGTGCCGTCTTCATCGCCTGCCACAACCAGGTCTGGGAAATGTCGGGCGCGCTGATGAAGGCCGGCGCCAATCCGGACAAGCTCTCGCGCGAGGCGCTGGTCGCGGAGCTGACCAATCACCTCGTCGCCGACGTCGTGCTGAGCCCGGGCGCGATCGGCACGCTGCCGGAACTGCTGTCGGCGGGCTTCACCTACGCGAAGTGAGGCGGCGGGGTGCGGCGCGCCGCATGCAGCGCGCCGCCCCGGGACCGCTTGCCGTCAGGCCGACTTCACTTCGATGCGCCGCGGTTGCGCGTGGGCCTGCTTGGGGATGCGCAGCGTGAGCACGCCGTCCTTCAGGTTGGCTTCGATGCGAGAGGCGTCGAGCTCGCGGCTCAGCGCGAAGGTGCGGCGGAAGCGCGGCACATGCACCTCCGCCCACAGGGCGCGCATGTCCTTCAGGCCATCCAGTTCGACGCGGCCTTCGACCGACAGCGTGTCGCCATCGAGCTTCACGTCGAGACGGTCCTTGGCCACGCCGGGCATGTCCGCGAGCAGGGTGATGCCGCTCGCATCTTCGAAGATGTCCACGGCGGGCGACGTGGGACGCTCGCTGAAGTCGGGCGACGACCCGGCGGTCGTGAGTTCATTGCGTTCAGCCATGTTGGTTCTCCTCGAGGTTGAAGTGGGGTGGATCACTGCACGGAGATGCGCTGCGGCTGCGCGGCGGCGCTCAGCGCGATGCTCACGCGCAGGATGCCGTCGCGGTACTTCGCCTCGACCTTGGTCGCATCCACATCGTCCGGCAGCGAGACCGCGCGCGAGAAGCGGCCTTGCGGACGCTCGTTCGCGTAGAGCTGGACCTTGTTGTCGCCCTTCGGGATCGCCGGCGAACGCGTGCCCGAAACCTTGAGCACGTTGCGCTCGATGGTCACGTCGAGGGAGGACGCGTCGATGCCGGGCGCGAAGGCGAACACCTCCACGCTGTTGGGCGTGCGCCCCACGTTGATTTCCGGGAAGGCGCCGAAGGCGACCGAGCGGATGCTGCCCGGCAGGCCCTCGCCGGCGCCGGCACGCGTCAGCAGGCGCTGGAGGCTTTCCAGTTGATCGAACAGGCTCTGGGGCCGCGAAAGCATGGTGTCGAACATGTTGAAGCTCCTTCAGTAGGTGGGTTGGGTTGCCGCGCGGCAACACGCGGGATGTGCGGGCGCGAGCTCGTCCCTTGGCCGGGGAGACCAATGTGTCGGTGAACGACGGCGGGACTCAGGGCGCCGCGGGCGCCGAGGGAGGCGGCGGACGCACTCCGGCGGTCAGCGAGGCGACGGCGCGTGCACGCCGGAGCGCTTCGCGGGCCTGCAGGTAGGCGTCGAGTTGACGCTCGCTCATCCATGGCATGCCGCTCATGGACGCCGGCCGCGAGCTGCGGCGGCAGTTGGAAGGTACAGCTGGGTTGGCCATGATTCAGTCCTCTCCGAATCAGTTGTTGGCGATTGCTACGACGTTCAAACTAGGCGCCGGGTTCACGGTTTCAAGCCGTCAAAATCTAGGGACAAACCCTAGATCTGGGCCCTCAAGGCAGGTCCAGTCCATCGGTGGCCGGCGAGGTCGCCGACAGCAGCCCTTGCGGAAAATCGGTCATCGGCTCGAGCGGCTTGAAGGCAACGGCGTCTGCCGACTTGGCGGGGAGTCCCAGCGCCCGCAGCGCCGCTGCCGCGGACAGCTCGGCGAAGTCGCGCGCGCAGGCGGGCTTGAGCATGCAATGGATCGCGCCCATGACGGCGCCGGAGACCATGTTGAGCGCCAGCGACACGGGCATCTCGCGGAAGCGCCCGCGCCGGATGCCCTCCTCGACGTCGCGCCGGACGTACGCGAGCAGCACGTTGTCGCTTTCCGTGTCCGGCCACCCCAGCTGCACCAGGAAGCCCGCGGCTGCCGGATGGTGCAACGCCAGGCGCGCCACGAGCCGGATGCCGCAGGCCACGCGCTCGGCCGGGTCGTCGCGCAGGCGCACGACCGGATCGGCCAGTTGCACGAGATCGGCGGCCAGGCTGAACGCCACCTCGCGGACCAGGGCGTCGGGCGACGGAAAGTACTTGTAGAACGTGCCCCGCGAGACCTCCGCCCCGGCAATCACGTCGTCGATGGACAGCGCCGCGGGGCCGCGCTCCGCGACCAGCTGCAGCGCGGTGCCGAGCAGGCGCGACCGCATGCGTTCACGCCGCTCGGCGGCGACCCGGGGCCGGTGATCCTGGATGTCCATGGTGCGCGATTGTGCCGTCGCTCACGCCGCTTCCCGCGCGAGGACGTCGGCCAGCCGCGCGCTCGCCGCGATGCGCACCGCGTTGCGGCCCGCATGCTTGGCGGCGTAGCAGGCCTGGTCGGCGGCCTCCATCACCGCCGCGAGCGTGGCATGGGATCCCTCGATCTCGACCACGCCGATGCTGGCGGTCACGACCTGCGCGGCGCCATCGACCAGGCCGTGCGCGTGGACATCGAGGCGGACCTGCTCGGCGATCTGGGTCGCCTGCTCGAGGCCGCAACCGCGCAGCAGGACGGCGAATTCATCCCCGCCCAGGCGGGCCACGACGTCCTCGCCGCGCACGCGATCCTGCAGCACCCGGGCGATCCGGCGCAGCAACGCGTCGCCTGCGGCATGGCCGGCGCTGTCGTTGACCTGCTTGAAATGGTCGAGGTCGATGAACAGCGCGCACGAGCGCGCCGGACCACGTCGATCGGCGACGAGCTTGCGCAACTGGTGTTCGAACTCGCGCCGGTTTTCCAGCTCGGTGAGCGGATCGTGCGAAGCACTCCACTGCAGCCGTTCGCGCTCGCGCCGGGTCCCGGTCGCGTCGACGGCCATCCAGATCTTGTGGCTCGCCTGGTCGCGATCCTGCACCGCGGCGCCTTGCAGCCAGACCCAGACCAGCGAGCCGTCGCGCCGCCGCAGCTGCAGTTCAGGCTCGACCCCGAGATCGTCCCGCACCGAGGCGCGGGCGACGTCGCGCAGGACGTCCGAAGACTCGGGCAGCAGACGCTCCCATGAACTGCCATCCAGCTCGCCCCTCGCATAGCCCAGCATGCGTTCCAGCTCCCGGCTGACCAGCGCGAAGCGCCCGTCGATCGTGAAGGCAATGCCGGTGGGCGCGTGTTCGAGCACGGCCTGCATCTGACGCAGCGAATGCACCATCTCGCGCCGGCTGATGGACAGCTGCTCGCTCACGTGCCTGAGCACCTGCGACAGTTGGCCGACTTCGCCACGACCCTCGGGCCAGTCCTGGCTCGCGGGCTGCGCGGGATCGAGGGCGCGCAGCGCGCGCCGCTTGAGCCGCCCCATGGGCAGCAGGAACCAGGCGGTGACGCCGAAGATGGCGATGGCGCCCACGAAGCCTGCGACGACGCCGGTCGAGACGATGCCCGCGATCGAGCGGCTCGCCCGGCCGAGAAGCGCCTCGGCCGGCGCGACGCGGAAGATCATCCAGTCCGTTCCCGGCACCGCGGCCATCGCCACGAAATTGGCGTCGATCTGCTGCGTCCATGGTGTCGGTTCGAGCGGCGCGCCTTGCGTCCGCCACCGCGCGACGGCCTGGCGCAGGCGCGGTTCGTCGTCGATGGCGGCCAAAAGGCCGTTGGCGTCCGGCCCGGCCAGGATCCGGCCGCCCTGGTCTGCGACGAAGGTCTGGATCTGCGCGTCGCCGAGCGATTCCCCGCGCCCGGCGTCCGACAGGAAGTTGCTCGATCGCAGCGACAGGGTGCCGGCCAGCAGCGGTGCACCGCCCACGCCAGCCGCGACGGGCACGGCGATCACCACCTCCGGCGCGCCCTGGCCGCGCACTGCCAGCGACACGCTCGGCACCTGCGTCGCCGCGCCCTGCAGTTCGGACGGCGTCAGCAGCAGGATGCGATCGAACATCGCCGACAACAAGTCCTGGCGCGCGAGGAACGACTGCGCCGCCGGGCTCGCGGGGGTGGCCCCTTGCGGCCAATGCTTCGCGGCCGCGGCCAGCACGCGCTGGTCCTCGACGACCCGGGCCGCCAGCCCCGAGGCGAGCTGTCCCGTGCCCAGGTTGGATTCGACGATTGTTTGCCGCGCCCGTCGCTCCGCCTCCCGTACCGCATGGATGACGGTCACCGCCACGCTCACCCCCATCAACAGCGCCGCGGTCAGCGCCAGGCGGAGTTTCAGCGAGCCCCAGGAAATCGGGAAGGACATGTTCGGCCTCGCGCAGGAAGGTGGAATGAGTCGAGCTCATTCTTGGTGTAAACGACAATATTGTCAAGATGACAGTATCGTCACTATGATCTCCGTCAAAGCAAAGGAAAAGAGATGGAGACAACGCTATTTCTGACGGCTGGCGCCGCTTGCGCGCTGGCCCTGGCCCCTGCCGCCTGGGCGGTCAACGGCGCCCAGCCGGGAGGGCACGGCGCGGCCAACGCCTCGATGGGCGGCGCGGCGATCGCGCTGCCCCTGGATGCCGAGGCCGCCGCGAACAACCCGGCCGGCCTGGCGCTCGTTCCGTCCTCCGTGACGGCCGGCGCACAGCTGTTCCACGGGCATTCGTCATCCGGGTACGTCGTGCCCGGCAACGACCTGTCTAACCGGAACACGTCGCTGGGCCCGGAAGGCGGCGTGAACTGGCACGCGTCGTCCGACTGGACGCTCGGCCTGAGCATGGACATCGGCGGCGCCGGATCCGACTACCGCCACCCGGCGCTGCCCGTGTCGGGTGCGGACAACGCCAAGGCGTCGCTGGCCGTGATCGAGCTGCTGCCGACGGCCGCCTGGCGCCCCCGTGACGACCTCGCGCTCGGCCTGTCGCTGAACCTCGCGCGCGAAAGCTTCGAGGCCAAGGGCGTCATCGTGCCGGCCCCCGTCCCGGGCGGACTCCTGGCGCTGCCCGCGCACGGCGTCCAGCGAGCCAACGGCGTCGGCGTGCGCGCCGGCGTGCTGTGGGAGGCGATCCCCGGACTGTCGTTCGGCGCGAACATCAAGTCGCGCACGCACATGGGCCGGCTCGACGGCTACGAGCAGGACCTGCTCGCCTACAGCGGCGGCCATATCGACCTTCCGAGCGAATACGGCGTCGGCGCCGCATGGCGGGCGACGCCGCGCCTGACGCTGGCCGCCGACTGGCTGCGCATCAACTGGGGCGGGCTCGCGATGATGCAGGACCCCGCGGGCTTCCGTTGGCGCAGCCAGCCGGTCGCCCGCCTGGGCGCCGCCTGGGCATGCACGGACGACCTGACCCTGCGGGCGGGATACAGCCGCAACCGGCGCCAGATCACGAGCGACCGCGCGACGCAGAACCTGCTGGTGCCCTCCATCAACGACCAGGCCTTCACGTTCGGCACGACCTGGCAGGCCACCAAGGCCAGCGCCCTGAACGCCGGCTATGAATTCGATCCCCGGACGACGCTGAACGGCACCGGCCCGAGTGCGGGGACCTCGCTCACGAGCAAGGTGCAGATGCTCTTCGTGAGCTGGCAATACCGTCTGTAAGGAACATCGAATGAACAAGGCAAGGACCGCGCTGCGGCAGCCGGAATCGACGCCCGAGAGCCGGCTGCCGGCCGGCATCCGGCGACTGCAGCGCCCCGCTCCCTTCGGCCGCGCCATCGAACTGGCGTTCCTGCGCTGGGAGAAGCGATCGCTCGCGCCGACGGAGCGCTTCTGGCGCGACTTCGGGCTGCACGTCGTCGAGGCATCGCCGAATCGGCTCGTCGCGCGGGCGGCCGGCACGGCGCCCTGCGTCGCGATCGCCGAGCTCGGCGAGAAGGATCGGTTCGTCGGACCGGCCTTCCAGATGTCGGACGATACCGATCTCGCGATCTACGTCGAGCGACTGGGCGCGACATGGTTGCCGGCGAGTGCCATTCCCGGCGGCGGTCGCGGCGTCGCGCTGCGCGATCCCTCGGGACGCAGCGTGTGGCTGGTGCAGGGGCAGGCGCGGCTCGAGCCGATACCCGCGCGCCGGCCCACGTCCCTGCTGGCCAACACGCCCCAGCATGCCCCGCGCGTGAATCGCACCGTGCGCACGCCGATCGAGCCCGCACAGGTGACGCGACTCGGCCACGTCGTGCTGCAGACGCTGGATTTCGCCGGCATGGCGCAGTGGTACCTGCAGGTGCTGGGACTGATTCCGACGGACGTCCAGACCCTGCCCGATGGCAGCCCCAACCTGGCCTTCTGCCGACTCGACCTCGGGGACGTCCCGGCGGACCACCACACGCTGGTGCTCGTCGGCGGCATCGAGGAGAAGTACGAGCACAGCGCCTACGAAGTGGTCGACATCGATGCGCTCGGCCAGGGCCAGCAGGTGCTGCGAGCCGCTGGCCATTCGCACATGTGGGGCATCGGCCGCCACCTGCTGGGCAGCCAGCTGTTCGATTACTGGCGCGACCCCGAGGGCTTCGAGCTCGAGCACTACGCCGACGGCGACCTCTTCACCGCCGACCACGAGACGGAGTACTCGCCGCTGACGTTCGGCGGCATCTGGGCCTGGGGCGAGGACGCTCCGGCATCCATGAAACCCAGGAAGGACCTGCGCACGCTGGTGCGCGTCCTGAAGCTGCTTCGCCGCGGCGCCATCACCACCGAACGCCTGAAGCTCCTGGGCTCGGCGCTCGATGCACCCGCCAGACCCTGGCTCTGAACCCGATATTCCCACCATGTCCCGCACCATCGTCCGCTTCGTTCGAACCGATGCCCCGAGCACCCCTCAATGGGGCGTCCAGTTCGGCACCCGCATCGCCCCCCTGCCCTTGCACGCGCCCACCACCGGCGACCTCCTGACCAACTACTGGGACATGCTCTGGCGCGTCGACGAGGCGCGCGCGACCCTGCCGGTCGAATCGGTGCAGCTGCTGTCGCCCGTGACGCAGAACCAGCAGTTCCTCTGCCAGGGCGTCAACTACCTGAGCCACGTCGTCGAGTCGGGGCTGAACGTCGAGAACTTCCCGTTCAACACGCTGTTCACCAAGGCCTCGTCCAGCATCACTTCGGCCGACGCGACGGTCGTGCGTCCGCCGCATGTGCGCCTGCTCGACTACGAGGTCGAGCTGGGGCTCGTCTTCCGACGGGCCCTGCCGCCGGATGCGACCATCCACGCGGACGACCTCGGCCGCTGGCTGGCGGGCGTGACCATCGTCAACGACCTGTCGGCGCGCGACGTGCAGCTGCCGCAGGGCCAGTTCTACAAGGGCAAGAGCTACCGCGGCTTCGGCCCCGTCGGCCCGGCCCTGTTGCTGTTGACGCCCGACGAGTGGAAGCGGTGGCCGCAGCTGCGCATGCGCCTGAGCGTGAACGGCCAGGTCCGCCAGGACGCCTACTGCGAGGAGATGCTGCACAAGCCGGCCGACACGCTGCGCGAGCTGGTCACCTTGCAGGACGTCCACGCGGGCGACCTGCTCGCCACCGGCACCCCCGCCGGCTGCGCGGCACGGGCCCCGGGCAAGGCCGTCATGTTCGCGATGCGCCACTTCATGAGCGACGCGACGAAGTGGCGCCTGTTCGTGCAAAAGAGCGCCGGCAACCCGGCCTACCTGCAGCCCGGCGACCGCATCCGGGCGTCGATCCGCACCGACGACGGCGCGATCGACCTCGGCGAGCAGACGACCGCCATCGTCGCCCCCTGACGCAAGGATTCCGCAAATGTCGACCCTTCCCAACGACCACGTGACGGCGTGGTACGGCTCCTTGCGCACGCTTGACGACATCGAGCGGCTGGAACGCACGCCTTGGCGCGAACGTCTGGCTGCCGACACGACCTACGGCCTGCTGCGCGACGCCTGCGAAACCTACCCGGACCGCCTGGCGCTGCGGCTGCTGCCCTCGCCGAGCCCGGAGTCGCCCGTGCGCGAGCTGCGCTATCGCGAACTGCTGGAAGGCGTCCATCGAACGGCCAACGCGCTGCATGCGTGCGGCCTGGCCGCCGATGCCGCCGTGACGATCCTGCTGCCCAACCTGCTCGAGACCCATTTCGCGCTGTGGGGCGCCCAGGCCGCCGCCATCGCGAGCCCGGTCAACCCGATGCTGGATGCCGCCTACATCGCGCGCATCTGCGTGGAGACGAAGGCCGAGGTGCTGGTCGCGCTCGGCCCCGCGCCGGGTTCGGACATCTGGGACAAGGCCGTGCAGGTCGCCGACCAGGTGCCGAGCATCCACACGATCCTGCAGGTCGACCTCGGGGCCGCGCTGGGCAATCTTGGGCCGGCAACGCCGGCGGGCGCCGTTCCCGCGCGGGCCGGCGTCCGCGTTCGCGACTTCCACCAGGCGCTCGCCGAGGCCCGTTCGGAAGGTCTCGCGTTCGATCGCCGCGTCGATCCCGATGCGCCGTGCGCCTACTTCCACACGGGCGGGACGACGGGCTTTCCGAAGGTCGCGGTGCATCGCCACGTCAACGAGGCGTTCATGGCGTGCTCGCTGCGCTGGGTCGACGACCGCCAGGACGTGGTCCTGGCGGGCCTGCCGCTGTTCCACGTCAACGGGGCGATCGTCACGGGGCTGGGTGCCTTCCATCGGGGCGCGGAGGTCGTGATGCTCACGCCGGCCGGCTACCGCACGCCCGGGCTCCTCGACCAGTTCTGGGCCATCGCCCGGCGCTTCGGCGCCACCACCTTTTCGTCGGTGCCCACCGTGCTGTCCAGCCTGCTGGACAAGCCCTGGCCCGAGGGCGGCGTGCCCAGCCTGCGACACGTGCTGTGCGGTGCGGCGCCCCTGCCGCGCCAGGTGGCGCTGGACTTCGAGCGCCTGACCGGCGCGCGCATCCACGAGGGCTACGGCCTGACCGAAGGCACCTGCGTCTCGACCCTGAACCTGCTCCACGGCCGCCGCCAGCTCGGCACGGTGGGGATGCGGCTGCCGTACCAGGAGGTGCGGCTGTTCACGCTCGGCGCCGACGGCAAGCCCACCGGCGAGACGGCCCAGGGCGCGAGCCCCGGCGTCATCGGCCTTCGAGGCCCCAACGTCTTCCAGGGCTACCTGCGGGCCGCGGACAACGACGGCATCTGGATCGAGGGGGGCTGGTTCAACACCGGCGATCTCGGCCGCTGGGACGAGCACGGGCACCTGGTCCTGTGCGGACGCGCCAAGGACCTGATCATCCGCGGCGGGCACAACATCGACCCGCAGTTGATCGAGGATGCGCTCGCCAGGCACCCCGCCGTTGCCATGGCCGCGGCCATCGGGCAACCGGATCGCCATGCCGGCGAACTGCCGGTGGCGTACGTGGCCCTGCGCGCCGGATCGCGCATCGATGCCGACGACCTGCTGGAACACGCGCGCGCCGCCATCCCCGAGCGGGCCGCCGTGCCGGTGCGCATCACCATCCTGCCGGCCCTTCCGCTGACGACGGTCGGCAAGGTCTCCAAGCCGCATCTGCGCGCCATGGCCTTCGAGCGCGTGCTGCGCGAAGCCCTGGACGCGGAACAGCTGCACGACGTCGACCTGCACGGTCAACCGGCCCTCGGCGGAGGCGTCGCCATGGAGCTGGTCGGCCCCGCGCTGCTCCGCAGCGCGAGTCTCGCGCTGGCCGGGCGCTTCCCG
>Ga0070673_100000978_pt1 | contig 16239 bp, 12 predicted proteins | sample KBSM23metaG_FD_65342 | JGI IMG/M metagenome (GOLD analysis project Ga0070673, IMG submission 65342) | Miscanthus rhizosphere microbial communities from Kellogg Biological Station, Michigan, USA - KBS M2-3 metaG | ecosystem: Host-associated > Plants > Roots > Rhizosphere > Soil ... | reverse complement strand
ACCGGGATCCGGATCCTGCCGTCGTACGCGCCGGCCGCCCATGACGGCGACCTGGTGATGTCCCTGAACTGCTCGCGCGTGTAGAGGATCGCGGTGACGGTCTCGGACGGATAGGTGTTCAGCGCCTGCCCCGCCCGCGCGTAGGCAGCTTCGAGCCCGGACGACACGCGCGTGGCGATCGCCTGCTGCTCGGGCCCTTCGAAGAGCACCGTGAAGCGAACGCCGGGGCGTGCGGTGAACGAGTCGTGCAGCGCGGCTTCCTTCTTCCACGCTTCGAGCTGCTGGTAGATCTGCTGACTGCCCGGCTGCAGCTTGACGACCCGCTCGTACGACTTGATGGCGAGATCGATGTCTCCCTGGGCGTAGGCGATCGGCCCGAGGAGGTAGAGGGCGTAGACGTAGTCGGGATCGACCTGCAGGGCCTTCTTCAACGACGACACCGCGGCGTCGTCACGCCCCTGCAGGTGAGCGGCGAGCGCCGCGCCCGCCAGCGCGCGCGTGTCGCGGGGGTCGCCCGCGAGCACCTGGCGGAACGCAGCCGCGGCCTTGTCGCCATCCCCCCGCTGGATCGCCTCCCAGCCGGCGCGTGCGGGGTCCTGCTGTAAGGGTTGCGGCGATGCGGCGAGCAGCAGGACCAGGAGAGCGCGGGAGAACATGGCGCCGGTCGCCCGAGCAAAGCCAGTGCCCGCGAAAACCCGTGGAAAATGCCTCGTCCCGCCGTCCCGGGCGTTACGGAATCGTCTCGCCTCCGCCGCAACCCGTAATGCGTCCTGGCCGCGTGCTATCGTTGGAAATGCCCTGCCTCGGAGGCTCGTCGATGATCCCCAGAATCGCTCTCGCCTGCCTGCTCGCCGCCGTTCCGCTCGTGGCCGGCCCGGCCGTCGCGGCGGCCCAACAGGAACAGGAAAAGCCCAAGGTCCCCAAGGACTCGCTGCTGGTCAACGTGACCGGCTGCCTGAAGGGACGCGTCGTCCGCGCGGAGGACGTCCGCCAGCCCGACACGACCAGCGGCATGACCATCACCAACCGGTCGTTCCGGCTCGCCGGGAAGAAGGAGGTGATGGCGTCGGTCAAGGAGTACGACGGGCAGCGCGTCGAGATCTCCGGCGTGATCAAGAAGTCGGCGCTGATCGAGCCCGGCATGAAGTTCAAGGGAGGGCGTGTCGTGATCGGCGGCGGCAGCCCGACGTCCAACAGCACCATGCCGGATCCCGCCGACAACGTCGTCGTGCTCGACGCGATGACGGTGCAGTCGCTCGGCGGCAGCTGCGGCTCACAGCGCTGAGCTTTAGAGGGACTTTCGCGCCACCAGCAGCAGGTGCGCGCTCATCGCGAGGGCGGCGGGATCGGACTCGAACAGCCGTGCCACCCGCAGCAGGTCCGCACGACGGGCGGGATCGTTCAGCCGCGCGTCGACATCCGGCAACATCCACCCGGGGCCCTCGATGCCGAAGAGACCTTCGACGAGCAGGCCGCTGCCGCTGACCTCCGCCTGAAAATCTTCCGGCCGATGAAAGTACGCCGTGGTGAAGTAGTCGAGTCTGCCGGTCGGGTTCCGATGTTGCCCGGTGCGGAGATCTTCCTCGACGATGGCCGCGAACGCCGCGTCCTGGAAGAGATCCCGCGCCAGGCCGTCGAGCGCGGACGCCCAGCGTGAAATCGCCGCCGCAAAGAGCAACCCGCCAGGCTTGAGGACACGAGAGGCTTCCGCCAGCGCGCGCGCACGATCGTCGGCGGATGGCAGGTGATACAGCGGGCCGAGAAGAAGGACGATGTCTGCGCTCGAATCCGGAAACGGAGTGGAGCGCGCGTCGCCGACCTCGCACGAGGCAAGCGGCCGCGCCGCGGCCGCGCTCCGCCGCCTCGCCTCTGCGACGAGACGCCCCGCGGCATCGAGCAGGTGCACCGTGTATCCCGCATCGGCCAGCCACAGCGCATACGCGCCGGCGGCTCCGCCGATGTCGACCACCGTCGATGGCGCCGCGGGCGCATAGCGCTCGATCAATTCGCGCGTCCGCAGCGCCTCGAGCAGAAACGGCCCCTGCGCGAGGCGATCTTCCTCGGCTGCGCGATCGTAGAAAGCCGCAATAGCCGGATCGATCACGAGGGCACCCTTAGCACCCTTGCACCTTTAGCACCTTAGCACCAGCACCCTTAGCACCCTTGCACCTCTAGCACCCTAGCACCGACTCTATTTCACTCTTATCAACACGACATCGCTCGTCGACTGGCCGTGCGATACGACGATGCGGCCGTCGCGGGAGACGGCGGCGCCGAAGACCGAGTCGGCGAACGGCGGCGTGATCGGCGTCTTCGCCGCGCCCGACAGCGCGCGCGCGATGAACACGGCCTTTCCGTTGACGCGATCCAGCGTCACGAGGTCGCCGCTCGGTAGAAAGCGCGCTGTCGTCGGCACATCCGGCATGATCCGCAGCGTGTCTCCTTCCGACGCGTAGACGGCCAGCACTGTGCGCCGCCGCTGCGCGTCCCACGTGATCCCGACAAACTGGCGTCCGTCTGGAGACACGTCGTACGCACGGAAGTATTTGTCCGAGACCTGCTGCGGCGTGCCGCCCGCGGCGGCGATTTTCATCAGCTTCGGCTGGCTGACGCCCGTCGTGTAGTACACGTAGGCGCCGTCGGGGCTGACGATCGGGTTGCGGGCGTCGCCGCTCCGCGTGAGCTGCTCGAACCCTGAGCCGTCCGGCGCGACGCGAAAGAGGCAGATGCCCTCCTTCGCGTAGCTGGAGAAATAGATCCATCGTCCGTCGGGTGAGGCCGCCGGCGTGAACGATTGCCCGACCTGCGTGGTCAGCTCGTGATCGTTCGTTCCGTCGCCATTCACGATCCACAGCTGCGGCAGCCCGGTCGGGGTCGAGGTGTAGACGACACGGCCGTCCGGCAGCCACGCCATGCCCTGGCTACCATCCACGCGGTCTGCGCCGGCCGTGAGGCGGTGCGGCTCGCCCGTGGCCCCCTGCACCACGTAGAGCGACGCGGAGCTCTCGGTCTGCACCGTCGCCACGGCGCGGCCGTCGGCTGACAGACTCGTCCCGATATACGCGTTCAAGTCGTTGGTGACACGCGCGCGCTGGCCCGACGGATACGATAACTGCCACAACTGCGGCTGCCCCATGCCGCTCGTGTCGAGCGCCGCCACCAGGAAGGATCGCCCGTCGGGAAGCCAGCGCACGTCCCGGACCAGCGCCCACGGCTCGCCGATGCTGCGCGTCTCCCCCGTCGCGACGTCGATCGCGATCACGGACGAGGGAATGGGACGCGTCGAGTTCGCGGTCGCGAGAATGGTCTTGCCGTCAGGAGACCACGACAGCGCCTCCGGCATCAGCACGTCGGGCGGTTTCGGCGCGCCGGCCTGGCGCGCGCCCGAGCCGTCGGCGGAGGCGATCATCACCTCGTTGACGCCGCGCCGCATGTCGCCGCGGATGAACGCGATCTGTTTCGCATCGGGAGAGAACGCGACCGGGCTGTCGATGTCCTCGAGAATGCGCGTCGGCTGGCCGCCGAGCACCGGGATCTTGAACAGCGAGGCGACGCCGCCGCTGCCGGGATACGCGCTGTAGAACACGAAGTCGCCGTCGGGCGAAAACGCGAGCCCGTCGAACCGGACTTCCGCCGGCGCGACAATCCGGACGTCGCTCGACGCGCCGGTCTGCCGCATCCACAATCCGTATCCCGCATCTTCGCGCTTGACGTGGACGACGTAGCGGCCGTCCGGCGAGATCGCGGCCATGAACGCCGACCCCGTCGTCGTCAAGCGCGTCATCCGGTCGATCGTCAACGGCGCGGCCCCCGGCGTGGCGAGCCATCGACCCTTGAGCAGAAACAGCGACAGCGCGGCCACCGCGAGCCCGGCGGCCGCAACCGCCACCCACCGCCATCGGCCGCGCGGGGGAGCGGGCGCCGGACGCACGCCGGAGATCACGCCGCTCGACGTGTCCTGCTTGAGCTCGTCGAGATCGTTCCGGAGATCCGCCGCGGTCTGGTAGCGCCGCGCCGGATCCTTCACCAGGCATCGGCGGACGATGCGCGCGAGATCGGCCGGCAGGGACGGATTCGAATCGGTGACCGCGGCCGGCGTGTCCTTGAGAATCGAGGACAGCACCGAGACGTTCGTGTCCCCCTTGAACGGCTTATCGCCGGTCGCCATCTCGTGCAGCATCACGCCAAGCGAGAAGATGTCGGAGCGGGGATCGACCGCCTTGCCTTCCGCCTGCTCCGGCGACATGTACGCGACGGTGCCGACGATCTTTCCTTCGCCGGTGATGTCGCTCGACGCCATGTGCGTCACGTCGTCGGTGGCCCCCGCCAGCTCGGTGTCGCGCACCGTCGCCAGGCCGAAGTCGAGCACCTTGGCGCGGCCCGACGCCGTCACCATCACGTTGCCGGGTTTCAAGTCGCGGTGCGTGATGCCGCGAGCCTGCGCGGCGGCCATCGCATCGGCGACTTCCGCGCCGATGCGCAGCAGCCGTTCCAGCGGCAGCCCGCCGGGCAGAATCAGCTCGCTCAGCGGCCGCCCGTCCACCAGCTCCATCGTCAGGAACAAGCGCCCGTTGTCTTCTTCGACCGAATGGATGGTGACGATGTTGGGGTGGTTGAGCGCGGCGACCGCCTGCGCTTCGCGCTCGAAGCGCTGCCGGTAGGCGGGATCGGCGGCGAAGATCGGCGGCAGCAGCTTCAGCGCCACGCGGCGGTGCAGCCGCAGGTCCTCGGCGGCGAAGACTTCGCCCATCCCGCCCTTGCCCAGGGGTTCGCCGATCCGGTAGTGGCCGATCGTCTCGCCGGGGTTCACCAGAGCACCGACTTGTCGATGGCCCCGATCGAGGTGCGGCCGCACAACGCCATCGCGGCCTGGAACTCGCTGCGCAGGATCCCCATCACGTTCTTCACGCCGTCCGCGCCGTCGACGGAGAGGCCCCACAAGTAAGGACGGCCGATCAGCACCGCGCGCGCGCCGAGCGCCAGCGCCTTGACGACGTCGGTGCCGCGGCGGACGCCGCCGTCCATCAGCACGGGGACGCGACCCGCCACGGCCTCGACCACGCCTGGGAGCGCCGTGATCGTCGCCGGCACGGTGTCGAGATTGCGCGCGCCGTGGTTCGAGACGACGATGCCGCCGGCACCGTGGCGGACGGCCAGCGCGGCGTCCTCGGGCGAGAGGATGCCTTTGAGGACGACAGGGATCTTCGCGAACGAGCGGATCCACTCGATGCCGCTCCAGGTCAGCTTCGGATCGAAGATCGCGGAATAGATCGTCCCCTCGTCGGCGTGCGCGACCGTGCTGGCGCCGGCAAGCAGGCCTTTCAGGTTCTCGCGCTCGAGTCCGGGCGGCAGTCGAAAACCGGCGCGGACCTCGCGGTTCCGCGTGCCGATGACCGGCGTGTCGACCGTCACCAGAAGCGCGCGGCAGCCGGCGGCTTCGGCCCGCTGGACCAGGGCCTTCGTGAATCCGCGATCCGGCTGCACGTAGAGCTGGAACCACAGCGGCCCGGTCGCCGCCTTCGCGACGTCCTCGATCGAGGTCGTGGCAAAGGAGCTGACGCACATCGTCGCGTGCGCGGCACCGGCGCCGCGCGCGGTGGCGATCTCTCCCTCGGGATGCGTGATCTTGTGGTACGCGGTCGGCGCCAGCACGATCGGGTAGTCGAGGCGGTGCCCGAAGACCGACGTCGAGGTATCGAGATGGCTGACGTCGCGCAGCACGCGCGGCTTCAGCCGCATCGTGTCGAAGCGCGAGCGGTTGTCGCGCAGCGTGACTTCGTCTCCCGCCCCGCCGGCGATGTACTCGTAGGCCATCGAGGGCAGGCGCTTGCGCGCCAGCTCTTCGTAGTCGAACAGGTTGACCGGCGGCGGCTGTCCGGGCGCCGCGGCCGCGGGCGGGCCCTGCGCCAGGGCGCTCTTCTGCAGCGCGACTGCGGCGGCGAGCGACTGGAAGATCTCGCGACGAGTCAGCACGTCAGGCCTTCCCCGCGTCGACGTCGAGCAGAAAGGCGATCAGGCCGCGGAAGTAGGTCTGCTGATCGTCGTACTCGGCGAGGTGGCTGCCGTTCGGGCAGAAGAGATAGCGGCCCTTCGGCAGCTGCTTCGACATCCATTCCATGTGCTTCGGGTCCATCGTGTCGTACTGCGCGCCGATCACCAGCGTGGGGACGGTGATGTTCTTCAGATCCGCGGTTCGATCCCAGTTCACCAGCTTGCCGCTGGCGCCCAGCTCGCTCGGTCCCTGCATCGGCACGTAGATCTTGGGATTCACGTGCTTGAAGGTGCGGTTGACCGGCTCGGGCCACTGCTCCGGCGGCATGCGCAAGAGGTGCTGCGTGTAGTGGTTCGGGACCAGCAGCTCCATGTAGCGCGGATCTTCGTACTTACCGGCGGCCTCGAGCTGCTTGATCTCGGCCAGGGCCTTCTGGTCCATCGCCGGCATGATCACCGTCTGCGCGTAGTCGTTGTATTGCGGGATGCTCATCATCATGTTCGAGATGACGAGCCCCTTCAGGTTCTGCTGGTACTTGAGCGCGTATTCGGCGGCCAGCATGCCGCCCCACGACTGGCCGAACAGGTAGAAGTTGTCTTTCGTGAGCCCGAGCGCCTGCCGCACCTGCTCGACTTCCTCCACGAAACGCGGCAGCTCCCAGAGCTCCGGGATGTCCGGCTGATCGCTGTAATAGGAGCCGAGCTGGTCGTAGTAGTAGTACTCGATGCCGGCGCCGGGGAAATAGCTGTCGAAGGCCTCGAGATACTCGTGCGTCATTCCAGGCCCGCCGTGCAGCAGCAGCACCTTGATGCGCGGGTTGTTGCCGACGCGCTTGGTCCAGACCTTGAAGCTGCCCTTGGGCGTCGTGATCGGAATCATCCGGACGCCGCCGGCCAGGACGTCGGTACGGCCCGTGTTGTCGAAGTAGTTCGCCGCAGGAGGCGCGCCTGACGCCGGTGCCTGCCCGGTTCCGGGCGCCTGCGCCTTCGTGCACGCCGATGCCGCAATCAGGGCCGCCGCCGCGGCTGCCGTCGAAACCCGTCTCAACAATGAACGCATCGCGCGCATTCTAAAGTAAACTTCCCGCGCTCGCACCGAGACAGGGAGGGCCCCGGATGATCGCCGCGATTGCCTTCGCGCTGTTCGTCGCCGCCGCTGCCCCGCAGCAGACATCGATACAGGTGCCCAAGCCCGACGCGCAGGCGCCGCCGCGCGACGCCGCGAAGGAGAAGGGCACCGCCTCAATCAAAGGCAAGGTCGTCGCCGCCGACACCGGCAAGCCGATGCGGCGCGTGCAGATCTCGCTGTCGTCCCCCGATCTGTCCGAGGCCCGGTCGATGAGCACGACGGCGCTCGGCCTCTTCGAGTTCAAGGACCTGCCGGCGGGCCGCTACACCGTCTCGGCGTCCCGTTCCGGCTTCCTGCGGCTGCAATACGGCCAGCGACGGCCCGGCGAACCGGGACGGCCGCTGCAGATCGCCGACGGCGAACGCGTCGCCAACGCCGACTTCGTGCTGCCGCGCAGCGGCTCGATCTCCGGCCACATCACCGACGAGCTCGGCGATCCGCTCGCCGGCGTCAACATCTATCCCGCGCAGTGGCGCTACTTCCGCGGCAAACGCCGCATGGTGCCGATCTCCGGCGGCAGCGGAGGCGGCTTCAACCAGACCGACGACACGGGCTACTTCCGCATCAGCGGCTTGGAGCCCGGCGATTACTACGTGCTGGCCACCATTCGCACGACCTGGACCGTGGACGACAAGCCCGAGGAACGCATCGGCTTCCTGCCGACCTACTCCGGGGGAACCGCGAGCCCGACCGAGGCGATGCGCGTCAAGGTCGGCATGGGCCAGGAAGCGTCGACCGGCGACTTCGCGATGGTGCCGGGCCGTGTCGCCTCGATCTCCGGACTGGCGATGTACTCGTCGGGGCAGCCGATGGCCGGCGAGAGCGTCAACGTGACCCAGGAATTCGCCGGACCGAGCTGGAGCTCGCAGTTCGGCATGGCCGGGTCGAAGGTCAATCCGGACGGATCCTTCACGATCAAGAACGTCGCTCCGGGCGAATACCGCCTGTCGGTGCGCGGGCCCGGCGACAAGGACCATCCAGCCGAAGGCGTGACGGTGACGGTCAACGTCACCGGCGAGGATCTCGCCGGCGTGTCGCTCATCGGCGGCTCCGGCGGATCGCTGTCCGGACGCGTCGTCAGCGACACCGGCGTGGCGCCGCCGCTTCCGGCCTCCGGACGCATCAGCGTCTCGGCACGCCCGGTCGATCCGACGACCACCTATCAGTCGTACGGTGACCAGGACAACGGCCGCGTGAAGGACGACTGGACGTTCGAAGTCAGGAACGTGTTCGGCCAGAACCGGCTCAACGTCGGCCCGCTGCCTGCCGGCTGGGCCGTGCGATCGATCGATTACCAGGGCAAGGATCTCGCCGACGTCGCCGTCGACATCCACGGCGGCCAGCGCCTCGACGGCATCACCATCGTCCTCTCGAACACGCTGCCGAAGGTACGCGGCACCCTGCTCGACGCGAAGAACCAGCCGGCCGAAGGCACGGTCCTGATCTTCCCCGAGGACTCGGCGAAATGGGGGGAAAACTCACGGTTGATCCGCACGACGCGTCCCGATCTCAGCGGCGGGTTCGAGTTGCGGAACGTGATCCCGGGCAGTTACCTGGTCGTGCCGCTCGAGTACGTCCGCGACGGCGACTGGACGGATCCGGAGTTTCTCGAGAATCTCCGCGACGGCGCCAAACGCGTCCAGGTCGACGAGACCGGCGCGGCAGGCATCGCGCTGACGCTGAAGAAGGGTTAACGGTCTGCGGTTAACGGTCTACGGTTAACGGTTAACGGTTAACGGTTTACGGTTTACGGTTCATGGTCGTGATGATTGAGCTGCTCTTCGCGTTGATGTTCGTCGTCGCGGCGCAGCAGGGCCCTCCGCCGCCTCCGCCCGTGCGGCCACCGGACGTGCAGGTGCGCGACGGGGTCGGCGCCGAGCGGAAAGGCACCGCCGTCATCAAGGGACACGTGCGCACCGTGGACGGACGTCCGCTGCGCCGCGCGCGGATTTCCGTGCGTGGGCCGGCGCTGAACAACGCACGCACCGCCAGCACCGGGCTCGAAGGCGAATACGAAGTCGCGGAACTGCCGGCGGGCCGCTTCACGATCTCGGCGATGCGCGGCGGCTACCTGGCAGCCGAATACGGCCAGCGCGCGTTCGGCGACGACGGGACACCCATCGAGGTCGCCAACGGCGCCACGCTGGACAAGATCGATTTGACGATGGATCGGGCCGGCACGGTGAGCGGCCGCCTCACCGATGAAACCGGCGAAGCGGTGTCGGGCGCCACGGTCTGGATTCAGCAGATGCAGTTCTTCCACGGGCGGAAGCAGTACGTGCACCAGACGTCGGCCCAGACGGACGACACGGGCCTCTACCGGATCTCGTCCGTCGCGCCGGGGGAATTCGTGGTGCTCGCGACGTTCCGCGAGACCTGGACCGCCGACGACAAGCCAACGCAGACACTCGGCTACGCGCCGACGTACTTTCCCGGGACGGTGAGCCAGGTCGAGGCGCAGCGCATCAGGGTGACCGCGGGCCAGGAAACCGGCGGGCTCGACTTCAGCCTGGTTCCCGGCCGCGCCGCGTCGATCTCCGGCTCGGTGATTGCGACCGACGGCGCGCCGCTCGCCGCCGCCAGCGTGAGCGTCGGCCAGGAGGTCAGCGGACCGCAGTTCATGATGATGTCGATGATCGCCAACGGGCGCACCGCGGCGGACGGCACCTTCACGGTGCGCAACATCCCGCCGGGGCAATACCAATTACGCGCGTTCGGCGCAGCCGGCGACCGCGGCACCGAAAACGCGTCCGTCACGGTTGCGCTGCAGGGGACCGACATCGAAGGGCTGGTCATCGGTGCCGACAACGGCGCACTGCTCACCGGACGCGTCGTGACGGATTCCGACAAGCGGCTGCCGACGGGCACGCTGCGGATCGCCCCGCAGAGCGCGATCTTCGAGCGATCGCAGATCAACGTGCCGCCGGCGCAGGACGGCCTCGTCGGCGCCGACGGCGCCTTCACGCGCAAGGTGCCGAGCGGCCCGTCGTTCCTGCGGCCGTCGCTGCCGTCGGGATGGACGCTGAAGCGGATCACCATCGGCGGGCAGGACTACACCGAGGTGCCGTTCGATTTCCGCGCCGGCCAGGCGGTGGGCGACGCGGTGGTGATCATCTCGGATCGCCTGCCGTCGGTGAGCGGCCAGGCGTCCGGCGCCAGGGGGCCGGCCACGGGACCGGTGCTGCTGGTGCCGGCCGACGCGGCGCACTGGTGGGAAGCCTCCGGCGCGCTGCGGAAGGCCCGCCCCGACGCGTCGGGCCGCTACAAGTTCGATACGGTCCGCCCGGGCAATTACCTGCTCGTCGCGGTCGAACAGATGCAGGCATGGCAGCTCTACGATCCGGACTTCCTCGAGCCGCTGCGCGAGAAAGCGACGAAGATCACCGTCGAGGCGGATCCGATCGCGATGGATCTGAAGGTCGTGCGATGACACGCCGGGTGCCCTGGTCGATCGCGGCGCTACTCCTCGTTCTCACGACGGTCACGACGCCCACGTCGGCGTTCGCACAGCCGCCGCAGCAGCCTGCCGACCCGAAGGCGAAGCCGGCCGGCGTGATTCGCGGCCGCGTGATCGCCGCCGACACCGGCCGGCCGCTCCGACGCGCGCAGATCACGGTGTCGGCGGCGGATCGCGGCGAGCGCCGCACGACGTCGACGAACTCACGCGGCGAATACGAAGTGACGGAACTGCCGGCCGCGCGCTACTCGGTCTCGGTTTCGCGCAGCGGCTACCTGGCGCTCTCTTACGGGACGCGGTTGCCCGGAGAGCCGGGACGGCCGGTCGATCTGGGGGACGGCGACACCGCCGCCGGGATCGACTTCGCGCTGCCGCGTAGCGGCGTGATCAGCGGACGCGTGGTCGACGAGACCGGTGATCCCGTCCCCGGCGTGACCGTCTGGGTGATGCGCTACGAATACTTCCGCCGCCGGCGCATGCTCGTGCCCGCGGGCTCGAGCGCGCGCACCGACGACACGGGTCAGTATCGCGCCACCGGCGTGATGCCCGGCGAATACCTCGTCGTCGCCATGCTCCGCGAGACGTGGACGGTCGGCGGCAAGGAGCCGAAGGTCTATGGCTACGCGCCGACCTACGCGCCGTCAACGGCATCGGCGGGCGAGGCACGGCGCATCAGGCTGGCGGCCAGCAAGGAAGCGGCGAACGTGGACGTCACGCTGGTGGCGGCGCCCGCGGTGTCGATCTCGGGCGTGGCGCGGCGATCCGATGGCGCGCCGCTCGCCAATACTTCCGTCAGCCTCGGACAGAGCATCATCGGACCGCAGAGCCAGTCCTTCATGGGCGTCAGCGACGGCCCCGTCGGCGCCGACGGCGCGTGGCGGATCCGCAACGTCCCGCCCGGAGAATACGATTTGTCGGCGTCAGCACAGGGACCGCTCGGGCGCGAGACGGTGAACATGAAGATCACCGTCCAGGGGAGCGACCTCGAAGGCATCACGCTCACGACCGAAGCGCCCGTCACCGTCAGCGGCGAGATCGCGATGGAGAGCGGCGCGCAGGTGCCGGATCCGCCAACCGGCCGTCTCAGGGTATCGGTCGAAACGATCGGCGATCAACCCCAGACCCTCGTCCCGCTCTCTGACGACAACGGCCTGGTGAAGACCGACGGCCGTTTCAGCTTCCGGAGCGGCAGCGGACCTGCAGTGGTGCGCGTGCCGTCGCTGCCGCGCGGCATGAGCATCAAGAGCGTCGAGGTGGACGGACGTGAAATCGCCGACGGCATTCTGGAGCTGAAGGGCGGCCAGGCCCTCGACAGCGTGCGCATCGTCATCACCGATCGCTTCCCGGTGGTGACCGGCGCGGTCACTGACGACCACGGCGCCGCGGCCGACGGCGCCGTCCTGCTCTTCCCCGCCGACGAGTCGCGCTGGGTCGGCGTGAGCGACAACACGCGGCTGACGCGGACCAGCGCACAAGGCGCGTTCCGCCTGACCGGCGTGCGCCCCGGCGAATACTTCGCCATCGCCGTCCCGTCGATCCAGTCGTGGCAGACCGCGGATCCGGAGTTCCTCGGGTCCCTGAAGGACCGCGCCACGCGGATCACCGTGCACGAGGGGGAAGCGGCGCAGATCTCGCTGAAGCTTCCCCGCTGAGCGCAGCCGGCGCGACGTACAGGCTGCTTGCCGCTGCTGGCGATCACCCAAAAGCCCGGAGAGGGCGCGGAGAAGAGAGCCACAGATAAACACAGATAAACACGGATCAAGACCGGACCACATCGACTCCGGCATCAGGGTCGCGCGCAGCGTCGCCGGGCGGCGAAGACAACTGAGAAACCGACGGCCGACCGTCGCTGTTCGTGGTGCCGCGCTTCGCGCGGCAGGAGGAGTCACGATCCGGGAGATACGAGCCGCCTTCGAAGACCCCGCGGCTCGTATCGTCCCGGATCATGACTCCTCCCGGCGCCGGGCGTAGCCCGGCGGCGCCACGAACAGCGTGAGCGGCCCTCTATCTCTGCGTCCTCTGTTTCCTTCTGCGGATCAGCGAAGCGAGCTCTGCGTGAGACGTCTTCGCCGCCGAACCGCGAGCAGCGCGACAGTCTGCCGCCAGCGCCGCGCTTCGCGCTTCAGTGCGTCATCGCGTAGATGACGTAGTTCACGCCCAGCTTGTAGGCCTCGTTCGACAGGTCGATCGGGGCGATGCCGGTATCCGACCACTCCCAGTACTGCGACACGTCGTTGTTGAAGTTGGCGATCAGCCGCAGCGGCTTGTGGGTGTCGTTGTTCTCGTAGATGCCGTAGAACTGCGCCGGGCCGCCGCGGTCGTAGGCCTGGACGAAGTCGAGCGTCTTGATCTCGAAGAACGAATGGAAGATCGGATGCGAGACGTCGAGCGGCACGAGCTGCTCGCCGGGCAGCACCCGCTGCATGGTCTCCCGGAAGGGCTCCCAGTCGTAGGGCGCGCGGAAGTCGTCGAAGATGAGGAAGCCGCCCTTTTTCAGGTACGCGCCCAGCGCGTGCGCCTCGTCATCGCTCAGCACCATGAAGCCGGGCTCGGTCGCATACACGACCGGATAGTCGAACAGCTCCGGATCGCCGACGTCGACCACGCGCGTGCCGTCCACGTGCGGGTTCATGTTGGTGACGGCGTTCAGGATCTTGACGAAGTTGCTCTCGGAACGGGAGCCCTCGCGGATGGGAATGTAGCCGTGCGCCCAGGCCGGCAGGCCGCCGTAATAGTAGCCGCCAGGGCCGGTGGTGAACTTCAGCCGGGCGAAGACGTAGTGCCCGTCGTAGGGAGGCGCCTTGTCGATGGGGGCTTCGACCGGCCCGCCGAACCAGCGGCGCTGGGCGGTGGCCGCCGTAGCGGCGAGGATGATAAATGCGGCGAGGAACAGAAACACGCGGCGTCGGGGCACACAACCTCCTGCCCCTCCGCCGTTGGAACGATTCTACCCTCTTTGCATCGAGGCGAGGAACTCGGCGTTCGATTTCGACTTGCTCATCTTGTCGAGGAGCAGCTCCATGCCTTCGGTCGCCGACAGCGGCGCCAGGACCTTGCGGAGGACCCAGACCCGGTTCAGATCCTCGCGGGCCATCAGCAGCTCTTCCTTACGGGTGCCGCTCTTCTGCATGTCGATGGCCGGGAAGACGCGCTTGTCCGACAACTTGCGATCCAGGTGGATCTCCATGTTGCCGGTGCCCTTGAACTCCTCGAAAATCACGTCGTCCATGCGCGAGCCGGTGTCGATGAGCGCGGTGGCGATGATGGTGAGCGAGCCCCCTTCCTCGACCTTGCGCGCCGCGCCGAAGAAACGCTTCGGCTTCTGCAGCGCGTTCGAGTCGAGGCCGCCCGACAGCACCTTGCCCGACGAGGGAATGACCGCGTTGTAGGCGCGCGCGAGGCGGGTGATCGAGTCGAGCAGGATCAGCACGTCCTTCTTGTGCTCGACCAGCCGCTTCGCCTTCTCGATGACCATCTCGGCGACCTGCACGTGGCGCTGCGCCGGCTCGTCGAAGGTCGAGGCGATGACCTCGCCGTTCACCGAGCGCTGCATGTCGGTGACTTCTTCCGGGCGCTCGTCGATGAGCAGGACGATGAGGTAGACCTCGGGGTGGTTGCGGGCCACCGACTGCGCCAGGTTCTGCAGCAGCATCGTCTTGCCGGTGCGCGGCGGCGCGACGATGACGCCGCGCTGGCCGCGGCCGATCGGCGTCATGAGGTCCATGACGCGGCCTGACAGGTTGTCCGGGCTCGTCTCCAGCATGAACTTCTGCTGGGGATAGAGCGGCGTCAGGTTCTCGAAGAACAGCTTGTCGCGCGCCTGGTCGGGCGCCTCGAAGTTGACCGCTTCGACCTTGATCAGCGCGAAATAGCGCTCCCCTTCCTTCGGCGAGCGGATCTGCCCCGACACGGTGTCGCCGGTCTGCAGGTCGAACTTCCGTATCTGGGACGGTGAGACGTAGATGTCGTCGGGGCCCGGCAGGTAGTTGTAGTCAGGGGCGCGCAGGAACCCGAACCCGTCGGGCAGCACCTCGAGCACCCCTTCCGAGAAGATGAACCCGCTCTTCTCGGTCTGCGCCTTGAGGATCTGGAAGATCAGATCCTGCTTGCGCATGCCGGTGGCGCCGCCGACGTTGAGATCCTTCGCGATCTGGGTGAGCTCCTGGATGCTCTTGTCCTTCAGATCGGTGATATTCAGGCGGTTCTGCCGGCTGACGTCGCCGCCCCCCTGCCCGGCCTGGGCCGCCGGCGGCGGTGCCGCGGGTGCCTGTCCGTTGGCCGGCGCAGCGGCGGCCGGCTGGGCGGGCGCCCCGTTCTGCGGTTCGCGCACCGTGGTGTCGTCCGAGCCGCCCCGTGCGCGCTGATCGACTGGGGCGGGTTGACCGCCGTTGTCGTCACGCTGCGGCGACGGACCGGGCGCCTTTCGTCTCTGATTGGGCATTGAGTACGTAACGCTGCTGGATTGTTGGTGGGGCGGCGGTCAGTATAAAAAGCCCCGGTTCAGGTGTCAATACGTGCGTAACCGCCGGGTTCCGGGCAGGAAGGGGCTCGCCGTAATCTGCCCGTCGAACTGCTTCCCCCAGCGCCCGGGAATCGACGTGCCGCACTGGGGGCACCTCCCGTCCGCGGTTATCTGGTAACTGCGGACAAGGTAGCCATAGCGTTCGACCAGGAGCGCCGCGCACTGGTGGCAGCGGGTGTTTTCGAGGTCACCGACTCGGCCGGGAATGTTCCCGGCGTAGACGTAGCGCAGGCCCGCCGCCTTTCCGATGGCCGCGGCGTGGAGCAGCATCTCGGGGGTCGTGTTCTCGGGATCGCTCATCCGGTAGTCCTTGTGGAACGCGGTGACGTGCCACGGGATGTCGGGCGAGACCGAGGCGAGGAACGCCGCGAGGCGCTCCAGTTCGTCGGGCGCGTCGTTGAAGCCCGGGATCAGCAACGTGACGATCTCCAGCCACACGCCAAGTTCGTGCAGCCGCCGGATCGTCCGCAGGATCGGCTCGATGCGCCCGCCAAGCTGGCGGTAGTGCTTGTCGTCGAAGCTTTTCAGGTCGACCTTGTAGAGATCGATCCACGGCCGGATGTACTGCAGCACGCGCTCGGTCGCGTTGCCGTTCGACACGAAGCCGGTCATCAGTCCTACGGCGCGCGCCTGCTTGAAGATCTCGACCGCCCATTCGGCGGTGATCAGCGGCTCGTTGTAGGTAGACACGACGACGCGCGCACCGAGGTGCGTCGCATCGGCGACGAGCGCACCCGGCGTCGCGTCGACCGGCGGCGCCACCGCCGCAGGATCGCGCAACGCCTGCGACGTCACCCAGTTCTGGCAGTACGAGCAGTGCAGGTCGCAGCCGAGCATGCCGAACGAATACGCGAGCGCGCCGGGATAGGCGTGGAAGAACGGCTTCTTCTCGATCGGATCGCATTGCACGCCGCCGATGTATCCCCACGGCACGTGCAGCGCGCCGTCCCGGACGAAGCGCACCTTGCACACGCCGACCGCCCCTTCGGGGATCGGGCACTCGTGCCCGCACGCGTAGCAGCGGATGCGGTCCCGGGAGATCCGCTCGATCAGCTCCGGCGCCGCTTCAGCGGTGCGTGCCTCGAGAACGTCTGCGAGAGTGGCCATCCTTCGTTATCGAACCTCGATCATAGCCCCGGC
>Ga0070673_100000977_pt1 | contig 16243 bp, 16 predicted proteins | sample KBSM23metaG_FD_65342 | JGI IMG/M metagenome (GOLD analysis project Ga0070673, IMG submission 65342) | Miscanthus rhizosphere microbial communities from Kellogg Biological Station, Michigan, USA - KBS M2-3 metaG | ecosystem: Host-associated > Plants > Roots > Rhizosphere > Soil ... | reverse complement strand
GGTCCTACGGCCACGGGGCCAGGACCTTGCAATCGGCGGCCAGCGCGGTCACAGGGGGGGTGGGGTTCTTGAGGCATTGCATGTCCCCGCTGGTCTTCCCCTGCGCGGTGATGGTGGTGATGGTCCCGAACGAAACGGACTTTGCGCACTCGCTCAGGGCGATATTGGGGTTCGCCGGGCTCGCCGGAATCGCGGAGACGTCGCCGACGGCATCGAGATCGGCCAGGAACTTCACGAGCTCGGGCGAACCCGCCTCGTAGGTCCTGGGCAAAACGTCGATGACGGTGATCATGGATTCGCCAATTGAGCGCACTCCGCTTCCGTCGCAGTTGACCGCAACGTGGAGATCGGGCGAGTTCGTTGAACGACTGACGTCGATCGTCGCCGCCTGCGCGGTGGGCGCCAGCCCATCGCAGATACCGGCACGCGGCTTGCCATCCGACGACTCGCTACACCCCGCAATCGCCCAGGCGCTCGCCGCTCCGATCAGGCCTACCGCTATCCAGTTGCTCATGGCGGCCGGTGAGCTGCAACACGGGGGCCAGCCAAACGCCGCGATTCTTCCCTGGTCCACGCGACCCGAAGCCCCAACCGCGACAACCATGTCAGTCGGGTGGTTGCTTGTAGATGGTGGGGCGAAAGATCTCCATGTAGCTGCCCGAATCGGCGGGAACCTTGAACGAGAAAGGCTCGTACAAGCCCTGCGCGTCCCGGGTGACGAGCACGAACCGCCGCACGCCGGCGACCTCCGGATGCGACGTCACCTCCTCGATGAGCCACTTCCCGAGACCCCGGCCCCGATAGGGATCGAGAACATAGACGTCGCAGAGGTACGCGAACGTCGCCCGGTCCGTGATCACGCGGGCGAAGCCGATCTGAGCGCCGCGATCGAAGAGCGAGAAGCAGAGCGAGCCGGCGATCGCCTTCGCCACCGTCGCTCTCGGAATCCCCTCGGCCCAGTACGACGTGGTCAGGAACGCGTGGACCGCATCCACGTCGACGCGACTGGTCTCCGTCGAGATCTCGTAGCGTCCGCGGCCTTCGCGCGATGCCGTCATGGGCCGGAACTCGCCGTCAGCGCAGGACCAGCGTGAAGTCGTAGCGGACGGTTCCGCTGTCGGGCACGACGACGTTCGCGGCGGCCGGCGGATTGCCGTCACCGTTGTGCCCATACCAGCCCGAATAATCGCCCGTGGTGGAGGCGGTTCCGCCCGAGGCGTCGACGTCGACGAACGCGAGCATGAAGTAGGTTCCGGAGGCCACGTCGCTGATCACGTAGTCGAGGGTGGTGGCGCCGGTCGTGGTTCCGGTAACTTCCGCGGCGGGTGTCGTCACCGCGATCGGCGAGACGGCGAGCCTGACAAAGTAGCTGGCTCCCTGCGCGGCTCCGGGCAGCGTGATCGTCCCGGCGACCGACGCGCCCGCGGTCCCGTCGCCACTGGCGCCGTCGGTCGACTGCGTGCTCTTGCCGCACGCGGAGAGCGCGGCGCACGCGAGCAGCACGCGGCACGCGCGCCCCCTTGCTGCTCGGTTCATGGGCGCGAAGGTACAACAAACGGAGGCGATCGGGGCAACCCCTGTATCATGGCCGTGATGACGAGAATCATCGTCGTGCTCGCGCTGGTCCTCTGCTCCGCCGGCCGCGCGCTGGGGGCCGACGCCGTCCCTGCCCCTCCCCCGCCGCCCACGATGCCGTCCCCGACGGTGACGGTGGACCCAACCAACGCGCCGCCCGTCGCGCCGCCGCCCGCCGCGACGCCCGCGACCACCTCCACGCCCCTGCCCTCCCCGGCCGACCTCGCGCTGAAACGCGTTCTCCGTTCCAGCTGCCGCGACGGCCTCGACGAGGTGCGGCGCGCGGCGGTGAGCGATCCGAACGCCGCCTGGGCCGCGACCGTCGCCCGGCTGTGCGACGACATCATCCAGGAGAAGACGCAGAAGCGCAGCGCGACCGGCGGCAACGAAGGGCGCGGCCGCCTGGTGCTGTGGTCGTCGCTTTACGGAATCTGGCTGGGCATCGCGACCGACATCATGTTCGAGATCGACGGCGAGCGCGCTGTCATCGTGCCGCCGCTGGTCGGCCTGGGCGCGGGCATCGGCCTGTCGCTGGCCGCGACCAGCACGTTCCAGCTCACCGTCGGCGAGGCGTGGACGATCATCACCGGGCTCGACTACGGCACCATCAACGGCGCCCTGTGGGCCGGTGGTCTCGACATGAGCGACAAGGGTGTGGTCGGCACGGCGGTCGCGACCAGCTTCGCGGCGACGTCGATCGGCGTGCTGGTCGCGAACGAGAAGAGCCCCAGCGCCGGCGACATCGAGCTGGTGCGCTCGAGCCTGCTGTGGGGGACCGTCGGAGGTTTCCTGGCGACGTTCGCCATCGCGCCCGACATCAGCAGCACGTCGGCGTTCAAGGCCGTCGCCTTGTCGATGGACGCCGCGTTGCTCATCGGTGTCGGGCTCGCCAATTACGTCGACGTCTCGCGCAACCGCATGCTGATCATCGACGCGGGCGCGCTGGCGGGCGGGTTGTTCGGACTGGGCATCGCGTGGCTGGCCGCGGGCACCGACAACAGCGGCCGAGGCCTGGCGGGCGCGGCGCTGGGCGGCATGCTGGCGGGCATCGGCGTCACGGCGTGGTTGACGCGCAACCTCGACGCGCAGGACACGAACGTCGCGCAAGATCCAGCGTCGCCGACGCTGCCGGCCCTGGTGGCGCGCGATGCCCGCGGCCGCTGGCGTGTCGGCAGACCGGGCGCTATCCCGGTGTTCGACGGCACGGGCTCGCGTCTGGTGGGCGCGACGTTCAGCGCCGTGGGAGGTCTGTTTTGAAGCTGCCCGTCTCGCCGCCCGTTGAACCGATGCTCGCCAAGCTGACGCCGGAGATCCCGGAGGGCGACGGCTGGCTCTACGAACCGAAGTGGGACGGCTTCCGCACGCTGGTGTTTCGCGACGGCGACGAGATCTACCTGCAGAGCCGCGACTCGAAGCCGATGGGCCGTTACTTCCCCGAGCTGGAAGAGCCGCTGCGCGCGTCGCTGCCGCCGCGCTCCGTCCTCGACGGGGAGATCGTGATCGCAGGCGCGAACGGCCTCGACTTCCCGTCGCTGCTGCTGCGCGTTCACCCGGCCGCGTCGCGCGTCGCGATGCTGGCGCGCGAGATCCCGGCCTCGTTCGTCGCGTGGGATCTGCTCGCGGAAGGCGACGAGAACCTGATGACGCTGCCGCTGGTCGAGCGCCGGCGGCGGCTGGAAGCGGCGCTGGCGGGCGCGCGCCCGCCCGTCCACCTGACGCCCGCGACGCGCGATCGGGCGCTGGCGCAGGAGTGGTTCGATCGGTTCGAGGGCGCCGGCCTGGACGGCGTCATCGTGAAGCGCCTCGATTCGGCGTACCAGCCCGGCCAGCGCAGCATGATTAAGGTGAAGCACGCGCGCACCGCCGACTGCGTGGTCGCAGGCTTCCGCTGGCACAAGCAGGGGCCGGGCACGCTGCTGGGATCGCTGCTGCTGGGCCTGTACGACGACGAGGGCAAGCTGCACCACGTCGGCATCGCCGCCGCCTTCACCATGAAGCGGCGCAAGGAGCTGGTCGACGAGCTGGCGCCGCTGCGCGAGAACGCGCTGGACGGCCACCCCTGGCGGGAGTGGGCCGATTTCGCCGACCCGGACGCCGAGGCCGTGCCCAGTCGGCGCATGCCCGGCGCCACCAGCCGGTGGAACCGCGGCAAGGATCTGTCATGGGAGCCGCTGCGGCTGGAACGCGTGTGCGAGGTCGGCTACGACCACCTGCAGGGCGATCGCTTCCGCCACGCCACGCACTTCGTCCGCTGGCGGCCCGACAAGGCGCCCGCCGACTGCCGCTACGACCAGCTGGAAGAGAAGCCCGCCGCCGAGCTGGCGGCGCTGTTCGGCAGCGGCAAGTAGCCTACCGGCGGCAGCTCTTCTTGCAGTCCCAGGCGTCGGACTGGCAGCGGCCCATGCAGCCGGTGGTGCTGCCGCAGCTGGCCTTGCACAGCGAGTGCACCGACTCGCACTGGCGCTCGCAGCCGGCCTTCTCGTTGCGCTGTCGGTCGCGCTCGCGGTCCTGCGCGTGCCACTCCTCGCGCTGGCGAGCGTCCTCGGCCCGCCTGCGCTCGAGGAACTCCTGGTGCGCCTTGTCCACCTCGACCCGCTTCTCCCGATAGAACTCGACGTCCTTCTTCGACGCCCAGCGGAGTCCGCTCTCGACCGTCGACGCGCCGGAGAACTCGATGCACTTCTCGAGCACGAAGTAGCGCTCGTTGTCCGTCTTCATGACGGGCAGGGTCTTCTTGCACATCCGTTCCAGCTCGGCGACCTCGTTGGCGTCCTTGTGCGCCTTGCCGAGGGTCTCGAACGCGCGCGTGTTGGGGCGCGCCGCCATCGATTCGCGCATCGCCGCCATCCCCTCGTCGTTGCGGCCGAACTGGATGAACAGCTCGCCCTTGCGCGCCAGCAGCTCGTGCGCCTCTTCGGGGCGCTCCTTCCCGGCGCGATCGAGGCACGTCGCCGCCTCGTCGACCAGCGTCGGCGGCAGGTTGCGGCGCTCGTCGACCTTGTTGTGGTGCAGGGTCCCGAGAAACACGGCGAACGTGATCGCGTCGACCGGCGTTCCTGTCTGATTGGCCTTCGCGCGCAGCTTCTCCATCTGGTCGATCTGGCGCGCGTCGCTCTCCGCGCGGTGATCCCGCGGCGGCGGCATGGGCGCCGGTTCCTTCTTGTGCAAGCCTGCGAGACAACCGCCCAGGCATAAGCTGACGACCAGAGCGGCACACTGAACCCGACGTGGTTTTTCGATCACGGCATCTCCTTGTGCCGATCCGGACGCGCGGTCGCGCCGCAGGTCGCACCCGAGGCCCCCGGCGGGGTATCATCCCGTCGACGATGCGCCGGCGGTTCGCGACGTTCTGCGCCGGCGTGCTGCTCGCCGGCTGCGCGGGTGGCGGCTCGACGAGCCCCTCGGGGGTCGGCGGTGGCGGGGGCAATGCGGGCAGCCTCGGCAGCGCCGGTACCGGTGCGGGACGGGGCGGAACGGGCGGCGCGGCTGGAACCACCGGCGGCGCAAACGGCGGGTCATCGGCGGGCACCGGCGGCGATCAAGCGGGTGCAGGCGGCGGCGGTGCCACCGGCAGCGCAGGAACGGGCGGGAGCGCGGCCGGGACCACCGGCAGCGGAGGCAACGCCGGCACGACGGGCGCCGGCGGCGCGGCCGGGCGCGGCGGCACGGCTGGAGCGGGCGGCAGTTCAGGCGGCGCGGGCGGCACCGGCAGCGGCGGGCGAGGCGGAACCGGCGGCGGCAGCGGCGGGCGAGGCGGCGGCGCGGGGACCTCGACCGGCGGCACGGGCGGCGCGACCGGCGGCACGGGCGGCGTGGCCAACCCGTGCGCGACGCGCGCCGGCCTGCGCTTCTGCGACACCTTCGAAAGCAAGACCGTGGGCGCATTCACCGCGGCGGCGCCGTGGGTCCTCCAGGCCGGCACCGGCGCCATCACCATCGACGGCACCACGCCCGCGCACAGCGGCACCAAGTCCGTGAAGGTCCACGCCACCGACAACGACTTCGACACGCTGTTCGTTCTTCACGACTCGACGATCCTGCCCGCGCCCAGCGGCCGCTTCTTCCTGCGCGCGTACCTGCGCCTTTCGCGCGCAATGGCCGGCGGCCACAACAGCTACATCATCGCCGATCCGTTCGCGATGCAGGGCACCGGCAACAACGTGCGCATCGGCGAGATGAACGCGATGCTGATGTACACGATCCAGGGCGACGCCCACGGCGCGCTCTCGAACCAGAACTTCTACAACGACGGCAAGCCGGGCATCGCCTTCGCCCCGTCGACCTGGGTCTGCCTGGAGGTCCTGATCGACCGCGGGAAGCCCGAGATCGACGTCTGGGTCGAGGGCACCGAGGTCCCCGACCTGCACCACACCGACTGGCCGCTCGACAACTACGATTCGATCCGCTTCGGCTTCGAGAAGTACGCGGGGCCCGCCATCGACATCTGGTACGACGACATCGCCATCGGCACCGAGCGCATCGGCTGCCAATGACCCGAGCGGGGCCTCGCCTCATCGGCGCCTTGCTCGTCTTCGCGACGGCCGGCTGCAAGCGGACCCCTCCGACGAATCCGCCCGCCCGCGAGGAATCGGCCCCGCGGGTCGAGCAGCCGGCGCCAGCCCGGCCCGCACCGGCCGTGACACCGGCGCAGCCGGGATCGCCGGTACCGGTCGAAACGTCGGCACCGCCCGGGTCGCTGTTCGAAGCGCTGGTCCGCGAGATCGGCGCCGGAGGTCCGGTGGCGATCGCGCCCGGTCGCGAGGGCATCATCGCGGTCTCGCTGGACGGCACCCGGAAGCGGACGGTGGTGGCGAAGCCGGTGGAGTGGGTGTTCGTCGACAACCGATCGCTGGCGCTGTGGTTCCAGCAGACCTCGGGCGCGCGATCCGATCTGTGGCTGCTCGACCTGACACAGCCCGCGCCCAGCCCCGAGCTCGCCGCCAGGGGTCTGCCGGCCCACGAGCTGATCGCGATCAGCTACTCGGGCCACGGCCAAAGAACCACCGACGTCGTCAAGCCGGCGAACTGTGACGACGACGGCTGCACCCAGGTCTACCTGGACCGGTCGTGGCCGGCGACCCAGTTCATTCAAGGCCAGCACGACGCGGTCGTCGAGAGCCGGGGCTTCGCGCACGAGCGGATCGTTGCCAAGGTCCAGATCGTCGCCGCCCCACGCCTGCGCGAGCTCGCGGTCCGGGGCAAGGACGGGGCGCTGTTGCTGCCCGACACATCCCGCTTCGAGCCCGACGACGTCGAGACTGTGAACGAGGACCGCTGCGACGATGACGACTGTGGAACCACCGTGTGGCTACCCGGCACCGACCTCCTGCGCGTGGTCATCAAGGAGGATTGTGGCACCGCCTGTCACATCCTCTGGCAGATGTACGATCCGAAGACCAAGCAGTTCATCGACTTCAAGACGGGACGACGAAGCGCGAAGCCCATCTACGGCGGCAAGCCGGGAAACATGAACGACGCGTTCTTCTCGCGCGACGGGGACGGCTTCGTGATCCGAGGCGACGTGTACCGGATCGACGGGCGCAAGGTCTTCACCGGCGTGGGCCGCGGCGGCGGCTGGCTCGGCGGCCAGCGCCACGTTGGTCCATGAACTGCCGATCGCGCCGAGCGGGAGAGTTTGGGAACCCTCCCAGGGTTCCCATTAAACTAGACGCGCAGCAGGCGATCGAGGTTCGCCTTTTCCCAGGCGCAGGCGCGCTCGTACTCCGGGAACTGCCGTTCCTCCTCGATGAACGCCGCGCTGTGGAAGCGCCGGCGGCCGTTCTCGCGCTTGACCTCGTGCTTCCCGTGCAGCATCTCGTGATAGACGATCCACGCGACGAAGTAGTCGGGCACGCAGTCCTGATCCAGCGCCGGGTGAATGCGGATGATGCGGTCCTCGACCGCGAAGCTCCCCATCTTGATCGAACGCCGCCGCCGGCCGCGCGACGTGACCGGGCCCCAGGTGATGCGCGCCTCCAGGCCGCCCCCGAAGTGCGCCGCGTTCAACCGATCGAAGATCGCCCTCAGATCGTGGTGCCGCCCGTCCGTGCGCAGGTTCATCTGCCGCGGGCGTCGCTTCTGCTGGCGGATGATGTGCTGGTGGCGTTCGATGTAGTCGCCCAGCAACGTCGACGCGCGCCGATCGTTGTGCACGACGTAACGGGCCAGCGCCCGTACCGTGCGCGGCTCGGCGCCGACGAACATGCGGTGCAGCCGCAGCCGGTAGCCGTCGGGCTTCCGGCGCACGGAGATCATGCTGTAGTGGTTGTTGGTCAGGCGCAGCTCGAGCGTCTTGCCCGGCGGCAAGTACAGCGCCAGCGCGGTCGCGACCCGATCCGTCTCCTGCTCGATCGTGGGCGCGAGCCGCACCTGGCGCGCGGCGGCCGCCCGCCGCAGCGCCCGGCGTGACTGGCTGCCGACGGACGAGGGCGCACGATCGCCGTCGTCGCCCGAGCGCAGGGGCCGGAAGGGGAAGGAAAGCTGGACCGCAGGAATTTCGGAAGACAGCATCGCCGGCGCCGGATGCGCCGCGTCGCCACGGGGAGAGTGACGCTTCAATGGAACCTCTCTATGAGCATGCTCCCTCGGTTTGAGCGGCAAAAGCCTAGCAACTCACGCATTGAACCGCAAAATAGCTACCTACTTGAAGGTATTTGACTATCCCTGTTGATAACTGATACGCGCGCGAGCCAAAAGTGGGGGTTTCTCCTGTCCGCCAACGGCTTACACGGGCGTCCGCGGAGCGCGTAAACTCCCGCCCGCCGTGCGCATCGAGGTCCTCTATTTCGCGATTCTGCGGGAGCGCGTCGGGCGCGAGCGCGAGAGCCTCGAGCTTCCCGAGGGGGCGAACGTGGGCGCGGCCCGCGCCGCGATCGCCGAGCGCCACCGCGGCATCGAGTCGCTGCTTCCCCGGGTGCAGACCGCCGTGAACCGCGTGGTGACGAAGGACGATGCGGTGCTGGCGGACGGTGACGAGATCGCGCTGCTGCCGCCCGTCGCGGGCGGCGCGGGACCGCGCAAGATCGCCATCCTCGAAAAGCCGTTGCTGGTGGAGGAGACGGTCGCGGCGGTGGCAGGGCCGAACCGCGGCGGCGTCGTCACGTTCACGGGCGTCGTTCGCCGCGAAGGGCATCATCTGTCGGACGTCGTTCGCCTGGAGTACGAGGCCTACGTCGAGATGGCCGAGCAGGTCTTGGCCGACATCGCCGAGGAGATCGAACGCGAGTGGGCCGGGACGGAGATCGCGATCCACCACCGGGTCGGCTCGCTTGCGGTGGGCGAGATCGCGGTCGCCATCACCGCCGCGTCGGCCCACCGCGCGCCCGCGTTCGAGGCGTGCCGCGCTGCCATCGACCGACTGAAGGAACGCGCGCCCATCTGGAAGAAGGAAATCGGCGCCACCGGCGAGGCCTGGCTGGGCCTGGGACCTTAGCGTCGGCCCTCCGCACCCCTCTCCCGCGCGTACGACGCCCGTAAGCGGCTTGCCCTCACCCTCTCCCGCGCGTACGACGCCCGGAAGCGGCTTGCCCTCACCCTACCCTCTCCCGCGCGTACGACGCCCGTAAGCGGCTTGCCCTCACCCTACCCTCTCCCGCGCGTACGACGCCCGGAAGCGGCTTGCCCTCACCCTACCCTCTCCCGCAAGCGGGAGAGGGAGATCTGATCGCGCGCAACCGGATACAGCGGCGGCCGACAACGGGCGCATGCGGATGGAAGCGAGGCGATCGGCGGCGTACGACGCCATCATCGGTGAGGATCCGGCGTTGCGGGCGACGCTGGCGCGCGCGGCGCTGGTCGCGCCGACGGGGGTGCCCGTGCTGGTCACGGGCGAGAGCGGCACGGGCAAGGAGCTGATCGCGCGCGTGCTGCACGAGCTGGGACCCAACCCGGCCGGGCCTTTCGTCGCGGTGAATTGCGGCGCGCTGCCGCGCGAGCTGGCCGAGAGCGAGCTGTTCGGCCACGAGCGCGGCGCGTTCACGGGCGCCGCCGTCCGCCGCGTCGGCTGGTTCGAGGAAGCATCGGGCGGGACGCTGGTGCTGGACGAGGTGGGCGAGTTGCCCATCGACCTGCAACCCAAGCTGCTGCGCGTGCTGGAGACGGGCCGGTTGCGCCGCGTGGGCGGCGCGGGCGAGATCAGCGTGCGCGTGCGCGTCGTCGCGATGACGTTGCGCGATCTGCAGGCCGACGTCAGCCGGCGCTGTTTCCGGGACGACCTCTACTATCGGCTGGCGGGGTTCTGCCTGCGCATGCCTCCGTTGCGGGAGCGCCGCGCAGACATCCCGCTGCTGGCGGCGCACTTCCTGCGCGAGTTCGCCGGCGACATCGGCGATCGCCACCTGGATGCGGCGGCGCTGTTGGCGCTGTCGGCCGCGCTCTTCCCGGGCAACGTGCGCGAGCTGCGAAACACCATTCGTCGCGCGGCGATTCTCGCCGGGCAGCGTGGCGACGGCCGTATCGACGTCGACGCGCTGGAATTGCCACCTGCGACGGCGTTTCGCCTCGCCGAGGATGGCGCCAGAGAAGCGCCTGTCGCTCCGCAGGCACCGGCGCCCGTTCCTTTGCCCGACGACGCCATCCGCATCGCGGGCCGCACGTTCGACGAGATCGAGCGCGACATCTTCGTGTGGGCGCTACGCCAGAGCGGGGGCAGCCGCCGCCGCGCTGCGCGCGCCTTGCAGATCGCGCGCTCCACCTTCTGCGACAAGGTGAAGCGCTACGGCCTGTGAGGCTACTGAGGCGGCGGCGCCGGCTGTTCCTCGGGAGGCGGCTGCGTCCCGGGGGCGTTCTCGGCGGGGGCGGCCGGCGCAGCCTCGGGGGGCGGGGGCGCGTTGGGTGGCGGCGCGCCCTTCCAGCCGGCTGCGCCCGACGCCTCCGGGGCGGGCGGCGGCGGGGGCGCGGGCTGCTCGGGCGCCGGCGCGGGCGGCGGCGGGGGGGGCGGCGGCGCCGCGGGCTCCGCGGGTGCCGGCGCGGGTGGAGGCGGCGGGGGCGGATAGACGGCCGAGGGTGGCGGCACCGGCGCGCCCGCGATGCGCGGCGGGGTGCGAACGGGAACGGCGGTGCTCACGAACGGCGACGTCGGCGTGAACACCGGCGGCGTCATCTGGCCGATGCGCCCGCCGAAGCGCACGCCGTAGGAACCGTCCGGACGCTTTCCCGGCGCCGCCGCCGCGGGCAGCAGCTGCAGCGCGACCTCTTTCTTCATGATCGCGTCGCTGAGCTTGAAACGGAGGTACAGGTTCAACGTCGTCGCCGGCAGCGGATCGTGCAGCGCGATCTCGCCTTCCAGCGCGACCTCGCCGTCCGGAGACTTCGACTCGACCCCCTGCAGCTTCGCCGTCCCCTTCTCGATCGCGATGCGGCCGCCCAGATCGCCGATGCGAATGCGCGGCAGCGTCAGCCCCGCCGCCAGCATCGGGACCGACGGGATCTTGAGCGGCGTCTTCCCGTCCCCGGCGGCCAGCGCCACGCAGCTGAGCGACACATGGCCGTTGGCGTCCGCATAGCGCCCCGTCTCGGAGGCGATCTTCGCCTCCAGATTCACCTTGCCGGAGAGCGGCAGGTTGATCGCCTCCCGCAAGCCCGGGATCTCGGACGCGTCGATGTCGCGCAGCTCCAGCTGCGTGCGAAAGCCGCCCTTCTTGCCGGGCGCCCCCGTCTGGTCGAGCGTGATCTTGCCGCCCATCGCGTCCATCGACAGCGAATACGGGAACGAGGACGAGAACGCCGCCAGCAACGACGGCGAGAAGCGCGCCGACTCGATGGTGAAGCGGACCGGTTTCCCGGTCGCGGGGCGCGTGCGCACGCGGATGTCACGGAACATCACCGCCAGCCCGAACGCGGGCCCGGCCGAGCCAATCTCGACGTCGACGTCGAGGTTCTTGCTGGCCATGCGGATGGCCGCCTCCCGCGCGCGCTCGTACGGGAACACCATGTACAGCGTGACGATGAAGGTGATCAGGCCGAGGCCCGCGTAAATCCCGACGCGCCTGAGGGTGCGCACCGTATCCGGAGTCATCGTCACCATGGGCGGCTACTCTTTCTTCCCCGCCGCCTTCGACGCTTCGGCGGCTTTCTTCTTCTTGTCGTCCTTGACCTTCTCGAACGCCGTCGCGGTCAGCTCGGCGTCCAGCTTGTCCGTCTCCGAATAGCGGTGCTTCAGCACGATTCGCGTGAAAAACACGAAGCGCGGCCCGGTCTCCACACGCCGCATGAACTTGGTCAGGCTGAGGAGATCGACCTCGCGGACCTTGATGTCGAGGTCGTGCTCCAGATAGCGGCGGCTGCCCGGGGCGGGCGCGGGCGGCCGTTCGTTCGATTCGGCGATCTGCACGTTCTCGCCGCGCGCCGCCGCCTCCAGGTCCGCGGTCAGCTGCGGCGGATCGTTGCCGATGCGCGCCTCCTGCACGGCGTTGCGCGTCTTCGCCTCCAGGTAGACGTCGTGGTTCTTGCTGATCTCGGCGAGCGCCTCGCGGATGGCGTCGTTCTCCTCCCTCATCGTCGAGATGTTCGAGAACGTCACGTACGAACCTCCCAGGACCACGACGCCCACGATCACGGCCAGCAACGCCAGGGCCAGCTTGCGCGTGCGCGGCGCCATGCGTGCCCATTCGGCGCTGATGACCTCGACCGGCCAGCGCGCGGCCCGGCTGATCGCTTGCCTGACGTTGGCGAAGGGATTCACGGGCATTTGGCACTCACGGTGAGGGTGAACTGCTTGGCCCCGCCCGAGACCTCGGTGATCGACCCCTTGTTCACCTCGTCGAAGCAGTCGATCTCTTTCAGCTTGGCGGCCATCTCGTCGACAGCGGCCGCGGTGTCGACCGTCCCCTTCATGAACGTCTTCTTGGGCCGGATCTCCAGCTCGGAGACGTCGAGCTTGATCCCGCCGCCCGGAACCGCCGTCGGCGTCGCGCCCCCGTCGGGCGACGACTTCGCCCCCTCCGCGGTCCGCGGCAGCCCGGGCGGTATCTTGCGCGAGATCTGATCGAGCAGGTCGAAGGCGGTCGCCTTGGGGACGGGCGCCAGCTCTTCACGGAACCCCCGCTTCATCAGCTGGGTGATCGCCTCGGCGTCCTCGCGTGGCTGCCCGAACAGCTCCTGCGTCGCCGTCTTCAGATCCTTGTCCAGCGCCTTGCGCTCGGCGCTGAGCTGCGAGTACTTGGCGCCCACGTCGAAGCCGCCCGCGACGAGCAGCGCGCCCACCAGGGCGGCGACGTGCACGGCCTTCTGGCGCAGGACCGAGAAGCTGGCCCGATACACGAATGGGCCGCGACGAAAGTCGATCTCACGCGAGCCACGCCGGGCCGCGACCGCGATCGCGGATGCCAGCGCGTGCGCGTCGGATTCGGGCGCGGCGCCCTCCTCGCCCGCGACGTCCGCCGACTGGTCGCCGCCCGATTCCAGCACCGGTCGGACCGTCGGATAGCGGGCCGGGATTCCCAGCTCGGCCTCCAGGAACGGCAGCAGGCCCGCAAGGCGGCCGCCGCCGCCCACCACCAGCAACGCATCGACGTCGAACTTGTTGCTCGCGCTGAAGCCCGCCAGCGTCTGGCGCAGCTCGCGGATCGTCGGCGCCAGCGCCTCGCGCAGGACGCTGTCCAGCTTCTGTTGCAGCGGAGTCGTCGCCAGACGTCCCGGGCTGGCCAGGAACGCGTCGTCGCGCTTCGCCTGCTCGGCGCGCTCGACGTCGGCCTTGAACGCCTTCGCGATCGCGGCCGTCAGGTGCTCGCCGCCGCGCCGGATCGTCCGCGCGAAGATCGGATCGCCCGCACGCACGAAGCAGATGTTCGTCCGCTGGTGACCGAAGTCGATCACCGCCTGGCAGGGAGGCGCCGCCCCTGCCCCGCCGTCGGCGGCGAGCGGCAGCAGCGTTCGATAAATCAGCGGCGCCGCGAACAGCGCGCGCGGGTGGATGCCGCGCTCCTCCGCGGCGGCGATGAACGCCGCCAGATCGTCGCGGCGGGCGGCGGCCGCCATCACCGTCGCGCCCTCCGGCCGCTGGCCGACGACGAGGTGATCGAACACGACGTCCTGGATGTCGTGCACGATCTCACCTTCCAGCTCGTAGCCGACGACTTGATCGATCTTGCGCGAATCCGAGAACGGCAGCTCGAGGACTCGCACCGAGAGCTGATCGCCCGGCACGGCGAAGAAGGGCGTCACCTCGCTGGAGACCTGCGCGAGGCCCTCGCGCACGGCGTCCAGTTGGCGGTGCAGCAAGGGCTCCTCGCCGGCGGGAACCGGCGTCTCCAGCAGGCCGCGCAGCCGGTGGGTGCGGAAGCCCACCTCGAGAAACGCGAACTTGATCGAGTACGCGCCGACGTCGATGCCGCAGATCGTGTGGGCCATGGTCCGGTTATTCCTCGCGCCAGTACTGGAGAATGCCGGCGGCCTTCTCGGCGGCCGGGTTCATGGTTTGCGGGTTGGCAAGGACGCGCTTGGTGTCGAGGATCGCGGTGATCTTCTTCTTCACGCGTCCATAGGTGCCGGTGGCGACGATCCGGTAGACGCGCGGCGATTCGACCTTGGCGACCTTCGCGATATCGCCGTCGCTGATGGTTATGGGCGTCATCGACTGGAAGATCTTGTAGCGAGGGTCATCCGGCAGCACCGCTGTCTGCGGGTTCTTCATCAAGCTGGTGATACTCGAGATGCTGTCGAAGCCCGCGGCCGACGCGCGATCGCAGGCGACACTGGCGATCGGATAAAGGCGGCTGTCGTCGAGGATGGCGGGATCGATGGCCGTCTTGTTCGTATTGGCAGGATCGGTGACGGCGGCGCGAACGATGCCCATCAGCAGCGGCGTGCAGTCGCCGCCGTTCTTGTTGCTGATGGCGCCCAGGTTGACCAGGCAATTCACGTCCGACGCGTAAACGGTCAGGTGAGGCGCAAACGCCTCCATGAATCCGTCGGACACGCCGCGAACCATCTTCAGCTCCTCGATGCTGTCGAAGCTGTTGTCGTGGGCGCGGTAGCGGTCGGCGCGCGCGTCGTACCTGTAATCCTCGGCCCCGGCGTTCCCCTGCGGCGAGAACAGCTGGTCGTCGGCGTCGGCCCAGTCGATGATCGCGCGCGCCACCTCCTCGCGCGTGGCGAACTGACCGGTCGCGTCCGCCTCGGAGAACAACCGATCGAAGCGGCGCGAATACATCAGGCCCAGCAGCAGCCGATAGACGACGTTCTGGCGGTTGCGATCGGGCGTGACGCCCGACCCGCAGGCGACGTCGATCTTGCCGTCCTCGGCGGTGATCTCCGCGTCGAAGCCACCCGCCTTCAATCCCAGCCCCTTGATGCCCTCGGTGTCGATGCCGACCAGCGCGCCCAGGCCGGCGACGTCGTCTTTCGAACCGCTGAAGAAACCCATCAGCGGGCCCGCGTAGTCGGTGACGCGCAGGCTGATGCCCGCCAGGCCGCTCAGCGGGTTGGCGGCGCCCGCCGTCGCGCCTGTTCCCGACTGCGGGCCCGCGAACTGCGCCAGCATCTGCTTCGCCTGGTTCATCGATGGGTCGACGAACTTCTGCTGGATCTTGATCAGCAGCCGCGCCAGGTTCACCGACGAACGCGCCAGGTAGTGGGCGCGCAGCTCGTCGCGCGCGTTGGCTGCCTGCGCCGCGTCGACGGTGGTGCCGTACGTGAACTCACTGACCAGCGAGATCATCAGCGCCAGCCAGGTTAGGACGATCAGCATCGCCACGCCTTTTTCCCGCGAATCGGCGGGCCGTCGAAGCCGTTGCAGGATCTTCTTCATGACGGCTGCGGCCTGTAGCTGATGTTCTCGGTGATCTGGATGCGCGCGTCGGTCGAGTAGCTGACCTCTTTCCCGCGCTCGTCCACCACGGTCAGCGTGATGCGCACGTGAGCGGGCAAGTACGGCGTGCCGTTGCCGGCGTTCAAGGTGCTCCAGTCGGTCGCCCACTCCTTCTTGCGGTGGTCGTAGAAGGCGAACTTCACCCGCAGAACATCCGGGCAAAGGATGTACGCCTCGCCCAGCAGCGTGTTCGGATCCTCGGCCTGAAGCCGCCGTGTCTCCCGGCGCATCAGGTTCAGCACGCGGCGGTCGTCCGGATCGCGCGCGCCGAAATAGCTGATCAGCGCGCTGTCGCCCTCGGCGGCGCCTGCCCGCAGGCGCTGGTGCGCGAAGCTGGAGAACGTCAGCTCGTCCACGTCGGCGCGCGCCGACGCCGCGAAGAACGTGCGGCGATTGGTGATTGCGGTGTTCTCGTTGTCGGAGAGGTAGGCCATCTCCAGCTCGCGCGCCATGCGCATCAGCGCCACGCGCACGGTGTGGGCACGTTCCTGCTCGTTCTGGATCGCCCGCTTGGTGCTCGCCGTCTGCGAGAACGATCCCCACATCAGCGTCGTGATGAACGCGAAGATCGCCATCGCGATCATCAGCTCCACCATGGTGAAGCCGGCAGAGGAGCGCCGCGGCGTCATCGCGGGCCTCCCGGCAATGACAGGCCTCCCGTGAACGGCTTCCCGACGCCGCCCGCCGCCTGCCCCACCTGCCCCGGCTTGTTCCCCTGCTGATTCTGCTGGTTCTGCGCGCCCGGCACCTGCCCGGCGGCGGCCGCCGCGGCCATGCCCATCGTCTTCTCGAGCTGCGACGGGTCGGTCAGGTATTCGACCACCTCGATGGTCTGGTCCGGGCGCCCGTGCTCGTCCCAGA
>Ga0070673_100000976_pt1 | contig 16248 bp, 16 predicted proteins | sample KBSM23metaG_FD_65342 | JGI IMG/M metagenome (GOLD analysis project Ga0070673, IMG submission 65342) | Miscanthus rhizosphere microbial communities from Kellogg Biological Station, Michigan, USA - KBS M2-3 metaG | ecosystem: Host-associated > Plants > Roots > Rhizosphere > Soil ... | reverse complement strand
CGGAAGCAAGATCGCATTGTGGCTGTCGCGGGCGTTAATGAGGTTGCCGGTTTCCTCAAATTGAAAGGGGGCGGCCAGGCAAGGTTGCAGGGACAAGAATCCGGCGCCTAACGAATATAGGAAAAATCTCTTCATGATGATGGTTTGGTTTTCTACTGGGGAACGACAAGATATTTCGCGACACTTGGGATACCGTTAGTAAAAACAGTCACGAGCGCTGGTCCTGCGACAAAACCTTTCGGTGGCAGCGACGTAAAGCTAGTGTCTGACCAAGGGTGACGTGGATCAGAAAAGAGGAAGGTTACCTGATCGTTGCCAAGCGCACGCAGCTGTACAAGGGGATAGTTAGTCGATGAGTCCTGAGTGTTTCCACCAGAAGCCTGTGAGATTCCCTGGAACAACGAGCCATTGAGTTGAACCCAATGGGCAGGATTACCAAACCTGGCAGTAGCAATCTTAGGTTGCGCGATTTTGTGGAAGCCAAGACCGACATCGTAAAGTTCTGCACTGGTGAGCGCGCTCCCGTTCCGTGTAGTTCCTGCGGCGACCAGCAAATGCCCGTCGGCAAGCAAGGTCGCTGAATGCAATTCGCGCCCAGTCTTCAGGCTTGCCGCGGCACTCCAGGTGCCGCTGTTGGCATCATACAGTTCTGCAGTCGAAAGCTCTCCCCCAAAATCTAGATCTCCTCCAGCGACTAACACGCTGCCGTCGGGCATTAGCGTCGCAGTGTGGAAAGCGCGAGCTGTAGCAAGGTTTCCCATCGCGCTCCATCTTCCATTTGACGGATCGTATAGTTCCGCGCTGGCGAGCGATGTGTCGCGAACTCCGATGCCACCGGCAACTAGCACCTTGCCGTTAGGAAGTAATGTCGCAGTATGATTGTAACGCGCGCTCGCGAGGCTGCCCGTGGCCGTCCAACTTTCCGTTGCCGGATCGTAGAGCTCAGCTTCTTTAAGATAAGGCTCTCCGCGCGGGTCTGGACCAGCTGTAGAAATACCACCAACGACGAGCACGCTCCCATCCGGCAACAACGTCGCCGTATGGAGATAGCGAGGTACAGCCAGGCTCGCAGTGCGCGTCCACGTGCCACTTGCGGGATCGTACAGTTCCGCACTCGTCAAGATTTGTGTGACGCCGGCTCCGGCAGCCACCAGTACTTTGCCACTGGGTAGCAATGTCGCCGTGTGATCGCTGCGCGCGTCGGCGAGGCTCCCGGTATAACTCCAGATACCTGTCTTTGGATCGTAAAGCTCTGCCAGTCCGCTGCCATAGCTGCCGGCAGCGAGCGCTTTCCCATTCGGCAGCAGGGTCAGCGTGAAATCGGAGCGCCCATGATTCATCGAGCCAGTGACTGCCCAGGAACCACGGGTGGGATCGTAAAGTTCGGCGCTGGCAAGAATATCGGAATGATTGCTGCCGCCCACCGCGAGCACTTTACCGTTCGGCAGAAGAGTCGATAATTGGGAAAATCGCGCATTCACCAGGCTACCAGTGCCAGACCATCTTCCATCCGCCGAATCGTAAAGCTCGGCGCTTGCGAGAACGCCGCCGTTGTTTGGATCCAAGCCCGCTGCGACGAGCACTTTGCCGTTCGGCAGCAAGGTCGCGGTGCATTGGGAGTGAGCCGTATCCAATTGGTCTGTAAATGTCCAAGTACCGCTGACTGGATCGTAAAGTTCCGCGGTCGATTCAAGGTAGTATCCGTTGCCTGACACAAGTACCTTACCGTCAGGCAGCAAGGTTGCAGAATGATCAGCTCGTTGATTGATTGGGCTGCCAGTCGGAGTCCAAGTCCCAGTCTCTGGGTCGTAGAGCTCGGCAATTTTGGTACCATGGCCATATCCTCCTACAAGCATTACTTTGCCGCTGGTTAGCAGCGTAGCCGTGTGACCCTCATAATGATCTTCGATGAGGTTTCCGGTCGGCGCCCAGGTCCCAGTCACTGGATCATAGAGTTCCGCCGTTCCTGGCTCATAGGAGCCGTCCGCGACGAGTACCTTACCATTCGGCAGAAGGGTGGCGGAGTGGCTCGAGCGCATCGCCGTGAGATTGCCGGTGCTCGTCCAGGTGTTGCTCAATGGATCGTAAACCTCAGCCGTCGTTGGCTCATAGGATCCGCCCGCCACGAGCACTTTGCCGTCGCTCAGCAGTGTCGCCGTGTGACTGCCGCGTTCACCTACGGTGTGAGCAGCCCTGGTCCAGGTCCCGCTTACCGGATCGTAGAGTTCCACACTTCGGCTGGCAGTAGGACCTCCACCTACCACGAGCACTTTGCCATTGGTCAACATCGTAGCCGTATGGCTAACGCGTTTGAGATTAGTATTCGCGGTCGCGGACCAGGTGCCGGTGGCCGGATCGTAAAGTTCGGCGCTGGCGAGACCGACACCGTCGTTACCAATGCCACCTACGACCAGCACTTTGCCATTGCTGAGCAAGGTCGCGGTGTGAGCATAGCGTGCGACGTCGAGTGTGCCGGTCTCCTCAAATCGAAAAGGCGCCGCTTCGGAGAATGGAATAAATGAGAGAACTGCGGCTAACGAATACAGGAATGAATATAGATTTTTCATACTGATATTGAATGAACCTTGTTGCTTGGGATTTAAAGATTGGGATTTCCTTACTGCGGCACGACGAGATATTTGGCGTCACTCGGGATGCCATTGGTAAAGACGGTCGCCAGCGCCGGACCAGGAGCAACACCCCGTGCTGGGAGTGAGCCAAAGCTGAGGTCTGACCAGCCGCGCAGCGGATCAGTTAACAGGTAAGTGACTTGGCTGTTATCGATCCTGCGCAATTGCACTACCGGGTAGCTCGTCGCTGAATCCTGCGAACCGCTGCTATCAGCTCCGGAGATGCCATTGAAACGCGAGCCGGTCAGCCTGACCCGGTTCTGCGAAGCAATCGTCGCAGCGTTGATTACCGGCTGCGAGTCGCTGCTGAATCCGAGACCGATATCGTAAAGCTCCGCGCTTCTTAGCTCGTCGTAGCAGCAATCACCGCGTCCGCCCACGACTAGCACTTTGCCGTTAGACAAAAACGTTGCGGTAAACGCATTTCGCGGCCCGTTAAGATTGCCGGTTTCCATCCAGGTCCCGCTGACGGGATCGTAAAGTTCTGCGTCCACGCTTGTGATTGAGCCAGGGCCGAGACCACCGGCGATGAGCACCTTACCGTTCGACAGCAGCGTCGCGGTGTGATCGTAATGTGCCATGATAAGATTGCCGGTGTTAGTCCAAGTCCCGCTCACCGGGTCGTAGAGCTCGGCGGTATCGTCCTCTTCACCATTAGTGCCGGCGGCAACAAGGACTTTGCCATTCGGCAGCAATGTTGCCTTAGTTGTGCGTGCCTTATTCATGCTGCCGGTGACCTGCCAGGTGCCGGTCACCGGGTCATAGAGTTCCGCACTAGTAAAGTCCTGCGGATTAGATCCACTGAATCCAAATCCACCGGCAACGAGGACCTTTCCGTTGGGCAGTAACGCTGTCGCTGGCCCGGCGCGGGCGGTCTTCATACTGCCGGTGAATGTCCAAGTTCCACTGGCGGGATCATAAAGTTCCGCACTGGATTGGTAGCCATTAGAGAATCCGCCTGCGACCAGCACTTTACCATTGGGCAAGAGAACGGTCGCGGGGTAATAGCCACGACCGGTATGCAGGTCGCCAGTGGCGCTCCAGGTACCAGTGGCGGGATCGTAAAGTTCTGGGCTGCTATTGGCGACAAGAACTTTCCCGTTAGGCAAGAGAAGCATCGTGTGTCCCGAGTGGGCATGGATCATATCGCCAGTTCTCGTCCAAAGTCTGGTTGTTGGATTGTAAAGCTCGCACTCGGTGAGACTCGACCCACCATTCACAAATCCGCCGGCCACAAGCACGTTCCCATCGGGCAACAAGGTCGCGGCGTGTTGTTCGCGACGGACCTGCATGCTCACCGTGCCTTTCCAGGTTCCGTCTGCCCAGTCGTAAAGCTCCGCGCTGGCGAGCTTGTCGACGAGGTCAGCCGCCCCCCCTGCGACCAACACCTTGCCGTCAGGTAACAACGTTGCTCGATGCTGAGACCTTGGCGTGATCATGGCCCCGGCGTTCGCCCAGCTTCCCGTTGCAGGATCATAGGTTTCAGCCTGGGCCACTGAATTCCTACTGACGTAATCATACCCGCCTATCACCACGACCTTGCCGTTAGGGAGCAAGGTGGCCGTGTGATTGGAGCGCGAATAATGAAGATTACCCGTCGGTGACCACGAGTTTGTCGTCGGATTGTAGAGCTGCGCGGTCTTCTGATCGTAATGGAAGTTATTATACCCCGCCGCCACTAATACGTCGCCGTCAGGTAATAAGGTAGCGGTATGAAATTTGCGGGCAGGGGTGAGCGCCGGGCCGGCTGTCCAGATTCCCGTCGCCGGATCGTAAATTTCGACGTTTGGTATTGAGACTCCAAAGTACTGTCCGCCGGCCACAAGCACCCGGCCGTCGCTTAGGACGGTAGCCGTATGATAATTGCGTGCCTGAAGAAGGTTGCCAGTTAACGACCAAGTGCCGCTGGCCGGGTCATAAAGCTCCGAGGTTGCGTAATACATCGATCCGAATCCACCCGTTACCAATACCTTCCCCGTTTTCAGCAATGTCGCGCTGTGTCCTTCCGTACGGATAACACTCATACTGCCGGTAAGAGCCCAGGTGCCGCTCGCCGGGTCGTAAAGCTCGGCAGTGCTGCTTTGCCCGTTCGGATTCGTCGCTCCACCGGTCACTAACACCTTGCCGTTAGGCAACAATGTTGCCGTGTGATGATAGCGACCGTAGGTCATCCGCCCTGTGTTTGTCCAGGTACCTGTAGCTGGATCATAAAGCTGGCTATTGTTCATGGGAAACGAACGTTCGTCGATCCCGCCCGCGACCAATACCTTGCCGTTATTGAGCAAAGTCTCGGTATGCCAGTAGCGTCCGCTCGTGAGATTGCCGGTTTGTTGGAATTGCGGGGATGCCGCGACCGATTCCAGGAAGTAAAACAAAAGCCCTAACGAATATAATATCGGCGAAAAGAAAGAAAAAGCACAGAGTCTGGGATTTGTTTTCATATGGGAGACAAGCCGCAGTCTGACCAGCATCTATTCGAGAGGTCAAGCAGATAACACGCGACAGACGTAACAGTAAGGGTCTCTCCGTCGCGCCGAGGACGGGGGTACGGCGGCGCCCGGCCACTCCTTGTTTGGGGTTGACCCGTGGAGGCCGAAGCCCGTTGGGCCGAGTGGCGGAAGGCGCGCGCACGGTCAGAGAAATTACTTGCTTTATGGACTTGACCGATTCGTAACGCTGGTCGCTGAATGAGCGCCATGAACAGAAAAACTACCCTACTAGCACTTCTCATCTCGACTGCCGCGGCCAGTCTTTCCCTGGCCGGCGACGATGCCTTTATGGGAACGTGGAAACTCAATGAAGCGAAATCGAAGATCCCGGAAGGTATGCCGAAGAACACCACTGTTGTTTACGCGCAAAGCGGCGACGAAGTCACGATCACGGTGGATGGCGTCGACCATGGCAAAGCGGTGCATCACGTCTGGATGGGTAAAATGGACGGGAAAGACTACGCAGCCAAAGGCAGTGACATGCACGACACGCGCGCTTATACGAAGGTCGACGCAAACACTCTCACCTACACGGTGAAGAAAGGTGGCAAGGATGTCGGCACTGGCAAAGTGGTCATTGCGGCCGACGGTAAAACCCGCACCGTTACCGAAACCGATACGGGCGAGGATGGCAAGAAGGCCACCACGATGGCCGTTTACGACAAGCAATAGCATTCATTTGGTGAATCATCAGCCGGTCAGCGCTGCGGACGCTGGCCGGCTTTCTCTTGAACACGCAGATGCGGAATGAAATGTCTGCCACCTTGCGGGAGAAATTGCCAAGCTCGGGCCTGTTCGACTGCCAGGCGTTGCCGATGCGGTGCGAAGATATTTTGCAGTGGAAAATTTGATTTTCCGGCACAGCGGTCGTCAGCGGCAGAAAATCGGGAAGCGTCTGACCAATGTGTAAATTGATTTTCAAAGCGCGAGGTGGCTTATTGCCTTCTCGATAAATGAAAATGCGCCTCGTCGCCATACTGTTATTGCTGTCGGTGAGCATCGCTGCTGAGGCGATGTCACACTCGTTTGACTGTAAGGCAACAGGGCGATTGGGCCGGACGATCCGCTTCGAGTTTTACCGTGATGCGACCAAACAGCCCAAGACCGATATCCGGTCATTTACCGTTTCGATCCGGACCGCCGATGATCGGTGGCGGGCGATGTGGTCCATCTCGGGCGGCCGTGGTCTAACGAAGCCGATCGAGTACGGGATTACGCCTTCGGGTTTTACCACGATGATTAAGCCTGAGAGACTGATTCCCGGTCGCGTTTACGCCGCGCACGCTTCTGATGGACATGGAGGCTCATCTAGCGTGACTTTCGGATTCGACAAAGACGGGACGATGATCTTCCCGGATTCATTCGATGACTGAGTGGCGAACCCAGCACTTTGCAAGAAGCGCCCGATCAATGAGCAAATTGATTTTCAAAGTGCTGGGTTTCATTAGGTGATTGTGCGGCGCGCCAGCATCAGGTAGCCCAAGGTCCACCATGAGTCTTGCTGATTTCGCCTCACTTGCCAGCAGCATTGCCGTCCTGATTTCACTTCTCTTTCTTGGCCTACAGATTCGGCAATCCAATCGCAATCAACGATCGTTGATGCAACAAGGGCGAAGCACTCGAAACGTCGATCTTCTTTCTCGCCTGGGAGATCCCAAGGTCAGTCAGACGTTTGTTCGTGTTGCCCAGGGCGAAGAGCTTTCGGATACAGATTACTTTGTGCTCTACGGCTACATGACGTCAGTTTTCTGGAGTTATGAAGACTGCTTTTTCCAATTTCGTTCGGGTACGCTCGATTCCCAGAGCTGGTCGTCCGATGTAGCGACGTTAAAGCGCTTGTTAACCAATCCCGCGTATCGAGCGGTTTGGAGGGCCGCGCGTAGTGCTTGCGGAGAGCAATATAGATCCTTTCTCGACGGACTCGCCGCCGAAACGAAGCACACGCCACCAGCTAATCTAGTGAACATTCTCAAACAATATCTCGCTGAAGAGAGGCAAGCACTTCAAACGTCACAAGATGCGGAAGGCAAGTAGAAAACTTTGATGAATCTGGAAACGATCAATGTCTGGGGGCAACTAATCGCGTCGCTCGGCGTCATCGTCTCCCTTTTCTATGTGGCGGCGCAGGTCCGGCAAAACACGCGTTCTGCGCGCGCGGTGGTGGTCGATTCCCTGGCCAGATCGATGCATGATCTTGCCATCCAGATGGCGCAGAATGATCAGCTGTTGATGACTGCCAGCATGTTGAAAGACTGGAGCAGCGCATCCGAGATGGAGAGAGCGCGGTATGCCTCTTTTATGCTTGGTTATTTCAAGCTATTCGAGAATGGATGGTTCCAGATGCGCCAAGGGACGCTCGAAGCGGAACAGTGGGAGGGATACGATGCATTCTTGCGCAGCGTTTGGATGGTGCCAACGGTCAAGACCTGGTGGTCGATGAGACGGACGTTCTTCGCGCCTGGATTTCGGAATTACGTCGAGAACCTCAAAGGTGCGCCCGATGTTCCGTCGCTCACACAGCTTACAAGAACTGAAAAGTGACAGTACGGAGGTTATCGAAAGGCAGATTCATGACACGTCAACTTCTGTTCGTTCCAATCGTTATCGGTTTCTGCCTTTCTTCGTTGAAAGGGCAATCTGCGAGTCCGGTGGGAATCGGGCTTAGACCTGAAGCCGTCTACAAGCCCATGCCCGTATACCGACCTGAATGGGCGAGGTCAAGGACTCACCGGTAAAGGGATCGTGCTGGTTACTATCGACAAGCAAACGGGAAAAGTTACCGGTGCGCGGATGCTCGAGAGTACCGGAAGCCAACTGCTCGATGGCGCCGCCCTTCAGGCGTATTCACAATGGCGTTTCAAGCCCGGCTCGGTCACGCAACTCAAGATGCCAATTGAGTTCAAGAACCGTCCACCTCCCACATCCGCCCGAAAGGCGTCCCCAGCGCGTTATTACCCATTACTAATTATCTTTATCGTTGGTGCGACATGGATGATAGCTCGCAGGAGACCGAGACAACCAAATTGACTTCTGACTCCAAACCAGCATCGCAAGACGGAGTGATACGAATCGCGAGCATGGGTCATGCGGCATTTGCGGCGGCCATGGTCGTCCTCGGAGTTCTAGGTCTGAGAATGCGGAATTTCAGCCCAGTCTGGGGGCCGATGCCCAAGGCTATGCCGGCACGTGAGGTTTTGGTTTACCTGTGCGCTATTGTTTCCGTTGGGTGCGGTGTGGGCTTGGTCTGGCGTCGGACAGCTACTATTGCTGCCCGCGTGCTACTCGCGTGGTTTTTGATTTGGTTGCTTTTTTTCAAACTTCCCGAAGCCTTCCCGGCGCCGACTGAGGTAGGCTCCTGGTATGGCTGCGCCGAGACCGCGGTCATGGTAGCGGGGGCTTGGGTGCTGTATGCCTGGTTCGCCACTGAACGGGACAGGCAATTCTTGGGTTTCGCGACGGGCGACAAAGGAATACGCATCGCACGGATACTCTACGGCCTCGCATTAATCTTTTTCGGTGCAGGCCATTTCGCATACCCCAAACAAACCGTCGTGCTCGTGCCCGCCTGGCTGCCGGGGCATCTGTTTTGGGCGTATTTCACTGGCGGGACCTTCATCGCGGCGGGGGTGGCGGTGCTCGTAGGTGTGTGCGCACGGCTGGCGGCCACGCTCTCAGCATTACAGATAGGCATGTTCATTTTCCTGGTGTGGCTACCTATCGTGTTAGCCGGTCACATCAGCGATTTCCAATGGGGTGAGTTTGTCGTTACTTGTGCGCTGACGGCCAGCGGGTGGGTGGCGGCGGATTCCTACCGCGGCATGCCCTGGTTTGCAGTGAATCAGCGCTAGACGATGCACCCTAAGATCCAACTGCGATGGAGGTTTGTCTCGTCGTAAGGCGTCGTTCCATGGAGCCTGGCGAAACGACACAACCTACTGTCTGAACAAGGTATTGACTTCCTTTCGCCGTTCCGGGTAAAAAGAGGCGTCCGCCTCGCGACTACGAAGCAAAAAAAGAAGGCACTTCCACCGGGAAGGTTTTAAAGACGAAATCAACAGAGAACTATCTACAATGAATAAACCACCCGGAACTATTTGGACGCATCTCCTCCGAGGTGTGATCTCGCTCAGTTTGGCTTTTGTGATGTTTGGGCCCTTCGCGCTGGGGCAATCCCCTGATCTCGTGGCAAAGCAAAGCGTGGCTGCGAGTGCGCGAACGCTACACGTTGTGCCGCCTGCGACCGGCTCGACCGCCGCGCATCAATTGCCTGTTCTCCCGATACCCAAAGGTCCGCAGGTAGTCCTCTACGACCAATACGATAACGGTGGCCCCAACGCCACGAGATCGACGTCCTTTTCGGACCTTCCAGACTTCAGTACCGACCTCGCCGACGACTTTGTCGTTCCAGCAGGTCAGACGTGGAATGTGCAATCGATCGATGCCGACGGCAGTTACCTTTATGGGCCGGGCCCTGCGAACGGTTGGAATGTTTTCATTTATGCCGACAATGCCGGCCTTCCCGGCGCACAAATTTTCAGCGCAACGAATCAACCTGTTGTGGTGATTGGCACCACCTTCACCGTAAACCTGGCGACCCCGGCGATACTTAGCGCGGGCACGTACTGGATCGAGATCCAGGCCAATATGACCTTCACGCCCCAGGGTGAGTGGGATTGGACCGACCGAATGTTGCAAGCGAACTCGGGATCGGCAATCCGGAACCCGGGCGGTGCGGTCGGGTGCGGCACAGATTGGATAAGAAAGATTTTCTGTGTTGAGAGCATGGATCCCGATCAGGTTTTCCGTCTTAGCGGAACGATTGGCGGTGGATCGATTCAGCTCAGTGCCCGGAAAAAAAAGGTCGGGGGCATAAATACAGTGCGTCTCGCCTGGAGCGGTGCAACCACGGACAATGTCGATGTCTATCGCAATAAAGAGATCGTCGCGACGACGCCGAATGATGGGCAATACGCCGATTCGACGGGCGAGACAGGCCGGGCTCGATACAAGTATGTGGTGTGCGAGGCCGGTACCCAGACCTGCTCTAATAGGGTGACTGTGGATTTCCCGCAGTAGGGAACAATTCGCATCGCGCCTTGTCGGTGTAATTGTCGTTCGAATAAAGGCCAAGAAGGCCAGTTGGATTGGCCTCAGTTGAGCGCAAGCAAGCGTTGGCAGATTGGGAGCGCGCGCCGGACGGCAGTTGGCGTTTCTTTCGCGAGATCTGGAATAGCTCGCTTCCGGCAGCGCCTCCGGTTAATAAATAGAAGCCGTAACCATTACTTTCGAAAGGAAATGATAATGAACCGTACAGTCGCTCTAAATGCAGCCGCAATTCTCTCGATTCTCCTCGCCGCATCTGTTGTCTGGTCCTCAGAGCAGGCCTCGTCCACGCAGCGGATTCCGCAATTCGAGAACACGCATGTGAAGGTTTGGAAGTCCACCATTGTTCCGAATGCACCATTGCCACTGCATCGCCACGATCACGGTCGGGTGATCATTGCGCTGCAAGGCGGCACCATAAAGATAGAAGAGCAATCCGGCACGTCCGAGACGCACGTCTGGGAGACGGGAAAAGCCTATTGGCTGCCCGCGAACCCTCCCAACACTATGCACAAGGACATTAACGTAGGCGATCGTCTCATCGAAGTGATGGTGGTTGAGGTGCAGGATGACAAATAATCTGATGATTTTTTTGAAACAGTTCAGAGAGTGCGCTTCGAAGGCAGAAGGTTGATACTCCAGAATGACGCATCTTGATCTGGCATCGGTTCTAAATCTGGTTTCCACGGCAGCGATCGTGGGTGCCTTGGTCTTTACGGCCTTACAAGTGCGTGCGGCGAACAATGCGCGGCGGGATCAAGGCGCGGTCGTCATCATCCAGACCACGCAGGATTCGAAGTGGATAGAGGCGCTCAATCTGGTTTCTACCTTGCCGGAAAACGCCACCGTAGAATACATCCACGAACAGGGCGAGGCTATGGAACGAGCACTCTTTGAGCTAGGCATTCGGTTGGAACCGGTGGGCTACATGGTTTTTTGCCGCATCATCACCTTGCAGGCAGTAGATGATTTAATTGGCGGGGTAGCGATGGTTATCTGGTCGCGGGCAAAGGAATGGACCGGTGAGTACAGAAAATCGTCTAATAACCCTAAATTCAACGAATGGGTCGAATGGCTCGCGGATAGGATTACAGAGCGGCGAAAACAATTACAGCCCGAGCCAGCACCGCGACAATATCGCAATTGGCACGAACGCTAGGATAGCCACTCAGTCTCCTTATGAATTGGGAAATGCTTTCAGCGATTGGGCAAGCGGTCGCGGCCATCGGAGTGATTCCCTCGCTGATTTATCTTGCGGTTCAAATCCGCGAACAAAACAAGGAGCGACGCCGCGCCGGAATTAATATTCTGACCGCGCAGTGGAGTGATTTGGTTAGATCAGCGCAGGAAAGCCGCGAGTTCGCGGTGACTTTTCTGCAAGGCATGCGCTCTTTTGATGGCCTCGACGCGCCAGACAAGCTCATGTTCAGCGCGTTTTTCACTCGTTATACCAGGAACTGTGAAGGCATGTTCATCTACTTCCGTGATGGTGCGCTGGAGAGAGCGCTCTGGAACGAAGTCGAACGAACCATGATCGACTATTTCGCCTACCCTGGAGTGAGAGAATGGTGGGATACACGGAAACATTGGTTAACCGAGGAGTTTAGGGCCGTGGTGGAAGCGATCATCGCAAAAAGTCCCGAGCCGAAAATGTATGTAAGCTACAATCTGGATGCGTCCGAGGGCCCCGCACAAGCGAGCCCGTTTCGGCGGACGCAAGGCTCTGAGCATGTCGATGGGCAGGGGACGGTCCAATAGCGCGAGGTACGGATTACGATTGGGTTCGTAATCGCTTGACCACGCGAGAAGTCGCTCGCTACTCTCGGCACAACCAACATTTCGTCCATGTTTCACAGAGCTTTTGCAAATCGCGCGAGCGCTATGGTGGTTTTTTCGTTGCTGTGGAGCAGCGTCAGTGTTTACGCGCAAAGCACCGCCGTCACTTCGGTCGCGCCACCCACCACTGTTTACGATCGCAACCCACTCGGCAAAAACTCCGAGGTCGCAGAAATAGAGCCGCTGGTTGACTGGCTACCGATCTGGGGCAAAGCCGCGAAGAAAAAGGGCTTTGATCTGCCGCTACCTTTCGGGTTTGGTTTCACCTACACCTACATCCACCAGAATATGGAGGTCTCCGACCTCAGGATTAGGAATCGGCTGCTCGGCTTAAAGATTCAAGATGCGCCGACTACCACGCACACAGCAGTCTTTCGGGCTGATGCGTGGATATTTCCATTTCTGAATGTGTATGGCTTGGTCGGAGAAACCGCTGGTGTTACCGAGCCAAAGGTTACTTTCTCGAATGGCCGTGTCTTAGGATCGGATGTCGACTACAATAGGTTTAGTTACGGAGGTGGCCTAACCCTGGCCGGAGGCTGGAAGGCCTATTTCGCAACTCTCGACGCGAACTACACGACTGGGCCCATTGTCTCGAAAGCGAAAGGCCAGATTGGTGATGACCCTATTGAGTCCTTTACGTTGTCACCACGTGTCGGTATGCTTTTTAGTTCTGGTCGACTTGGAATCGGTTCGCTGTGGGTAGGGGGAATGTGTTTGATCGCCACCTCGAAAATCCACGACAAGATTGACCTCACCGGTCATCCCAGGCTGACCAATCTAATCGGTGAGGATGAACTGCGCTTTTCGATTGATGTTAAGCCAAAGGAAAAGTGGAACCTGCTGATCGGCGGGAATTGGGAAATCGATAAGCGCTGGTCGCTTACTGCTGAGCTAGGTGGTGTGATGGACCGCTTCCACACAATCGGCGCCGTAATGTGGCGCTTCTGAGCGGGACCGTTTTCGGAAGGGTTAATCTATGTCGTTCGAACAAATATCCTACCTGGCGCAAATTGTCGCTTCGCTTGGAGTCGTGGTCTCGCTGATCTTTGTCGGTTTACAGATCAAACAGAATACTCGCGCCCTCCAGCGTAACGAGCATAATTCCACGATGGAGCAGTGGACTGTGATCCGCCAGGCCATCGCGCAAAATCGCGAGATTGCCGAACTGATGACGGCCGGGCTTCGTGGAGAGCGCGTCCTGGACGCGGCCGATCAGCTGCGGCTCGAGCAGATGCTGCAGGAGAATGGGTGGGCGGCTTTTCATATTTGGGACAGGACCCAGCGCGGTATTTTTCCGAAAGGTACCTTCGAGGCCACTGGCGGAGCACTCTTGCAAACGCTGCTAACTACGCCGGGAGGCGCAACTTGGTGGCAGACCGCTAAACACATAGGCTTTCATCCTGGATTCGTCGCAGATGTCGATGCGGTGTTAGGCTCCCAGGCATTTTCTTCGCGTGGACCAACCGACAGCTGAGTCTTGGCCAGCACATCTTGACGCACTTGTCGCTGCGCCGGAACACCACACGCTTTTGTTCGAGAATGATGAAGTGCGAATCCTGGATACCCGAATTCCAGGCGGAGGAAAAACAAGCATTCACACCCACCGTTGGCCGGCCGCTCTCTATATTCTTAGTTGGAGTCAGTTCATTCGTCGAGGTGCGGACGGAGAGATCACGCTCGACAGTAGAAATGTTCCAAGCCTCGAGAAGGCGCCGCGGGCGCTTTGGACTGAGGCTTTGCTGCCGCATTCGCTCGAGAATGTCGGCACAAATGATCTGCACATCATAAGCGTGGAACTCAAGCGCTCCAGGATCATTGATAGGATTTCGGCAGGCAAAATCCGAACAGGAAAAGACAAATCATAGCCAGACAACAACCGTTGGTCGGCTATCCTGCGTATTGAAAATATCGTCTGCCATGAAAGCTAACACCCGCCGAATCTCTTCGTTGTCGTCTTGATGTCATTGCTTCATCCAAGCGGGCTGTAAAGAACCGCCAATCCCGAATCTAGGGGAGACCGTGACATGGACGACGGCAGACCTTTCGGGTAGGGTTGCAATGATATACGTGAATCACGTATATGGTCTTTATGGCACTGCGGCTCGTTCTTGCTCTCGTCAGGCCTGTGAGCATTGGCAACCAGCATCAGGGAGATGGCCCGCCGATCTCAATCAGAGCAAGACGTGTCCCGTCTTCCGAGAGTCGAAGGCGCATTGGCCATGAGCTTATGTTGTCGACATGGTAAGAACACTTCAAATCACGCGTGCCGGGGTCGAAGCTTTGGATGTAAGTTGTCGGATATTTCCGCTCGCGTTTACCCCCTAGCTCGTTAATTCGCGAGACTTCCTCTGTCGTTAGGCCAGTCGCTCTGACGTAATAGGAAATTGGGAACGGGCCAAGATCATTCGGGAAAACCAGGGCGAAACTCTTCCACTTTTCCTGGTTATTTTCGTTGCGAACGAATAGACAGGCCCCTGGGAGATCAATCACCACGACCAAGGGGCCGGACTGGTAGAATTGCGGCTCAAAGCCATCGGATAGTTCCCCGAACCATTCGGTCTGACTGGATCCCGGAGGACGGTATCCGGCGCGCTGCGAAAAACCATGTTCGCTTCGACCCTGCCGGTTTCCGTCGATGACTAGAGTACCGTGATTCGCCAGGGTTATTTCGCGAGGTGGAACTGGCGCCGGAGTGAACGCCGACATGCCGACGAACAACACGACGACGGCAAGAATCGGCAGCACGGCAAGGATCACGCCCAGAGTAAGGCCAATCTTAATTCTACGCGTCATTTCCTGCCTTCAGTGCTGCAAGCTTCGTACCATGAGTGTCCTACGAGCGCCGCCCCCCTGGCGCTAATTGTTTTCAGCGTAACGGCCGCTGCTCCAGCACGCGGCACTTACACGCCGCGACTTCTCGCGCAAAAGAGATTTCGCGTCAGCCATGATATACGTGAATCACGTATATCATGTTTCTCGGGGCGGCAGGCTGAGGTCAATCTGAATGGATTGACGTGAAAGTAGCGTCGCTTGATGATCCCAAGACCATGTACGCGGAAACCGCGATATGGACAGAAGACAAAGCCCCGTGGCGGCAGTTCGATCCGAGGCGACCTGTTTTTCGGGGGAACAGTAATGAACAAGCATGACCAATTTCGGTTTCTGAGCCAAGCTGAGTTTTGTGCTCGGCAGGGTTAAGACGTGTTTGGAAAATGCGAAAGCAATACTATTTTTGCCGCGCTGAACGGGGACTGATGGCGTGGGATGTTGATCGACTCGTGGCGCTGACCAAGCAGTTTTCTCGAATGAATGTGCCTTTGGCCGGTATCAGGGAACTCGACGCGGCTTTTTCATCTGAGGAAGACGATATCCTCACATGGCGAGCCGTTGCCGAGCATGCGAATTTGATTGCGGCGGCAGACCTCTGTTTCCCGATTATTCTTTCATCCGATGGGAGCGTTATGGATGGGATGCACCGGGTTGCAAAGGCTGTTTTGTTGGGAAGGGCTACTATCGAAGCCGTGCAGTTCGAGGAAGATCCCGCCCCCGACTACGTGGGAGTGCGCCCGAGCGAACTTCCCTACGATGAAACTGTCAGATGCACGCCAACTTCAGGTCAGGCGCCTCACACGGTAAGCAATGATCAAAGCTAGGAGAAGAATATGAAAATCGTCGTCATTGGTGGCACTGGGCTAATCGGCAGCAAAGTCGTAAAGGTTCTTCGCGACCAAGACCATGAGGTTATAGCCGCGTCTCCTTCGAAGGGAATCAACTCAGTTACGGGGGAGGGGCTTGCGGCAGCGCTCGCGGACGCTCAGGTCGTGGTGGACGTCGCGAATGCTCCCTCGTGGGAGGACAAGGCAGTCCTGGAATTTTTCGAAACGTCAGGGCGCAATCTTGTGGCCGCAGAAGTCATCGCAGGCGTCGGACACCATGTCGCATTATCAGTGGTCGGCACCGACCGCCTTCTCGCCAGCGGTTACTTCCGGGCGAAAATGGCTCAGGAAAATCTGATCAAAACCTCGCCGATTCCTTACACGATTGTTCGCGCCACGCAGTTTTTTGAATTTGTGGCAGGTATTGCCCAATCGGCGACTGAAGGACAAACGGTCCAGCTTCCACCGGTCCTGATGCAGCCTATTGCGGCGGACGATGTAGCCGCCGTCATGGCGGAAACAGCCCTCGTG
>Ga0070673_100000971_pt1 | contig 16270 bp, 14 predicted proteins | sample KBSM23metaG_FD_65342 | JGI IMG/M metagenome (GOLD analysis project Ga0070673, IMG submission 65342) | Miscanthus rhizosphere microbial communities from Kellogg Biological Station, Michigan, USA - KBS M2-3 metaG | ecosystem: Host-associated > Plants > Roots > Rhizosphere > Soil ... | reverse complement strand
TAGCCGAGGAAGAAGCGGATCGACTGCAGGTCCACCGTCGCCCGCGACATCAGCTGTCCGGTCTGCTGGGAGTCGAAGAAGCCCAGCTCGAGCCGCTGCAGGTGTCCGTAGAAGCGCTCGCGCAGGTCGAATTCGACCGCCAGGGACACCTTGCCGGCGACGATCCTGCGTACCGCGGTCAGGCCGAGGCGCAGGAGGGCGGCGGCGACGATCGCGAGCGCGAGGGGGAGGAGGTCCGGCTTTTCGCCGTTCTCGATCGCGTTGACCGCCCGCCCGATCAGCCACGGGATCAGCACCGTCATCCCCATCGCGGCCCAGGCGAAGACGAGCGAGCCCCAAAGCTGGCGACGGTAGGGCCGCAGGAAGCCCATCAGGCGGCGGTAGGTCCGCATCGGACCTTACTATACAAAGTAAAGTATTAGCTTTGACCCGCGCGAACTCTCAGAGCTGAGTCGCGATCAGGCCGATCAGCGCCGCGACCAGGAGTCCCCCGAACTGGATCATCGTTCGCTGTAGGGACGCGAAGCCAGCGTGCATCTCGCTGCGCAGCGACCCGATTTCGTGTCTCACGGCGCTGAATTCCTCCCGCATCTCCGTTCGCACGGCGCTGAATTCCTCCCGCATCTCCGTTCGCACGGCACGGAATTCGTCTCGCATCTCCGTGCGCAGCATCCCGACCTCTCCCTTGAGGTCGTCGAGCCTCTCGTCCGTCCACTGCTCTCGCACGGTCTCCATGATTGCACCGTAACTAGATGTCTGCACCGAGTGGCGCGCAGAATGAAAAAATCCCGCGACGAATGCCAGCCGGATCAGTCGAAGGCGGCGGCCTTGGCGCTCGGCACCTTGCCGCCGCTGCAATGGGGGCCGTGCCCCGGGCTGGCGAGGATCTCGAAGTTGGTCACGGCGTGGAAGGGGGTCGTCGAGCCGTCGTTCTGGGCCAGGTTGATGACCAGGCGGTAGAAGCCGGGCGGCAGCTGGTGGTAGTAGATCTCCGGCCGCGTGGCGGGCGAGTAGCTGCCCGCGGAGCCGATCCGCGTGGCAAGCACGCCGTTGGGCCCCGCGTACGCGGGGTAGTCGAAGGAGCGCCCGACGAGACGGCCCTTGCCGAAAGGGCTCTCGATCGCGCGCTGCAGCTTGACCGGGTCGACGCAGTCGGGCACCCGGTTGAGGCCGAAGCGGATGTGGCCCTCCCCGAGCTGCGGTTCGCCGCCGAAGTGGCGGGGGGAGAGCTGGAAGTTGACGACCTGGACCTTGACGACGACCGCGTGGCTCTTCTGGCGGGCGCCGTTGCGGGGCGAGACGATGGCGACGTTCGGCTCGCCCGGCGCGGCCGTCGTCGCCTGCGGCGTCGCGGCGCCCTCGCCTCCGCCCAGGGCGAGGACGGCGGCGAGGACGATCGCGGCCGCGCACCCGACCGCCAGGACTGCTGTTCTCGCTGACATCGCGGGAACCTTAAGCGAGCGCCGTAACGTTCACGGCTTGATCCGGCGTTTCGGCATCTGCGCGGTGGCGATCGCGTCCCTGGCGCTTGCCGCCTCGGCCTCCGGGGCCGGCCTCGCCAGCCACGTCCACGTCTTCGCCGGGACGAGGCCGGGTCCAGGCACCTTCGGCGGTGGCCACAACTTCCCGGGGGCCGCCGTTCCCTTCGGCATGGTCCAGTGGAGTCCCGACACGACGCCGGCTGACCGCAACGGCCGCGGCGGCTACGACCACCGCGACAACCACATCCGTGGCTTCGGCCTGACGCACCTGGCGGGAGCCGGCTGCTCGCTCTACGGCGACTTCCCCTTCCTGCCGACGACGAAGCGCCTGCTCGCCTCCCCGGCGGGCCGCGGCTCCTCCCTCGACGGCGATCTCCAGCCCGGCTTCTCCCACGCTCGCGAGAGCGGCAGCCCGGGGCGCTACGCGGTGCGGCTCAACCCGGTGAGCGGGGGCGGCATCGAGGTCGCGCTGACCGCGACCGCTCGCACCGGGATGGCCCGCTTCGCCTTTCCCCGCAGCCGGCACGCGAGCGTGCTGATCGACGCCGGCGGGAGCACGCAGCCGAACGACTTCGCCTCGGTCGCCGTCGACCCCGCGCGTCGCGAGATCGACGGCACCGCCTCGAGCGGCCTCTTCTGCGGGCAGCGCCCGCGCTACCGGGTCTACATCGCCGCGGTCTTCGATCGCGGCTTCGACGCCTACGGCGCCTGGGAGCGCAACGAGCTGCTGCCGGGCGCGACCGTGGCGACCGCCGACGCCAAGCCGGCGTCGAACCCCGCGGCGACCGCCGGCGCCGGCGCCTACGCCAGCTTCGACACCCGCCGCGACCGCGTCGTCACGGCCAGGGTCGGCGTCTCCTTCGTCAGCGTCGCCGGCGCCCGCGCCAACCTCGCCGCCGAGAACCCGGGCCTGCGCTTCGCGACGGTCGCCCGGCGGGCGAAGCGGACCTGGAACAGGTCCCTCGCCAAGATCCGCGTCCGCGGCGGCCCCGATCGCCGGCGCGACATGCTCTACACCGCGCTCTACCACGCCCTCCTGGCTCCTCGGACCTTCAGCGACGCCGACGGCGCCTACATCGGCATGGACGGCCTGGTCCACCGGGCGCGGCGGCGGATCCAGTACGCGGACCTCTCCGGCTGGGACACCTACCGCACGCAGATCCAGCTGCTCGCGATCCTGATGCCCCGGCGCGCCAGCGACGTCGTCCGCTCGCTGCTCGCGGACGCCTCCGAGAGCGGCTGCTTGCCGCGCTGGCCCTACGCCAACGGGCAGAGCATGACCATGGTCGGCGACTCCGCCGACCCCCTGATCGCCTCCGCCGCGGCTTTCGGCGCGCGGGGCTTCGACCGCCGCGCGGCACTGGCCGCGATGCTGCGCGGCGCCGACGCTCCCTGTCGCAGCGCCAACGGGGAGTACCTCGAGCGGCAGGGCCTCGAGCGGTACCTGGCGCTCGGCTACGTCCCCTACGACCTCGACACGCACGTGCGCAACGCCAACTCCATCTACGGCAGCCCCGACGCCGTCTGGGGCTCGGCCGCGACCTCGCTCGAGTACGCCGTCGACGACTTCTCGATCGCCCAGTTCGCGGCGCGCGCCCTGCGCGACCGCCGCACGTACAGGCGCTTCATGCGCCGCTCGGGGGGCTGGCGCAAGCTCTTCGACCCGCGCAGCGGACGGCTCGAGCCCCGCTACGAGGACGGCCGGTTCCCGGCGCGCTACGACGGTCTCGGTGGCGCCGGCTTCGTCGAGGGCGACTCCGCGCAGTACACCTGGATGGTCCCCCACGACCCCTCGGGGCTCTTCCGGCGCATGGGCGGGCGGCCGAGGGCCGCGGCGAGGCTGCGGCGCTTCCTACGCAGGCTCAACGGGAGCGCGGGGGGGACGCACACCGACCACGCGCTGCTCGGCAACGAGCCGACGCTGCACACGCCCTGGCTGTTCGACTGGGCGGGACAGCCCTATCGAACCCAGGACGCCGTCAGGCGCGGCCTGGGGCTCTTCGACACGGCCCCGGCCGGCTATCCCGGCAACGACGACCTCGGCACCCTCTCCTCCTGGTACGTGTTCGGGGCGCTCGGCCTCTACCCGGAGGTGCCCGGCGTGGGGGTGCTGGCGATCGGCAGCCCGCTCTTCCCGCACGCGACGATCTCGCTGCCGCATGGCCGCCGGCTCACGATCGACGCTTCCCCCGGTCGCTACGTCCAGGGAGTGCGCCTGGACGGCAGGGGGTACGGGAGGCCATGGATCGCCTACTGCGACCTCGCCGCCGGCGCCCGCCTCCGCTTCCGGCTGGGTCGCCGGCCGAACCGCGGATGGGGTGCGGCGGCGGCAGCCGCACCGCCCTCGTTCGGCCCCCGCCATCGCGCCCCGAGCGGGTTCTGCCGCCCATGACGACGGAGCCCTCCCGCGGCACCGCCCTGGCGCTGCTCGCCGGGCTCTTCGCCCTCGGCTGCGCGGTCCGCTTCGCCAGCCTCGGCGTGCAGAGCTTCCACCACGACGAGGTGATCACGGCCGCGCGCGTGGTCCCCGGCACGTTCGGCGAGATGCTGCACCAGGTGAAGAGGAGCGAGTCCAACCCGCCCCTCTACTACGTCCTCGCCTGGGGCTGGGTCAAGGCCTTCGGCACCGGCGAGGTCGCCCTGCGATCGCTCTCGGCCATCTTCGGGGCCGCGACCGTGCCGCTCGGCTACGCGATAGGGCGCGAGCTGAGCGGCCGCCGCGCCGGGCTGCTCGCCGCGGCGCTCCTCGCCGTCAACCCGATGCTGATCTGGTACTCGCAGGAGGCCCGCTCCTACGCCGTGCTCGTCTTCTTCGCCGCCGCCTCGCTGCTCTTCTTCGCCAGGGCCCTGCGCACCCGCGACCCGCTGGACCTGACCCTCTGGGCGCTGACCTCTGCGCTGGCGCTCTGCAGCCACTACTTCGCCGTGTTCGCCGTCGGAATCGAGGCGCTCTGGCTCCTCGTCGCCCTGCGCGCGCGCTGGCGCGCGGTCGTGCCGGCCGTCGCCGCCGTCGGCCTCGCCGGTCTGGCGCTGGTGCCGCTGATCTCGGCCCAGGTCAACCCCGCGCACATCGGCTGGATCGACGAAATCCCGCTCGCCTCGCGCGCCTTCCAGACGGGAGTCAGCTTCCTGATCGGCGAAACCGGCCACGTGATCGCCGAGCCGCCGCGGGAGCGCTACGCGCTCCTGCCGACGTTCTTGATCGCGATGGCCGTGCTGCTGGTGGCGACGCGGGGCACGCGCAGGGAGAAGCGCGGGGCCGCGATCGGAGGCGCGCTCGGGCTCGGGGTCGTCGCGCTGACGGTTATCTCCGCCCTGGTCGGCAAGGATTACGTCGTCGAGCGCAACCTGCTGCCGGCATTGGCGCCGCTGGCCACGGCAGCGGCGATCGGCTTCGCCACCGCCGGGGCGCGCCGCCTCGGCCCTCTGCTCGCCGCGGTCCTCTGCGCCTACTGGGTCGCCTTCGACGCCTATGTGACGCAGACGCCCAACCTGCAGCGGCCCGACTACGGCTCGATCGTCGAGACGCTCGGCCCGCCCCGGGTCCCGCGCGCGATCGTAACCTGGAAGCTCGCGGCCGATCCCGTGCGCTTCTACCTGCGGGATCGCTCGCTGCGGGTCTACAGCGGCACGATCCCGGTGCGCGAGCTCGACGTCGTCGGCAAGTCCACGGTCAAGCGGGTGACAGGCGTGCCGCCGGGCTTTCGCCGGGTCGCCCGGGTAAGGTTCGAGCGCCTCACCCTTTTCCGCTTCATGTCGAGCCGCACGCGTCAAATCCCCTTTTACGTGCTGCGCCGCGTACGCACCGGCTTCGGCAGCGACGCGGTCGTCGCCGACGACCCCATCCGGAGCGGCTCTTGAGCGCCTCGGAGTTCGCTGACCGCCTGAGCGAGGCCGCCCGCAGGCCGGCAAGCTGGTGGCAGCTGGTCAAGTTCGGACTCGTCGGCGGCTCCGGGTACCTGGTCAACCTGGCGGTGTTCTCGCTGCTGAGCGCCGACCTCGGCCTGCATCAGGCACTGGCCGCGACCGGCGCCTTCTGCGTCGCGGTCACGAGCAACTTCGTCTGGAACCGCCACTGGACCTTCGCGGCGGGGGACGGTCACGCCGGCTTCCAGGCGGTCCGCTTCTTCGCCGTCAGCCTCGGCGCCCTGGCGATCAACCTCGTGGTGCTGGAAGCGCTCGTCGCAACCACCTCGCTGGGGGACCTCTCGGCTCAGGCGATCGCCGTGGCGGTAGCGATGCCGTTCAACTTCCTCGGCAACAAGCTCTGGACGTTCGCGTAGCCCGCGGCCTGTCGGCCCATCCCTTGCTCGCTAATATTCCTGAGCAATGGAGCAGGCCAGCGCAACCGAGGTGCCGCAGGACTGGTATCGCTCCGCGTTCCCCGCGTCGGACACCCTCAACCGCCCCTGGGCGGAGCAGACCGAGGGCGAAATCGACCGGGTGCTCGCGATCCTGCGACCTCCCGAGGGCGCCCGGGTCCTCGATCTCGCCTGCGGCACCGGTCGCCACTCGATCGAGCTCGCCCGGCGCGGCTTCTCGGTGCTCGGCGTCGACATCGCGCCGGATCTGCTCGAGGTCGCCGACAAGGACGCGGCGGAGGAGCCCGGGGACGTCTCCTTCCTCGAAGCCGACCTGCGCAAGCTCGACTTCGACGAGGAGTTCGACGTCGTCCTCAACCTCAACGACGGCGCGATCGGGTACTTCGAGACCGAGGAGGAGAACCACCGGACCTTCGAGGTGATCGCGGCGGCGCTGCGGCCCGGCGGCGGCAACCTCCTGCAGCTCCCCAACGTCCTCTACGCCGAAACCCATCTGCCGCAGAAAACCTGGATCGCCGGCAGCGGCATGGTCGAACTGATCGACCACCGCTGGGAAGCCCGGACCCGCTACTTAGAAGGGTCGACCAACCCGATCGTCGTCGGCGAGGTGTTCGAGGGCGTCTCGCCGATTCCGTTCCGCCAGCGGCTCTACTCGGCGGACGAGCTGGCGGAGATCTATCAGTCCGTCGGCATGGAGCTGGCCGGGGTGTTCCGTGGCAACGGCAAGCCACGGCCACCGAAGGACAGCCAGTTCGAGGTCTTCTTCGCGGGCCGCAAGCCCGAGTAACTCGCTCCTACCAGGCGCCTTCCAGCCAGCGCACCAGCTCGGGCACGCGCTCGCGCAGATCCGGCTCGGCCGAGGAGAGCTCCGCCGAGCAGATCTGGATCGCGGCACCGAGCGCCAGGGTCGCCCGCTCGGACGCCATCTCGAGGCAGGCCTCCAGACGCTCCAGGTCGGCGCTGCTGCCGCGCAGGGCCCAGAGCGCCTCACGCGTCCCCTCCGGGTCCAGCTCGGAGACGTCGACGACCGTCTCGACCGCCTCGCGGATGCGTTCCTCCTCGGGCGCGAACGCGGCCGCTTCGAAGGCTCGCTCGACCAGGCTCTCGTCCAAACGGCCGTCGACAACGGCGGAAACTGCTCTACCCTCTGTCATGTTGGGACCTCCTCTTCAGGTCTCGGCCAGGCCCCGGGGTGTCGCAAGCACCGCCGGGGCCGAATTTTCGTGGCCTTGGGGGCTTGTAGACTCGCCTGAAGACAATAAGCCCCCGCCGCGAAATGGTCAAATAATCTCGCCCGTGAGGACGCCGGGCAGGGAGGCGAGGGCAGGCAGATGACGAGCTCGAGATCGAACTACGACGCGGCGGCGATCGAGGCCGAGCGCCAAGCCGCCTGGGAGGAGAACGGCACGTTCGAGGCGCCCGCCCCGCCGGAGGGACGCAGGGGCGTCTACGTGAAGCCCTCGAGCCCCTTCACCTCGGGCAAGCTCCACATGGGCCACGTGCGCGATTACTCGATCGGCGACGCCTACGCGCGTTTCCGCCGGGCGCGCGGCGACGCGGTCCTCTTCGGCTTCGGCTTCGACGCCTTCGGGCTGCCCGCCGAGATGGCCGCGATCGAGCGCAAGGTGCCGCCCGCGGAGTGGGTGGAGGGCTGCGGCGAGCGGATGCTCGAGCAGATGAAACGGCTCGGCTTCTCCTTCGACTACGACCGCGTCTTCTACAGCTCCGACGAGAGCCAGTACCGCTGGTCGCAGTGGCTCTTCCTGCAGCTCTTCGAGGCGGGCTTGATCTACCGCGACGACGCGACCGTCGACTGGTGCGATCACTGCCAGACGACGCTGGCGGCGCTGCAGGTCGAGGACGGGCGCTGCTGGCGCTGCCACAACGAGGTGCGGCTGATCCGCCGCCCGACCTGGTTCCTTCGCATCACCCCGTATCTGGAGGAGAACGACCGGCGCCTCGAGGAGCTCTCCGACTGGGACGAGATCTCGCTCTCCACCCAGCGTTACATCCTCGGTCGCAGCGACGGCGTCGAGGTCGACCTGGGCGGCCCCGAGGGCGCCGGCCTGACCGCCTTCAGCCCGCACGGCGACGCCGTCACGGCCGCCGCCTTCGTCCTGCTCTCGCCCCGGCATCCGGACGTGGAGGGGTGGGCCGGGGATCCCACGGTTCGCGAGCAGCTCGACGAGCTGCGCTCCGGGGGCTGGGAGCGGAGCGCCCGAGACGCCGCCTCGGTGCCCCTGGTCGACACCGGGCTCACGGCGGAGGCGCCCTTCGCCGCGGATCCGCTCCCCGTCCTCGTCTCGCCGCTCGTCGACGCCCGCTATGGGCCGACGGCGGCGCTCGGCATCCCCGGCGTGGACGAGGCGGACGCGAAGATCGCGGCTCGCGTGGCGCGTCTCGGCGACGGCCCCTTCCCCGAGGGCGGCGATCGGTTCCCCGGCGCGCGGCCCACCGTGCGCTACCGCGCTGCCGACTTCTCGATCTCCCGCCAGCGCTTCTGGGGGACGCCGATCCCGATCGTCCTCTGCGAGTCGTGTGGGCCGGTGCCGGTGCCGGAGGGCGACCTGCCCGTCGTCCTGCCGCGCGACGTCGAGCCGACCGGCGAGGGGAACCCGCTTGCCGAGCGGGCGGACTTCGTCGAGGTCGAGTGCCCGCGTTGCGGCGAGCCGGCCCGGCGCGAGACCGACACGCTGGACTGCCACTTCGACGCGCTCTGGCTCTGGATTCCGGCCGCGGTGCCGCCCGAGGCGCGAGCCGAGCAGATGTTCCAGCACCCCGAGCTGCGCGCTTGGCTGCCCTCCGAGCGCCTCGTTGCCGGCTCGGACAGCGGCGGCTTCGTCTTCGACCAGAGGGTCGTGACGAAGGCCCTGCGCGACATCGGGCCGCTCGCGTTCCTCGAGCAGGGCGAGCCGTTCTCGGGCTGCCTCTTCCACGAGATGGTGATCGCCGACGGGCGCAAGATGAGCAAGCACCTGGGCAACGTGGTCGACCCCGACGAGCTCGTCGAGCAATATGGGGCCGATACGGTGCGCCTCGCCATCCTCTACGCGGCCGGCCCGGCCAAGACCCTGAACTGGAACGACGGCGCCCTGCGCTTCGCCGCGAGGTTCCTCCACAACGTCTGGGAGTACACGCACTCCCGACGCCGCGTCGCCGCCGAGGCGCCGGATGACGCGGAGGCCGCGGCTGACACCGAGTTCATGCGCGAGCGACTGTGCAAGTGGTGCGACAACGGCCTCGAGCGCATCACGGGGGACCTGGCGGACCTGCAGATGCACAAGGCGATCCGCAACCTGACCCGCCTCCTCGAGCGGATCCAGGACTTCGAGAAGCGCGTGGTCAAGCGCCGGGGGGAGCTGAACCGCACCGACGCGGAGGCCCTGCTGGCGGCGCTCGAGCTGCTTGCCCGGGTCCTCCTTCCCTTCGCTCCCCACATCGGCGAGGCCCTTCTGCTTGCCGCGGGAGACGGGGGGGAGGACATGCAGCCGGGCCCCTGGCCCGCCCGCCTAGATCTCGCGGCGAGCGCGAAGAGCGCCAGTGCTCCGTAAGGCGCTCGATTAAACAGGAGGGGTTGACTGGTTTTCGTGAACCTGTTATGAATGGAATGGCTGACGATCAAGCGCAGTGAAGAGGCGGGGTCTCGCCAAGAGGGGCTCGCCTGGCACGGCAAAAGGGAGAGTCAGTTCATAGAGCCGCGGTCACTGGGTAACGGCCCATCTCGCCGTAACCCCACCGCCCCCGAGCCTCTTCCTGCGCGATAGATCGGACCGGTTTTCCAAGTGGCCGGTCGGTATGCGCAGAAAGACTTGACCGGTAGTTAGGGGTCTGTTATAGCTAGCCATGCTGACGACCAAGCGCCAGCGGAGGGGTGGGAAACCCATCAAGGGCGACTCGCCTTGCGATGGCAACCAAGGAGTTACCAGCCATGAGTCGAGATGAAGGCTGTTTCGGGTTCGAACGGGAGGCGACTGCGCTGCCGGCGTTGCCCCACCTCCAGCCCGCGGCGCTGCCCTGCCCGACAGCCGGACCGCCCTCCTGCCCCTGGCAGCTAAGCCCCCGGAGAGGGGGGGCGGCCATGTAATGGGCCGCGGCGATGGTCGCCCGGCCTAACCGGGCGCAGCGATAGGGAGCGTGCCGTCGTCAGGTACCGGCGGGCACGCCCCAGGTGGAGCCGAAAGGCAAAAGCCGGGAAATTGGGCTCGCCCCGCGGACGCTGACACCGCCGGGGGCGGGTCCGTTTCCTTTCCGGGAGAGAGTGAATGCACAGAAAAAGTTGATCGGGAAAGAAGGGTCTGTTATACCCACTGCTCGATGGACGGGAGGCTGAGAAGAGCAGCGTTCGACGGTACCTTGAGGGGCTCGGTACCCTGCTCGACAGAGCCAACGCCATGTTGAACCCCGAGGACCGCACCCGCTCCTGCGCGACCGAACTGGTCTGCCGCGACTGCGGTCGGCGCCTGCCGCTTCTCGACACGACGTTCAAGTGCCTTGGCTGCGGCAACGGCCTCGACATCGACTACGACTACGAGCTGGCCAGGAAGCGCCTCGGCGAGATCCCGCCGGCGGAGCGCGAGATCAACATCTGGCGCTTCGAGGAGCTGCTGCCGATCGTCGACGCGCGGGCACAGGCGCGGGTCGGACGCTACAGCGGCCGCACGCCGCTGATCCACGCCGACCGGCTGGGCGCCGAGCTCGGCCTCAAGAAGCTCTACCTGAAGGACGACAGCACCTCGCGGCCGAGCCTCTCCTACAAGGACCGGGTCGTCTCGATGGCGGTCGCCCGCCTGCTCGAGCTCGGCGAGGAGGAGATCGGCTGCGTCTCGACCGGCAACGTCGGCACCGCGGTCTCCTCGCTCGCTTCCAAGGCCGGCGTCACCGCCTACGTCTTCTACCCGTCGAACATGGAGCGGGGCAAGGCGCGCGCCTGCCGCGCGCTCGGCGCTGCCGTGATCCAGCTCGACGGCAACTACGACCAGGCCAACCGCGCCTGCCGCGAGCTGGCGCTTGCCACCGGCATGCAGTTCGCCAACATCACCCTGCGGCCGTTCTACGCCGAGGGGGCGAAGACGGAGGCCTACGAGGTGGTCGAGCAGCTCGAGTGGCAATCGCCCGATCACTTCGTCATCCCGGCGGCGGGAGGGACGCTCTCCTCGCGCGTGCACAAGGGGCTCGACGAGCTCGAGATCGTCGGCCTGGCGGAGACCGCGGGGACCAAGATCAACGTCGCCCAGGCCGAGGGCTGCAGTCCGATCGCGACCGCGATCAACGACGGCAGCGGCGAGATCGAGCCGCAGACGCCGCATACCGCGGCGCACTCGATCGCGATCGGCGCCCCCGGCGACGGCCCGCTCGTCGTCGACGCGGTGATGTCGCGCGGCGGTTCCGCCGCCACCGCCACGGACCGGGAGATCTTCGAGGCGATCGACCTGCTTGGCGCCACCGAGGGCATCCTCACCGAGCCCGCCGGCGGCACCACCATCGCCTGCACGGCCAGGCTGGCCAACGAAGGCAAGATCGGTCCCGAGGACACCGTCGTCGCGATCGTCAGCGGCAACGGCTACAAGACCCTCGACGAGCACCCGGACAAGCCCTGGCCGGAAATGGTCTCCTGCGACGTCGACTCGATGAGCGAGGTGCTCGACGAGCTCCGCCAGCACGGCGTCGGCGCGACGCTGAGCTAACGCGAGGCTTTTCGACCACGCCCGCCCTCGGCTCAATCTACTGCCGACTCCTTCCGGTGCGCTTTATGTGGCTATAGGTGGCATAAAGCGCACCGGAACGCTCCGGCTGGAGGAGAAAACCGTGCCTCGACTATCGGACCTGGGCCGGACGAGGCCGTGAGGGACGCGAGCCGTAAGGCATCCACGCTTGCGAGTTCTGGACAGGGATGAACTCACTTGAGCCGCGTCGAGAAAGCCACAGATTGCCTAAAAAGCCGAAAACCCCGGCAGAGCGGGGTTTCCGTTGAATGCCGGAGGAGGGACTCGAACCCCCGACACGCGGATTATGATTCCGCTGCTCTGACCAGCTGAGCTACTCCGGCGGGGTGGGGGGATCGTAGCGATGCGGGGGCCGCCGTCGCCTGGGCGCGCGAGGGCATTAGCCTTGGGGCCGTGACGCAGGAGCTGGACATGGCGGTGAGGACGATCCTGCGCGATTGCCTGCGCGTCGAACCGGGCGAAGAGGTGCTGGTGATCTGCAACCCGGTAACCGAGGAGATCGGCTCGCTGATGCGGATCGAGGCCGAGGGGGACGGGGCATTTGCGACCCTGGCGGTGATCTCGGAGCTCGACTCGAACGGCGCAGAGCCGCCGACCCCGGTGGCCGCGGCGATGGTCGCCGCCCAGGTCGTGCTGGCGCCGACGATCCAGTCGCTCTCACACACCGCGGCCCGGCACGCGGCGACCCAGGCGGGAGTGCGGATCGCGACCCTGCCCGGAGTAACCGAGGAGATGCTGGCGCGGCTGATGAACGCCGACATGCGCCAGCTGCGCCGGCGCGGCGCCGCCCTGGCCGGTGCGATGCGGCGGGGCGAAGAGGTCAGGATCACCTGCGGCCACGGCAGCGACCTGCGCATCGGGCTCGGCGACCGCACGCCGATCGCCGACGCCGGCGAGCTCCACGGCTCCGGCGCCTTCGGCAACCTGCCCTGCGGAGAGGCCTTCGTGGCGCCGACGACCGCCGAGGGGACGCTGATCGTCGACGGCTCGATCGCCGGCGTCGGCATGGTCGACACCCCGGTCGAGCTGACCGTCCGCGACGGCCACCTCACCGACGCCACCGGGCCCGAGGGCGAGGCGCTGCTCGAGCTGCTCACCGAACACGGCGAGGACGGCACCAACATCGCCGAGCTCGGCATCGGCACCAACGAAGAGGCGACGCTGACCGGCAACATCCTCGAGGACGAGAAGATCCTCGGCACCGCGCACGTGGCCTTCGGCGCCTCGGCCGCGATCGGCGGCAACGTGCAGGTGCCGATCCACCTCGACTGCGTGATCGTGGAACCGACCGTGGAGATCGACGGCGCCGAGGTCGTCCGCGGCGGCGAGTTGCTGGTCTGAGCCCGGTGGCGACCCGACTCCTCGCAGTGCCCAACGTCAGCGAGGGCCGCGATGCCGCACGCATCGACGCCCTGAGGCAGGCGTTCTCGCGCGGCCCGAGCTTGCTCGACGTCCACTCCGACCACGACCACGACCGCACGGTCCTCACCCTCGCCGGAGAGACCGGCCCGCTGCGAGACGGGCTCGCCGCGGGCGCCGCGCAGGCGGTCGAGACGATGGACATGGGCCGGTACGAAGGGCTGCACCCGGCGGTCGGCGCCCTCGACGTCTGCCCGCTGGTCTGGATCGAGCCCACCGCCCGCGAGGCGGCCCGTGTCACGGCCCGCGAGGTCGCGGAGCGGATCGGCGGCCTCGGCGTGCCGGTCTTCCTCTACGGCTCCCTCGCGACCAGGCCCGAGCACGCCGAGCGCGCCTACTTCCGCAACGGCGGGCTGGCGGAGCTCTGGTTGCGGATGGAGGGTGGCGAGCTGCGCCCCGACTACGGGCCCCGCGAGCCGCACCGGACGGCCGGCGTGACGCTGGTCACCGCCCGCCCGCCCCTCGCGGCCTTCAACGTCGAGCTCGACAGCGGCGACGTCGGGGTGGCTCGCTCCGTCGCCGCCGCCCTGCGCGAGTCAGGCGGCGGCCTGCCCGGCGTGCGGGCGATGGGACTGCCCCTCTCCAGCGGGCGCGCCCAGATCTCGACCAACGTCCACGACCCCTTCGCGGTGCCGCTCGCGCGGGTGGTCGAGCGGGTGCGCGAGCTGGCGGCGCCGCTCGGGGCGCGGCCCCTGGAGGCAGAGGTCGTCGGGCTCGTCCCGGCGGAGGCGCTCGCCGGCTATCCGGCCGACGTGCCGATCCGCGATTTCGATCCCGCCGAGCGGACGATCGAGGCGGCGCTGGATCGCAACCGCTGACTTCGTGGTTAGGGGTGCATATGCACGCCTAAGGACGAACTCAGTAGCGTTCACCTCGTGGCCCAGACGAAGAAAAAGCGCCGTCGCAAGCACCGCGGCACCCAGGGCGGGCGGGTCGACGCCAACCGCCGTGCCGCGCGCCCGCGCAGCCGCGCCGAGGCGCAGGCGCGCGCGCGAGCTCGCACCAGCGCGAAGCGGGGCCCGAAGGTGGACGCCCCCCCGACCTGGCGCAGCTCCGCTGTCCGCGGCGTCGCGGCGGCCGCGATCTTCACCGCCGTGCTGCTGCTGCTGTTCGGCCGCGCGATCGGCGCCGCTCTCGCCCTCGGAGCCTTCATGCTCGTCTTCTACATCCCGGCGGGCTACTACATCGACACGTTGATGTGGCGCCGCCGGGAGCGGGCCCGCATGCGCGCCGGCGAAAGCAAGTGAGCATCGAGGTCGGCCAGCTCACCGTCGGGCCGATCGCGGAGAACTGCTTCGTCGTCCGCCCCGAGGGCGGCGAGAGGGCGCTGGTCGTCGATCCCGGCGAAGAAGCGGAGCGGATCCTCGCCGCGGTCGAGGAGGCCGGCGCCGAGGTCGAGGCGATCCTGATCACCCACTGCCACTTCGACCACGTGGGCGCCGTCGCCCCCGTCGCCCGCGCCACCGACGCGCCCGTCTACTGCCCGGAGCTGGAGACGCCGGTGCTCGCGGACATCAGGTCCTTCACGATGCCCGGCTTCGGGCCGTTCGAGGGCTACGAGGCGGACGAGACGGTCGCCGGCGGCGAGACCCTCGAGCTGGCCGGCCTGACGCTGGACGTGGTCTTCACCCCCGGCCACAGCCCCGGCCACGTCACCTACTCCGTGCGCGGCGAGGAGGCGATCTTCTCCGGCGACGTGCTCTTCCAGGGCTCGGTGGGGCGCGTCGACCTGCCCGGCGGCGACGGCCCGACGCTGCTGCGCTCGATCCAGGGGCTGTTGGAGACCCACTCCCCGGAGACCGCGGTCTACCCGGGGCACATGGGCGCGACCACGCTCGGCGCCGAGCAGGCGACCAACCCGTTCCTCGCGGGACTCTCCGGCTAGGCGACCGACCGGCGCCCGCCGCAGGTAAGGTCGCGCACGTGGCGGGACACAAGTACCAGGCTCCTCGGGGGACCTTCGACGTCCTGCCAGCCGCCGCGCGCCTGCGCGGTCGGATCGAGCGCGCCGCGGACGAGGTCTTCGCCAGGGCGGGATACGAGCCGATCGCCACGCCGGTCTTCGAGGAAACCGAGCTGTTCGAGCGCGGCGTCGGCCACTCGACCGACATCGTCCGCAAGGAGATGTTCACCTTCGAGGACAAGGGCGGCCGCAGCCTCACCCTGCGCCCGGAGGGAACGGCGCCGATCTGCCGCGCCTACGTCGAGCACGGCATGCACACGCTGGCGCAGCCGGTCAAGCTCTCCTACCGCGGCCCCTTCTTCCGTCACGAGCGCCCACAGGCCGGCCGCTACCGCCAGTTCCACCAGCTCGGCGCCGAGGCGATCGGCAGCGACTCGCCGCTGGCCGACGCGGAGCTGATCGGCCTGCTCGCCGGCCTGCTCGCCGAGCTGGGCGTCCCCGGCGTCGAGCTGAGGCTCGGCAGCCTCGGCTCGCTGGACACGCGCCAGGCCTATCTCGAGGAGCTGAAGGCCCACCTGCATGCGCACGAGGACGAGCTGTCGAAGGAGGTCCGCGAGCGCATCGAGGCCAACCCGCTGCGCGCCTTCGACTCCGACGACGAGGGGACGAAGGCGGCGATGGCGACGGCGCCGAAGCTGGTCGAGCGGCTGGAGGGGGAGGACGCGGCGCACTTCGGCGAGGTTCGGGCGCTGCTCGACGCGAGTGGCATCGAGTACGAGATCGACCCGACCCTCGTTCGCGGCCTCGACTACTACACGCGCACGATCTTCTCCTTCGTCTGCGACCGGCTCGGCGCCCAATCCGAGATCGGCGGCGGCGGCCGCTACGACGGGCTCGTCGAGCAGCTGGGGGGGCGGCCGACCCCGGCGGTCGGCTGGGCGGCTGGGATCGAGCGGATCGCGCTGGCGCTCGACGAGGAGGCCGAGGAGCCTGGCCGCGACGTCTTCATCGCCGTCGCCGAGGAGGAGGGCGAGCGGCGCCCGCAGGCGACGGCGCTCGCCGGGGAGCTGCGCAGAGCGGGCCTCTCGGTCGAGCTCGATCTCGGCGGGCGCGGTCTCAAGGGCCAGCTCAAGCACGCCGACCGGCTCGGAGCGCGGCACGTGGTGATCCTCGAGGAGGACGGCGCCCAGCTGCGCGACATGTCGAGCGGCGAGCAGCGCCCGGTCGACGCCGGCAGGCTGGCGGAGGAGATCGGAGGAGATAGGCATGGGTGAGCTTCCGGTCCTGCGACCGAACGGGTTCCGCGACACCTGGTGCGGCCAGATCCTCGGCGACCGCGTCGACGGCGAAGCGCGGGTGGCGGGCTGGGTGCACCGCCGCCGCGACCACGGCGGGCTGGTCTTCATCGACCTGCGCGACCGC
>Ga0070673_100000970_pt1 | contig 16272 bp, 14 predicted proteins | sample KBSM23metaG_FD_65342 | JGI IMG/M metagenome (GOLD analysis project Ga0070673, IMG submission 65342) | Miscanthus rhizosphere microbial communities from Kellogg Biological Station, Michigan, USA - KBS M2-3 metaG | ecosystem: Host-associated > Plants > Roots > Rhizosphere > Soil ... | reverse complement strand
GAGGACGTGCGCCTGACCACGCGCTTTCGCGACGACGAATTCGTGCAGAGCCTGATGGGCACGGTCCACGAGACCGGCCACGGCCGCTACGAGCAGAACCTGCCGCGCGAGCTGCTGGGCCAGCCCGTGGCCGAGGCGCGCTCGATGGCCATCCACGAGAGCCAGAGCCTGGCCTTCGAGATGCAGGTGGGCTGCCACCCTGGCTTCGTGGCCCACATCGCGCCGCTGATCCGCGCCGCGTTCGGCGACCAGCCCGCGCTCGCCAGCGACAACCTGCAGCGCCTGCTCACCCGCGTGCAGCCGGGCTTCATCCGCGTCGACGCCGACGAGGTCACCTACCCGGCGCACGTGATCATGCGCTACGAGATCGAGCGCGGCCTGATCGAGGGCCGCTACGAGGTCGACGACATCCCCGCGCTGTGGGACGAGCAGATGATGGCGCTGCTGGGCGTCGACACCCGCGGCAACTACCGCGACGGCCCGATGCAGGACGTCCACTGGCCCGAGGGCCTGTTCGGCTACTTCGCCTGCTACTCGCTGGGTGCGATGTACGCGGCGCAGTGGTTCGCCGCCATGCGCCGCCAGATCCCCGACCTCGACGCCCGTATCGTCGCCGGCGACCTCGCGCCGGTCTTCGACTGGCTGCGCGACAACATCTGGCTGCAGGCCAGCCGCTGGACGACCGACGAGCTGGCCGTGCGCGCGTCGGGCGAGACGCTGAATCCGGCACACTTCAAGGCGCACCTGGAAAAGCGCTACCTGGGTTGATCGAGTACCCGCTGCCGGGCCCGCAGTCACATGCGCCCGGAATGAGCGGCTGCGACCGCGCAGTCATCGATGGCTGAAGGTGATGCCGCGGATGGCCCGCGATACCCAACTCCGGATTCGCGATGAACTGCTCGGCACTCCCACAGGGACATTGAGAGTGACGAGCGTGCCGCCGCCCTCGGCCAGTCCGACGCACAGGCTGGCGCCGATGTCCGCTGCTCGCTCCTGCATCCCGCGCAGGCCGTAATGGCCGTCGCGGAATCCGCGCCTCAACACGTCGGCGTCGAGGCCCGGCCCGTAGTCACGCACATCCAGCCGCACGCCATCGCGCAAGAACGCGAGTTCGACGTCCACGGTGCCGGGCGCTGCGTGGCGTGCCGCATTGCGTATCGCTTCGCGCGCGATGCAGAGCAGGGCGTCCATGACGAGGGGGGCGAGCGGGCGCTGCTCGCCGGTCACCGTCCAGCGCAGGGAGGCGCCATCGCTGACCAGGTCGGCCACGCCGTCCCGCAGCTGCTGCTCCACCGGCAGCGTGGGATCGACCGTGGCACGCAACGCATGGAGACGGTCGCGGCCCTCCACCATGGCCTGCTCCGCGCGGTCGATCGCGGTCTCGAGCGGGTGGCGCACGCTGGCGTCGGCGACGCGGGACACGCTCGCATGCAACGTGAACAGCAAGCCCTGGAAGCCTTGCAACAGCGTGTCATGGAGCTCGCGTGCGACGCGCTCGCGTTCGTCGAGGCGCGCGAACAACTGCATCCGGACCCGGCCGGAAACGGCGCGGATGCGCCATGTGTAGGCCAGGGCGGCCAGGGCGGCCAGGAGCGCGCCGCACAGCCAGGCGAAGATCCGGCCCTGCCAGAACGTGGGATCGACGGAGAAGATGAAGACCTCGCCGGAGTCCGACCAGACGCCGTCGCCGTTTGCCGCCTTCAGGTGCACGCGGTACTCCCGCGGCGACAGGTTGGTCATGACCAGGTCGCGCCGCGTGCCGATGTCGTGCCAGTCGTCGTCGTCCCCCTCGATTCGATACCGGAAGCGGGCGTTTTCGGCAGCCATCAGCGTGAGCGCCGTGAAGCGCAGGATGACGCTGTGCGTTCCTGCCGGCAGCGCCATCTGGCTGGCCGCGGGCAGGTTGGCCGCGCCGGTGTCCAGCGCGATCACTTCCACGTGCGGCGGCCTCGCGTTCAGTCGCAGCGTCTGCGGATCGAGCCAGCTCACGCCGCCGTTGGTGGCGACCCACAGGCGCCCCGCGGCATCGGCGACCGCCGTTGCCACCGGCCTGGCCTGCAGGGCGACGCTGGGCAGGCCGTCACGGCTGTCGAGCAGGGTGTAGTCGATGGGCCCGCCGCCGTCGTCCAGGCTCGACGCGGTGGCCGCACTCAGCAGGACCACGCCCCTGGCCCCGTTCAGCCACAAGCGGCCCTGGCGATCTTCCACCATGCCGGTCACGCCGGCCAGGGCAGGCGCGCGATCGACCGTGACGGACCTGAACCGGTCGCCGTCGAGGCGAGCCAGGCCCGTCTCCCCGGCCACGAGGACGGCCTTGGCCCCGGCGAGGATGGCCGACACCCGGCCCACGCGCAGGCCGTCGGCTGCCGAGAAGCGGCTGATGCGTCCCTCACGCACGACGCTGACGGTTTCTCCGGAGCCGAGCCACACGTCGCCTTTGGGCCCGGCGGCGATCACCGCGGGCGTTCCACCGGCGCCGGCCGGGTCGACCAGCCGGCGCTCGCCGCCCTGGCCGTCCAGCCAGTAGACGCCCTTGTCGGCGATGGCCAGCAGGGCACCGCCCTGGGGGGCAGGCGCGGCAGCCAGCACATCGAGCCGGTCGTCGCCGTCGGACAGGGCCAGGCGGCGGCGGACACCGCCGCGCGTCCACAGGATTGCGTCCGACTGGAACCCCCAGATTGCACCATCCGACGTCCGAAGTGCCGCGGCTGCAAACGGGATGTCTGACCTTCGCCTTGCCGGCATGGGCGGGTTCATGAGCAGGCGCTCGTGTTCGTCGCCGACGAGTGCGCCTCCCTCCAGCGGCGCCAGCATGAAGCCCTTGCCAGGCGAGTCGGCGAACAAGGGCACGGTGCTGAATCGGCGGAGCCTGAAGCTGTCCAGCCCGGCGTTGGTGCCGACCCAGACCTGGCCTTCCGCGTCCTCGGCCAGCGGCACGGCGAAGTTGGAGGCCAGGCCGTCGCGCCGGGAGAAGAACGCGAGCCCGCTCGTGGACATGGACAGCGCGCGGCCGAGGCCCACGCCGGCTGCGTTGTCCAGGCGTGCCATGCCGCCACGCGCCAGGGTCATCCAGAGGCTGCCGTCGTCGCGGAACAGCATCTGCTTGCAGTGCGACCAGTCCGCGCCGGCCCGTTGCGGCGTGGCGCCGGGTGACGGGGGCAGGCCCGTCGTGTCGGAGATCGGGCGCGTGCCTTGCAGGCCTTCCGACAGCCAGATCCGGCCCTGCCGGTCCTCGGCGACCACCGCGTAGCGCGACACGTCGATGCCGGCCTCGCGGAAGCGGGTCTCACCGGGCCGCTTGAAGAGCAGGCGGCGGTCCGTGGCGACCCACAACACGCCGCGGCTGTCGGCAAACACATAGTCGGCGCCGGCGTCCGCCACCCCCGATTCGACACCGGCGCGGTGCCAGCGGGCGCCGTCGAACCAGGCCAGGCCGTCGCCGGCGGCTGCCCAGAGGCGTTGATCGGGTGTCGTCGCGAAGTGGAGCACGCCCCCGCCCGGCAGGCCCTGGGCCGCCGCAAAGAGGGTGACCCGGCCATCGCGCAGGCGGGCCACTCCGCCCTGGTAGAAGCCAAGCCAGACGTCGCCGTCGGGTTGCACCTTGAGCGCATTGATGTTGTTGGCGCCCAGGTGCTCGCCTGGGCGCAGCGCGTAGGGCTGGAAGTGGACGCCGTCGAAGCGGTAGAGCCCGAAACCCGTGCCCAGCCACAGCCGCCCCTCCGGCGTGACCTGCAATGTCCAGATGTCGGCCGGCGCGCCTTCGGCCACGGTCCAGCGGCTGTGCGCGAAGTCGGCGGCGAGCGTTGCGGCCTGGCACCACGTCGGGGACAGACAAGTGGCCAGGAGGCCGCAGGCCAGGCTCCGGGCAACACGGGCGATGCGCGAAGCCGCCATCGACCCAGATCGGGCGCGTGGCCTAACCACCGCTTGCGTCGACGAACAGGATGCCGCGGTCGATGGCCAGGCGGACGGCGTGCGTCCGGTCGTGCGCGCCCAGCTTGGCCAGGATGTTCTTGACGTGGCTCTTGACCGTCTCTTCGGTGATCGAGAGTGCATGGCCGATCACCTTGTTGGAGCGGCCCTGCGCGATCTGATCCAGCACGGACACCTCGCGGTCGCTGAGGGGTTCGCCTGCCTCGGCGCGCGCGAGCCGGGTGGCCGCTTCCGGGCTGATGTAGCGCTGCCCACGGTAGACCCCGCGCAGGATGTCGGCCAGTTCGCGCCGCACCACGCTCTTGAGCAGGTAGGCCTGGGCGCCGGCCTTCAACGCGCGCTGCGCCAGCGTGTCGTTCGCATAGGTGGTCAGCACGACGATGCGCGCGTCGGGTGCCTCGCGCCGGATGGCGACGATGGCGTCCTGGCCGCTTCCGTCGGGCATCTGCAGATCCATCAGCGTGATGTCGGGCCGCAGCGACCTGAATTGCGTGACTGCCGCCTGGCCATCGGCGGCTTCGCCGACGACCTGGAAGTCCGCCTGCCCGCAGATCAATCCCAGGATGCCCTCACGCATCAGCGGGTGATCGTCCACCACCAGCAATCGGATCGGGGACGTCGCCAGCGTGGTCATGCGCGAATGTTAGCCGCTTCCGCCGGCGGCGGCCCGAGCCCACGGCAAGGTGATGGTCAGCGCGGTGCCGCCGCGGGCGCGACTCCAGACCTCGATGCGCGCGCCGAGGGCCGCGCCGATGCCGCGGATCGCGACCAGGCCCGCGTGTTGGCCGCGTCCGGCCTCCTTGCCCAGGCCGGCGCCGTCGTCGCGCACTTGCAAGGTCAGGCCGCGGTGCAGGTAGCTCAGCTCCAGCTCGAAGCGATGTCCACACGAATGCCGCAGGGCGTTCGAAAGAGCGGCGCGTGCTGCCAGCAACAAGCCCTCCTGCGCCACCCGGGCCAGCCGGCGCGGCCGTCCGCGGGCCAGCACGCGCAACTGCACGCGGCCCTCGCAATGGCGCGCCAGGTCGCTGGCCATCAGGCCCAGGCCGTTGGCCAGATCGACGGGCCCGGGCGGCGGCTCCGAGGAGCGCGCGGCCTCCAGAAGGCGCGCCACCATGCCGTCGCCTGCGCCCATTGCACGCTCGAGCGCGCGGTGCGCCTCGGCGGGCTGGCCTGGCAGAAGATCGTGCACCGCCTGCAAGTGGAACAGCAGCCCCTGCACGCCTTGCAGTTGGGCATCGCTGCTGGCGCGAAAGCGCTCGTGCGCGAGCAGCGCCTGCGCGTGGCAGGCTTGGCGCACCCGCCCTGCGACCCGATGGAGCACGAGCGATCCGACGCCGAACGCCAGGGCCAGCGCGAGCAGGGCCGGCACGGCATCGGCAAGCGGCAAGTCGTCGGGGCGCGAGGCCGGGGCGGACATCGGCGGGAGGAGCAGGTTGGCAGCCACCACCCCATGCTGCCGTCCGCACGCCCGTCCGGCATCCCTCGATCGAGGCAGTGCGCGGCGCTAACGATCCGGTTCAGGCCATGCCATCACGAGCCGGGGTCCGAAGATCCAGGCGTCGAGCGACAGCCGGCCCGCGCCCGTCAACATCAGCGACAGCGCAGGGAGAACCGCCTGCGGCGCCGTACCCGCCGGGTGTCCCCACGCGAGCAGGGCCGCGTGAGCCGCGGCGCCGAAGGCGGCCGCGGGGGTCAGCAGCCCGCTGGCCAGCAGGGCGGCATCGGCCCACAGCAGGACAGCCAGCCATGCGGGGGCCGTCACCACCGCATGCACGAGCGGTGCCGCGACGGCCATGCGCAAGAGGAGCAGGCCCGCGGCACGCATCGAAGTGGCAAAGGACAGTCGCACCGCGGCATGGTACGCACGGGATGGCGACGCGACCCTGGCCGGATGGGGAGGGCGGGACTCCGTCGGATGGTGGAGGCCATCGCTGCCTCGATCGAGGGATGCGCCCGGCCGGAGGGCGGGGCAGCATGCAGCTCATCGATCAAGTCATCCGGAGGCCAACCCCATGCTCAACCCACCGCGAATCGCCGTCCAGCTGATGCATTGCAACCCCGTGGTGAGTGCGGGACTGCAGGCCATGCTGCGCAACGAATGCGACTTCGATCTGCAGCCTTGCGGCGGGACGCCATCCGACATCCCGCGCCTGCCGGCCGGGCGCGTGCCCTGTGTCGTGGTGGCCGATCACCAGCAGGGCCTTCGGCAGGTGCTGGCAGAGCCCGGCGCCCGCTGCCGCGTCCTGGTTGTCGAGGCCGTCAGTCGCGGCTGGGCCGTGCGCACCGCGCTGCAATCCGGCGTGCTGGGCTACGCCGCCGTGGATTGCCCGTTGCCCGAATTGCTCCAGGGCGTGCGCAGCGTCGAGCGCGGCAGCCGCTTCCTGTGCGCCTCGGCATCGCAGGCCATGGCCGACAGCTTCGCGGTGGGCGAGATCACGGCACGCGAGCTCGACGTGCTGAGGCTGCTGGGATCGGGCCTGGACAACAAGTCGATCTCGCGCCAGTTGGACATCGCGCTGAGCACCGTCAAGGTGCACGTCCAGGCCGTGCTGTCCAAGCTCAATGCATCCAGCCGCACCGCGGCAGCCGTCGAGGCCATGCGCCTCGGGGTGATCGAGGTGCGCGGAGAGCGCGCATGAGCGCCGCCCGGCCGCCCGAAGGCGCTCGCACCGCAGCCGTCAGGCGGAGGGTAGCCTGATGAGCGCAGCGCGTCGCGGCCGCGCGCGCATCGGCCATTTGGAGGAGGACGGCTCCGACCATCTTGCTCTGTCGCACTGCGGGGCGCCGGCCTACGCTGGGAACCTTCGACAACGCCGAAAGCGATGGCCATGAACGAACCAGAGATGCCCGGAGATGGCAAATCCTCGCCGACGCGACGCCGCGTCATCCAGGGAGGTGCCTCCCTCATCGTCAGCGTCGCACTGCCGGCCACCTCGGCCACCACGGCTGCGTCCGCAGCAGTTCCTTCCAAACCCCACCCACGCAGCAAGGAAAGCACCGCCATGAACACCGTGACCACCAAGGACGGCACCCAGATCTTCTTCAAGGACTGGGGGCCCAGGGACGCGCAACCCATCATGTTCCACCACGGCTGGCCGCTGTCGTCGGACGACTGGGACACGCAGATGCTGTTCTTCCTTCGCAACGGCTTTCGTGTCGTGGCGCACGACCGGCGCGGCCACGGGCGTTCGGAGCAGGTCAGCGAAGGGCACGACATGGATCACTATGCTGCCGACGCCTTCGCCGTCGTCGAGGCCCTGAACCTCAAGAAGGTCGTCCACATCGGGCATTCGACGGGTGGCGGCGAGGTCGCGCGCTATGTCGCCAGGCACGGGCAACCGAGCGGCCGCGTGGCCAAGGCCGTCCTGGTGAGCGCGGTGCCGCCGCTGATGCTCAAGACGGCGGGCAACCCGGAGGGCCTGCCGATGGAGGTCTTCGACGGGTTTCGCAAGGGCGTGGCCGACAACCGGGCCCAGCTCTTCCTCGACGTGCCCACGGGCCCCTTCTACGGCTTCAATCGCCCCGGCGCCAAGGTCTATCCGGGCGTCATCCAGAACTGGTGGCGCCAGGGAATGATGGGCAGCGCCAAGGCGCACTACGACGGCATCAAGGCGTTTTCGGAGACGGACCAGACCGCCGACCTGCAGGCGATCACCGTGCCCACGCTGGTGATGCATGGCGACGACGACCAGATCGTGCCGATCGCGGATTCGGCAATGAAGTCCGTCAAGCTGCTCAAGAACGGCACGCTCAAGGTCTACAAGGGCTACGCCCACGGCATGTTGACGACGCAAGCCGACGTGATCAATCAGGACTTGCTCGCCTTCATCAAGGCCTGAGCCCTCCCCCCACGGACAACCCACCTGGAGATCCCATGCCCATCACCGCCAAGGCCACGCCTGGCCGCCTGCTGCTGACGCCGCAGGACCACGCACTCATCATGATCGACTTCCAGTCGCAGATGGCGTTCGCCACCAAGTCGATCGACGCCATCACGCTGCGCAACAACGCCGGCCTGGTGGCCAGTGCGGCCGCCGGATTCGGCGTGTCGACCGTCCTCACCACGGTCGCCGAGAAAAGCTTCTCGGGGCCCATGTTTCCCGAGGTGACGGATCCGTTTCCCGGCAAGGAGCTGCTGGACCGGACGTCGATGAACACCTGGGAAGACGCCGCGGTCATCGAGTCCGTCAATGCCATCGGCAAGGAGCGCATCGTCCTGGCCGGACTCTGGACCAGCGTCTGCATCGTCGGGCCGGCGCTGTCGGCACTGGACCAGGGCTACGAGGTCTACGTGATCGCCGACGCTTGCGGCGATGTGTCCACCGAGGCCCACGACCGCGCCATGGACCGCATGGTGCAGGCCGGCGCCCGCCCCATGACCTCGCTGCAGTACCTGCTGGAGTTGCAGCGCGACTGGGCCCGCGGCGAGACCTACGAGCTGACCACGGGGATCGCCAAGAGGCTGGGCGGCGCCTACGGCCTGGGCGTGATCTACGCCAAGACGATGTTCGGCGCCCACGAGGGCTGAAGCCATGAAAGCCTACCTGGTGTCGGCAGCCCTGGGCCTGCTGGTCGGCGTGATCTACGCCTTGTTCAACGTGCGTTCGCCGGCGCCGCCGGTCATTGCACTCGTCGGACTGCTGGGGATTCTGGTGGGCGAGCAACTGCCGCCGCTGGCCAAGAAGCTGATGCGATCCGACGTTGCTGCGCAATCCTGGCTGCAGCACCAGGTCAGGCCGCACATGTTCGGTGAGTTGCCTCGCTGCGACAGGGTGCCTTCTGACGAGACGCAACATGGCTGAGCAACGTGCCGACCTGATCCTGTGCAACGGGCGCTTCACGACGCTGGACCGCTCGGCACCCACGGCCAGTGCCGTGGCCATCCGCGACGGGCATTTCCTGCACGTGGGCAGCGACAGCGAGGTGGAGGCGCTGGCCGGGCCGGAGACTGCGCGCATCGACCTGCGCGGCCGGCGCGTGCTGCCGGGGTTGATCGACAACCACCTGCACATCATTCGCGGGGGGCTCAACTTCAACCTCGAATTGCGCTGGGACGGTGTGAGGAGCCTGGCTGATGCGATGGCGATGCTCAAGGCCCAGGTCGCGATCACACCGGCGCCGCAGTGGGTGCGCGTGGTCGGCGGCTTCAGCGAGCAGCAGTTCGCCGAGAAGCGCCTGCCCACGCTCGACGAGATCAATGCGGCGGCGCCGGACACTCCGGTGTTCTTGCTGCATCTGTACGACCGCGCGTTGCTCAATGGCGCCGCATTGCGCGCCATTGGCTACACGCGGGACACGCCGGCGCCCCCCGGCGGCGAGATCGTTCGCGACGGTGCCGGCCAACCCACCGGCCTGCTGCTGGCCAAACCCAATGCCGGCATCCTGTACGCGACGCTGGCCAAGGGGCCCAAGCTGCCCTTCGAATACCAGCTCAATTCGACGCGCCACTTCATGCGCGAACTGAACCGGCTGGGCGTCACCGGCGCCATCGACGCCGGCGGCGGCTTCCAGAACTACCCGGACGACTACGAGGTCATCCGGCAACTGGCCGATGCCAGGCAACTGACCATCCGGCTGGCGTACAACCTGTTCACGCAAAAGCCCAAGGAGGAGAAGGAAGACTTCCTGCGCTGGACCGCGAGCTCGACCTACAAGCAGGGCAACGACTACTTCCGCCACAACGGTGCCGGCGAGATGCTGGTGTTCTCGGCAGCCGACTTCGAGGACTTCCGCGAGCCGCGCCCCGAGATGGGCGACGCCATGGAGCCCGACCTGGAAGGCGTGGTTCGCCTGCTGGCCCAGAACCGCTGGCCCTGGCGCATGCATGCCACGTACGACGAGACCATCACGCGTGCGCTCGACGTCTTCGAGAAGGTCGATCGCGATGTGCCGCTCGCGGGACTGCATTGGTTCTTCGACCACGCCGAGACCATCTCCGAACGATCGATGGACCGGATCGCGGCGCTGGGCGGAGGCGTGGCCGTGCAGCACCGCATGGCGTACCAGGGCGAGTATTTCGTCGAGCGCTATGGCGCGCGCGCTGCCGAGGCGACGCCGCCGGTGGCCAGGATGCTGAGCAAGGGGTTGAAGGTCTCGGCCGGCACCGACGCCACGCGGGTGGCCTCGTACAACCCCTGGGTGTCCCTGGCCTGGTTGATCACCGGCAAGACGGTCGGCGGGCTGCAGATCACGCCACAGCGCAATTGCCTGGACCGCGAGCAGGCCCTGCGCATGTGGACCGAGAACGTCACCTGGTTCTCCGACGAGGAAGGCCGAAAGGGCCGCATCGAGGCGGGCCAGTTCGCGGACCTGGTCGTGCCCGACCGCGACTTCTTCACCTGTCCGGAGTCCGAGATCGCCGACATCAGTGCGCTGCTGACCGTGGTCGGCGGCCGCGTGGTCTGGGGGGCGGGCGAATTCGCCGCGCACGACGACGGCGTGCCGCCGCCGGCCATGCCCGACTGGTCTCCGGTGCGCCGCTTCGGCGGCTACGCGGCTTGGGGCGATTCGCAAGGCCGGCCGCTGCAGGCCAGCCTGCGAGAGGCGGCTGCCGCCTGCGCCTGTGCCAAGGCCTGCAGCCTGCATGGCCATGGGCATGCCGGGGCGTGGGCTGCGTCGACCCCGAGTGCCGACCCGAAGGGCTTCTGGGGCGCGCTTGGCTGCGCCTGCTGGGCGGTCTGAACGTGGTCCGACTTCGCTCCCTCATGACCTCGCGCGGCGTCCACGCGCTGGCGCTGCTGTGCCTGTGCGCCGCCTACCTCCAGGGCGCCGTCGACAAGGCGGCCGACTTCCCGTCGGCGGTGGCCGAGATGAGGCACTTCGGACTCGCGCCCGCCGCGCCCCTGGCGGCCGCCGTGGCCTTGTTCGAGGCGGGCGCCGCCGTGATGGTCATCGTCGGCTGGTATCGCTGGCTCGGCGCGATCGGACTGGCGGGGTTCACGGTGGCGGCGAGCCTCGTTGCCAATCGCTTCTGGGAGCTCGCGGCGCCGGATCGCGTGATGGCGGCCAATGCGTTCTTCGAGCATTGGGGCTTGGCCGGCGGATTCCTGCTGGTGGCCTGGTACGACCTGCGCCAGCGCGATGCCGCCTGAAACCCCGAGTCCCGCCGCGGCAACCGGCAGCTTCGCGCTCCTGCGGCAGCCGGTGTTCGGCATGCTGTGGATGGCCACGGTGCTGGGCAACGTCGCCGGCTTCATGCGCGACGTGGCCAGTTCCTGGATGGTGGTCGAACTGTCGGCGAGCCCGACCGTGGTCGTCCTGATCCAGACGGCCGCGACGCTGCCCATCTTCCTGTTGTCCATCCCCGCCGGCGTGCTGGCGGACATCCTGGATCGCCGATGCCTGCTCATCGGCCTGCAGCTCCTGCTGGCCGGCGTCAGCCTGGCGCTGATGCTGCTCGCCCGCGCCGATGCGTTGACAGTCGAATGGCTGGTCGGACTGACATTCCTGGGCGGCGTCGGCGCGGCCTTGATGGGTCCGACCTGGCAGTCCATCGTGCCCGAGCTGGTGGCGCGGGCAGCGCTGCGCGATGCGGTCGCGCTCAACTCCCTGGGCATCAACGTCGCGCGCGCCCTGGGCCCGGCGCTGGGCGGCTTCCTGCTGGTCAGCTTCGGCGCCTCGCTGACCTATGGTGCCAACCTGCTGGGCTACGTGATCGTCGTCACCGCGCTGCTGCGGTGGCGGCGCTCCCCGGCAGCCGACAGTGCCCTGAAAGAGCACTTCTTCGGCGCGCTTCGGGCAGGCCTGCGCTATTGCCGCTCCAGCCCGGAGCTGCGCGTCGTGCTGCTGCGTTCAGCCGTGTTCTTTTCCTTTGCGAGCGTGGTCTGGGCCTTGCTGCCGCTGGTGGCGCGCAACACGCCGGGCGGCAGTGCAGGCTTCTACGGCCTGATGCTGGGCGCCGTGGGCGTCGGGGCGATCCTGGGGGCCTTGCTGCTGCCCTGGCTGCGGCCGCGCCTGAACGCCGACGGCTTGTTGATGCTGGCGTCCCTGGTCGCCGCGATCGTCACGGCGGCCCTGGCGCTGGCGCCGCCGCGCTGGCTCGGGCTGTTGCTCATGCTCCTCCTGGGCCTGGGGTGGATCATCGCCCTGACCACGCTGAACGGCGTGGCGCAGGCCGTGCTGCCGAATTGGGATCGCGGGCGAGGCCTGGCCATCTACCTGACGGTCTTCAACGGTGCGATGGCCGGTGCCAGCCTCGCCTGGGGCCTGGTGGCGCAACAACTGGGCGTACCGGTGACGCTGCTGGCAGGCGCCTTCGGACTGGCGCTGACGGGGCTGGTTCTCCACCGCATCAAGCTGCCCGCCGGCGACGCCGAGCTCACGCCCTCCAACCACTGGCCGGAGCCGCTGCTGAGCGCCCCGATGGCGCACGACAGGGGCCCGGTGTTGGTGCAGGTCGACTACCGCGTCCGCCTGCAGGACCGGGCGGCCTTCCTGGCCGTGCTCGGGCGGATGTCGCATCAGCGACGGCGCGACGGTGCCTACGCCTGGGGGCTGACCGAAGACACGCGCGACCCCGAGCGGCTGGTGGAGTGGTTCCTGGTGGAGTCCTGGGCCGAACACCTGCGCCAGCATCAGCGCGTGTCGGTGGCCGACGCTGCGCTGCAGGCGGCGGCCCAGCGCCTCCACGCGGGCCCCGAACAGCCGGCGGTGTCCCATTTCCTGGCGCTCGACATGGAGGGCGCCGTTTCCCCTGTCATTCCAACCGAAAAGGAATCCTCATGACTGACGCCTCCGTCGATGCCGCGGCCCTGCACAGGCGCCGCCTGGCGCCCCTGCGCACTCCAGGCGGCCTGCCGTCCGAAGCTGCCAACAACATCAGCGCCGAGCTGACCACGCTGCTGGCCGATACATTGGCGCTGTACCTCAAGACCAAGAACTTCCACTGGCACATGTCGGGCCCGGCCTTCCGCGACTATCACTTGCTGCTGGACGAGCAGGCCACCATGATCTTCGCCACGGTGGATCCCGTCGCCGAGCGCGTGCGCAAGCTCGGTGGCACCACGCTTCGCTCCATCGGCCACGCCTCGCGGCTCCAACGCCTGGCGGACAACGACGCCGAGTTCGTCACGCCGCATGGCATGCTGGCCGAACTGCGCGAGGATAACCAGCGCCTGGCAGGATTCATGCGTGAGACGCACGCCCTGTGCAGCGAGGCCGGCGACGTCGCGACCACCAGCCTTCTGGAGAATTGGATCGACGAGGCCGAGCAGCGCGTGTGGTTCCTCTTCGAGTCTGCGCGACGCGACTGATGTGAGCGCCCGATCGGGGCCGTCCTGACGCGCTTGTCGGAAGCTCCGGTCGAGCCGAGTCAGTTCCCAAATGGCAAAGGCGCCAGCCGCGAGACTGGCGCCTTCGAAGCGCGTGGCCGGCGGACGGGCCGCGGCCGCTCGTGCGAGGGGATCAGGCCGCCGAAGCAGCCGCCTCGGCCGACGCCGACTTGCGCGGCGCGCGCTTGGCCGCGGCCTTCTTGGCCGGCGCCTTGGCGGCCGGCTTGGCGGCGGCCTTCTTGGCAGGGGCCTTGGCCGGGGCGCTCTTGGCGGCCGGGGTCTTGGCGGTCGTCTTGGACAGCTTGGCGACGGCGGCGCCCAGCTCCTCGACGCGGCGCTGCAGCTCGGCGACGTCCTTGGCCGTGGGCACGCCCAGCTTGCCCAGCGCCTTGGCGGTGCGCTCCTCGAAGATGTTCTCGAGCTTGTCCCACGAGGCGCCGGCCTTGCTGGTGACTTCCGAGGCCATCGAGCTCATCTTGCCGGTGACGTCGCCCAGCTTCTCTTCGGCGACGGCCTGGGTCTTGCGCTGCAGGCTGACGCCTTCCTTGACCAGCGCCTCGAACACCTTGCCGCCTTCGGCCTGGGCCTTGGCGAACGCGCCCATGCCGGCGAGCCAGATCTGCTGCGCGGAGTCCTTGACGGAGCTGGCGAGCTGGCTGTCGAGCAGGCCGGCGGGGGAGGCTGCCTTCTTGGCGGCGATCTTGGAGAGCTTCTTGACCATGACGTGATCCTTTTGTTGCTTGACGGGAGGTGCGTGCAGATGACCACCACGCGTGGTCGGGGAATCTGAAATATAGAGGCCGCTCGTGGAGCGCGATACCTAATTGCGTAGGGTAGCCGCTCTATCCGCGTCAAGTCCGGCCCTCCGGGCGTTGCATCGGACAAACACGTGTGCGACCCTGCGCGGCCATGTCCCACAATCGGCGCGAAACGTCGACACCGTCATCAGAGGAGAGACCGAATGCAGTATTTCGTGACCGGGGCCACCGGCTTCATCGGCAAGCGACTCGTCAAGGCCCTGCTCGCCCGCCGCGGCGCCACGGTGTACTTCCTGCTGCGTCCGGGCTCGGAAGGCAAGGTGCCCGACCTGCTCGCGTACTGGGGCGCTGCCAAGGGCCGCGCCATCCCCGTGACGGGCGACCTCACCGGCAAGAAGCTGGGCGTCGCGGCCGACCAGATCAAGGCGCTCAAGGGCAGCATCGACCAGATGTACCACCTGGCCGCGGTGTACGACCTGTCGGCCGACGAGGAGTCGCAGGTCGCGGTCAACGTCGAGGGCACGCGCAACGCGGTCGAATTCGCCAAGGCGATCGACGCCGGGCGCTTCAACCACGTCTCGTCGATCGCGGCCGCGGGCCTGTACGAGGGCGTGTTCCGCGAGGACATGTTCGACGAGGCCGAGAACCTCGACCACCCGTACTTCGCCACCAAGCACGAGTCCGAGAAGATCGTGCGCACCGAGTGCAAGGTGCCCTGGACGGTGTACCGCCCGGCGATGGTCGTGGGCGACTCGCACACCGGCGAGATGGACAAGATCGACGGCCCGTACTACTTCTTCAAGCTGATCCAGCGCATGCGCCAGATCCTGCCGCCGTGGATGCCGTCCATCGGCCTGGAAGGCGGCCGCATCAACATCGTGCCGGTCGACTTCGTCGTCGCCGCGCTGGACCACATCAGCCACTCGAAGCTCGAGGGCAGCGGCCAATGCTTCCACCTGGTCGACCCCCAAGGCCTGCGCGTGGGCGACGTGCTCGCCATCTTCTCCAAGGCCGCGCACGCGCCCAAGATGAACGTGTTCGTCAACGCCGCGCTGCTGGGCTTCATCCCGCGCGGCGTCAAGAAGAGCCTGATGGCGCTGGCGCCCGTGCGCCGCGTGCGCAACGCGGTGATGAAGGACCTCGGCCTGCCCGACGACATGCTGACCTTCATCAACTACCCGACGCGCTTCGACGACCGCGACACCCAGAAGGCGCTCAAGGGCTCGGGCATCGCGTGTCCGCCGCTCAAGGACTACGCCTGGCGCCTGTGGGACTACTGGGAGCGCCACCTCGACCCGGCGCTGTCGATCGACCATAGCCTCAAGGGCACGGTCGCGGGCAAGGTGGTCCTGGTCACCGGCGGCTCGTCGGGCATCGGCCTGGCCGCGGCCTGCAAGTTCGCGGAGGCCGGCGCGATCACACTGATCTGCGCGCGCGACGAGGACAAGCTGGCCGAGGCGAAGAAGGAGATCCTCGCCTACGCGAAGCAGGCCGGGCGCGACGATGCCAAGGTCGAGACCTATCCGGTCGACCTGGCCGACGAGGCCGGCACCAAGGCCTTCATCGAGTGGATCAACGCCAACTTCGGCGGCGTCGACTTCCTGATCAACAACGCCGGCCGCTCGATCCGCCGCGCCATCGAGGCCAGCTACGACCGCTTCCACGACTTCGAGCGGACGATGCAGCTGAACTACTTCGGCTGCCTGCGCATCACGATGGGGCTGCTGCCCGGCATGGTGGCCAAGCACAAGGGCCACGTCGTCAACATCAGCTCGATCGGCGTGCTCACCAACGCGCCGCGCTTCTCGGCCTACGTCGCCAGCAAGGCCGCGCTCGATGCGTGGACGCGCTGCGCATCGAGCGAGTACGCCGACGTCGGCGTCACGTTCACCACCATCAACATGCCGCTGGTGCGCACGCCGATGATCGCGCCCACCAAGATCTACAACAACGTGCCCACGCTGTCGCCCGAGGAGGCCGCCGACATGATCGCGCAGGCCTGCGTCGAGAAGCCGGTGCGCATCGCGACGCGCCTGGGCGTGTTCGGCGAAGTGCTGCACGCGTTCGTGCCGCGCATCGCGCAGATCGTCAGCAACACGACGTTCCGCATGTTCCCCGACTCCTCGGCCGCGACGGGCGACAAGAGCGGCAAGCCCAAGCTGTCGGCCGAAGCCGTGGCGATGCAGCAGATGATGCGGGGCATCCACTTCTGAATCTGGCGTGGGAGGGGGTCAGGTCTTCAGGCCTGAACCCGCATTGATCCCGGCGGCGCGCTGAATACGGGGTCAGGTCTGAAGACCTGACCCCGCCCT
>Ga0070673_100000969_pt1 | contig 16276 bp, 13 predicted proteins | sample KBSM23metaG_FD_65342 | JGI IMG/M metagenome (GOLD analysis project Ga0070673, IMG submission 65342) | Miscanthus rhizosphere microbial communities from Kellogg Biological Station, Michigan, USA - KBS M2-3 metaG | ecosystem: Host-associated > Plants > Roots > Rhizosphere > Soil ... | reverse complement strand
CACCGAGATTCCGGCCCCGCCGTTCAAGGAGCAAACGCGGGCGCAATTCTACCTGCAGCGATTTCACGACCTCGGCCTCGGCGACGCGGCAATCGACGGCGAAGGCAATGTCGTCGCTCTGCGACAGGGCAGCGGCAGCGGGCCGAAGCTCGTCGTCTCCGCGCACCTCGATACCGTATTTGCAGAGACCACCGACGTCACCGTGCGCGAAGCCGACGGGGTGTTGCGCGCACCGGGGATCGGCGACGATGCCCGTGGCCTCGCGGCACTCCTTTCGGTGATCCACGCCATGAACGCCGGCGGCCTCCGCACCGTCGGCGACGTAATGCTGGTCGGCACCGTGGGCGAGGAGGAGCTCGGCAATCTCCGTGGGGTCAGGGCGCTGTTCCGCGACCACAAGGACATCGACGGCTTCATCTCGATCGACGGGCTCGGCATCACCCGCGTGGTCAATCGCGGAACTGGAAGTTTTCGCTACGAGATGGTTTTTCGAGGACCGGGCGGCCACAGCTTTCAGGAATTTGGCCTGCCCAGCGCCGTTCACGCCATGGGTCGCGCGATCGCGAAGATCGCCGACCTCGAGACGCCGGCCGAGCCGAAGACGACATTCACGGTCGGCACGGTGCGCGGCGGCACGGCGGTCAACGCCATCGCCGGCGAGGCGCACATGACCGTCGACCTGCGCTCGAATTCGACGGAGGAGTTGCTGAAGCTCAAGGCGCGCGTGCTTGCGCTCGCCAACGACGCCACGGCGGAAGAGAACAAGCGGTGGCGCTCGGACAAGGTCAGCGTCGAGATCAAGCTGATCGGCGACCGCCCGGCCGGCCTTGTTGCTGAAGACTCGCCGCTCGTCGAAGCGGCGCGGCGCTCCGCCACGGCAATCGCGCGTGGACCGCACGTCGTGTTTGCGGGAGCAAGCACCGATTCCAATCTTGCCATGTCGCTTGGCATCCCGGCGGTCACCATCGGCGGCGGCGGGGAAGGCGGCAACTGGCACTCGCTCAACGAATGGTACAAGCCGGCCGACGCGTATCTCGGACCGCAGAACGTGCTGCTGACGCTCTTGATGCTCGCGGGCATGCACGGCGTCAGCGCGCCCCTCTTGCCGCACCGCGCGCCGAGGTAGCGGCCGCGCCTCAAACCGGTGCCAGCGTTACTGGCAGTCCGTCGCGCGGATAAGGGATCGGCAGCATGCGCCAAGGCACCTGATAATCGGGGGGAACGGTGACGCGGAAATTGTTGAGGAAGTGCCAGGTGAAGCACTTGGCCTGCATGTAGGCGAAGTGCAGCCCGAGGCACATATGCGCGCCGCCGCCGAACGGCACGAAGGCGAATTTGTGCCGGCCGCGCGTCGCTTCGGCCGTGAAGCGCATCGGATCGAAGCGATCGGGGTCGGGCCAGAGCTCGGGCATGTAGTGAGTGTAGATCGGGCTGACGGTCACACCGATATTTGCCGGAATGCGGAAGCCCTTGAAGTCGAACTCGCGCAGCGCACGCCGCGGGATCGAAGGCACCGGCGGCATCAGCCGCAGCGCTTCCTTGAACGCCATCTCGGTGAGCGGAAGATCGTCAAGGCGGTCGTACGGCAGCGGCTCGTCCGTCGCCAGGCCGAGGCCGCGATGCTCGGCACGGAGCTTCTCCTGCCAGTCCGGGTTGGCGGCGAGCCGGTCAACAAACGACGTGAGCGACGAAGTGAGCGTGTCGTGCGCCGCCATCATCAGGAAGTTCATGTGGCCGACGATATCGGCGTTCGACAAGAGCGTCCCGTCCTCCCAGGTGGCGCGGCATAGGTGCGAGAACAGGTCGTCCCCTCCCCGCTCCCGCCGCAGCGGGATCTGCCGGTTGAAGTAGTCGGCCAGGAGCGCCCGCCCGCGCACGCCGCGGCTGAACCGGGTGCCCGGGAGCGGCGCGCGAATGACGGAAATCGAGGCCGCCACCATGGCGATGAAGGCGCGCTTGACCGCCTCGACTTCCGGCCCGAGGTCGCCGCCGAGGAAGGACGTCGCCGCGAGGTCGAGCGTGAGCTGCTTGATCGCCGGATAGAACTTGAACTCGCGCCGGCGCGGCCAGTGCGCGAGGCCCTTGGCGATGCCGGCATTGAGCCCGGCGAGATAGGAGCGCATCGGGTCCGCCTTGAAGGCTACCGACAGCGTGCGCCGGTGCAGGCGGTGCTCGTCGAAATCGAGCAGCATCAATCCGCGTGGAAAAAGCTGGTCGAGCACGATGCCCCATCCGAGGGCGGACGAGAACATCTTCTGCGGATCGAGGAACACCAGTTCGTTGGCCTCGGGGCCAAGCATGGTCACGTTGGCGTGGCCGAAGGCCCGGGTGCGGTAGACCATGCCGAAGCGCTGCACGCGCCCCTCTATGAACCGCCTGTGGTCGGCGATAATCGCGAGCGTATGGCCGACGAAAGGCCAACCGTTATCGCCGGGAATTTGCGCAAGCGCTGCACCGGCCGGGCGCGCCCCGCCATTGGCCGTGGTGCGTCGGGCATCGAGGGTCTCAACCGACATGGCCGCTTCTCCGTGACGCAGCATTTCGCCGCGCGCTAGCACGCTCCCGTCACCGCAGAGTATCAAACTTACGTGTTTCGCATAGCTGTTTACCGTTTTGCGCATAGCTGAGCCTAAAATCGGCCCAAACCGCTATAGGGAAACGTGTTTGTGAGTTGTAGCGCCCGACAACGCGGCTATGGTGCCGCCGCGGCGGAGCCGTTTTCGCCGCAGGGGTCGACGTTGGCTGGAGCTAAGGCAGAGGCCATGCTTGCCATGGGGGTCAGTCCGGAATGACCGCCATCGTCCGCATCGCGTTGCGGCGCCCCTATACCTTCGTCGTTCTCGCGCTCCTGCTTATGATCATCGGCCCGCTCGCTGCCTCGCGCACGCCGGTCGATATCTTCCCTGAAATCCGCATCCCGATCATCGCGGTGGTCTGGAATTTCACCGGACTGCCGCCGGAAGAGATGGCCGGGCGGATGGTGTCGCCGTTTGAGCGGGCCCTGACCACCACGGTCTTTGACATCGAGCATATTGAGGCCAACTCCTACACCGGAGTCGGCATCGTCAAGATTTTCTTCCACCCGGGCGTTGACGTACAGCGGGCGAACGCGCAGGTGACGGCGATCTCGCAGACTATGCTGCGGCAGATGCCTCCCGGCGCCGTGCCGCCGCTCATTATTAACTACAATGCCGCGACCGTCCCGATTATTCAGATCGCGCTCGCCGGCAAGGGCTTGCCCGAGCAGACACTGTTCGATCTCGGGCTGAACTTCGTGCGCACCCCGCTGGCGACCGTGCCGGGGGCGGCGATGCCTTGGCCGTACGGCGGCAAGTTTCGCCAGGTCCAGATCGACATCGACCCGCAGGCAATGCGGGCGCGTGGCCTTTCCGGCCAGGACGTCGCCAACGCCTTGGCCGCGCAAAACCTAATCATTCCGGTCGGGACGCAGAAGATCGGCACCTTCGAATACGCGATCAACTTGAACAATGCGCCATCGGTGATCAAGACGCTCGGCGACCTGCCAATCAAGGTTGCCAACGGCGCCATGGTCTATGTCCACGATGTGGCCCACGTGCGCGACGGGAGTCCGCCGCAGACCAACATCGTTCATGTCGATGGCGACCGCTCCGTACTCATGGTCATACTGAAGGCCGGCGCCGTATCGACTCTGTCGATCATCGAGGGGGTAAAGAAGAAGCTCGAGGAGATACGGCCGACGCTGCCGAGCGCTCTCAAGCTTTCGCCGATCGGCGATCAATCGCTCTTCATCAACGCCGCAATCGGCGGCGTCGTACGCGAGGGCGTCATCGCGGCGGCCCTGACCAGCCTGATGATCCTGCTCTTCCTCGGCAGCTTCCGCTCGACCCTGATCATCGCCACCTCGATTCCACTGTCAGTGCTAGGCTCGATCGCCACGCTCTGGGTCCTGGGCGAGACGCTCAACATCATGACCTTGGGCGGGCTGGCGCTCGCCGTGGGCATCCTCGTCGACGAGGCGACGGTGACCATCGAGAACATCAACTGGCATCTCGAGCAGGGGAAAGACGTCGAGACCGCGATCCTCGACGGCGCCGAACAGATCGTGACGCCGGCTTTCGTGTCGCTTCTATGCATCTGCATCGTGTTCGTGCCGATGTTCTTCCTCACCGGCGTGCCGCGCTTCCTGTTCGTGCCGCTCGCGGAGGCGGTCATGTCGGCCATGGTCTGGTCGTTCATCCTCTCGCGCACGCTGGTGCCGACGATGGCGAAGTACATGCTGCGCCGGCACGACGCCCACGGCGACGCTTCGCCGCCACCTTCGCGCAATCCACTGGTGCGCATGCAGCGCGCTTTCGAGGCGAGCTTCGAACGCGGGCGCCTTGCCTATCGCGAGCTGCTGACCATGGCGCTGCGCCATCGCACGGTGTTCGTGAGCTGCTTCCTCCTGTTCGTGATCGGCACTTTCGCGCTGGCGCCCTATCTCGGCCGCGACTTCTTCCCGCAGGTCGACGCTGGACGGATCCTGCTGCATGCGCGCACGCATGTCGGCACCCGCGTCGAGGAAAACGCGCGGGAATTCGCCGAGATGGAGAAGGTCATCCGCCAGGTCATTCCGCCGGAAGAGCTGGAAACGCTGGTCGACAATATCGGCTTTCCGATCAGCGGCACCAACATGACCTACAACAATACCGGGACCATTGGTTCGGCGGACGGCGAGATCCAGATCGGGCTGAGCCACGAGCACCGGCCCACGGAGGAGTATATCCGTACCCTGCGCGAGGAGCTGCCGGCCCACTTCCCAGGCGCGACCTTCTCGTTCCTCCCGGCCGATATCATCAGCCAAATCCTCAACTTCGGCTCGCCGGCGCCGATCGAGGTGCAGATCCGCGGTCCGCACCTCGATCAGAACTTCGCCTACGCGCAGAAGCTGTTGCGCGAGCTGCGCCACATCCCCGGGCTGGTCGATGCGCGCATCCAGCAGTCGCTTGACGCCCCCGCCTTCGATGTCAATGTCGATCGCACGCGGGCGCAGTATGTCGGCATCACCGAGCGCGACGTCACCAACGCCATGGTGGTGAACCTCGCCGGCTCGAGCCAAGTCCAACCGACCTTCTGGCTCAATCCCGACAACGGCGTCAGCTACTCGATCGTCATGCAGACGCCGCAGTATCAGGTCGATACGCTCAACGCGCTGCAGAATCTTCCGATCACTGCCGCAGGAATGCCGCCGCAGACGCTGGGCGGCATTGCCGACTTCAAGCGGGTGGCAAAGCCCGGCGTCGTCTCGCAATACAACATTCAGTCGATGATCCAGGTCTATGGCACCACCCAGGGCCGCGATCTCGGAGCGGTCGCCGCCGACGTGCAGAAGGTCCTCAACGACACCGCCAAGGACGTGCCGAAAACCGCCCACGTCGCCATGCTTGGGCAGGTCAAGACCATGAACGACTCGTTCTCCGGCCTGATCTTCGGGTTGCTGGCGGCAATCGTGCTGATCTATCTCCTGATCGTGGTCAATTTCCAATCCTGGGCCGACCCGTTCGTGATCATTACCGCCCTACCGGCGGCGCTCGCCGGCATCGTTTGGATGCTGTTTGCCACCGGCACCACGCTCTCGGTCCCGGCGCTGACCGGCGCCATCATGTGCATGGGGGTGGCGACGGCCAATAGCGTTCTCGTCATCAGCTTCGCCAAGGAGCGGCTGGAGCTGCACGGCGACGCCACTACCGCCGCGATCGAAGCCGGATTCGTGCGCTTGCGCCCGGTGCTGATGACGGCCCTCGCCATGATGATCGGCATGCTGCCGATGGCGCTCGGCTTCGGCGAAGGCGGCGAGCAGAACGCGCCGCTGGGCCGTGCAGTCGTCGGCGGACTTGCTTTCGCGACTGTCGCAACTCTGATATTCGTCCCGGTAGTCTTCAGCATCATTCACGGCCGCCGCCGCCCGATTGCCGGCACGCCGGCGACCGGAGAGCCTCATGCAGCCTGATCCCGTTCAGCCGGTTATGGACCCGAATACGCCGCCGCATGTGGTGTCGCGGCGCGGGCTCGCCATCGCCGGCCTCAGTGCCCTCGGTGTTGTCGCCGTCATCGTGGTCATGGGCATCACGACGCGGAAGATGGCCGACGCCAAGCTGCGGGAATGGACCGAAAGCCAGGCGGTGCCGATCGTCGCCGTGGCCCTACCGGATACCCGCGGCAAGCGCACGACCTTCGAGCTGCCGGGCAGGCTTGAGGCGTACACACAGGCGCAGATCTACGCGCGCGTCAACGGCTACGTGAGAGAGTGGAAGGTCGACATCGGCACACCGGTCAAGGCCGGCGACCTTCTCGCCGAAATCGACGCGCCCGATCTCGACCAGCAACTCATGCAGGCTGAGGCCGACCTCGCCAGCGCCAAGGCCAATTCCGCGCTTTCCGACATGACGCTGCAGCGCGGCCAGTCGCTGATCACGTCCCGCGCCATCTCGCAGCAGGATCTCGACCAGCGTGCCGCCGATTCCTCGAACAAGCAGGGCTTGGTGCGGTCCTCCCAAGCCAACCTCGACCGCTTGCGTGTGCTCGAGCGTTACAAACACCTAGTCGCGCCGTTCGACGGACTAGTGACCGCCCGCAACACCGACGTTGGAGCGCTGATCAATGCCGGCTCCGGCGGCGGTCCGCCGATGTTCGTGGTCTCGCAGATCGACAAGCTGTGGGCCTATGTGAACGTCCCGCAGAACTACGTGCCCAGCCTCCGCATCGGCACCAAGGCGCAGATTTCCGTGCCGGAACATCCGGGAAAGACCTTTCCGGCGACGGTGGCAGCCTCCGCACAGTCCGTGGAAGTCGCCTCCGGTACAACGCGCATGCAGCTCGTCGTCGACAACACGGCCGGCGAACTGATGACCGGCGACTTCACCACCGTGACGTTCGAGCTGCCTCACCCCGAGACGGCGATCAACGTTCCGGCCAGCGCGCTGATCTTCAACCGCAGCGGGCTCCAGGTCGCGATTGTCGATCGCGAGAATCGCATCGTCATCAAGCCGATCAAGATCTCACGCGATCTTGGATCGGAGGTCGAGATCGCGTCGGGCATCGGCGCGGAGGACCGCATCGTCATCAATCCGCCCGACGGGGTAGTGACCGGCGATCAGGTGCGCGTCGCCGGAGAGGCGGGAACCCCCGGCGGGCCGGCTACTGCTTCGGCGAAGTAGGGTTCGGACGACGAAAGACAGAGGGCGGAGCGCAGGCCGCTTGGGTGATCGTCCGCCGCCGTTCGTCGGCTTCAGGCGCGCATAAACGCCTCGAACGCCATCACCACCACGGTCCCGGACATCAGGCTCCACAGTCCGGCGATCACCGTCGCCGCCATGACCATTTGCCCGCGCCGGCGTTCGATGCGACGGGCGCGCACGCTGTTGCGCATGATGATGAACGGCGCGGCGAACATAAGGAGCGGGATGGCGGCAAAGCGCGCCGTGGCCGGCCCCGTCTCAAGCAGGCGGAAGCTCGGGAAGCGCTCGCCGAACAGCCGGTAGCCGTTGGCGCACGACCCGGCCACGGCAAAGCCGATGGCGAGCGCGAAGAAAGACTCAACCGCCTGCGGCGAGATCGCCGGCTGCACAGCTGCGAACATTCAGCCCCCGGAATTTCCGCAGTCATCGCAGAGCCGCTGCGGCGACGCCACCGGATGCTTAAGAAAAGGTTAACGACCCTTGGGGAAGCTGACATTCGACGTGAAAGCAACGGAAAGCCGGGGCAAAGCCGGCCGTGTCATACTCGTGTTGATTCGCGTGAACCGAGCGGAATGCACGATGACGGCGCACACACTGCCTCGGGCAAGAGCCCGTCGAAAAACCGGGCGATTCTTCGTCTTGCCGCTCGCGATCCTCGTCGTGCTGGTGGCGGGCGTCGGCGGCTTTGTCGCCTATGTGCTGTGGCCGACATGGCCGATTTCGCCGATCGCGGCCGATGCGCCGGCCATCCCGGTCACGATCGCCGACGCGCTCTTCAATGTGCCACCGGCCGCAATCCGCACCAAGGTGCAGCGGCATGCCGGGGCGCACGAGCGCATCGACCTGGTCTTTCTTTGGCCGTCGCTGACACCGCCGCAGGCCGATGCCAAGGCGGAGGTGTCCGCCGCGAAAACGGAGCCGGACGTAACAGCGGCGCTGCCACCAGTGAACGCGAGCGACCGCTTGTTCGTCACCATCGCCGGGCTTGGCGCGGTGCTGCCGCCGGCGGAACGGCTGCGCAGCATCTATCCGCGCTATGTCGAGGCGCAGGCGACGGCCGGTCCCGACGGGCTTGCGTTTTTGCCGTTCCGGACCGGCACGCCCTACCAGGGAGAAGACCTCGTCTATCTCGGGGAACAGCCGGAGCAGTTCTTCGCCCGTTGCACGCGGGCGGCTGGTCCGGTGCGCGGCACCTGCATCCACGAGCGTTCGCTCGAGCGCGTCGAGATCACGTTTCGGTTTCCACGCGAATGGCTGGAAGATTGGCGAAGCCTGTCGGCTAGTTTCGACCGGCTCATGGCCCAGCTGCATCCGCGGACAGAAGACGGACGATAGCGGGCTGACGACAGATCGAAAATCCGTCGTCGTCCTATTCCAGGTCGCTGCCCAGAATCGCCATCTGAAAATTATAGGACCGCTCGTCGTCTTCGTCGTCGACGAACAACACGCCGATGAATTCCTCGCCGACATAGACCTCGGCGGAATCGTCTTTCTTCGGCCGCGGCACGACGCGGACGCGCGGATTGCCGAACAGCCGCTTGAGGTAGGCGTCGAGTTTCTTGACTTCCTGCACGTCCACCGCGCGTCTCCTGGTTCGTTGCGCCACGCGCGGCGGCGCTGATGATGAAAACTCGCCCCGCTCAGATCTCGTCGTAGAGCATCTGGTCCATGGTACGTGAAGGCTCCGGGCAACCGGCGCGCCCGACGACCCGCGCCGGCACGCCCGCGACCGTCACGTTGTTCGGCACCGATTTCAGCAGCACGGAACCGGCGGCGATGCGCGCGCAATGCCCGACTTCGATGTTGCCAAGGATTTTCGCGCCGGCGCCGATCATCACCCCGTAGCGGATTTTGGGATGGCGGTCGCCGGCTTCCTTGCCGGTACCACCGAGCGTCACGTCGTGCAGGATCGATACGTCGTCGTCGATCACCGCGGTCTCACCGACCACGACGCCGGTGGCATGATCGAGGAAGATGCCGCGCCCGATGCGCGCGGCCGGATGAATGTCGCACTGGAATGCCGCCGAGGCGCGGCTCTGCAGGTAGAGGGCGAAATCGCGGCGTCCTTTGCTCCAGAGCCAGTGCGCGAGCCGTTGGGTCTGAATGGCGTGGAAGCCCTTGTAGTAGAGCACCGGCTCGAGCAGGCGGTGGGTCGCCGGATCGCGGTCGAGCGTCGCCACGATGTCGGCGCGGAAGCATTCGCCGATCGAGGGGTTGTCCTCGAGCAAGTCCTTGTAGGCCTGGCGGATCAGTTCGCTCGACAGCGCCGGGTGATCAAGCCGCTCCGACAGCCGGTAGACGATCGCGGCTTCAAGGCTGTCGTGGTGAAGGACCGTCGAATAGATAAAGGTCGCGAGCTCCGGCTCGCGCTTGACCACTTCCTCCGCCTCGCGGCGGACGCGCACCCATACTGGATCGACCGTATCGAGCGCGGGCTTCGTTTGGTAATGCGCCATCGAGAGCCTCCCGGAGCGACGCTTTCTACCATAATTGGGGCGACACAAGGCCATAAACCAGGGGCCATCATTGCCTGGGTCAGTGACCGAAGAAACAGGCCATTGGCCGAGCACAGAAGCTCGATGGGTCACATTGCAAGGTTCACGGGCGCTGTGCCAAGAAATCCGCGACGCCAGTCTTGAAGACCCGGTCCCCGACCGCAAGCATGTGATCGCGACCGCGAATCACAAGGGCCTTGGCGCCGGGTATGAGCGCGGCGAGAGCTTCCGGCGAGCCCGCGATGCGATCGTTGCTACCGACGGCGACCAGAACCGGCACAGCGATGTGGGCCACCTCATCTCGACTCAACGTCTCGCGCGAGCCGCGGATGCAGGCGGCAAGCGCCAGCAGATCGGACTTCGTCTGCTCGGCGAAGGTGCGGAACATGAGGGCGGTCGAATCGCTGACATCGGCGCGCGAGCGAGCCTCGAGCGCCTGCGCGATCGTTTCCGGCAAGCCAACACCATCGACGAGGTGATAGCCGAGCCCGCCGAGGATGGCGGAGCGCACGCGCTCCGGATGTGCCAGCGCCAGGAACGCGGTGATCCGCGCGCCCATGGAATAGCCCATGACGTCGACGCGACCGAGCCCGAGATGGTCGATCAGTGCGCGCACATCCTCGGCCATGACGGCGCTGCGATAGGCGGCCGGCTGGTAGAGCTTGGTCGAGTCCCCGTGGCCGCGATTGTCGAGCGCGACGACGCGGCGGCCGGCCCGCGTGAGCGTCGTCACCCACCCCGGAAATACCCAGTTCACTTCTTTGTTTGAAGCAAAGCCGTGCACGAGCACGATCGGCTCGCCCTCGCCTTCGTCGAGAAAGGCAATCTCGACGCCGTCATGGGAAAATTGCGGCATGCGCAACCATAGACGATCTGCGCGAAAGATGGGTGAAAATGCCGCTCCTGCAGGCCCGCACCGGCCGGCCCGCATTCTTGACCGCAAACGGGAGGCCACGTAACGTCTAAAAAACATCCGCGAACATGAACGCGGAATGTCCCGGTTTCAGGAGCAAATCGAGCGATCTGGCACACCCTTCGGGTGTTCGCCGGCCGCTCATCAGGGAGGATGCACATGTCGTTGACCCGACGCTCGTTCGGTCTGGCCGCCGTTGGCGGCGCGCTGCTTCCGGCTCTCCCGGCCGCCGCCAAGACACCACCCGCGGGCGCGCAGACTGCCGGCGTGTACCGCGTCAAGGTCGGGACTGTGGAAGTCACCGTGCTCAACGACGGGTCCGGAGCGCTGCCGACCAAATTCTTCTCCGGCGACCCAGCCGGCATCCCGAAGTTGATGGAAGCCGCGTTCGTGCCGGGAGACATGGCGCCGACCACGTTCAACGAATGGCTGATCAACACTGGCGACAAGCTGGTGCTCGTCGACACCGGCTATTCCACCGGCGCCGGTCCGATGGCCGGCAAGATGCCGAAGGCGCTGGCCGCCGCTGGCGTCGATCCCGCCGCCATCGATGCGGTCGTCATCACCCACATCCATCCCGATCACTGCAACGGCTTGCTGACGCTGGAGAAACAAGTGGCTTTCCCCAACGCGACCATTCACGTCAACGCCGATGAGTTTGCGTGGTGGATCGAGGGCGACGTGAAGACGCCGGACGGAAAGCCCTTCTTCAAGGATCTGTTCGCGGCCGGCCGCGCGGCGTTCAAGCCCTATGTCGATGCGAAGAAGGTGCAGACGTTCAAGGACGGCACCGAATTCGCTCCGGGCATCACGGCTGTCGTCGCGCCCGGACATACTGTCGGCCACACCATGGTCCGCGTTTCATCGGGCAAGGACCAGTTGCTGGCGTGGGCCGACATCGTCCACAGCACGGCGCTGCAATTCCCCGAACCCGAGCGGTCGATTGCCTTCGACCTCGACCCGCCCCAGGCGATCGCGACCCGCAAGAAAGTCATGGACATGGTCGCGACCGACAAACTCTTGATTGCCGGCACCCATATCGGTTTCCCCGGCGTCGGCCACGTGGCAAAGGCGTCGTCCGGCTACGCCTTCGTGCCGGTGTCGTGGAACGCCAACCTCTGACGTCCTGAAACTCCGGCGCGGATGCGAGCATTGCGCTTCCGCGCCGGGTGATCTGAAAGCCGACTCTTAAGATAACATGCGGCGCTCCCGACAGCGCCACAAGGGAGGACGCGATGCGACGCCTCTTTCCCCTTCTCCTCGCAGCGCTGTGCGCCCTCTCGAGCGGGCTGGCGCGGGCTCAGATTTCCGATGACGTGGTCAAGATCGGCGTCCTTACCGATCTCTCCGGTCCGTCGGCAAGTGCTGATGGACCGGGCTCGGTCGCCGCTGCGCAGATGGCAGTTGATGATTTCGGCGGCCAGGTTTTGGGCAAGCCGATCACCGTCATTTCCGCCGATCATCAGATCAAGCCCGACGTCGCGAGCAGCATCGCCAGCCGCTGGTACGACATCGAACAGGTCGATCTGATCGTCGATGTGCCGGTCTCCGCGGTCGGGCTCGCTGTCCAGCACGTCGCCACTGAGAAGAAGAAGCTTCTCATCGTCCATTCGACCGGAACGGCCGACTTCCACGGCAAGTTCTGCACGCCTTACGCCATGCAGTGGGTTTTTGACACGCGTGCGCTCGCGGTCGGCACGGCGCAGGAAGTGACCAAGCACGGCGGCGACAGCTGGTTCTTCCTCACCGCCGACTATGCGTTCGGCCACGCGCTCGAGCGCGACGCGTCGCAGGTGGTGATCGCGAATGGCGGAAAGGTGGTCGGCGCCGTGCGCCATCCGTTCGCGACGCCCGACCTGTCGTCATTCATCCTCCAGGCGCAAACCTCGAAGGCGAAGATCATCGGGCTCGCCAGCGGGCCGCCGGACAACATCAACGCCATCAAGCTCGGCGGCGAGTTCGGCATCTTCCAGGGCGGCCAGCAGATGGCCGGCCTTCTGGTGCTGATCACCGACGTGCACGCGCTCGGCCTCAAGGCGGCGCAGGGACTGGTGCTGACCACCTCGTTCTACTGGGACATGGACGACAAGACCCGTGAATGGTCGAAGCGCTTCTTCGCCAAAGTCAACCACATGCCGACGATGTGGCAGGCGGGCGTCTATTCCTCGGTGATGAACTATCTCAACGCCGTGAAGGCGGCGGGCACCGACGAGCCGCTCAAGGTTGCGGCCAAGATGCGCGAGACGCCGATCGAAGACTTCTTCTCGCGCAACGGCCGGCTCCGCGAGGATAATCTCATGGTGCACGACCTCATTCTGGTGCAGGTGAAGAAGCCCGAGGATTCGAAATATCCCTGGGACTACTATCAGATACTCGCCCATATCCCCGGCGAGCAGGCGTTCGGGCCGCCCAACCCGGCCTGTCCTCTGGTCAAGCAGTGAGCGGCGCAGCGGCGGCCGCTTTGGGAAACGCGCAGGACCGTGCCCGGCGCGCGGCAGCCGAATTCGACTTGCGCAGGCTGAGCGCTGAATTCCTCGACGACCCCTATCCGACCTACCGGGCGCTCCGCCAATTCGACCCGGTCCATCGCATGTCCGATGGGTCCTGCTTCCTCACCCGCTATGACGACTGCCTTGCGGTGTACCGGGACGTGGACACCTGGAGTTCGGACAAGCGGCTCGACTTCCGGCCGAATTTTGCCGACAGCCTGCTCTACGAGCACCACACGACGAGCCTCGTCTTCAACGATCCGCCCTATCACTCGCGGGTGCGCAGGCTGCTCGCGCCGGCGTTCACGCCGCGGGCACTGCGTGCCCTGCAGCCGCGCATCGAGGCGCTGGTCGACCGCCTCCTGGAGAGCGCGACCGAGCGCGGCGAGATCGACCTCATTTCCGATTTCGCCGCCGCCATTCCGGTGCAGCTTATCGGCGACATGCTGGGGATTCCGCAGGATGAGCGCGGCCCGCTGCGCGGCTGGTCGCTCGCCATCCTCGGCGCGCTCGAGCCGGTGCTCAGCCGGGAGAAATTCGATACCGGGGTTGCCGCTGTCGCCGAGTTCAAGGACTATCTGTACGAGATCATTGCCAGCCGGCTGCGGACCGGCAACAACGATCCCGCGGAAATCCTCTCCACCTTGATCGGCGCCAGCGCCTTCGCTCCGGGCAGCGAAGAGGGCGAGCGATTGTCGCAGCTCGAACTGATCCACAACTGCATTTTTCTGCTCAATGCCGGACACGAGACGACCACCAACCTGATCGGCAACGCGGTCGATCTGCTCATCAGCCATCCGGACGCAATGAGCGACCTGCGCGAACACCCGCAGGCTATCGACACGGCCATCGAAGAGTTCTTACGGATGGAAAGTTCGAACCAGCTCGGCAATCGCCGGGCGGCGCGCGACACGGCGCTCGGCGGCGTCGATATCGCGGCCGGCACCTACGTGCATATCTGCATCGGCGCTGCCAACCGCGATCCCGATCAATTCCCCGATCCCGACCGCCTCGACATCCGCCGAACGCCGAACCGCCATCTCGCCTTCGCCACCGGGATCCACGCCTGCGCCGGGATGTCGCTCGCGCGCATGGAGGCGCAGGTCGCCATCGGCCGGCTGCTCCAGCGCTTCACCAGCATCGAACGGTCCGGCCCCTTCGTGCGCGGCGGCCGCGCCCGCTTCCGCGGCTTTGGCTCCTACCCGGTGCGCATTGGCGCCTGACCGCGCCGCGATCGAGCACGCCTCGCCCGCCGCGCGGCGCGAAAATTGTAATGCGCGAGACCGGACGCGTTGCTAGGAAGGCGCGTCCGGCGGCAGCGGCGCTGCCGGCATTGTGGGATCGCACGAGCATGGCGGAGACCATCGTTCCCCATTTCCACAACGACCCCGGCGTCGCGGTGATCGAGATCGGCGCCAGGGAATTCATGTGCGTCGGCGCCAAGCCGCCGTTCGATCATCCGCACGTGTACTGCGACATGGGCAACGACAACGACTACACCTGCCCCTATTGCTCGACGCTGTTTCGCTACAATCCGGCACTGGCCCCCGATCAGGCGCGGCCGGCCGAATGCGCCTTGCACGATCTTCACGCCTAACACGCCTCGGGAGGGCGTATCCTGACGGCTTCGCGCAGCGTGATCGTTGCCGGAGCGGGCATCGGCGGCTTGACCGCCGCACTGGCGCTCGCGCGCAACGGTTTTCGCGTCACTGTGCTGGAGCAGGCTGAGCGCCTCGAGGAAACCGGCGCCGGTATCCAGCTCTCGCCCAACGCCGCGCGCACGCTTATTGCGCTTGGTCTGGAGTCGGCGTTGCGGCCGCATGCCGTCGCGCCGACGGCGCTGCGCGTGCTCAGCGCCAGGACCGGCCTCGAAATCGTGCGCGTGCCGCTCGGTGAGGCCGAGGATCGCTACGGCGCGCCCTATTGGGTGATTCACCGCGGCGACCTGCAGGCAGCGCTCACAAAGGCTGTCGCCAGCCGCCTCGATATCGTCATCAAGCTTGGCATGCATGTCGAAGATTTCGTCACCCACCGCAACGGCGTCACCGTCTCGGCGCGGAGCCGCAGCGGCCTCGCCGATGAGCGGGGCTTGGCGCTACTTGCCGCCGACGGGCTGTGGTCGCTCACCCGCCGGCGTCTGGGGCACGAGGAGCCGCCGCGCTCTGCCGGCCGCGCCGCCTGGCGCTCCCTGATCCCGGCGAAAGCGGTCGCGCCTGAATTTCGCGAGCCGCTGATTCACCTCTGGCTCGGTCGCGATGCCCACCTCGTGCACTATCCGGTCAGAGCCGGCCAGGCCATCAACGTCGTCGCCATCGCCGCCGACAGCGCGAGCGCGCCGGGGTGGAGCGAACCGGTGGGCCGCGCCGACTTTGTTGCGCGCTTCACCACAGAACCCTGGGCGCCTGCCGCGCTCGCGCTGGTGCGGCTGCCCGACGCCTGGCTCAAATGGACGCTCTACGACCGCCCTCCCGTCCGCCACTGGTCGCAAGACGCGGTGGCGCTACTCGGCGACGCCGCCCATCCCATGCTTCCCTATCTGGCGCAGGGGGCCGCCATGGCGATCGAGGACGCGGCGGTCGCGGCGCAATGTCTGGCGCGCATGCCTGACGATGCCGCCGCGGCGCTGCGGGCCTACTGCGCGATACGCCGCGTGCGCACCGCCAAGGTGCAGCGTTTGGCGAGCCGCAATGGAGAGCGTTACCACCTCGCCGGCACACGTGCCCGGCTCCGCGACATTGCGCTGCGCATGATCGGCGGCGCGCGGCTGCTGCGGCACTACGATTGGCTCTACGACTGGCGGCCGCCGCCGTCCCTCTCGCTCAGCTGATGGAAAAGACCGACGCGCAGTGCGGCGACACTGCTGCCAAATAACAGCGAGCCGCGTCCGCGGCGTCCCGTTTTCGGTCACCGGCGTGTCGTCCCGGCGACACAGGAACATTTGATCAACACGCGTGTTCAGCCAAAGGAACAGCCTCGTCGCTGTTCGCCTGAGCTACGCTGGAGAGGAGTAAATTCCATGTGTGACTACAGCCTGCATCTCGTCGCGTCGCGACCGGCAAAGGTCGGGGACGTTCTGATCGCGACGGACTTCGAGAGATCGATTACGCGCGGCTTCGCGGCGGTCGGCGAACCGGGCGTCGCGGTCTGTCTGCTCCCGGGCACCGAACTGGCCTTCGAGAA